>Ga0307508_10004443_pt1 | contig 13710 bp, 12 predicted proteins | sample 9_EM_MG_FD_203089 | JGI IMG/M metagenome (GOLD analysis project Ga0307508, IMG submission 203089) | Populus trichocarpa ectomycorrhiza microbial communities from riparian zone in the Pacific Northwest, United States - 9_EM | ecosystem: Host-associated > Plants > Roots > Unclassified | place... | reverse complement strand
TTGTAAAACCCCATGACCCCCCCCCCCCCCCCCCCATGCCCTCCATGGCGTCCGCAGAAGAGGAGTAGGATGTGGGGGCGGATCGTCGTTTTCATTGTTCTCTCGATTGTCTTTCCTTTGTGATTTCATTGGTGCGAATCACATCTTCTTGGGACAGGCCTGGGCGGAGGGGCAAAGGAGAGCTTGTAACGTGCGTGAACTGCGGATGGGAAACGGACTTTGTGTCATGCGAGTAACTAACGAATAAACAAAAAACAAAAAAAAACCCCCCCCCCACCTCATGAAGACTCCACACATCCGGTGGATTGCCTGGGTCGACCCCCGAGGCCCCTCAGGCTGCTGGCTCAAAGCTGCTACGTCTCGTTGGCGCGAAGTCACCTCTCATTTTGCCGCCGGAGGACTGCTCCATGAGGACATTCCTCCTTGACCGCAGACTTGGCCGTGTGTGTTGGCGTAGAGCGCGGGACGCTCCGGCTCGAACAGTTATTGCTAGGTATCCATCCAACAGGCTTGGGTCGCAATCAAGCCGCCCAGGCTGGTGGCGGAGGATTTGAAGATCAGGAGCGGCAACTACATACGCTGTTCTCCACTTCGGCCGCAGGGCAGGGTCCCGCATTGAGAACCTGAGCCCCAGGTCCATCGTCTCGATCGGTCTGCATCCTACGTTCCATCGAGCACGCACGAGAAATCGCCACTAACTGCTTGAAGCATGATGTGAGCATCCGTCAATACACACGGGGCCGTGCTGGAGAATATTCGCACTTGATTCGTGCACCTGCCGCAGAAGTCCGTAGATGCACATACCACGCGCGCACATCTGCCCCCCCGCACAAAGCACTGTGCTTTGAGCCAGAGGTAGGGCTTCTCGGCCAATTGTATGTCCATCGCGGATCTTTGGCTTCCATCGAGTTCCATCCTCACGAGCGACGACTCATCCGTCCACAACCCACCTGTGGTGCGGCACACAGCCCAACCACCATGATGCTCCGGTTGCATGCTATCCAGCCCCCCCAACGGCCCAGCCTCCGCCGCATGGCGCTTGTGTCCCCGGATCATACCACTCCAGGCAGTCACCGCCCAGCGGCCGGCCACCCGATGGGGATCGGTCGTTGGGGGAAACTCGGTTGCCCGATCCGTTGCCGGTGGCCACTGTGAGTGCTTCATTCTTGCCTCGCTGCCGGTGGTAGGGAGCCTACAGATGTGACGCATCGGCAAGCCCTGCAGTGAGGACGGAAAGCCGTACTCTAGAAGGTGCTCTGTGGCTGGTGATATCCGGGCTTGACAGAGGGCGGATGAAATCCTGGGATGGAAGCCAGGGCATTGAAACAAGCCTTGAAACGAGAACGAGAGACGGCCTTTCTAGTAGGAAATCTGTGGGAAACAAACAGGACAGCACGAGTGCGGTTGGGGGGGGAATATCTCAAGCACGACAACGCCAGTAACTACCGTACAGCCCATCACCGGGCGGGGCGTGGTGATGGCGAGAAGACTGAACGGGCCCGCGTCGTCCCAGCGGGAGAAAATCTCCCTCGAGCCACAGCAAGGGTTTGTCGACCGAGTCGGTCGGTTCCGCTCACCCATCCGGCGGCAAACACCAGGCTGGCTTGGGATGACATCAACGGAAGCGCGCGGGACCGTCGGGAAGCACTGCGAATCTCCGCACAGCCACATTCCATGTGGCGCGGGGGCAACATTCCGAGCCTTGTGATGTTGGTAGATCATCCCGGTATTAACCGACATCACGAGTGACGCCCTCTGCCAGGGCCGCCAGCCTCACGAGCCACAAATGCCCCCCGCCGACAGGCAGTTGCACTGTCACAGGCAGTACGCACTGCAACGCGATGGAATGTGGTGGAATGCCAGAGTACACGCTGCCAGAAAGACCAGTCAGCAGTCAGGGGGGAATGGGGGAGACAGATAGTGTCGCAATGGAAGCCGCGCGATTTAGGGACCCGAGCTCGCTACTGGATATCTGTCTTTCGCGGAAGGACGTCCTAGATATGTAAGCAATATATAGAGTTTAATCAACATACTCTAGATATTCTAACTAAGTAGGTAGACAGAATGCTTTTTTTGGGGGGGGTTACTCTAGATATCATTAATCGCGCTAGACCATGGCGATGCTAGTGCGGTGTTCTCCGCTAGGTCCCGCTCTTCCCAGTGGGCGGGGAGAGGGGAAGTGCGAGAGTGATTATTGGTTGCGTGCGATGATGGGGATGGAAGATTCAGGACGCAGAGACAACTAAGTAGCTTCTCGTGACCCGACGTGATGTGCAACGGGATCGATCACAGCACCGCTTCGGTCCACTCCGGGCCCCGGAACACGAGCGAAGGACGTCTGCATCACATCATTGCGGATCACAGCCAAGCCCATCCGCGGGCTGGTGGTGACGATGGTGACGGATTGTGTGGCAGCGGGCGGGGGTGTTCTGCTGCATCCTCCCGGCCATGGCTCCAGGAAGAGCGCTGCTCATCGAAGCTGGCAGAAAACGCACTCCACTCCATCTGACGAGTCTGCTCCATCCATCTCACTCTAGATACTCTATCTCCCGCTATCTCGCGGCCGTAAGGCGTTCGGCAGGCAGTGGCGGAACGTGCCTGCGTGTTCTCCTGCCGGCCTCTTGTGCCTGCGCCCGTGATGGATTCCATCCGTCGGGCAGTGGTGCTCTGCGGCTTGTCGGCTGACTTACCGCTGGTACTTCAGCACAGCATGGCGGAGTAAGCAGTGTGCGAGGGGTCATCACCGCAGAGTTGCATAGATACAACATGGGAGTGAACTTGCGTAGCTGTTGCTCGGTCCCCCACCTCAGGACTGAACTGGCGCACGCGCGGACTAGCCAGAACGCCTAGCACGGCTTGTACCACTACCTGGTAGCTGCTGCCAATCTCTACTCTCCACAGCTCCCCCCTCCCCCCTCCCCCCTTCGTCACCCCCTCCGCTTTGCCTTCCCTCCCTTCCTAACTGCCACTCCCCAAAAACTAAACCTCCCGCTGCTTCTTCTCCTGAATCTTCTTCCACATACACACACACCCACACCCATACATTCCAAAAGCAACCGGACGAAAAGAAAAAAATATCAAAATCGATCGCAACAGAATCGCCACCGCTCGAGATACAGCTATCCAGCTATCGTGTCTAGTCCGCTCCAATTTTCAAATCCGACGTCAGTCGCACACTTCCACGAAAAAAAAAATAGCCTACTCGCGTTGGCATCTCCGCAAACTCTCCACACCCTTGCTTCCTCCCACCGCCCAGAGATACGGACAGCCTTCCTGCTCACACCAAGAAAGTAGGCGAAAGCAAACTTTGTCGTCGGAAGCCTCCTCTCCTCTCCTCAACCTGCTCTCTCCATCCCGCACGTACTCGCTTTTCGCCCCGAAAAGCAAGCTCGAAAGGGACGGAGAGCTTGAAGAGAGAAGAAGAGAAGAGTTCTGCCAGAATCCAAAACCAGCCGCTACCCCGTCCCGTTGACTGCATGCCCGCCTTCGATCACTACAGGAACTCCCGTCAAACTAGAGACTCGTTGCCATCGTCTCTCTCCGTGTCCGGCGCTCTGACCGCCCAGAACAGCAACAACACCAGTGCGTCCAATAACAACACCACCACGACCTCCAATACCGCTTCCGGAACTGTCTTTGCAACGTCTAGACCAAGGATATATCCTAGAGAATAGTCCGTGCATCCCGTCTGCCCCGTCTCCCCCCCCTCCCCAATCCGTATCTACATCCCCGTCCCCCTCCCACCCCCCCCGTATCGAGACCTTTCTCATGTTTGCTCATGGGCTTCGGCGCATCGGTTTGAGTCATAACTGCATATATACTCGCTGGCCCCGCCCATCCCGCCCCGCATCCTCAGACTCTTTTCCCCCCTAGATACCCCTCCTCCAACAGTCATGCACCTCCATACCATATACACCTGCTCGGCGGATCTTCCGCCACTCCGTAGACCCAAACTGACGCGCCGCCTCACGTGCCGTAGTATACGGAACCAGAGACCTTTGCACCTCTCCAACGCTATCTCTCCGGTCTCTTCGGCTCTCCAGAATCCAAGTGAACCCCTAGGTCGCTCGATCCCGTTCTCGCCGTTCCGCTCCGGTTCGTCTCCATCTTCAGGAGCTCCCAATAGTCTCGGGTCGGCATCCGGCGGCGTAGGTCTTAGCGGAGGACCCTCACCACCACCGAGTGCTCCAGCATCGTATTCTTCGGGGGGGGGAGGCTTCAGTGCACCGCGGCAGATTAGGGGCTATCCGGGGTTCGAGGAACAGTATTATGGTACTGCGGGAGGAAGCAACAATAACAACTACTTCTATGCCCCTACTCAGCGCCCGGCTGGGGTTCCATTAAATGGGCCCGCCCATCTACAGGCCGGAGAGAACAATTACGCATGCGAACTTGCTACAGTAGATGAGCTCGGACTATCGAGCGGTAACCCTCGGGTTACCGGCGGCAGCGGCGGAAGTGGGGGCGGCGACAATGTAGTCTGTCTCGGTTGGGATGGGGGTGTCGATATCTGGCGGATCGGACGGGGCGCGGTCGAGCAGGTCGGTAGGCTTGAGGGCCTGCGAGGTAGCGTCAAGGGTGCAAAGGTAAGTACTACACTTTTTTCTTTTTCTTTGAGAGCGGAACATGCTAAGAGTCGTCCTCCTCACAGATCCTTCCAAATCCGCCGCTCAACGACCCACTGTCTGCCCATAGGCCGCTGATCTGTTTGACCGTCCACTCGCCGATCATCCAGGGACCAGGCAGTGATACGGATCACGGGGCAGCAGCACCACTATCCGAGTCACCGTACTCCTCATCCCCCCCATCCCGGCCGGAAACTTCTAACTCTCACCGGAGCTCGCAGAACGGCGACACGGTCACGGACTGGCAGACTACCGTCGAGGTCTGGAGCTTGTCCATGAAAACAAGACTGTGTATACTTTTCACCAGTCCGTCCATTCCCACTGCCGATCTTGGATTCGGTAATTTCGCATCGCCTCCGGTCTGGGGGAATTTCCGCGTGCAAGTTACCGGAGACAAGATCGTTGTGGGAGTCGGCACCAGCGGCGAGGCGTACGTGTTTGGACTAGAAGGTGGTTTGAATGGCGGTGGCGGTGGCGGTGGCGCAAAGAGAGGTGGAGGCCCCGACCAAGAAAAGACGGAGTGGAAGTGCTTGGAGAAGGTATGGACATCGGTCCAATTTCCCCACGGACAGAGCGTCTCGGTTGACGGAGTCATGGGCCTGGGATTGGGCTCATTGGGCTTCCCTTCCATCGGGACACCGGTCTTTTCCTTATCTGGCCGGTGGCTCGCATACTGCCCCGTTTCTTCCGGAGCTCTCACTGCCGGTGGACAAGTTGGTGTTCCGATCGCATCTCCCTCCGTAATGGCATCGGCACCTCCGCCTCAGCCTGCCATCTCAGCCGCATGCGCTCTCGAGGACGAGGCATTCCTGAATAGGATGGCCCGAGAAGTGACGCAGGAGGTGATCCGAGGCGCGAAATGGGCCGCCGACGCTGGTTTCAAGAAGTTCCAGAGCTACATGAACAGCGGCGCAGCGGACGGAAACTCACCGCCGCTACCACACCAGATCCTTGGAGGCATGGGCATGACACAGCCAAATGGAATGCAGATTGCACAGATTGGAAACGTTCAGCAACCAAGTGGACTGGGACAGCAGCTCCGACAGCTGCAGCAGATGGGTGGATCCCCACAGCAGTCCCAGCAGCAGCCGACGCAGGTGCAGGCGCAATACGGGCATGAACAGCGGCTGGTTAGCATAATCGATCTCCACAAGCCTTCGAAGCAGGAGAGTGGCCTTCCCATGGCTACATTCTTGCCGCCAGCCGGTGTCAGTTTTTTGAGTTTTGCGCCCGGCGGACTGTCGTTGCTCACTGCCAGTTCGAAAGGTGATGTCCTGTTCGTTTGGGACCTTCTGAAGGTCGTGCATCACCCACCTGGATCTCTCAACAACCACCAACGCTCCATGTCGGGGGCGTCGGATGCGAATGGGGGAGCGCCTTCCCCTGATACTGCAGGACGACATGTCCGGCAGATTGCTCGTTTTACCCGCATGACAATCGCTACTATTGTGGATGTAGATTGGTCCTCGCCTCGAGGAGAGAAGATTGCCGTGGTCACGGAGAAGGGGACAGCGCATTTCTACGACCTGCCTTATGCTGCGCTCCAGTGGCCGCCTCCGCGCCGGCCCCCTCCGTCATCTACAGTTGCGAATGGTCAGACTACGGCTGCCGGAGCTGTTGTGTCGAACGCAGTCGATCTGTTCAATAGTTCCACTCGGCCACTCTTGACCGCCGCCCGGCGAAGGAGGAGCAGGAGCTCCTCTGTTGGCTCACCGGGAGGCGGCATGTTCGGATCGCCATCCGTCGGCCGTCGAACTTCCGGCGCACCGGGCACTTCTCCCAACGATCCACCCGCAGGCGGTAATAAGATACCCCTTCCGCCGTCGACCTCCGGTGTAGCTCCTGGTTGCGTCAAGTTCCTGACCGCCAAGGAACATGGATACGTGGCGGTCATCGGTGGTGGCCTCCTCCGCATCTACGAGCTCCGCCCCAGTGGCTCGGGCAAAAAGGACTCCAAAACCGGCGGAGTGGCATCCGGCAACTGGTGGGAATACGATTTGCCCAATGTCCCAGTCGCTCCCGAGCACACCTTCGCGGAGCCATCCGATGGTAAGGCAGGTGGATACTGGGTCTTCCGCTCGCATGGGGGCCGTAGCACGGACGAAGACAGCAATACCGAGGGGTTTTGGAAGACACCGTTGGCCTGGGCGGAGATCGAGACTAACAGCGCGTTTATCCCTTGGCACCAAGAGCGTCGCGTCAAGATGTTTGTCTACCAACCAGAATCATACCATAAACAAATCCGACCACCGGAGATAAAGTTCCTCGTTTCTTCGCTGCATTCGCCGTCGACGTTCGCCCAGTTATCGCCCAGCCCGCTCAACTGGGAAGCCGACTTCACCGCCAAGCGCGCGAAGGGCAAGAAATCTAAAATGAGAGCTTCTCCCTCACCTTCCCTCGAGCCCTCGGAATCGGCTTCCCTTACCCAATCCTCAGAGGTACTCGCGGAGGTCACAGTGGATGAGCCATTGTCCACCATTGAACCCCCGCAGGCGCCAAAGGAGAAGTGGGTATTCGGCATGCCGATGGAGCCGGAGAGAATCTTTCTCAGCGACGCAGGGGGACGTGGGGACGTGGCTTTCTGCGGGGAGGGTAAGTTGGAATTGGAGACGGCGATGATGGATAAGCTGCAGCTGGATGTGGCCACGGGAAGTTCCGAGGAAGGCTTCTTTGAGGAAGACGCGGAGATGGTGGTTTTGCATGATCGCTGTTTCCTATGATTTGATAGATAGGCTGCAGTTGGTATGTGTGGCGATGGCGGAATATCTGGGATTTGGCATTACTTGGAACTTTTTTAATTTTTTTGCACGCTTTCTGCTGCTTCATCTCTACTACTTCGTTTGTGGGCATGGAATCGAGTTGGTTTTTGCAAGTTGAGCATCTTACTGATTTTGGGTATATTTGGATGGAATTGGCTGCTACTTCCACTCGTTCGTTCATTCACTTGAGCAGTTGGTTTTTTTTTTTGGCATTTTAACACCCGTTCGTCCAGTCATTCTGTAGCAAGCATACCCATGATTGTAGTTACTGCATTCCTGAATTCGCGATATCCGGGCGTCTATGCCATATACCAGCATGTATGTAACTATCTGATACCAAACATCCCTTCAGGATAGCTACCAGTAGCACGAACCACCCCGAGGAAGTGAGTGGCGAGCGAGTGAGTGGATCTGAAAGGATGCGAGTCGCGATGGACTATGTAGGTACACCAGCAGTTCTGGAAGACCGAAGGCTGGACCGGGAGGAACGTCAGCTAGCGAGTTGAGAAGTATCTACTACGTATGTATGTACTCTATTCGCGGGAGCTAGAGTGCTGGTCGAGCAGCTAGATAGATATCATAAACGCGCTCGTCTTACATTCCCTCATGAGCGCAAGCGGTCGGTCAAGTCGCGGTGCATGTTTGAGGTTTGTCGCTGGCAATTGGTTGTTCCGGAGAATGTTATGTACATACATATGTAAGTATCTAGCGCGACAGTTAGTCACATTCCCGCCGCGGAGTCATCGCCGCGGGAGTACGCTACATATGTACGTCTGGTGTAGATAGGTATATAGATATATACATAGCGACTGTCTATCTATCTAGTGTACCCCTCCCCAAACACTTGCTGGCAATCGACGGCGACGGCCCCATGCGGGGATTTGCACGTGGTCCAGAATTATGCTGGGGGGAAGGGAGTTGGTGGTGCCCCCCTCCCCCCCCCCGGGAGCAACGGTGTTGGTCTTTTGGCTGTCGGCCGCAAAAAAAGAAAAGAAAAGAAAAATGTCCCATGTATAGAACTCCCATGTGGCTGGCAACCGTTTCGTTCAGGCATCTTACCAGGCTGAAGAAGTGAAAGAAAGAAAAAAAAAAAGAGGTGTACATATCTGGACAGACACAAAGTGAATATGTAGCTATGTACTCTACATATGTACCTACCTACGATAATCTGCCCCGCCTGACCAGGTACCCACACGTGTAGAGTAAATCTGGTGCGTTCCTGGCAGTCATCCCTCCCCCGTGATGAGAGAGATATTGCAGTCCCTGGTCGCGGGGGGCGCGGGGGCGCGGGGAACGTGTCGTGTCATGCCGCCGGTACCGCCGCCCGCCGTCTGCTGATTGTCGGTGGTACCCATCCGGCGGAGTTCGGAGGTCGGCGTTTGGAGTTCCCCGGTAAGGGGGGGGGGGGAGAGTCATTCTTTGAGTGGCTCCTTGGGCCTAACCACCGTACCTACGGCCGGGCCACAGGCTCGACATTCAATCTATGTAGGCCCAAGCCTGGCTGGCTAGATATGCCGAGAAAAAAGAAAGAAAAAAAAACACTCCACGCTGTTTCGCGGTCTCCAGCAACCAAAAGGTCACCCATTACGCCTAGACGATGACTCCCCCTGGAATCGGTGATTTGGATTCTCGGGGTGCGTGACAAGATCTTATTTATCCGAGCTATGTACACTATCATAACGAGTGCACTGGCTCTAGGCGCTTCTTCTCCGCAAAATAAAGACACAACCATCTGTGCCGTAGTATACATACAATTAGCATTGGGGCCAGACAGGCCCGACATACTATTCTGTCCCCCAATCAATTAATTGTAGGGGAACCTTCACAATGAGCAGCAAGAATTAAAAAAAAAAAAAGGTGCTTCAAGACATGGAAAAGCAGTATTTCCAACACCATGCCAAAGAAACAGAGTCAGAAGCCTACGGAATAAGCAGGCATCGTAAGCAGATCACTCTTCCCACCTCTCTTCCTGTCCGCTCCGATCCACCCCCTTTCCCTTGTCCTGGCTCGGGGCCTCTTCATCCGACCCAGTCTCCGTAGGTCGCGGAACCTCCACCAATTCCATATCGTCTTCCGCTCCCCTCCTGTCTTCGCCCGTCAACAGCCCCTCAACCACACCTCTCACCTCGCTGCCCCGCTCGCGCTCACGTTGCAGAACCTCGCTGTGCAAGCTTCTCAGCGCGCCCACCTGCGCGGACAGGGGGAACATGCTCCCCTCACCGAAGAGGTTGAGCCTCTCACCCGTCTCGGAGAACGAAGCCGGAGTAGGAACTGAAAAGACAGACTGTCTAGCCGTCTCCTCGAGATCCCGCGCCGCCTCGCGCATGCGTCGAACCGCATCGTCAAGTGCGTCCATGCGCTCCTCGAGCACTTCGGCTGAGCGTGAGAGCTGTACGTTGTCCTGAAGTGTTGTTTCGGTTGTAGCTGTGGTTGATGCAGAGGGGGCGTTGGCTGGCCTGCCGCCCATCGCAGGTCGACTTCCGATATCCGTCGGTTCGACATCCGCGTGTGTGGCTTCAGTGGTGGGCGTGTGAAGCGCGTGGAAACCCCGCATGCTCTCCCCGTGACGCTCCTCGTGGACACTTGAGGGATCAACGGGCGGCCGTTCCTGTTGTGCGACAGGTGCTGAAATGGTGCCGCCCAATCCAATAACGGTGAGCGGAACGACGGACCAGCCCGGTGGAAGGACCATTCCCACTGGTAGACCCGCTTGCGGAAGGGAATTGTAGGGGAGGTTGGGAGTCAAATTGGGGACGTTATGGAGCGGGATAGGTGGGAAGTTGGTAGTCGGAAGGCTTGGCCTGTTTACAGCATTTGGGTTCTCAGCGGTGGGAATGGAGGGAATGCCGGCGGCGGGAGTAGTTGCCGTTCCGGGCTCGGCCGGCGCGGCTGGGCCTGCCGGCGTAGCAAAGGGAGAAGTAAGCCCGAGATGACGCCGCCTTAACTCCTGGGTAAATTGGTTGAGCTGTTCTCTTCGCCTTATATTCTCTTCGTGCAGCATTCTGGTACGCTCGCGTTCTATCATGAGTTGGTTCTGGAGGATCTGCTGCTCGAGGGTGTACGTTGCTTGAGGGTCGGTCCGTTGTATCTGGTCCCCAGCTGGACCCGCAATTCGCGGCTGTTGCTGATCGAGCTGTGGGAATTGAGCGCCAGGTTGGGGAGCCTGCTGCTGCTGGGGTTGCTGAGGCTGTTGAGGCTGCTGAGGTTGGTTCCCTTGGTTCTGCGGGCCTCTCATCAGATCGCCGAAAGCACCTGCATCTATCCCAATCTGTAGGTCGTTGAACGCCCATGGCGCTTGGAATCGAAGTTCGTTTTCCTGTGCCATGCCAGCTGGACGATTATTGTGGGCGTTGGCATTCGTGCCAGCAGGATTCTCATCCAGTACCGGGCGACGACAAGTAGGGCACCGCTGCTGCCGCTCCAGCCAGCTCCGTAGACATGCAAAATGCAGGATGTGGCCACAGGGAAGTTTCTTCGGCCGATGCCGTTGATCTTGAGTTCCTGCCCCTCGACCGCCGTTTCCGGGCACTCCTTCTGCCGACCAGGGGCGCATGTCTTCGCGGCAAATGATACAGACGCCTTCGCCGCCAATCTCGTCGCTGGTAGCGTCAGGGTACCGCGAGTCCATGTGCGCCGTAGCGCGCCGGTATCGAATGAAGTCACGGATGCGGGTAATGAATGAACGGAGGGTGAGGTACACATCTCGTATGATGTGTAGCGGGAGGCCGTACCAGGTGAGAACAATGGAGAAAAAGGAGAGGTAGGTGAGGAGCTTGAGGAAGTCTATCGCATTGGTTAGTGAATATGTCCGGGGGTGCATCACCGGAAAGCACTCGAGCCGAATGCACCACAGGTTAATATGGCATACCTGTGTAGAGCTCGGAGTAGAAAACCCAGGTTCCCTTCTCTTCCCACCCACCAACATCCAGCTCCTCGTCCTCCTCTTCCTCCTCTTCATCATCTTCGATAGCCTCGACCTCTTCTCCGGCCGCACGCCTTCGCTCGTTCTCCTGACGTTCAGCCTGTCGCCGCCGTCTCGCTGCCGTACGCTCAGCGGCTCTCGCCTTTTTCCTCCGTACTGCCTCCTTGTACAGGATGTACTTCTCCACCAAGCTGATGGTGTATCGTGAGAGGATTCCACTGGAGGTGATCAGGAGAATGGCGAATTCGAACGCGAACATCACCTTGGGCAGAGATCAGTCAGGGTCCTTGCGTTGAAGTGCATCAGGCGGACGTACCATCATGTTTGGCTTCCCCTTCTCCAACACAGCGGTGATGGCATGCCATACCATTCCCCCACAAGCAACACATAGTAGCACTAAGCTGCTCGCGAGGCGTACATGGAACAAAATCGGACGATCCGGTGGTTGTTGTTCCATCTGGAAGCCCATCCATTAGCATATAGGAAGTGCACAAGGAGCAATGCAAACCCACGAATTCGACCCTTCCGCTGCCAATCCAGCTAAAGCACTTGACAAACAGCAGGACTCCAAACATGACGATAAACCTAACGTCGAATTCATCGCGGAAGATCGTCATGGCAAGGCACGTCTCCGTCACCGCATACCACGCCTTCTCGTAGATCTGTTCCACCTCCACCGTACGCAATGGTCCGTAGAAAAGTAGCTGGAGGCCATGGCCTAAGATGATGGAGAGGAGGACCAAGATGTTGGTCAGGACCTTTGGTTTCGCGTTAGTTGGTGCCGCATCTGATGCGAGGACGGGTGGGCGCGCGCACCATCAAACAAGCGTTGGACTGAGCGAGGTAGACGCATGCTGAGTAGAAGTTGGCGCGCTGATTGAAAGCCGACAATACGACTCCTATCGCGACGACAGAGCTCGCCTGCAGAACATCTGGGTGTCAGCCAAAGTTAAGTGATAGCAGAGGGAGGCAGAAATATAATCCCGAGGCCAATAAGCTCCGAGAAGTTCAAGCTCGGCGTATGCGCGCAGGGGGGAGGAGTAGGAGCAAACGTACGGCGCCATACACGGCGAGACGCATGGTGAAGAGAACGATATCCTTCTTGCCGTATCCTGACGTCAAGGAAAACCGAACGCGGTGTAGACGCGGAGAACCGATCTCAAAGGGGTTTGCGGGTAGTTGTGGCTTTGGGATGGCAACAGAGAATTGTCGGTTGGAGCGTCAAGCTTGAAGACAGATTGTCATGTCGCGCCACATCCGATGAGTCACGTGACGCGACTACATGACGTCAGCCCACTCAGACTGCCAACGGAGCCGAGGCTGGTGGCGGCCTCTCGCCCGTACACTTGAAAATGGGTTTTCTCTGTCTACAGCATAGACTATCAGATGCCGCGCTTTCGATTGACTTCATATGAACTCTTGGCGGAAACCTCCGAGGCTGAAAATCCCTGAGACACCAGCGGCAATAGCTCGGTCTCAGGTCTGCTAAGCGTTCTCTACGCCCCCTCTTCCACTCATAGTAGCAAGTGTTACTCTGATGCCTCGAATATGTACATACGGTATTAACTGAGCGTATAGAGTAGGTGTATAGAATCTAGTCTCATGTGGGCGTTCAAGATGCGACACCTGATCAAGATCCGAGCATGGGGTGTTAGGGACTCCATCTATCTATGTAGTCTGTGGATGCCACGATACTGTAGTGCGGGATCCAACTAGGACAGCTACTTGCCGAGGAAAGCAAAGACTAGAGGCGGAGATACAAACAGAAAAGGACATCCCCGCTCTTGTATCGGTTGCTTCACATCTCAGCGAGTGAGTAGGAGCGTGGGGAAGGGCGGAATAATGGAAGGACCACGTTCCAGAGTCTTTTCCGCAGGCGGCAAGCACCTCCAGGCGAACTTCGATCGCCGACTACGATTCCGACCGGAGCTTTACTTGATCGGTTTTGTATGTCACATCGATGATCAATCCAAATGTCGTTCCCGACTGCGACTCCCCCACACAATCTCTACGACCTGCAGCGGAAACGTAAGCGGTTTACTTTTGCCACTGCGGGCTGCGGAATCGCCTCTACCCAATGCCGCGCGCACCTGTGGCCTGGTGGGGGACGTACCTACTCTGTCGGAACGAGGGATTAAGCCCAGAAGGAAAGGATATGATTCTTCTCGATGGCGTCCGCCGGGAAGCTAGGCCGAGACACATCCACAACCCCGCTGCGAAAAGTCCTATGTATTGCTGGGGCACATGGCTCTTATGTATGTAGCAGAGAAATGCTCGGATCTAAAGTACTAGGCCAAAAGTTTCCGTACACCCAGGTACAACTGCCCATGATGCCCTCACTCAACCTTCTCGATCCCCACAACCACAATTTAGAAAGTCTCAGTAGTTGGCATACATCATGAAT
>Ga0307508_10004442_pt1 | contig 13711 bp, 11 predicted proteins | sample 9_EM_MG_FD_203089 | JGI IMG/M metagenome (GOLD analysis project Ga0307508, IMG submission 203089) | Populus trichocarpa ectomycorrhiza microbial communities from riparian zone in the Pacific Northwest, United States - 9_EM | ecosystem: Host-associated > Plants > Roots > Unclassified | place... | reverse complement strand
TAACGATTTTGATACGAGCAGTGGCTCTAACATTGGTGAACATGATTTCTACAAGGGCAACGAGTTCCATAAAATTAACAAGCCAAGGGTTCGATCAACTAGGCTCTGATACCATGTTAAAGTAATTGAGATCAAATAGAGAAAAGGAGGCTAGAATTCTGAATAATTTGTATATTATGAATGCATTAAGTTAACCTAAATACAAAGGAATTATATATAGGTTAAACTGAAAATACTATTCTACCCTTAATAAATAAAACTAGATAAATATTACTTAACAGAATTCAAGATTAAAACTTGGGATTTAATTTGTCGTGTATGATTCAGAACATGGACTTTAAACCTCCAGAATTAACTGTGAATTCAGATAATTAACGATTTTTCTTTCTTATATTTATTTATTTTTAAATAGATAAAAAATGTAATTCAGATATTAAATTTATTTCATAACGGTTATAATTAAGCATATATTTTTTTTTAAATTTATACGCAAAAATTAATAAAAAAACAAACACTTTTAATAATAGCTCAAGATTCCAATTTAATATATATATTGGTGATGTGCCTTTGTTTTAATTAAATTTGTTTCCTACGTGGATTTTTGCAGGCCTTTGGCACACCCTTTTAGGGATGATGCGGATGGTCTGCATTCATGCATTTTTATTTTTTCCTATTGTTGTCTTCTTTTTTCATGTGTTCACAATATCTGCCTTTCAAAAATCCACGTAGGAAACAAATTTAATTAAAACAAAGTCACATCACCAAATGGGGCCACGATAAGACAAAATGGACTCCAATGTATGTGGTAATACCCACTAGGAAAAAAATAATAATTGCAAAGAAAGTATATACTTGGTCAATTGATTCCACATTTTCTAAATTCCATCTTCTTCCGATAGTATACAGTAAATGAATAAAAATTGCAAAAATATATATATTATTTTTTAAAATTTATTTTTAATGTTAATACAGTAAAATGAATAAAAAACAGACAAAAAAAATAAAAAAAAATAACTCTTTTTTAAAATACAGTTGAACTGAGAGAAGCTTTCTTCTTGTATGGTCAAACATGGTCATCCAACTTATCGTTCGGGGAGAATCAAAGAGTATGCCACGTGTACTCACTTTTCATCAGCTCTGGTGGCTTTATCAGATCTCACTAACCCTAGTACAATATCTATATATACCACCCCTCTCCTCTCCATTCCTCCCTATCACTCCCTTTCAATTTTTATTTTTGTGTTTCAAGAATTTTCTAAGATTTAAAAACAAATCCCCCAAGTTAAAAAAAATCACATTTCCGAATTGAATGCAATCAAAATCTTTCAATTTCATCCTCGCAAAAGCCAATCAATTCCAATGGCGGACGATAGGAGAGGCGTTGTTGGCTACGCGCTGTTGCCAAAGAAACAACAAAGCTTCATCCAAGACTCACTGCTCTCTCTCTGCAAATCAAAAGGCGTCGATCTGGTGAAAATTGATCAGGACCGTCTATTAACTGATCAAGGACCGTTCGATTGCGTTCTCCACAAACTGTACGGTGAACATTGGAGGAAACAACTCGAGGAGTTCCAAATTCAAAACCCTAATTCGACTATAATCGACTCGCCTGCGTCAATCGAACGACTCCACAACCGAATCTCGATGTTACAAGTCGTTTCGGAGCTAAAGAGCGAGTCGGAAACGGACACATTCGGCATTCCGAAACAGATTGTGATTTACGATAAGGAAACGCTTTTCGACCGGCAATCTTGGGAGTTCTTAAAATATCCGGTCATTGCGAAACCATTAATTGCTGATGGTAGCGCAAAATCGCATAAAATGGCTTTGGTTTTTAACCATGAGGGTTTAAATAAATTAAAACCCCCAATTGTCTTACAAGAGTTTGTTAATCACGGCGGCGTTATCTTTAAAGTTTACGTGGTAGGGGAATTTGTCAAGTGTGTGAAAAGGAAGTCGTTACCGGATGTTTCCGAGGAGAAACTGAAGAGTTTGGAAGGGTCATTGTCGTTTTCGCAGGTTTCGAATTTGACTAGTGATGAGAGAAATGGTGATAAGTATTATAAGTTAATGGATTTGGAAGATACTGAGTTGCCACCACAGAGTTTCATTACCGATATTGCTAGAGGATTGAGGAGGGGATTGAAGTTGAATTTGTTTAATTTTGATGTCATTAGGGATGCTAGAATTGGGAATAGGTACCTTGTGATTGATATTAATTACTTTCCTGGGTATGCCAAAATGCCCGGTTACGAGACTGCTTTGACTGATTTCTTTTGTGATTTGGTCGGGAAGAGTTGGAGTGAGGAGAAAGAGAAAGATGGGATTGATAAGCGGCAGCTGGTGTGTAATTATGATGTGGAAGTGAGGAAGATTGTGAGTAATACTTGTTGTAGTGATGGGGAAGAGCAAGAGAAATCACCCATTCTTCAAGTTTGAGCGGGGAAGTAGAATACTAAAGTAGTGGATAGCAGTGGGTGAGGCTCGTTGCATTCATTGTGTGGTGGTGAGGAATGTTTCTGGTTATTTGTGGGCTGGATGGAGATGCACATTTTCTGATAGGTAGGCGGGGGGAGGGGAGGAGCAGGAGGTACCGTGGTGGAATAAATAGGTTTGTTGCCTCTTTGGTGGTAGTTTTAGCCTCTTGACAACATTTACATGGCATTACAGTGTTGAACATGTATATTCTGTCAACAACTGCTCTGGAGTTAGGTAATTCTCAAATACTCTTCAAGTTTTTAGGGAAGTTTAAGTTGTACTTTGAGGCTTTCTAAATGTTTCCTTTATTAGAAGTTGTTTTAGTTTAGTGCAATTTGGCACCTTTGGTAAATGGAGTTTACTTTTTTGTCAATGAAATTTTTAATCTTACTTTCTTTGCCTTTTGTTTTGGTTGATTGAAGTGCTGGTTTCCATGCTTGAACCACTTAATTTATGGAAAGTTTTCCAGTACAATTGGAGATCTATAAGGGTCGCTAACTTGGTAGATTTAACAGAATATGTCTCAACAGATTAGAGAAATGAATGCTTTTAGCATTTCTTTAGAATTTTCTGTTGTTTGTTTGTAGCAGAGAATGAAAATTGGAAAAAATGTAAAAGTTTTGAGAAAATCCAGTTTCCAAATAGCTGGTTCTATGAGAAAAGACACAGTTGGTACAATGCTAATGCACAACCCTTGACTGTTGCATTTGATTGCAATGAAACCTCCTCAGATGAATTTCTATAAGTTGCATGAGTGTTTTGGAAAAGTGTTTGATATCCTATTAGAAGCACTCTGAATGCAAATGCAAATGAAGACTGAATGCAAATGAAATACTTACTATCTTTTTCTACGAATGTCTGCAAAAAGGAACTGCATGCTAATCTCTTGATTGTTAATGAATGATGCTAAACCAGTATGGAGGAAGTTTCTAGTGGTGTACATGACTAATAGTTTTATCGTTTTACCTCTTTGACCCAGTTTTAGTAATTAAATAGGACTATAGTCTTTTATTTCAGTTTTGTATGATGCATGCGTGTCATGAGTATTGCTTGGATTTCTGTGTATGCATGTTGAAGTGAGTTTGATTACTGCATTGACATAGAAGAGAAGGTTGGCCTGTTATGTTTAGGGTATATTTAATATTTAGCATAGGGTTATCCTTTTGTTTTCTTATAAGTTACTTTCATGAGGTTTACCTATTGATACTAGGATTGTGTAACACTTCAGATCCAGCTGAAATTTACTGGTGTTAAATCCCAATACGTATTGGATTCTAAGCTGTTGCGCTTTGGTCTGATTCTGACTATGAATCAGTCTAATTGATTTCTTATTAGATGCGAGCAATATCTACCCATGCAAATTAAACACTTTATGCTCTTTGCTTGTGGTTGAGTATTCTGTCCAAAGTATGTTAAATGCACATTGGGCTTGTTCAACACCTTTTGACTCTGTTTAGAGTTGACAGAGGAGCTAATGTTTCCCCTTTCTAGGAACGTTTGCTAAAGAAACAGATATTCTTAGATACATTTCATAATGGGTAATGCTAAAACTGACACGATCAATGGTTGGACTAGTGTACGACCAAGAGTTCTTTTTTAGCTTTGTACGTTGCATGGAATTAGCATCTCTTGCTCTAATCTAATTTATTCATTGTCAGATTTTGACCATATGTGCTCATACTCATTAAATATTTGTGTGGCCACTAATGCCACTATGTAAATTCCATATTTAGATACACTCTAGGCACATTTGCACTTTGCTTAATGTGGTGGCTGTGTTATGATTAATTGTCTTTTTGGAAATGTATTTAAGATTTCTCTCTGTTCTAAGTTTGTGGTGGATGCTTGTCCACACACTGGAAGTAAGTGTTATGTCCTCCACATAGAAAACACAAATGCAGTTCTTTCATATCAATGCCAATGGTATCTTGTTCATGTTATGAAAGTTAACTTGCACTTGGTTCCAGGTGATGTATGGTGTTAATCCCATAATTGAGATTATATATGGTAGGGAGATCGTTGGTATTAGAGATGTAAAAAACGAAAATTAGCCCTCAAACGAGATGAGATTGCAAAGATATGGCAGGGAGATCGTTGGCATTAAAGAAATAAAAAAAATGACGATCGGTCCTCAAACAATATGAGATTACACAAATATTGCTTCATAAATCATCATCATTCTGGTTTTTACTTATAGCCCGCAGCGTTTGAAACTGTTAAAAAAGAGAGATAGGAAGGAAAGAATTTTAGAAACATCTAGTAAATCTTGTCTAGAAACTTTTATTCCTTCAAAATCTCTATGCCCTTCCTATTTGGTCATTCAGGCTCGCCGTTTCTACTGATTGGTTTCTTTGAATGCTCAAGGTGTCCAATGACACCATCTAATTCCTGGAGTCATTCCTTTTCAATTTCAGCTTTTGCTTTGAACAGTTCTGCACTGAAATGAAGAACTGTTGTTTCGTAGATGTGCTCCAGTGCGGTTATCGGTCAGTTATTTGTGATTGCTTTTTATGTTCTTGGTGTATGCTAGCTGTTTCTGCAATTCTAATAAGAATCACTGTAGCGATCAGTGAAATTTAAGTAGCAACAAGAAATTGCTGTGGTGGTTGGATTTACAGTTCATGTACTAAATGGGATTTAGCTCAACAGCGTTCAATTTGAATTGTTCATGAACTGAATGCAGTAGTCTCTGCATACCCATGTGTACTCATTCTGTGCGAGCTTAATGATCAGAACTTAAGGGTCAAAAGTTAGGTGGGAAAGCTCAGCTAGTATTATTGTGCTTATTATGGTTCTGTCATAATTTCTATTTAGCTATCGACTCTTGCTGGAGGATTCTGACTTCTGGTTAATTTATCTTCCACGTTAATCATTGTGATTAGCATGTATCCATTGCATTAGTTGCAGCTGGCCGAGCTGGTTGGCCCTAGTATTGCCAAGCAGCAAAGTTAAGACAGCTGCCTTCCATTTAGTTAGGGGCCACAGCCAGCTATTCTCTGAAGGAGTTTGAGCAGTGCAAGATAGATCGTGCCGTACATTCTAGAATTTATTCTAGCATGTGTCTGGCACATTTAACATTTCCATTTCGTAGGTAATCATACAAGTTCATAGGAGGAAGATCTTCTAAGTTCCAAGTGCTCATCTGTTACCAATTTTGGCTAGCAAGATCTCCCATATTCAAAGGATCTATGGATGTCATTCCTATAAACATACTGGATATTGTGATTTTTGTCGAACAATCTTGCAGTACAAACAGCATATTTGTTTCGTTGAAGTGATATGGGATATGAAGCAAATATAGCATATGTAGCATCTTGGGGATAATGTGGAGCTTCAATTTTATCAGTACTGATATTAGGCTCTTCAGTGACTTTGAATTAGGTGGAACATTGATGCTTTTGATCTCAAGGGTTGCTGGATTATGGGTGGGTTACAGGTTCTTACAAATGATACCGCTTTGGCAGTTATAAGTTTTCACATTCAAGGGCGATGCTTGAGAAAATTGGGAATCTTCTCTTTACTTGCACGTATTCATTTGCTATGTTCCTTGGAATACAAGGAGTTGCAGTGGGATTGGCGAACTTGGCATATGGCTATGAAAGGAAATTTATGCATCATGTATGCATCATGCATGCGTACGTGATGAATGTTTTTTTGGAGTTGATGTGAAAGATCACATTAAATTTCTAGATGCAGGAATGTTATGGTTGCGTGCATGTCATGCTATGTAAACTTCATATTATACCTGAACTTGATAATTTAAGATGTAAATGTATATGCAAGTTGGTGGTACACTGGATCCCAGACATGGTTCTCAAACACGAATGATTATTTCTAGATGCAGGAATGTAGGAGTGTAGCCTAACTTGTTGATTGTGATTATGTTATTGGGTTTAATTTATTTGTGTTTTTATTTGAGTTTAATTATTGATGTTATTTTATTTTGAATTTCAATTTAATTTTAGTGGATCTTTGGTTTAATTGTTGATTGTTTGAGTTTTACTATTTATTTAATGTTTTTGACATTGTAGTTAGTTTTATGATGAATTAAATAAAAATTACAGAGTTGTATATTTTTTTTATCCCTTTATTTTCTTTATTTTCTTTTGCTTTTTCTTTCTTCTTTCTTTTACTTTGCCTATATCTAACAATTACAAGGTTTTTTCAAATTCTCAAAATTCAATATCAGTTTATAAACCCTTTAATTTGTGCAATTCTTATCACGTGATTTATTAAAACAAGAAAATTATTAATGTGAAAAAAATATCAATAAAAAAAATTTACACCTTGGCCAAACACTTTTTTTTTTTTTTGGAGAAGTGTAAAAGCATCTTTAAAGGGAAATGCTATTTTGAAGAGTTAAATTGATAAAATAACATTTTGAATAGTATAAATATTTTTTTTTTCAATCATGTATATTCCAATGAGAAAAAGCCATTTGAAAAGCCAATTGTGTTGGAGTGGGAGAAATAAGTGTTTTATTTTTTCTTAATGAGTTTGATGTTATTTTTTTTTTCCACAAGGCTACATTTAATTGATTTTTTTTATTGGCCCCGCTTTGTTGGTTTTGGCTTTTTTGAGAGATATGTAGGAATAATATTTGTGGAAGAAAAAATTTATTTTGGTATTTTGTTTAGCACTTCCTTTGGAGCATATAAAACAAGCATGAAAGAGCTAAAATAATATATATTTTTTTAATTTTTGGCTTTCTATTTAGCAAACCCCTTGGAGTTGCTTTAATTGTATAAAAGGAAAAAACTGTAGAAGATACGAGAGGCATACCCCAAGAAGTGCATTGTCCCGTTACCCAAATCCAATTGACTCCAAGAAGTGCATTGTCATGTTACCCAAATCCAACTAACTTTAGGTAGTAGGGAAAAAAAAGCAAAAGCAAAAGAAAACTCAAATAAATCTGAAAACAAGATTGTATGAACAACCGTTGGGAAGCCGATCGACTGGTTTCTGAAAATCTTAGAGTTGATCGACTAGTTCTACAAACAGAAACCTATAAGAACAAACCTAGAAATCTATCGATCGGTTTGTGAAAAACTCAAAACTGGTTGACTGGTTTTGCAAAAACAACATACATGCTAAGAGGAACTCGAAGAACAACAAAACATAAGTACCTCATGATTCTAGAAGATGTCATATGGATATAAGAGTAGCTAGAATATGATACTTTGGTTGTAGCTCAACCAATCGGGACTGGATAAGCTCAAAGATCTCCCCATTAACAACATGGTGAAGTCGATAAGCCTAGTGAAAGACCCAATTAATCCTCTCATACCAAATTAAGTAAATTATGGCTGAGAGGACTAACTGAGCAAGCAGATGCATGAACTCATTCTTTTGTTTATAGTGCATGTATACCCACCAAAACAAATGTTGTCATGTCATATAAGGCTAACTCATAAAGGTCTTGTTTATGATAGCCCCTCAAACCAAAATAGAGAAAGGACACTAAAAGAAAAGATGATCGTATGTCTAAACATGTTACCTATAAAGGATACATACCGAGGAGCTGATGATCTGATAAGCATGTAGTCTGTTAATAGTATTTAGGTGACCCATATAAGCAAGCTATATAATAAATGAGTGTCTCGGGATATGACCTGGAAACTAGAGGAGGGAATGTATAAAATTTATGGATCTCATATCTCTAAGAACCTCCTATGTCGAGTTGATAGGAAACCTTCCTGATGAATAACCCTTCCAGAAATAGTGATCTGGCAATGCAATCCTGAGATGGAAATGAACTGAGTCCCAAATAGGCTGAAACTCCTGACTACCCGAGTGAAAAACCCAAATGCCCTTCTCAATGATGTCTAAGACCTTGGCGTCCTAGGGAAGCCAAGCTGTAGCACCCTGAAAAGCTAGCAAAGCCCTTAAGATTATTTTAACATTAAGCTCTGGCTACTATTCATCTTTTCCATCAACTGACCAACCACCCATAATCGTAGCCTACACTTACTAGCTTCCACATTGCTGACCAATCCAACATCTATGATAACTATTGTCTAAAACACAACCACCGCCCAGAATAGCAGTAAAAACCATGGTTGATAGCTCCTTTACCAGCCCAAAAATCACTCCATCCGACCTTTTTCACACCAACAAATCATAAGCTAGCCACTCTAGCCACCCAACATCGCAAGAGGTCCACCACGAGCTTAATGGACCAAACCATAAAAGGTTGCTAACAACGGATCATTCCATATCCATCAGGAGTCATAACCACCACCATGTTATCAACCATCACCACAACATGGAGCTATACTCGATGTAGTGAAGTTTTTTCAATCCTGTAAAATTTTATGGGGACATCGAACCCAAGACACAGCTAACGCACATTTATAATCATAGACGAGTTATGGTAGCATAACCTATTAATTAGGCTTTAATTTATGTTATCAAGTTTAATTTTTTGAACTTTTATTTGAGTTTGATTATTATGTTTGATTTTATTCTATTTTGGATTTCAATTTATTTTTAGTGGATTTTTGGCCTAATTGTTGGTTATTCGAGGATTTTACTATTTATAATTTTTGATTTTATAGTCGTGTTTTATGATGATTTGAATAAAAGTTATAGAGTTGCAGACTTTTCCTTCTCCCTTTATCTCCTCTTCTTCAAGTTTTTTTCTTCTCTTCTTTGGCTTGTTCTTTCTTCTTTCTTGTACTTATCTTAAATCTTTCTGGTCCCACATCACAACATCACAAGTGCATTGTTCATGCCGTGCAGTGGGATGCTACAACTGGATAATTAACTCTCAGTTCAGGACATAACATAAAATAGATGGAAAGCTATCTTATCATTTATTGAAAGCTAAGCTTCTGTTCATGCTATATATAAGGGCAAAGAAACTTATTTGTCTACAATTCAACCTGGTCTTCATTACCATTATGTTATTCAGAAGAAAAGTTTCCGCTTTAGGTCAAGTCTTGATATGTATTTTTCTGGAGGATGATTAATGTTAGCTGATCCATCAAGATACCGGTAGATGGAAGGATCAAACTCTACTGGTATCCGTATCTGTTCACTTTTTATACGCAATCGCCGAATATTAGGTGGCAATGTGGGCCTACTGGGCCTACATATCTTACAAGATGCGGGCCAAAGCTGGCCTTGGATTGATTAAAGCTGCAAAGCCTGTTAGAAGCGTTAAGGGCCTCAGTAGTCAAAAGGTATAAAAACTTCTAGTCCTCGGCAAGTGGTCCCTTGAGAACTCTTGCTATATAAATGCTTCCGTGGAGGGAAAAAAAGAAAAGAAAAGCTGTTTTTTTCCTACCATTCACAAAGGCAGAAATTTGGAGAAACTCAAAAGAGAATCATTTCTCTTAATTTACTTGATTAATTATTTACCATGAAAAGGAAATTAATTCCCTTGCTTCGGTTTTGCCATGATCGGGCCTAGTATATGTGTCCAATGCGCATTCTTCCTGCTCTTTAATTTAATAAGCATAGCTCATCATTCTCCTTTTTTGTTCCTGTCCAATGCAGCATTTTCATCTCAAGTGAAATCGAAACTCAACTTTGGGCAGTTAGGTTGGTAATTGTGTAGCTTTGCTGCAGTCAATTACTTGCATCGGACGTAAATAAGCTCACCTAATAAGAAACAAGGTAACGAATAATCTGACTTTTAATGACCATACATATCCAATTGCTGGATGTTTACTTTTCTTACTTTATTAATCATTTGATGCTACACTGGAAGTGGAAGCCCAACAAGAAGAGCATTAATGTCCTGAAATAATTATGATATGAGAGTGGCATTATAGACTTTGACATGCCATGCAAATTATTTATGCAGGTCAGAATCTTATCTCACTTGGACCCATTTTAGGGTTTTAAGAATTATGTTGATGTTTTTCCCATAGAAAAAGAAGGAGGGAAAAAAAATTCAGTTGGTTTCATCCCCTCACTCTTCTTGAGGGACAGGACATCACTTATTTAATGCACACAAAACTGTTAGAACATATGTTTGCTATAACATAATTCTAACGGAAAACAGTATTATTTATGTTTCAGATTTATTTGAAGCTACAATTAATTAGGAAAACATGGATGTACCCAATTTTTACAAAAACATAGTTGAATCTTTAGCAGAACAGACTCTACATGTATAAGAAGAAGAAAATGATCATTTGTTACATAAGATTTTAAATGAACGAATTGTGTTTCCTGCACCAAGAGCTAGCATGCATGAATGCTTGTTGAGAGAGTGTTTCGCTGAGAGTTATGTGACGAGGATGATGACGATGTCAAACTGCAAACAACAGAAATAAATGTTAACTTTCTTGCAATAATTAAAGATGAAGAAGATAAAAAGCCAACGAAGGATGTAAAATTTTGAAAAATTTAGATGCAATGGAAAGCTGATAATAGTAAGAAGAAGGAATGAAATCATAATGAATATTTGCAAGGAAAAACTAATTAAATACCTATTCCAGAATATCTTTCCAGTAGGAGCTGTAGTAGTCATCATCGATCAGCTTCTCCCAGCCCTCAAAAACAGTGTAGGTAGGCGTGCCAGTGGAGTAGTTTGATGGGTTACCCTTGCTTTCTTTTTGGTTAACGATGGAAGTTCCAGGGGAGGTTGAGGCTGAAACCAATGCAGGAAGTGGATTTTGATCTGTTTGAGTACCATAGGAACTGCTCAAGCTGTTATTGTTGATGTTAAGGCCTTCAGGGCCAAATCCACCTTCATAGCTAGCCCATAAATTCGAGATAGCTTGGAAGTCATTGGGTGGTGCTTGAGGGGTAGCAAGTGGGTTAAAGAGATCCTGAGATACTGGGTTAAATGGTTCCTTGGTATTGCAGATGGTTGCCCCATTGCCCAATCCTTCAAACAGGTTAGGATTTTGGGATCCTAAGAGACTGTTGTTCTCAAGATTTGTCAGTGTGTTGGTATTCATAATCTGCAACAGATTTCGCAACAACTGGATATTGGCTAACTGAGTGGCATCTGCCTGTAACTGTAGAAAATTGTCCAATGGATCTGCCGTATTGCCAAACTGTGCTGCGCCAAGAAACTGAGAGAGATTCAAGAAATGATCTAGATCAGTCCTTGGCTTGTGAGTGTTTGGGTCAATCCCCATTTGAAGAAGCTTCTTTCTTATGTGAGTATTCCAAAAGTTTTTTATTTCGTTGTCGGTCCGTCCCGGAAGATGGTTAGCAATCCTTGACCACCTGCAAGTTCAAGTAAATGGGAAAGATTAAAAACCATTTTAAGGACAAATATTGACAGCACAAATATGTAAGCTAGCTGAAAAGGAAAAAGGAAGAACTGCATACTTGTTTCCAAGAACAGAATGAAGGTTGACGATGACTCGTTCTTCTTCCTCAGAAAATTTTCCTCTCTTGATATCAGGCCTCAGATAATTTGTCCACCTCAATCTGCAGCTCTTCCCGCACCTATTCAACCCTGCAAGCTTAGGGAGTGCTTTCCAGTTTTCATGACCGTTCCTCTTAATATAATCAACTAGCTTCTCATCCTCCTCCGGCGTCCATGGCCCTTTCTTGAAGTCACTGCCATGGCTACGAGGAGACCTAACCATTCTGTCAAGTTTAACAGAAATAAACCAAAGCAAGACGGGAGAGGTTCTGGACAGAAATGTCGACTTGAAATGTCTTGAGGTATCAGACAAGGCGCTATGACTTTAGTTCTTTTTTGTTTTTTTATCAGACATGCTGCTTATAAATAGTTGCACGAGAGACGTAATTGAAATGATAAAGGTCGTCTTCGTTCTTTTATTAGTATGATATTCTTAAAAGCTTCCAAAATCAAGGCAATTAGGGGAAGGTCGATTTCATAATAAAATCTCGGTGTTTTTCAAGAAGAGGGAAATCAACAGGCAACTACTAAAATCATCAAGATTAGGTAGCGCAAATGTCATGTAGAAAAAGGGAGCAATATGTGTATGAATTTCAGAAAGGGGTCCCATCAAATTTCTCCTCAAATTTCAGAAAGATTATGTGATTCTTTTTCATCCAATATTATAAAAATTTCTCCTCACGAATTCAGCTTTGATGGCTGACAAGTTATAATTGTTGGCCAATAAATTTGAAATATTTCTCGGAAACTTCAATTACAGTAGATAGGACTAGAAGACAATTGCTATTGTGATTTGTTTGGTGCATTTGTATATATTATTGAAAAATATGATAAATACAACATCAACTTTCAGTGATTTTAACTCAATGATGTGCGATTACGAACGTCCCTCCCGTTAATTTTCAAAAATTAATTTGAGGGGAAAAAAAAGGAGAATAAATCATTAGATCATGAGATGTTCTTGGAAACTAACTATTTAACTAGCTATACCATTCATTCCCTTTTAGTCTAAATGAAAAATTCTATTTATTCATTAGAGTTTTACGGGTTTTCTGTGAGCTTTAAAGGGTTTTTATTAAAACTTTCTTTCATTTTGGTTCTCGATTTTACAATGTTTACCTTTGAGTAATCATATCTGATTTGATTTATATTTTATTTCTTGATAGTGGAGAGATAAAACAATTAATTAAGGAGAGAAAAGAGTGGAAAGAGAGTTTATGTAAAGAGTGGAAAGTGAAGTGGAGAGCATAGCCAGCCATGTATATATATGGCTGCTAAAGTCTAGCTTTTTTTGGCATTTGTTTACATAAAAAATTGTTCTGTTACTGTTCTCAGGAGTGATAAAGAGGAGAGGATCAAGAAAGAGGCAGACAAGCTGAGTTCGAAGTTGTGTTTGTTGTATTTGTGCTTTGTGTTTTTGAGTTTATTCTATTTTATGGGGTAGATTGTTCTTGGGTGCATGCGAGTTTTCAATACCTTGTTTGGCTCAATTTTAGATATAATATATATGAGAATAATTTAATTATTTTATCTGATTTGAAATTTTTTATTTTTTGAAACAATGAAAACAAAAAATTAAAGAAATTAAAGAAAATTCAATGTGATTAACTGTAAATATTTTGAAGTTTAAAATTAGTCTGAAGGTTAGGATGCTTTTTTGAAGGTAAAAAAATTTGGAAAGATATAACCATTAACCTTCTAGTTTTTTTTTTTTTTTTTTTTAAAGGCTAGGAACACAAACCAAGTCTAAGCACACTTGTGATTGGCTTGCCTCACCCTTTCCAATTTGTTTTTGTTTTTATTTATTTATTTCTTTTATTTTTAAACATTATCAAATTAATCTTTTTTCAAATAAAATGATTAAATTAATATTTTTTTTAAATCTAATCTTATCATACT
>Ga0307508_10004441_pt1 | contig 13715 bp, 13 predicted proteins | sample 9_EM_MG_FD_203089 | JGI IMG/M metagenome (GOLD analysis project Ga0307508, IMG submission 203089) | Populus trichocarpa ectomycorrhiza microbial communities from riparian zone in the Pacific Northwest, United States - 9_EM | ecosystem: Host-associated > Plants > Roots > Unclassified | place... | reverse complement strand
TGTCACGTGTAGAATCACGTCATATACGTGTATTCAGACTTTTCACTTTTCCTGCCTTTCTCTCTAAGACAAGACAATACACACAAGACTTCATCGTTCCATCAAACTTCCATCATAATCTTGACACAGCGGGCACGGTTGGCTGTAATCGCCAGCCAGCGGCACCGCTGAGGAATCGCTTTCTTTTTCGGGTTTCCCCTTCTCCTGTCGGCATTCGTTCACACGCGGGTTGGTCTCGGCACGGGGGTTATTTTACCGGGGCGCCTAAAAATTCATAATTTCATTCTATGTAGTTTAGTCTCGTCTCGTCTATGTAGGCGTGGATTGCTCGCTTCGGTTCGGTTCGGCTCGGGTCGCATCGACGGATCTCCGCATGTTGGTGCTGCAGCCGAATACATACATACATATTCCCGTAGCTGTGTAGTCTGTCATATTTCGGTCCCAACTGTAATCGGACACCGCAGATAACGACGTGTTTGTGTCAAACTAGCGTGTTCCGCATTACGCACTCGCCACTCCAGCAGACTGGCCTGCCACACGAGTAATGAATAAACAAAAAAAAAAAAAAAAAATCCAGCAGACTGGCCACCCGTGCTGCGGATGCTGTCGCGATGCCCGGAGTCGGGACCACGGGGAAAAGTTTTTCTCCTGCGGCGTGTCCGAAATGCCCCGCGCACGGATTTTTTTTTCTTCTGTTTCTTCATACTCGCATGCAGCCTTTCTAGACTATGCCGGCGCGCTTTTTGGACCGGGTTTCCCGTCAACTATCCACGCGAGGCGGCACGTTGCAGGCTCCCCTTCGCCTTCCGCCCAGGCCTGTCCTACTCCTCCTCCTCTGCAGATGCCATGAAGGAGGGCGTGTGGAGGAACAGTGGTGGCTTACCGCTGGCACCCAGCTCCTCAGTCTCCGCCCTCCTTCTCCTGAGCCTCCTCTTCCCGCTCCCTGCGCTCCCTACGCTCCCATTCTCCCATTCCGGTGCCCCGCTCCCCGCAGCTTCCTCAGCCGGGACCAGCCTTCCCACATCCGCAGTGGAGAGGAAGTCTAGTACCGCCTGGCTGCACCTCCCGTCAGCGAGGAGGTCCCGGATCCTGCACCGGCACATCCTCCTCCCGCTTTCCTTCAGCACCTCTACCCACAGAATCTTCTGCTGGCACTTCCACTCGGGGCACTCCTTGAGATGATCCCGTGCTTGCGTCTGACATCGACACCACCAGCATTGGGGCGGTGGGGCGATTCTTCGTTTAATGGAGGTACTGCCTGGCGAGTCAGTGCCCTGTCTTAGCTGGTACAGCCTCGAGGCGAGCCTCTTGGCACTACCGGCAAGCTCGGCATCTTGTACTTCATCTTGGAGGTCCGTCCTCCAGCTCACTGCCGAGCCTCCGCCCACGGAGATCTCTCGCCTGAGGTGTGCGATGATCTGGGGAGCGGAACCGCACGTGCGCCCGCCCGGTCCGAGTACCCTAGCCATCCCACCCCTCGGGCATCTGGCTCCTCCGCCGCGGGCTTGGCCGATTTGTCCGTCTTCCCGTTTCCTGGGATTCTGCACCGGGCACCACCGGATCTCGATGGTGATTTCAGGCCTGGCCCTCCGTAGAACTGCGATGTGCTTTCTTTCTTAGAGCACGTACATCTAGCCTAGGCCAGGCTCCTCCGAGGCCATCCGTCTGATGGCCGCCTCTGCGTCGGTGAAGATCGCGACTTGTTCCGGGATCATCTGTCTTCTCGAAGCAGTCTCCGGCGCCCTGGAGAGGGCGGCGCACTCCGCGCCGTGGGCCTAACAAGACTGTGCTTTCCATCTTGCCCGAGTATGTGAGGGCATTCGTGAGTCCCTGACGATCTCCCTAGCCTGGCCACCCTGCGGTAGGCAGAGCGACCGTAATCCGAACCGTCGCTATCTGTTCTCCAGCTGGGCTGCCGCTGGTCTGAGTCCCGGCTCCATCGTCGGAGCCCCTAGGTTGGTTGTCCGGAAGCATCCTGTGGTCGCTCGCGCCCCCCGGTTAGCCAGGAACTGGAGCTCGTTTGCCTGGCCGATAGTGCCCCGGGCCTAGTCTCCCTTCCACCTGCACGAGTATCCTTCCGCTTGCTGCTTGGAAGGTATATGCATCCAGAAACACAATCACACCACCATTCTCCACCTTGAGACTCAGATGTCCACCTCTCTTCTCATTTCACCACGCAACCAGACTACCGCCGCCTCCATCCCGCGCACACCCTAGTTCCCCCACTTACCGCGAAGGGAGTCCCGGGGGGGGGGGGGTTGTTTATCCATTACTCGAAAGCGATCTAGATATATCATGGTGAGAACCGTACAGAGTCCGTTCCCCGCAGCCCACATGATGGCGGCACGTTGCAAGCCTCCCTTTGCCTTCCGTCCAGGCCTGTCCTAAGAAGATGAGATGTGCACTGAAGAAATCACATAGGAAGGAGAGAAAAAAGAAAGAACAAAGGAAATCGGGGGTAGTCCCCCAGTCCTCTTCCGCGGATGCCATGAGCGAGGACGTAGGGAGGGACAGAGGCTGTTCCTCACCCTCCGTCCTCCGCTTCTCTCCCCGCTCCCTTCGCTCGCGGCGCTCCCGCTCTGACGCCTCACTCCCTGCGCCTACCCCAGCCGGCACTAGCCTCCCCTCTTCCGCGGTTGAGAGGAAGTCCAGTACCGTCTAGCTGCACCTCACATCAGCGAGGAGAACCCGGATATTGAGCCGGCTCTTCCCCCTCTCGCTTTCCTTCCACACCCCTGCCGGCAGTATCTTCTGCTGGGCCATCCATTAGGGGCCTGGCCATGTGGGTTGGTACTGCGGATGCAGGTAGGTATCGACTCGTACGAGCGGAGACCCGCCGTTGACGCGAACTCTGGGTGGCGGAGGGGGATAATTCTCGGCGTCGGCAACAACAAAATTGGCCTGCTGGGAGTCAAAGCTATGCCGTGTGCCGGGTTGGCTTCCACATCCCGGCACCTGTTGACAATCAGTCGGCACTGTTGCCCGCGGCAACAACTCTACTGTGCGACCCAGGGTGGCTCCGAATGGACCACCATCCTTCGCCCGGGCAGTCCACCTGGTACCCCCAGTGGCCTGCCTGACTAGTCGGTCGTGGGTTGGCGCCTCGGCCCGAATATCGTGGCTCTTCGGGCCGGAGTAGTTACAAATGCCGCTGAATCAGTTCGCTGGAAACACTATATATGGGTGCACCTGAAAGTCGTACGTTGAAAAATAAATATCCAAGCCATGACGGAGAACAGAAGAATCTGCAACAACAACAACCGGCCTAGTACATACATACACGCGGCAGAACGGTAGAAAGATACAACGCTCAAAAAGGGTTTCGCATATATTCCAAGAGCGGACAGCATGAAACAAAAAGATCCTCGAGAACCGAAACTTCAAACCTCCACCACATACGCCATGTCCGCACCGATACCATCGTCCCTGGAAGGCAATATCCAACGGCTGCGACATTCCGCGACCAATATCAACGCACCTCCGCACTTGCGTACTCCACTACCGAAGGTGTAAAGACCTGAAAGAAGTATCAGTACAGTGAGTGATAAGACCGTATCAGGGAGACAGACCACAATTATCTAGTTGCACCTGCTCTCCGCAATCGTTCCACAACCACAAGATGGCCTCCCTGTAATGCTTCCTGTAGGGCTGTGGTTCCCCATTGCCCTCCCTCTGCGTTGACGTTGGCCCCCTTCTCCAGTAGCCGATCCACTATCGCAAAATGGCCCCCCTCCGATGCTGCATGCAGGGCTGTTCTTCCGCTAACCCCTCCTGCCTCTGCATTGATGTTGGCCACCTTCTCCAGAAGCCGATCCACTACCGCAAGATGGCCTCCCTCCGATGCTGCCTGTAGGGCTGTTCTTCCGTTCCACCATACTACCTCTTCGCTGACGTTGGCGCCCTACTCCAGGAGCCGATCCACTACCGTAAGATGGCCTCCTCCCGATGCCGCTTGTAGGGCTGTTCTTCCGAGATATTCTACTGCCTTTGAGTTGATGTTGGCCCCCTTCTCCAGAAGCCGATCCACTACCGCAAGATGGCCTCCCATCGACGCTGCTTGTAGGGCTGTTCTGCCGTCAATCTGCTCTGCATCCGCGTTGACGTTCGCCCCCGTATCCAGGAGCCGATCCACTACTGCAAGGTGGCCTCGCTCCGATGCGGCCTGCAGGGCAGTTCTTCCTCCATCACCCCCTGCCTCTGCGTTGACGTTGGCCCCTTTGTCCAGTAGATGTTGAACAAGATCTTCGTTGCCAGCAGCTGCTGCATGTTGCAATGCCGTCATTTTCCCGTCATGGAAATTGGCAGCAACAATTCCAAGACTCAGGAGATGTTTGACCATTTCACTGTTTTCTGAGAGGATTGCATCAACGAAGTGCTTGTCGTATCGAGAATCCACAATGGACGAAGAAATCTGACATTCCTCGTCAAAAAATTTAGACTTGTTTCTGAACCGACGAATCAGTTCCCGTAAGCCTGCGGTTACCCCCGGAGAGCCCCCGGCAAATGCTTGCTGGTGCTTCAATATGATGACCACCGCTATGACGATTGCAATCACTGGTACGGCAATGATGAAATAGGTAGTCCATCTGGGATTATTTGCAAGTACGTCCACATTCATGCCGTACAAGCTCTAACCAGGTGCCCGATAATAGCTCTCAACTCCCCGGAGAGGATGGTGGCTTACCGCAACGAATAGTAAAGGCAAGAAAATGAACTAAGAGAACTTCATGGTTAGGCCCTGTTTGGGTGGGCGCGTCCGTTTCGGTTTTTTGGTGGGAGATGTCCGTTCGCTTCCGTTAACATGACTAGCGTCCGTTCCCAAAAAAAAAAAAAGCAGTGTTTGGACAGTCGCAGTCCGTCTTCCGTTTCCGTTCCTCTACACCAAAAAGTCTTCCGTTCCCAAATTGACCTCGCGAGGTCTTTTTCGCTTCCGTTCGTACAACAACCCGCCCCATGCCTCCCAATAGCAAAATTTCACCCGATAGGATACGTCGTAAGAAACAGCCCACACTACATTTGTCTTATTCTGATATTCTATAATCAACGATCTCTATTGCGAAATTTGCTTCCATGCTTTCTATGCATCATCGGTCACAACAGTAGTAACCGTGAAGCTCAAGAGCACTTCTAAAACAGTGGGGAAATGATCTCTCGACATTTCCAATCAGTCCTCCGTGGAATGTGAAAAAAAAATTCCTGTACAAACTTTTCCGCATAACTTAAGACCCTGAAGCGAGGTCTGTGGAATTTAACTCTGATATATGTGTTCAGACGCGATGTGTTGAACATACTTTTTTTGATGGCGGGATCTTTACGTGGCAACAACGGATGGTGTGTGCCAAACAGTGCCGATGCTTTTGTCCGTTCGAGTGTGCCGTCCGTTCGCGGCTTGCGAACGGACACACCTAGGGAACGGAACGAGGATGTCTGTTTCACCCAAACAGGGCCTTAGCTATCGGTGTTCATTGGAGCATTACAGTAGGTAGGAGTACGGTGATCCACGATAGCCTCTTCCTGCTGGAATTCTGCTCCCGGCCTTTATATGCCTCGTCGATGGAAGCGATGTTGGATGCCTAAGCTCAGATGGTTAGACGAACCATTGCAACAGAACAACATCATGGAATAATTACTCTTTGAAACAAGGCATCGATTTCCTTGACCAACCCGTCCTCTAAGGCGTTGCTGACGGCCACAAGCCGTTCCATCGCTCTCATCAGATCATCGCTGACATCTCGTTCTCCTTGTGGCACCTTGCGTTCATGTCGCCGGCGCTTTTGTGGAACTCTCACTGGCACCCACCCCAAAAACGGGTTGGTACGAGACGCCCTATGGTAGTTTCTGTTTGGATGTACGTGGCTATAGGATCGGTTGGGATGATGGGGCTTGCGCTGGCTCTCCACGTCAGAAATTTCGCCTTCTTCCCGCTCAGAGGCTCCGCCCTCGATCCCCAGTCGGTAGCCCCATTTCATATGAAAGTCCTTAGCCAGCTGCCTGGTGCTTTGAATTTGCTCGCGCTGCGCAGTTTTCAATCGCGAGGCTGAGCTGGCGGTGGTGACCAACGACCGGATGAAGTCTCGATAGTTCAACCCGTGACTGATCGATATTTTTTGTTCCTAACACCAACCTGAGCCTCGTACACTATGTAGTAATTCCAGGCATCAAAGACGTGCCGCTTCGGCAAGCAATTGCTTGTAGCAATCGATCAGCTTGTCCCAGTCATCGCACACACCATTGAGACAGGAGGCTAGAATCGACGCAGGCGTGGTTGCGGGTATAGATTGGTTTTCGGTAGCCTTCCAACGGTGGTTGAAGAAATACTTACGGCCGGCTTTATCGGCCAGGAACCAGAAGGCAAGGCGGTTGCGGCGGATGAAATTGCGGCTTCATGTTGTCAGGATTTTGTGCTGGCCACACTGGTCCACAAACTCACGTTGGATTATCGGTATACAACGATATCAGCTCGTCTGTTGAGGTGATATGTGGCAACGTGACGCCTGTCGGTGCCCGTTGGTCCGCTCGGGAGGGCACCTCCTCGTATGCAGGAGTTTGTACCCAAGAAACGCGGTTTTTTCGATCAGTATTGTCGACAGCAAAACACTTCAGGGCACTCGCGCACTAGGTGTCGTAGGTGTCCCTCATGTGACTGCCGGGGTTGCCCGGATGACGACTGCAACTGCACACAATACCCTGGTGATCTCACACCCAGTTGCGGTAGTTTGCAGCGGTCGGGCTTCTCGTACATAGCGCACGATCGCCTGTTTCCGGAACATTCTCAGAACCCGGAACTACTGGTATCCTGGCCTGCCTTAAGAACGCCTCGAATCGGGAGTAAATAATAGATCTGCATTTAGGTCCTGTGTGAAGATAGCGAGTAAGAAAGTGGACACAGAACCAGCACCTGTCGGGGAGGTATGAACTTGAAGGCTACCGATCCATTTCTTGCGTGGTCGTCAGCGAATGAACATCAGAAGCGGCACCCGCTCTCCACCTACCTTGTCGATCTCACGTAGCGCTGCTTCTAGCTCCGCTTTGGTGCAGATCTCGTAGCGCTCGCTTCCTATCCACACCTCCATTGGGTACCGGGTGGACATTTTGTGAGTGTTTGATGAGTGTAGAACGACGGAGCGTTGAAGGTAGTTACTTTGGAACAAGCGCACGTCTTCGGTACGGAAGCGGCCTAAGTTGGTAAGGCTCGTAAGATCAGAGGGAATACTGATATTCGTGGAGGAGCCGGCGTGGTATAGGAGAAGGAGAACGTTCTAGAAAGTCCACTGGTGTCGAGTTGTGCTTTACAATTTATTCCCCTCGTATGCGTCAGGGGAATTGTGGCTGGCTGGAATTAAGGCGGGGCTGAAGTGAGACTGTCGGTTATGCTAACGAGCAACTAGAGCTCCATGTACAGCCGTGGACTTATGATTTGGGCTGAGAGGGGCATTCGGCGAGGCACAATTTCACAGACGACGAGACGACATATTTCGCATTCCGATGCACTGCCCCAAAACTGCGCAGAAAGCACACCGAAAATTGTTCTCAAGCTACAATTCATACGACGCACCCCTCGATCTTCCGCTGCCCTTCCTCGGCCTCGAGCTTGTATTTCGTCAGCCGCTCCCGCGGCTTGAGCTAGTCGGACTCCTCGCGCGGTTCGCGCTCGCTCCAGTAACTAGACGCAGCCGCTCGACAGTTCGACCTAGCGCTTGAAGCCGCGGCGGGCGGCCACGCACGCAGCCGTCACCAATAGCTGCAGCGAGCGCTGCTTGTAGATCTCGTCGTCCTGCGAGGTGTGGGTCAGGGCCGCTGGGAAGGAGGGAAGGAGGAAAGGGAGGAAGGGGGGGGTATACGCACCTGCGACATTCACCCTGAACGAACTGCTCGGGCGCACACACCTCCTCGCAATCGGGCGCCAGCCTCGCCAGCTGCGGCACCTGCTTGTCGACTATCCGGATCTCGGACGCCAGCTTCTGCTCGTGGACGTGGCATGCGAGGAATTGACCGATATAGCCTGCGTGGGGGAAGCAATCGGGGTCCTCAAGGTCAGTTGGAGTTTGCAAATTGGTGTGGTGGAAATAAATGGTGATTTTTTTTTTTTTTTTTGTTTATTCATTACTCGTATGCGACCTATGTAGATCATGACGAGGCGCACGTGCGCCTATGTACAGTCCGTTTCCCCGCTGCAGTCCGCGTTTAGTGGCACGGTGCAAGCTTCCCTCTGCCCTCCGCCCAGGCCTGACCCACGAAAGTATGAAGACGCACCAATGAACTACAAAGGAAAAGGACAAAGGAAAGACGTCGTAAGCCCTCCGCCTCTACTCCTCCTCCTCCGATCCCGCTGACGCCATGAACGACGGGATGGGGTGGAACAGCCGGTGTTCCTCCTCGATCCCCCCTTCGTCCTCGGCGCCGAGCTCCTCCGCCCTCCGCTCTGCCTCCCGCTCCGCCGCTTCCCGGAGCTCCCATTCCGATGCCTCGCTCGCCGCATCGTCCACTTCCGCAGCCGGCACTGTCTTCCCTACGTCCGTCGAGGAGAGGAAATCCAACAGCGACTGGCTGCACTCGCTCTCGGCAAACAGCTCGTGGGCTTTCCACCTCCACCGAGAGTTCAGGGATGAGGTGCGGAAGCGAGCAGCGCTAGTTACTTACTCGTGCGTAAATATACTCTAAATGAATTTAGTGTCAACACATTAAAGCACGGTCATACGCAAAAAATTCTCATTATACATACCTCATATATACAACGGTTCTCAGGGACTCGTCAGGGGAAAGGACGGAAGGCTGTCCCTTGAGCCGGTGGTCGGGGGCTGGGGCGGCTGGCGTCTCCGGAACGTTATCTCCGGACGTCCATCGTTCTGATAGGAGAGTCAAAACAAAATGGGATACCACTCGAGCGGCAAGCGTCGAGACCTCCAACGAAAATAGAAGCCATCAATTGTCAGCGAGCTGAAGCTTTTTCTAGGCTCAGCTATCTTCATGAGCGTTGCTAAGGTACCCCAACGTGCCGGCTATTGGTCCTGCAGCTGAGCGTTCGCCAATATGCCGAAGGGTTCACTGCCACTCAGAAGATACGAACGGAACTGGTTGTGCCTATCCTTCTTTCTTCTCGACATCCTCCTAGTCAACTCGCGTATTCTCGCACAGCTAGCTGGCGACGAAGCTTCCCTTGGAGCCGGCTACGTAACAATCCGGGGGCTCTGCCACCTTCCGGCCTCCTTCCGCACCTCCGCCCGCACAATCTTTTGCAGTCCCTTCCACTTCGGACACACCTTGAAGAGGTGTTCTCTCGTCTGAGTTGGGCCCTGGCACCACCAGCACTAAGCGGTAGGACGGACCTTAGCCCAGTGTAAGTCCGATGCGAGCGTGACCCGTTTTCAGCTGTAAACTCTTGATGCGAATCTCTCGGAGCTCCCAGCAACCATGCCGTCTGGCTTCTGCAGCTGGCTTTTCTGCATCCTGTATTTATTCTTGGAGATTCGGCCGCCCGCCCACTGGCGTGCCTCCACCCATTTATTTAAGCGATGCGAGGTGGGGACGTGAGTAATTGTGCGCCATTACCCATTACGGCCTCATACGCAGCCCGTCGAGAATAGAAGAGAATTGGTTGCTTGATCATCATTAAGTCTAAGGAACCTCTAAATAAGTAGACTAGACTGTCGGTCACCCTATAAACGCCACTGTTATAGGGGGGGGGGGCATCAATTTTATTTCGCGTCTATGAGCCTTTACAGACTACGGCGAACGCCAACAACAACACCAACCCATATCCGTCCGCGAGTCTAGCTGTGCGGCACTCCCTATGGCCCTGCTGGCCCGCTAATAGGCTATCTTACACTCCACCACCACCAACACCCTGCACCTCCACCTCCATCGACTCCTCCTCGTCACCCATATCCACTACCTCACCGTCCTCCTCCAGAGAGCTCTCACTCCCATTCTCCCAAACCTCTTCTCTAGCCCGCCGTCCAACATCGGTCGTTTCCAGAAACGCAAGAATCGCGTCCGTGCAGCGCTCGTCCGCAAACAGATCAGCGATCCGAAAACGATCCCGTCCACGTCCAGTCTGCAGTCGGACCTCTTTCCAGAGCACTTTCTGCTGCCGTCGCCATGCAGTACATGTCTTGAAGAGATGTTCACGTGTTTGGGTGATACCAGGTCGGTGGCACCACCAGCATGTATCGTCCTCTCTACTTCCGATCTACTTCAAGTACATCCCTGTGAGGGCGTGTCTAGTCTTCAGTTGGTAGTAGCGAGATGCTATACCCTTTCTTGCCTTTGCCGGTGCTGGGTCAGGTCGGTTTCTCCGCCACTGCCGGCATTTCACGTTGTAGCTCGGATTGGTTATACGTGAATAAGCCCAGCCTTTCGCTTCCTCCCACTTCTTTTCTGCTACCTGTCTAGAAAGACAAGCCAGAGAGACAGGGGGCATACGTCTTGGCCGGTTGTCAACTGTAAGCCACTCCACGCCGTGTGTTTCAGGTTGGCCTGCGGCAACTTTCGCCCATTCATCTGCCTTCTCATTGCCAGCGATTCCTTCATGGGCAGGACACCATCGAATCTCCACTGGGCAGTCGATCTCTGCCAGGATCCGTCGTGCCTGAAGAGCGTATATCTGTCCCGGCCCGACTTCCAAGGTCTGCATTCGTTTTATCGCTGCCTGAGCATCTGTGAAAATCGTGATTTTCGAAATCTGCTGTTGGTTCCGATGATCGCGACCGACTCGCAGTGCTCTAACAATTGCAGCGCACTCTGCATCATATGCCTCCTGGTTGTAGCCCAAGTGGACCTGATGTCCCTTCCACACTTCTCCCTTCTTCCTCCACACAACAGCGTATCCGCGGGCACCATCTTCAGTACTTGATCCATCCGTCCACAGAGTCACCCCATCTCTTGCTGTTTCCGCTTCTTCCATGGCTTTCTTTCGTTCGTCCACCACAATTTCGGCCTGTAGTGCTTCCTCCTCGCATACCATGGTGCGTTCACGGTCATTCGCTCCATCTGGCCCCAGCCAAGTATTCAGACGCTTCCCCAGCTCACTCCTTGCACCGATAATTTCTCCAGCTCCATCACCCTGAGGTAAGGAAGCCAGCCGTAAGGCGAACCGTCGTGCTCGATTGTTGAGTAAAGACGTCGCGCATCGCAGCCCGGATTCCAACATCAGTTCTCCCTGATTCGTAGAGCGGAAGCAGCCCGTCACAGCGCGTGCCTTCTGGTTGACTAACTTCTGTAAGTCGTTTGCCTTTCCAATAGTACCGCGTATGGCTTCTCCCTTCCACCACAATTCCGAGCCATAAATATAGTGCCACTGCTTGCACACAGGCTACCTGGGTACGTCTAACGCTATCGGGTACCAGTCCCATTCGTCCAGCTAGTCTGCGGAGTCTCGCTTGTGCGTTCCGTGCACTTTTCATCATTGCATCGTGATGCTGCCGAAAGGAGAGTGTGCAGTCGATCCACATCCCTAGCCACCTGGTTGCTGATTTGTTGAACGATACCATAGCTGGGCCCACCTGGATCGAGAGGTCGGTCTGCCATATCTTTCGCTTCCTCGAGAGCCATATAGCTTCCGTCTTTTCTGTGTCGAAGGAGACTGCATTGTTACTTGCGCATTGCAGTGCGTGTGAGGCCGCTTCTTCCAGTTGTTGCTGTACCCCCTTCGTATCCTTAGCGCTTGTCCACCACGCGCCACTGTTATAGGTACCTCTTATTGTTGCAGACTAGCGCAATAGCAAAGCGCGCTTGACTGAATTTCGCCAATGGCGTCCCGCCCACAGAATGCCGCATAGCTAGACTCGCGGACGGATGTGGGTTGGTGTTGTCGGTGGTGTTTGCCGTAGTCTGGAAAGGCATAGATGCGAAATAAAATAGATGTTCCCCCTCCCCCACCCACAAAATCTACCTACTACACATACACAGCAACACAGCACCCACAAATCTAACTAAAAACCATCTCTATGCCAACGGAAGTCGTACTGAAGACCATCTTCATCCTCATCCTCATCACACTCGCTGTCCGCGGAGTGCGCCGCTCTCGCCCGCGCACTGGAATCAACTTCGAGGAGAAACACGACCCCAAAACAAGTAACGATCTTCACGGATGCACAAGCGGCCATCAGACGGATGGCGTCGGACGAAACTGGCCCGGGACAGCAGTATGCTCTCCAGGCGCGGAAGCACATCGCCGCACTGCGCAGGGCCAAACCGGTCCTCATCATCGAAATCCGGTGGTGCCCGGCTCACAAGGGGATCTCCGGCAACGAGAAGGCCGACGAGGGGGCTAAGATTGCGGCGGAGAAGCCAGACACCTGCGGGGTGGAATGACTGAGCTACTCCGATCGGACAGAAGTGCGGCCGATGCCCCTCTCACGGTCCCTCGCCAACCTCAAGCGGGAGACCTAGGAGAATAAGTGCGGCCGATGCCCCTCCCACGATCCCTCGCCAACCTCAAGCGGGAGATCTCGGAGAAGAAGTGAGTTGAGGCACGCCAGTGGGCTGGAGGCCAGACCCCCAAGACGAAGTACCAGATGCCAAAGAGTCAGAGGCCGGACGGCACGGTAGCTAGAAGTACCAAGAGGCTAGCCTCATGGCTCTACCAGGGAAAGACGGGGCACTGTCTGATCGGGCAGTACCTCCACTGGGCGAAGAACCGGGCCACCCCGCAGTGCTGGTGGTGCCGGTACCGAACTCGGACCCGGGACCACCTCTTTAAGGAGTGCCCCGAGTGGAAGCCGCAGCAGAAGGTCCTGTGAGCAGAGATTAAGAAGGAGACCAGGAGGACCGGTGGAGGATCTCGGACCTCCTAGCGGACGAGAGGTGCGGCTGGGCGGTGCTGGACTTCCTATCCACCACGGATGTGGGAAGGCGGGGGCCGGCCGGGGGAGACGCGGTGAGCGAGGTGTCGGAGGCGGAGCTGCGGGAGTGGTTGGAAGAGCAGGAAGTGGGGGCCGAGGGGACGGGTGCCGGGGGAAACCACCTCTGTTCCTACCCATGCCCGACTTCATGGCGTCGGCGGGAGAGGGCTAGGGGGGCCGCATTTTCAATTGTCCTTTTCCTTTGTTATTTCCTTTATGATTTCCTTGGTGCGCTTCACTTTTCTTGGGGCAGGCCTGGGCGGAGGGCAAGGAGGAGATTGTTACGTGCCGCCACTGCGCGGACAGGAAACGGACTGTACATACCCTCGCCATGGTCCCCATAAGCGCCCTCAAAAGTTCTCTCTCCACGTTCTCCACCGCTCCCGCTCCGCCTCACGCTCATCTGCCACCTCAGCTGCTCCCTCCCCAGCCTCCTCCCTAGACCCCCTCTGCCCTCCTCGGTCCCGAGACCGGGGTCTGCGCTCGGGCTGCCAAACACCAGGAATGGACGCCGCTGGATCCGATGCTGACGATAAAGCTAAATTAAGTCGATTCTCAAACTGGAAATTGACTGTAGGCTTGGCGATTTCGAAAAGATGGGAGTGGGGAGAGTACGCCACTCGAGAGGCGGCCTGGTTGATGGTGATTACAGTGATTCATTGATCGCATGCGACTCTATTGGATCATGGCGATACTATGTAAAGTCCTTTCCTGTTTGCCGTCCGCCGCGACCCCTTGTCAATCCACACCACACCTTCGACACTGAAACGCATCGCTGAAAACGCCAAGCTTTTCGTCTGACACACCAAATTTTGCGCAAACTCAGGCCTCACGGACATCACGATGTCTGCCGAAGCAACCGGACCGATCGAG
>Ga0307508_10004440_pt1 | contig 13716 bp, 24 predicted proteins | sample 9_EM_MG_FD_203089 | JGI IMG/M metagenome (GOLD analysis project Ga0307508, IMG submission 203089) | Populus trichocarpa ectomycorrhiza microbial communities from riparian zone in the Pacific Northwest, United States - 9_EM | ecosystem: Host-associated > Plants > Roots > Unclassified | place... | reverse complement strand
CACAGTAGTTTGCCTCCAATACAATCATTGCACCTCCAATGGGCAACCGATTGGGAGCAGTCGGTACAAATTGCCAGGTCGGGCAGCGCTTCTCTTGCCTGCATTGCCTGTAATATCACACCCACTCGTTCAACAAACTGCTTCATGTAAAAGCACCGATTTTTCCGTTGAGTATTATGGGAACCTGAATCCATATCTATATCTGCGGATTGCTGAGCATCATGGGTCAAATACAGATCCGGCTCGGGCTCGGGTTCGGGCCCGGGTTCCGCAGTTGGCTGAGCAGAAACATGCGATCGGACTGGAACCAGAACTCTTTCTCCTTCCTTAGAACGAATGTAAATGGCAGCATCTAGTGAGGAATCACTCCCTTCAACCATCGGAGCAAGTTTACGACCAGTTCTCCTTCTTTTGGGGGGTGGGACTGTGGCCATGATGATAGTAGGAGGAGAGATGGAAAAAAACATGAGGCAGCAGGAGGCAGACATGAGCTTCACATGAGGCAAACCTCACGGTTTGAACCCGCTCCACCATGTCCCATCTTATCCCGACCATTAGAAAGCCCAGAAGGGATGCTCTCTATTCCCGAGAAGAGATAGCAGTTCTCTCGAAATACAAAGCTGAGTATAAGGACCAGACAACAAAGCCTTTGAGGGCACATGTCCTGCGAAACAAGATTCTGGTTGATATATTCAATTATTGGGATGTACAAAAGACCCTTCCGGCAGATGAAGAAGCATGCGTTGCCCGGGTGAAGGTAAATGAAACGGGTAAATCGGAGAGATTGCAAAATTTAACTGATGGCCTAGGAACTTGCTGCCTGGGTGCGAAACAACTGGCGCCCGAACGTGAATGTTACCCAGTCCAATCCGAACATGAGGGTCAGGGCAATCGATTTGGTTTGGGAGACTCGGAGGGATGCTGTTGAAGAGGAACTGAAGACACTACTTGGGGTGGAACAGTTGGACAACAGGGATCCATGATGCTTTCAACAATGCAATGCGGCAGCCAAATTGGCCTTGGATAAGATGTCTGTTGAAGAAAGAGCTGAAATGGACTTGGCTGTAGAGACACACAGGGCTGAAGGAAATCCAGAACAAGTTCAATGATAGTATGTATTATTTTCCGATTCCGACCGTATATATCCAACACCGATTCTGACTGACGTTTTTCACAGCTGTGCTGAAAAACATGGAAGGAAAGCTTTACAAACATTTTCCAAGGAACGCTGGTTAGATATGGGGATGTCCACTATGATTTTCATGGTTCACATTGATGAGCAGGGGAGAGCGATAGGGGATGTGTGAGTGCCGACCAGGAACATGTAGAGTTCAGATTCGGATTCCAACTGACTAACTTTCCCATCAACAGACATGAAGATGTCTTACACAATCTTCGGATTCCTGGCCACAACTTTGTGAATCAAAATGAAGCACTGGTGATAGATATGACATGCAAGTTCTTGGATTATGTCAAAACAGCACGACTGGAGGCCACAGATGCCGCAAACACCAATCCAAGAGAAGCCGACTCCAAACAGATTGAAATTTGGATGACAACAGATGGATACCCGATTATACCAAAGCTGGCGATGGAAAAGGAATTGAAGAAAGGTGAATGGGAGAGGTTGATCCAAGCATTTCTGACTCAACATTACTGTAAGTGAATATTTTGATTGAATGAAATTAGGAGTTGGAATCATGTCCTGCAGATCAAATTGAAACAGGTTCCTTACAGTGTGATGAAGACAAATACTGAAGGCTTCATTCCGGACAAGTACCAACCTCGTGGCATCATATTCCAGGACCCAAGAAACATGAATCTCCATGACATCCGAAAAGTCCTTCAACATTGTTACAAGCGTCAAGCCGAGTCCAGGGCTGAGTCAGCATTTCGATTTGGGAAGATTGTTGGGGCCAAAAGAAAACAGGTACTTGCAAAATATTCTGGAAGCTCAAATGATCAAGGAAACGAGTCGGACGAAATGCCAGCTAATGGTCAGAAAAAGAAGAAGGGGAAAGGGAAACAACAGGAAGATCAGGAACAAGGAAATGAGTTGGAGCAAAACCCTTATAATCATGCTAAAAAGAAGGATAAAGGGAGACGATGGGAGGAACTATTGCGGGGATTATTGAAAATCAACCAGAGCGAGGAGACTCCAACTCCAGATGAAAATGGAACTGAAGACCATGAAAGTCAACAAGCTCTGAAGCCAAACAAACCCGGACATCTTCCACAGGAACCATTAATCGCCCCAAGTTGGAGTGATGACCCTCCGATCAATATTGATCCTGCCCTGCATGCTCATGATGCAAATCAGACTGCACAACAACCAGATGACAACTCTTATACTGGCAACAAGGCACCAGCCCCCCCAGAAGCTGACCCAACCATGCAAAACCCACCTACTTCTGTACAACATTCATCAAATGACCATCCAGCTATGGAACCGAATCATAATGCCGAGTCGGTACCTACCCCCATCCACAATACCCGACTCGGCCCCACACCTGCAGCCAACTTGTCTCCACAGCCGCTGCCTCAACTACAAACTATGAATAAAAGAAAGAAACTCACAGTGGATGATTGGGCTGCACTTGAGGCCCAAGAAATGGTACAGTCAGGAACAAGGCGCAGGAGCAAGCCGAGGCAGGGTAAATGATACTTGAGTTGTGCCGAGTCAGACATCAGACCCCTCATTCGGGCACATTGATTGTCTCACACATTTTCCCACCAAACATCTTCGAAATTTCTATATACTTCTACTTAGAAGCTAGAACAGTTCTGTTATGTTTTTTTTGCTCATCAAACTCAGTGCTTGGAGGGTCATAAAATAGGATGTTGTCACGCCCGCCAATTCATTGTACTTATGTGAGCCAAATCCGAATGTCACTTGCAATTTTGAAGTACATTTTTTATTTCATATATATACAATGGTACTTCTACATTGATATATAACAACAGGGGTGACTCCTCTGTATGGGAGCCACCCTCACAACAGCAATAAATGAAACACAATAAAATTTATATATAAAAAAAACTACCCACCTGCCCCCCCAACAAAAAACATAAAATTGCAAGGCACCGAATCAGATCGGTGTCTTGCTGCGAGATTGGGCACAGGTGGTGGGACCCTCACAAATCCTGAGTCGGGACACATCGATTGCGAGCGTGCGACTCCAACCACAAGGGACTGGATGAGGTGGGGGTGGAGGTGGCTGAGCCTCCGCAATGGCAGCGAGGGGGGGAGAGGTTCGATGGACGAGTGGAGCGATCGGAGTTGGACCTGCCAACTTCTGGAATCCCTGTTGTTAGAATTTGGCAATTTCGTAGGTACATCCCGATTTGGTAGTAGCTTAGTCATCACGTAGTTACGTGCATCGTCTGTAATTGTTCCTTCCCTCATGCGTTTGCAGAGCTCAGCCAAACGCAAATACATACCGTTTCATTCGTACTCGGCGGCTCCCCTCGTAAATTCAACACAAACGCATCACGGTTAGCTACCGTTCACCAAAGCTTGAGCCTCAGAGCCCTCGTATCGGCTACTGCTTGTTGCTATGGAAAAGGCAACAAACTCACGACGATAACGACGATCGAAGACCTGCAGGAGGCTCGCAGGCACATACCGAAGACCTCACCGTCCAGAGGCATCATCAGCCATGCCCGAAGACAGCGATCGACGAAGCAGCTGCGCGCAGATGGACCAGAACAAGCACAGGAGACCCCGAGCTAGGATAGCCGGAGGTGAGTGCTGCCGGAGGATCTAGCAGCGTGTGCCGGAGGGTAAGGCCCTGCCGGAGGGAATGCTGGTGGGAGCGATCAGTGTCAGGGAGAGCAAAGGCAAGGATCGGCAAGAAACGGCAAGAGTGGGTTGAGTGGCACAGGACACAAGGTCACACAGTGGGTGGATCCCATTGGTGGTGCACTCAGGAATCAGGATACCCAGCTCGAGGCAAGGTAACCCTTGACGGAGACTGGAGACCTGTCTTGGAAAGACGGCCCCTTTTTTCGAAAATTGGGGCATTACTGCATTGGGCGGACTCAAGGAAGTTGCGCCAAGTTCAGGGGGAGCATTTTGTTTTTTCTTAGGTGTTGGAAGGAATTTTGGACTAGCTACATTACAGGTAATATTTGACACCTTAGGCCTTATTCCTCATTTATTGTACCTTCTTCAATTGAGGGGGAGTGTTAGAATTTGGCAATTTCGTAGGTACATCCCGATTTGGTAGTAGCTTAGTCATCACGTAGTTACGTGCATCATCTGTAATTGTTCCTTCCCTCATGCGTTTGCAGAGCTCAGCCAAACGCAAATACATACCGTTTCATTCGTACTCGGCAGCTCCCCTCGTAAATTCAACACCTGTGGTGTGGCAGGGATTACCTTGACTGTGGGTGGATGTGGGGGGTCAACAGAGAAGGGGGCGGGGGCAGGGATGGGGACAGGGATGGCAGCCGACTCGGAACGGAACATGGGAGCCGGCCCCATATCCTGGACATCTGAAGGGGTCGTCCGAGTGTTGACTGACGAGGCTGGGACCCCCGAGTCGGGATCGTCCTCGTCCATTGGGAATTCAAGGAGGGGGGAGGGAGATGCAGATCACGTGTGGAAAGGGCCTGCTGCAGGAGCAGGAGTGAGTTGCCTCCTCTCTGGCACGAGTTGGAAGCTGTTGTCAATTCGGATGCAGCTGAGGAAGGACTCAAGTACACCAGTAAACTGGTGCACTTGCCCTTCCATGCTGTCCAGCCGCTGGACCATCCGAGTCGATTCCTCAGTGATCTTGTCGAAAGCCTTGAACCATGCTTTGAGAACGGCAATCTGCTTGTCCTGCTCCATGTGCTCATACTTGAAATCTGAATAAAAATTGTTAAGAAAATGTTAATGTATTTTTATGCTGATGCTCACCATGCATCAGACAAGGCTGCTTCTGCTTCTGCTCCCCCTCATCGCTCTCGTCATTGTCCACCTGCATGGCATCCTCCTCCTCCTGCCCTGCTCCTTTCCCTTGCTCTTTTTCTCAGTCAGCTTTGGCTTTGGCTTTGGCTTTGGCCTCAGCTTCACCTTCACCTTCGCCTTCAGCTTCTCCTCCTTCACCTCCTTGGCCTTCACCACCTTCTTAGACTGAGCAGGAGGCTCGGCCACTCGCTTTTTTCCCTTCTTTTCCTCCACTGCTTCCTCCTCTTCCTCCTCCTCCTCTGAGTCGTCAACGGATCTTGTTACCACCATCGTCTTGAGATCCTTCTTCCCCATGTGGCTACACCCATATTTGTGGGCTTTTCAGCCCATGCACGATGCCCCCAACTCATCCACCACGCAATCTCTTTTCCCCTGCTTGCACCTCTCACAAGCTGACACAAAGACAAGGATCTTGATGACCCGGCCATACGACTTGCTTGGCTTGGCCTGCCTTGGAGCCGCTGGGGATGACGATGGCTGGTACTTGTCACTTTCCTCGATCGCCTGGAATTTGGGGGAGGGTGGGATGACCACCTCAACCTTTTGGGGTTTCACCCGAACTGGTTGAGGCTCATCCCGTTCCAGACATGCGGGTGCGATTTGTGGCTGAGTCGCAGGGGCAAGGCTGTCACCCTGAGTTGGAGGTTTCACAACGTGAACTGGGGGAGGGTGTGAGGGGGCCAGATTGGATGGTTTGGGTCGAGGAGCAGGAGGTTGCATTGGTGGGGGAGGAGCAGGTGTTGGAGTCGATCTGTGAATGGGGATTGGGGGAGTGGCCATCTGTGTTGCGTCGAACTGCTCCATTTCCTTGACTTGTTGGTCAAGGAAGTTCGGGTTGGCATGATTCTTGTTCCAAGCACGAATGAATTGATAGAGAAACAAGCGCTGTGGAAATGCAGCAGCTTGTTCTGGGGTTCCCCTCCAATGAAGGCCCAACAGTTGCAACTGGATTGAAACAGTTGTCAGTAAAAAGAGGGCATATTTACTTGTTTTTATTACTCACCAAATCGGGGCTGAGTCACTTTACTACCTGCCAGATGCTCCCTTCCTCCAAACCAAGTCAAATCTGCGTATCGTAGTCATTTGCTCAGCGCCGAATTTGGGCGGGGGTGATTGAAGGAATGTTGGTGGTAGTCATCATGTGGTGGTGGTGCAGGTGGAGGTTCAAGTTTGTGGTTGAATTTGTGACATGTGATATTCAACAATGTCATGTGCTGTCATGTGCTGCGTCATTGAGATTCAGCCGAATGTGATTGATCCGAGATAATCACATGTTGAATCAAATCGACTCAGCCATTTTGGGAATACAGTAGCAATAATTTTGTAATCAGTAATCAGTCTCTCCCCATCATGCAAAGTGATGGCCACCCATCTCAACTATTCAAAGAACCTGAAAATCAACAAGAAGGTCTCATCAGGCACGGTTACAACACAGTCCGAGCATCAGGGGGTCAGACATTTGTTATGCCGAATGCACTTCATGGGGAGGATCTTTCCTTGGCTAAGGTGCCAAAGTCTGACTTTTCCAAGGCAGTGGGAATGGCAGTAGGGGTGAGAGTGTCCTGACTCAAAATGTTACCACTATATCATTTTCTTCTCTTTTATTTTTTGCCCTTCCTCTGTTACTCCGAATCCCGATCCACACATCTGGTCAACATTTTAGCTGGGGGTCACCAAAAAGCTATATAGCACTCCAATGACCAGTGGATTTGTTGAAGCAAGGGTTGACCCTGTAAGTGAATTCTGACTAGTCTTGTTGTCTCTTTCCAACCAACTCACCTAGGGTCACTCCAAATGCGAACGCCATCTTCTCCATGCTGAAGTCAAAGCACTCCAAGATACCCTTGGCATCAGTTACAAGGACGCGGCTCACCGCCTTTTTTTGGCAGAAGTGGAATGAGTCAAGAAGGCCGACTCGGCAGCAAAATCATTCGCAGCAGTTCGGCATTTATTGGAGTCGTTGATTACCTCTGACATACTTCCTCCGATTCAATCTATTGATAAAGGCGAGTTGGATGAATACATGTGGAAGGACAGAAAGTGGTTGAAACTGTTGAAGGACTCGGAGGGTCAGACATAATGGTGGTGGTGAATCAACAAGAAGTCGGGATATTTGGGTGATCAGAATCGGATACATGGCATCAGGACAGCATTATCCCGACTCAGACATCCTTGTATCGAACTACGTTGTGACTCAGATCTTGGAGTACGAAATATTAATGCTTTTGAAATAATGTTTGTGTGGTTTGAAAGATGTGGAAATAAACTTTGTCCGACTTGGATATGCAAATGTGTTATTATTGTGTGAAGGGCTTATGCGACTCAGAACTGGATCGACCCAGTGAATAGTCCCTTCGACAGACTTGTTTTGACTGGTGCATGTTAAAAAGAACTGCCTGAACGGGTACAATGTAATTCTGTTTAAAGTAGGGTGATTGGGACATCCTAACTACATTGCGACTCAGGAGACTGTATATGGAACATGACATGGATTTTGCATCAGATGATAACCAATGGCGAACATGAATATGTTACTAAAGATCTGTTGCTCCTATGAGGTTCCTATCAGGAATAAATGACAAGCACCATAAAGCCAATCATGACAGCATTGTGGCCAGCATAATGAAATTTGTCTAACTCGGATTCACATTTGAGTTGGGAGTCGGGGCCCCTTTTCACCTGACCTGTTTTGATGGGTACACTGTGCATTTTGCCAGGACCACTCAGACAGATACACTGATTCAGTCCAAGAGTTATCAAATGGTCCGACTTGGTCATGCTGTTTGACAACAACATTGCGACTCGGGAGACTGTATATATGGGATATGACATGGATTTTGCATCGGATGATGACCACTTGAACTTCATTCATCGCAATATCAAACCTGACAACTTCCTCATGGGCATTGGAAATAGGGATCACCACGGGTAACCCTGTGGTTTTCCAGGCCAACCCATACCCATACCCCAGCAAACCCATACCCATATACACGGGTACAGGTTATCTGCCAGCTGGGGTACAGGTTATCCCTAAACCCTAGGGTCACAAACCCCGCACACAGATAAATGACTAGTTAATATATATACACATTATGCTACTCATACTAGTAGCATCAGAGAGCATCCCAGTCAAGGGCCAGCTCCTCCTCCTCTCCATCAACTTCAGGCAAGACTGCTGCAGATTTCACGTTGTTGTCACTTACTAACCCCATTTTGCTCCATCCTGCAAGGCAAAGGAGGGCTCGTGTAGACTGAACAGATAAGCGGCTATGTACATGCGAGAGTACAAGCCGGCCCTGGCTGAATGTCCATTCGACATCTACTGAGGTGGCTGTGATATTTGTCATGAGCAAGTACATTTGCAAACACAAAAAAAAATCACCTGGAATTGACAAGTAATCCATCGCCATCCGATAAAGACGAGGGTAGATATGTTTCCACTCAAACCACCAGACCAAACCATCCTTAACACCAAGTTCTCGTTCTGTGCTCAAGAACCTTTCCAACTCATCACGTAGCCGAGGATTCCCATGTGCCTGAAGTGCCGGTAAATTGTCGAATATGTTTCCTGGTGACGTGTGTGTTGAATGAGGTGTCTGTGAAATTTGTCATGGTGAGTTTTCAGTTCCAGTGGTCAGATTGACATACCATAGTAGATTTGGTGAAAATCTGATTGCCTGAGTACTTATACGACTGCTCGAATTCGGCACGAACAATCTCCTCTGCCTCGTCAATCCAAGACTGCTCCCACCCCGCTTTTTTGAAGTAATCCAGCTTGTGTCAAGGGTGTAGAACTGAGCAATGAATTTTAATAAGCGTGAAGATCTGACTGAAACAACTGTACCTATTGCAATCCGATAGACTTCGGAATGATCAGTTTTGTTGTAGTAGTGGTTAAGTGTTGTCTTCCCGACAGTGAGTGCGGCTTTGATTGCCAATGGATAATCTGGGTTGAGGGCGGCAGTTGCGAGGTGCTCATCAATGTGATCCATAGCAGGGGTCACAGTGGCAAGGTTGGGTGTGCTGCGTGAGAAGAAGAGCATCGCATCCTTAAAAATCTAGATAAGTGACCTTGGTTAGTGAGTTAAAGAGTGACAAATAAGTAAAAGCATACCTTGAGCACGTCACGAAGCTTGCCCACTATGTGCCAATCCTCCTCTGTGAGCTCGTACTGCCTTAGCTTCATCTTTTGATTCCCAGTGATCAATTTGAGGGCCTCCTGATACTTGACTGCAAACACAAGCATGTTGTACGTCGAATTCCAGCGCGTTGTAACGTCCTGTGGCATCATGCGCAGGCCAAGATTGATCTCCTCAAGGATGGTGAACCATTGAGGGAGGATGATCGTGGTCGAGTCTTTAATAGCATAGGCAGTTTTTTGAAGCTGAGGAACCCAATTGAGTAATAGTGTATTAGCTAATCATTGACTTACCTTTGTCAACAATAAACGAAGTGGCTCAACACTTTCATCAAGCTCCTCCAACTCTTCTGGAGTCATCAATGTATGCTCATCAATCCACCCCTCATCATCCTCATCCTCTCCCTCGTTGTCTTCCTCATCAAATTCAATATTGCCTGCAAGAGACAACAACTCATTAGTTGCCTCATTTATGTTCTTGTCGTTCTTGGACTTTGGTGAGTCAAACTGTTGGATTATACTTTTGACGACGAGATTCAGAACATGCGTAAAGCACCGGGTTTGATTTGCAGGGCCGGGAAAGTCATCGAGAAGGTTGGCAAGTTCTTCGATCATCATGTCATTATTAGACGCATTGTCACAGGTTATCGAAAGGATCTGAATGTCCACGGTGAGTTGTCAACCTATTTACTGCAGAAAGGCATTTACTTACCTTGTTACTAATATCAAAATCTTCCAGAATCTTTGCAAATGCCGCAGCAAGATTGATGCTGGAATGGGAACATGCAACCTCAACAATGTCGAGTAGCATCGAAACCGGGACACCATCCTGCTCAAGGTGGACACTTACGGCAACATACGCCTTGTGGTTTGGCGACGTCCAGGCATCTGTGGCAAAGCTGAGGGCACCGTCATATTCCTAATCAATCCAGGTGAGTTTTCCATTGGCATCGAGCAACAACCACAGAACTTATACCAACCTGCAGGGTCTTCGCAATGCGCTTCTGAACCTTCAGGAAAACACTTTTCACATCGCGTGAAACAGTTTGTGGAGAAGGTAAGCGATACCCTGGACGTCCCATTTTCATGAGCGACTGAAATCCACGGTCCTTTACTATTTCAAAGGGCTGTTTACTCTCACTAACCCACCGAACAATTTCCGCTCTGGGTCAAGAAGTTAAGACAGGAAAATCACTGATATTAAAGGTATGTACCTAGCCTCTGCTGTTGTATGTTGAGTATGTTTATAGGTTATCTTGCCCTTTCCAATCCGTTGGAATTCAGTCAGAATGGAGCCATCCCAGAGCTTTGTCTTCGACAACACATCACAAGCAGCATCAAGGTCCTTCGTGGCAGTTGCTGCCTCCACCACTTCACTCCCCCAGCAAATTTTCGCATGGCGGAGAAGATTACCTGTGGAGTTTGCGTCACCTTTGTCAAGGTATCGACAAACATTACGGCCATTCCTTCCTTTGCAGTGGCTGGCTGCACATTCGAAGATATGACATTGATGGTCGTTCTTGTATTCAATCCGGGGCATGTTCTTAAAGAACACATAAACAGGTGAGGTCCATTTCTTGGACATGTGCTCTATGATGAAATCAATACTGATGTTTAAATGTTGACAACAGTCACAGACCTAATTCAGCTTCACCATCCTCCTTGGGTTCTTCAATTATTTCGACCACATCTTCATCACTGTCAACCTCCATAGGGACCGAAATGGGAAGACTTTCGAAGTCGTCATCACTTCCATCTGAAGCTTCAAGAATGTTCTGTGGATTCTGTGGTGGGTCAGATGGGGCTGGATCCTCAGATATCTCTTCAACAGATGCTTTCTTTTTGGCAGCAACCCCTTTTTTTGGTGGTGCTGGTTTTGCTGGTGCAGTCTTTCTTTTTTTGGAAACAGGGACACTGACAGGTTCTCCATTGTCATTGAGTGGGGCTTGTCATTTACGTGTGCTACGCTCGACAGTCGCTTGAAGATTGGCAGGTTCGGTGGGCATGTTGTAGTACAGAGAGAATTTTTTTTATTGATCATGTCCCCTCACTTGGTTCGTACTGTACAGTTGATCACCTCCTGAGCTCTGTACCTCCGTTACCTCCGTTCTTTCCTTATATAGATAGATATACAGCTGATACCTGCCATCAGCCCACCAACCCGCTGCACGGGTATGGGTTTGTGGCAGGGTTGGAATGTGCAACCTGTACCCCTACCCCAGGCAAACCCGTGCATTTACCCGCGGGTTTCTGTTACCTGTGGTAATGCCTAATTGGAAAGCATGGAAATCAGGTCAATGTCATCGATAGTTCCATGACCCCAAGACCCATTTTCACATCCCTTACCAAGAGAACAAGAATCTCACCAGAACTGCGTGCTACACCTCCAGCTATATCAAATCGGTCTGACTTGGCTCCACATGTCACATTCTGACTTGGGGGTCAGTGCATCCTTTCATCTGACCTGTTTTGACTGATACACTGTGCATTTCGCCAGAACCACTCAAACAGATACACCATGACCCCAAGACCCATTTTCACATCCCTTACCGAGAGAACAAGAATCTCACCAGAACTGCGCACTACACCTATATCAAATCGGTCTGACTTGGATCCACACATCACATTCTGACTTGGGGGTCAGTGCATCCTCTTGCCCAACCTGTTTTGACTGATACACTGTCCATTTCGCCAGAACCACTCAAACAGATACACTGTATTCTGTCCAAGAGAGTATGAAGTTGTCTGACTTGGACATCATGTTTTCCAACTGCATTACGACTCAGGAGTTGGTGCATCCTTTCACCCGACCTGTTTTGACTGATACACTCACTGTCCACTTTGCCAGAACCACTCAAACGAATACATTGTATTATGACTAAGGGTATGAAATTGTCCAACTCAGACATCCTGTTTTTTAACTACATGGCAACTCAGGAGACTATATAATGTATTTTTCATCGAGGAATATCACAAAACATTCCGACTCAGGAGTCAGTGCACCTAATTAATCTCCCACCCCCACTCCACCCCCCCAGTTCAGTGGACGCCAACCCAGATAAATGAGTCGGCAATCACATGTTTGCCAGCATGGGTCGGAACGGCACACTGTATACCCCCCCTCCCATATAGGTGTTTGGTGGGGGTCTACCGAACGGTTCAGAATGACTACACTGTGACTGTTCAGTGGCTGGTCAAGACTATACATTGTAGCTTACCTATGTGCACCACATCTCGAATTCCACATGACTCAAGGAGAATATCTACCCCTGGGTGGACACACACCAAAAGAATGGTGATGACGCTGTTAAGGTTGGGTTTTGTGATTTCTCTGGCAGCGCTCCATTCATCGTAATGTTCTCAGGATTTCATTCCAAGACTCAAGGATCACATTCTTTCCAGATTACACAGTGACCAGTGAACTTACTCTGAAGCAGAACATGATGCAGTTCAATTCGTGAATCACCGGCTCTTTAGACACAAATTACTACGTGTCAACTACACCATGTACGACCTCCGGTGCCAGCAAGACTCTATTAATCCTACATCTCATCCCAACATAATGCTCCTCTTGCCTGATCCCAATGATGACCACCCCTACTGGTATGCAAGAGTCATTGAGATTTTCCACGTCGATATCACTCACATTGCTCCCGTCCAAGTTCCTACCAAGATCCAACGAATGTGAATTGACTTCCTGTAGGTTCAGTGGTTTCAATTTGATGATAGTTTCAAGGGAGGTTGGCAAACTCAGCAGTTGCACTGTCTTGAATTCATGGATGCCAGAAGGCCAGGTGCTTTTGGTTTCCTTGATCCATCTGTTGTTATCTGAGGTGTCCATCTCATTCCTGGATTTGCTCATGACCGTACCCTTGAATTCCTACCACTTCAAAATTCTGTAGCTAGAATGCCTCTAAACGAGGACAAGGACTGGTGCTTTTACTATATCGGGATGTAAGTCTCCAACTTATGGTGCTAGTGCTGTGTCTGATCACATTTTACATGCTTTTAGGTTTGCAGATTGTGACTTGTTTATGCGTTTTCATGGAGGTGGTGTAGGACACAAGGCTACAAACTCATTCACACAACTTTTTGAATCACAGGGTGAATCTGGCGATGCCAGTGATGGCAATGATGATGATGTATCTGAACACCAACCTGGAGACCCAGAGGAAGTTCAAGAACAGGAGGAGGAGGATTATGGATATAGGATTGGGAGTGGCTCCGAGGGTGAGGATGGAGGTTCTGACGATGAAGAGATGGGACCTGAGGATGGAGAAGAGCCTTGGGAGATGGGAGACCTTCAAGCCAAAGGTTTTGATGACTTGTGATTAGATTTCTCAACTATAACCTATTTTTTTGTGCAGTGGAATTATAATACAATGATGAAGTTTGTGGTACCAAGACTTGCATTAGTACAGCAATCGGAGCATTTGCTGGCACTTATCCATGTGTGATGAGTCACAGTCACACCAGCCTTTTCAAGCACAGATACCTTGCAATTCTTGGCAAACAGAACTTCAATGAGCAATATGTGAGCAGATAATGTTCAGGCTGGAATAATCTGTATGTAAAAATTTGTTTTGACAATCCTTTTGTAGGCAAAAGATTTTGGGCCGAATAC
>Ga0307508_10004439_pt1 | contig 13717 bp, 15 predicted proteins | sample 9_EM_MG_FD_203089 | JGI IMG/M metagenome (GOLD analysis project Ga0307508, IMG submission 203089) | Populus trichocarpa ectomycorrhiza microbial communities from riparian zone in the Pacific Northwest, United States - 9_EM | ecosystem: Host-associated > Plants > Roots > Unclassified | place... | reverse complement strand
CTTCCGTCCTTTCCCCTTGGCGAGTTCCTCAGGCGCGTTGTATATAGAGAGAATGTTTTTCCTTCGACCTTGTATCAATCAAACAAGTTCACTATCTTCGTCTCTATCGATCCCTATATTCCAACAGTTCCACTGCCGTGACATACTGTTTCTAATAAAACCAACCGCCTACCGCCCTTTGCACGCAGACAACTCTCTACACAGTACCGTGCATCTTCCTGCTTCCGCCGCACATGCACATCCTCTCTCCTGTTACCAACTGCCTGCGAGCCGCTATATCTACGATTCCGTGCCGGCTCAGCGTTATGTGGCCCTTCGCAGAATACCACCACACCAGCGAAGATTACCCCTTGTTTGCAAACGATTAATCAGTCGGTTCTGGGTGTTTGCCAATCACCACATAGGACCAAGTGCGCGCACGAACGCTTGGCGGCACACTAGCTACCTTCGCACGGCTGCATTCGGCTGCGAAATCCGCTCCAGGCCATAACCTCTTCACCCCTACCAACAGCACAAATTGATGCTCGACAGTCAAAGGGTGTGTCAACGTGAGTTCCGCTCCTGACTGTCTTCAGCAATTCATCGCCGCTAATCCTGAGCGCCTTAAACCCGGCATCGCGTCGACAGCTTTAGGTAGCCCTTGGTCAACCAGAGACCATTCGTCCGGCTACTGGATCACGAACTATCGAAAGACCGCAACTGGCAATCGAAAATCTCCGTGTCTCGATCCGCCGGCCTTGTTCCAAACCTTCTGACCTACTACGACCCTCGACCATCACGCATTGTCTAGCCGTCCGCTGTACCGTATCCTCTCGGTTCATTGATTACAGGTTACTCGCCGTCTCACCGTCTCAACCCTCTACTCCGTCCCAGTCGATCGGCTTCCATAGCGAAACGTCAGAGGTTTCTCACACCGGAATAGCCGCCCCCTGTCCAACTACACAACCACCACCAATCATCATGCATTGCAAATCAGCGGGACCACGACCAGCACGACCGTCGACCGATCTGTTGTTACGCCAAACTTCGTGCGTATCCCGAATGATCCACCGCCAGCACGAACGATCGTTCATTGGGTGGTCTGAGCCGTGCGCAACAATGCAAAGATCAATACCTACTACAAGCGGTGCAGCATTACACTATCTTGGATCTTATCCATACCATTCGCTGCCGGAAAGAACAATGCAATGGTAAGTCGTCCTTGACTCTACCCAATATTCCACGCGATGCACCGACGACACGGACCATCCAGCAATATCACCTTCCGCCTTATTCCGGACAATAAACTTCCGATACCAACGGTGCAAACACACGCCCATCCCTCGATCCCCGCGCTGTATCCAGACAAAACCAATTCATTTTCACCAGCGACAGATGTGACATCGGCCGCCTGGAGTCCACCTTGTACCATTTAGGGGATATTCAAATTTCAGGCTGGGTTCTATAAGTGTTTCTGCTCGGGAGGTCCACTGGGTGAGTCGACTTCTCTGGCACTAACCTGGTCTTATACATTGCTGATCGCTCAGCGAATCTTGCACAGGTTCCTAGGGTTGCCTTCTTCGTTTGCATCGACATCAACGGTCACGCATCGCCTTTTACTTCAGCCCATTGTATTGCCCACATGCCATCTTGTCCACTGTACCGGAGCATACCAAGCTGGAGAGAAGAACATCGTTGATACGAGGTCGTGCGTACATGAGTGTTTGTCTGAGGACCGTCGGGGGATCCGAGAGTCGTTCCGCTGTTGAAGTGATCTACTGTCGTTCCCAAAAAGTGCCCAGCCGAGCGACAATGATGTATGCAGTGAGTAGGGAACCAATGAATAATCTTAATCGCACCTGCAAAGTTCGGAAGTGATCGTAGCACACTTGCATTTCGCGAGTTCTTGATTTCCTCCAATTGCAATACCGCGACGTAAACACCCCAACGCCAACCACATCCCACACACCCTCCTGCCATGTCCATGCATAACTACATGAAAGGTAGAATGACACCACAGGGTGTAGACTTACAAGTGGTGCAACCCATGAACGGCTGGCGTGACGAGGCAGGGTGTACGGGTTTGGGGATGTGGAAAAGAGGAGGATCGTCATACCGACTTCCGCGAGTAACAAGGCTGGCCACGGTAGTGCCAACGAGGAATCCGGTGTGCCAGGAGGCAGATCCAATGTCGCGAACCGAAATGCGGCGGGAAAGAAACCAATGTCGTAATCTCGCACGGTGGCCAGAATAAAAACATTGATTCGGCCATCCGAAGATGGCCGGGAGGAAACATCTTTGCCCTTAGGACTTCCGGAAGGTCCTAAGCGCAAAGGGAGAAAACCCCCCGTATGGCCTGGGAATGATCATACTTCTCCGAATAAGGAATGGGTAATTGTCTGCCTATGGGTATATGGGTATATGGGTATCTAAGGACAGAGGGCAAGCAGAGCCAATATGTAAGTGAGAGGGGATACCATATGGATAATGCTCCGCCTAGGGTATATGTGAATTGGGGGTAAAAGGCGTGCAGAATCAGTAGGGAAATATGGTATGGGTAATATGCCTATGGGTATATTGGTATCCGGGGGTAGAAGGCATGCAGAATCAATAGGGAAGCGAAAAGAAGACATAAAAACAAAACCAGAACGAAAAATCAAGAAAGCAACGTGAATCATTTTTTTGAGGTTTTTTTTAAGGGGTAAGAATATCGCCTGCTGGTGTAGGGTGTGTATGAGGCAGGCGATGGGTAATGGGGGGGAACGATACGAAAAACTAACTCGCTGGAAAACAAAACAAAAAAAAGAGAGGAGAATGAAATAAAACTTACCGGCATACTTACCGACGGAGTGCCTTGAGACGGTAGGCCGTCAGAAACGTCTTTTCCCCCTCCTTCATCAGGTAATCCTCGAGGTCCCACTCGTTGATCACCTTCCAGAGGATCGTGCCATCCTCCTCAAGGGTCCGTCCCCCCATCTCCTGGAAGGTCCGGAAGAGGTCCGCATCCCATCCAGTCGGCAGCCTCTTGAGCACCACGACCTCCAGTTCGTGGTCGGCAAGCTCGATACTTACCGTGGCCTCCTTACCTTGCCAGAGGTGACGGATCTCACGCCTGACAGGCCAGTTCTCCTGCTGGGGCCGCTCCTCCTGGCAGGGCTCCTCCGCTTCCGGTTCCACGGCCGAGGCCACCTCCGAGTCCATCTCCTCCTCGGATTGGCAGGTCGCTTCCGCGAACCAGGCAGTCTCCACGGGTCCGGTACCGAGCTCCAGCACCCGTCCGTCCACAACGATCGTGTCCGAGAACTCACCGTGCGCGCAGACATCGTCAACCCAGATGCAGATCGCGAGGCTGTCCAGGTCCATGTCGTCGGTGGCACCGTCCAATTCCTCTTCGCCGCTCAGGATCGATTCGAGGTTGACAAGTACGACCTCGCCGGAGCCACCCCAGCATGGAGTATCATACTCCGCAGCGAGGTCGTCCAGTGCCAATTTAAAACCGGGAACTGAGCGGCGATCCGGGGACTCTCTGACAAGGCACGTGTCATTCGAGTAGGTAACCGAGGCTGCGCGCTCCGGGGCTCCGAATTCCGAAAAAGCGGAGCAATCGGGGAGGCCATCTGCGTCGGTTGTGGCGGCTGGGCGTGAGGGACCGGATACCTGCGAGTCCGTCTCCGAGAACTCCGAAAGGCCATAGTCGGAGCACCGGAAGGGACGCCCGTTGAAGATATTACCCCGAGTAGGGGTGGAGGCGGCCGACTCTGTGTCAGCATCCTCTGAAAGACTGTCGTCTTCCAATTGGGAGGGGTCGGAGTGGAAAGAAGAGCCGGAGGGGGGCGAGGAATCGGAAGTGCCGGCGATGTCGGGAGCACCGGCGGGATCTGAGGGGCTGGTGGTGCCGGAGGGGCCCTCAAGTTCCCGGCTGCTAACAGCACGCGGGAAGTTCACGATGGCGTGAACCACCGTTGAGTGAGCGGCACACCTGAGGATGGCCACGGAAGGGGTGCGGTTAGTCGGGATGCGAGACGCCCGTACCTTGCGGGCCGTCTCGGTCTCCGAGGGGGCGGAGAAGGAGGCAGCGGCAGTCAAAGGCGCTTCCGCATTGCATGAGATTCTAGGCACACGTGAAACCCTCGCATGCACGCAACGAGTGCGCAGTGCGATCCTCTGCAAGGCCTCCTTGGAGGGCCGGAGAGGGAGAGGAAGACGGGAGGAGTAGGGGGAAGACACGAACCTGGCATCCTTACCCCTGCCGCACGCGTGAGGTTTTTTTCCATGCACGACGTGGGCGCGCATGGCAATCTTGCTCATCAGAGCAGAGGCGGAAGCGGTGGCGGAGCGGGTGAGGCGAGAAGCGGCAGCAGAGGAAACCATCTTAGCTGCGAGGAGCGAAGAGGGGCAGGCGGGAAGGAAGAAGAGAGAGAGGAAGAAAGAGAAGTGAAGGGCTCGCGGAGCCAAAGGAGAAGAAGAAGGAGGAGGTGAGAAGAGGAAAGTGAGAAGAGAGAAGGAAGAACCTGAAGATGGAGGATTGGTTTGAACTGAGTGAACAAAAAGGAAGAGGGGGAGGGGAGAGGAGGGGCCTTATATATGAATGTACTCGCCAAGAGGTTTGGCAGACAATTAGACTTCGGGGCTACCTGGTTTTCTGAGGATCGTGCAATGGGCGGGGCTGCCTTGGTTTCCTGGGCTCGTGCCAGATGTTTTTGTTTCTCCGCAGACTTGGCCGACAATTAGACTTTGGTGGTGCCCTCAGGATCTAGCCAGATGCGTACGTTTTTCAGGTTTTGCTCACAACTAGACTTCAAGGCTGCCTAGGTTTCTTGAAGATCGAGCAATGGGCGGGGCTGCCTTGATTTTCTGAGGCTTGTGCCAGATGTGTTTATCACCCCGCTGATTAGGCCAACAATTAGACTTCAGGGCTGCCTATATTTCCTGAGGATCGAGTCAGATGTGTTTGTTTTGCCACTGATTTAGGCCGATAATTATCTTTAATGCTGCCCGGTTTCCTGAGGATCGAGTACTGGCGGGAATGCCGTGGGATCGAGCCGGATTTGTAGGTGCTCGGTAGACCATCGAGAGTTGGAATCTAACGTCCGATGAAGCGGGATAGTAGTGAGGAGGAGACAGATTGGATAGCGGGCGGTGTAGCTGCCACTCTGACGCCTCGCTCTGGGTGTCTTCCCTATTCAGATTCGGTACCCCGACCCACATCCAGAGTTGAAATAATCCAGAACTGCGTCTGTCGTCCGCGAAAAGGTCCCGGGTCTGGAACCGACCAGTTCCCCTCCCAGTAGCGGTATTTTATGAAGAGACTCTCCCGCGCCTGTGGTTTCTATCGACGCCACCAAGAATTGGCGTTGGGTTGGATTTTTGTCCACTCCAGGTAGTGGCAATTGAGTCAGTGGTGCGTCTTCACCAGGCAGAGCCCTGGGGGGAGTCGTTTGTCGGATTGGCAAAGACGAAGCCTGGAATTTGTCGTTTCTTCCCCTTGTAGTGCTGCAGTGATACTTCTTGGGTGTGGTACTGATAGTAGCATATGCCATCGCCTCCTTCAATATGATCTCAGTGATCGACCGCTTGAAACGAGCGAAAGGTCAGGCTGGAGACACCTTCTCTCACCGTGAGCGTCCGGCTCATTCATCGCTGTTAAAAGAATACCAATTAGCGATGAGGATACAGATCAATGGTAGGAGTTCGATCAGTTTGTGTGCGCTCTGGTTGCCGTATGATTGATCTTGTGCGAGATCAATAGACACTGGGCGAAAGGGTACTAGACGATCGAACAGCTCTCAAACCCGCTGTATGTTCCAGTATGTTGAACAGAAGAAATGAGAAGAATTAACAGAACAAAAGATCATCCTCATGTACTTCCCACTCTTGCATCAACCCTTACGCAATCGTGTCCTCAAATAACTGCAAGCACAAGCGCCAAATCCGCACCGAAACTAATTCCAGTAACGAAAAGCATTTCCAACATTAGCACCCATCGCTGACTCGTCTATCTTCTCTCCGCCTGTCACGTCCTTGCGATCAGGGCGCCACCGAAGTTTGATCATCATCGACGGCGCTTGCTTGATCTCACCGCCCAGCCGTTCGGAATGTCTGGCGGAGACGAGACTGCCACTCCGAATACCGCTTGCGGCGTTGAAAGTCTTCAGATGGCTCTTAGTCGCCTATTTGGGAAGTACAGATCTCTAACTTCAATAGTTTATCCATCTATTTTAAGTATCCTCGTTTGTTACCGTTTTAGATAACAAGCACTCATTATCACTCGACTAGCCCGAGGGCCACCACGGTGTTTTATTACGGGTTGAACCTGGAGATACCTTGCCATTCCGAGGCAAATCGGGGGAGCAAAAAGAATTTCACCAGGACAGCGTTCTTACAATTATTCACTCAAAGGACACTTCTTATATGCAGGCGATATTCCCAATTCAAACAATAAATGCCAAAATTACGCAGTCCATACTTAAGGACATCCAACCGTAAATTGAACCCGGATTATATTTAAACTTGAAATTTCCATCGATGTCGCATATAACAGAAACATTAAGATAACCGACTTGTAATTCCATCTGCCCAAAGCCTATATCTGTTAGATTTTTAAATTACAATGGTCGAATGACTATCTTCCGACAATTTATGTTGACCCCCCTCTTGCTCAAGGGTAGTTAGAATATCCAAGGAGCCAATGCGTGTGGATGTGTGGCACTAGGAATGGTAACGGTGTTGACATCGAACAGTCATATTACGTGGAAGTGGCTGGTAGGTGAAGTTACGAATCAAGATGAATGCAGTAATTTAGCTAGAATTACCGATAGAAAATAATGCTAGGAGGCGGTTCAAAACATGCAATAGAGCCAGAAAAAAAATGCAAATCCAGCCCTTAACCTCCATCCTCCCCTCCCACCCCAGATCCAACTCGTCGGCATCCAAAAATAATCCTAATCTCCCCAAGTATGATCGGAACAAAATAACCCCCTCCACGAGCTGCGCGCATCAAGGGCGCATCCTGCAACCAAAGCGCATCAAAAGCGCATCCAACATCCAAAGCAAGAACTCCCGAGCACCCTATTCTCCACTCTTCACCACAACCCTATGTCGAACCCCTCCTCACCCTCCAGTAAAACCAATAATATCACCACGGCCTGATCGATCGACATCTCCCCGCCGGGGAATAAAAATAAGAGTAAGAAAGGGAAGAAAGAGAGGGAAATACGAAAAAACAAAACAAAAATGCAACGCGTGATTTTTTTTTTGTGTTTCCTTTTGGATATGAATAAAAAGCCTCGTGTTATAAGAGGGAAAGGGGAGGCGATGCGGAACTAGATACAGAAAGAATAAAGAAGTCCTTACACGAACTCATTAGAAAGATATTGTGAATCAATGGGGGAGTATGACATACCACTATAAAAATGGAGCGCCGTGGCTTGCCGGCCCTCTCTTCCGGGTGCGGATTCCGGAGTGCCCTGAGGCGACTCATCCTCCAATCGTCACCTACAGTAGATGGTTAGTTACGCATTGGAGTATGATAAAGTGTAAGAGGAGCACACCAGCTAAGGAGTGGGTACTCCCATAACCGGTGCACCCTTCCGGGTGTGGTGTGTCCGAGGCAGCTCGTCCTCCGCTGGTCGCCTGCGCTGGGTGATTAACTAATGTTCCGAAGGTTAAGAATTAACGAGAGCGGGAAGGATAAACTTACCGGTAAAGGAGTGGATACTCTCGAAACTGGTGCCGCCTTCGGGCAGGGAGGCCGTCCCCATGTCATACCTGTATGCATGTATGTCAGCACACTCCCGGAGAGAACGCACCCCTACATCCCACTCAGTCCTCCAACCGCCACCACCACACCCCGTTCCACCCTCCCCGCCCCTGCCGTCGCGATGCCTTAGAAGCACATCGCGTAGTCGGCGTCGTCCCGCCATTTCAGCTCGAGCTGCTGGCGGGGCTCCAGCTCGTTGTCCTCGTCCAGCCGCGGCCGGACAAATTCGAAGGAGGGACCATCGGAGTCCACTTCCTCGGGCAGCAGGCTGTAGCGGCTCCTGCTGGGCCCGGCCCTGAAGTCGAGGCGGTCGCGCTGTGGGGACCGAACACAAAGGCCAGCCCTCGGGAGAGGTCCAGAGCAGGCAGCGGGGGAGAAGACTGTCGCCGCGGGCACGCCCCTTGCCCAAACAAGCTCGACAGCGGAGATCAGGATCTCCCTGGCGTTCTCGAGGTAGCTGGCACCGGTCACACGGGTGACTTCGCCCTCGTCCTCCTCGTCCAGGATCGTCGCGCAAACCGATCCAAAGGGGGACTGGCGATCCAGCAACTCCTGGTCCGGGAAGGCCGAGCTTACGACCGATTCGGCGTCTTCTTCGCGGGCCTGAGGGAACAACATCTCAAACTCGCTGGAGACGACGCTCGAGACTGACTCGGCGTATTCGTGAATGACCTCGACGAGAGGCACTTGGTAATCGTCCGTGGCGGTCACTTCCACGGGGCACGACTCCTCCAGGCCGTCGACCTTCTGCTTGAGGCTGTCGAGCCACTCGCAAAGGTCGTCCTCGCTGAGCTTTCCGCTCAGGTGGGCGTCGAGGAGCAAGTCCAGCTCCTTGCCTACGGTGTCGAGGCCCTGTTCGAAGGCGCTAGGGCTGTCTGAGGGTGGGTGGGCGGCAATTGTCTCCCTCGTGATGGTGGCTGCCGCACTAGTGGCGGCAGGGGCCTCAGGGGCCTTCTTGGCGGCTATTAAGAGAATGTCAGAAGGGCAGTTGGATATGTTTAGGAAGGGAGGATAAAGAATGGAAGTCAACTTCGAAGGAATTTACGAGACGGTACACAGGTGGTGATAGCAAAGCAGTGAAATGAGGGAAGGTTGGGGAAAGTATTGGAACGTCCGAAACAAGGAAATTTTCGGCGAGAACCGATGAGAAAGGAAGTGGAAGATGATCCAAGGAACGACAAAGGAAAATAGGAGATGAGACAAAGGTATGAATTGGAGGGAAGGTACGAGTCGGGGGGAACGTATGAGATGGAGGGAGGATGGGAGATGGGAGAAAGTCATGAGACGGGATAAGATAGATGAAGGATATGAGATCGGAGGAAGGTGTGAGGTGGAAGGTATGGAAGGGCACTTACGGCTAGCAGCGGCCCGTCCCGGAGCAACTCTTCTGATCGCAAGAGGAATGCGGCTCATCTTCCTCGAGGAAGTGAGCAGGTGCTCGACGACAAGGCTGACCTTGGCCGAGGAAGAAGAGGTGTGAGAAGAAAGTACCGAAGACGAACAGCCCGAGGCCGAAGAGGAGGTCGACGAGGTGGAGGAAGCCGACCGAGCACGGGTCGGGATCCTTGAAACGAAGCGGGTGCAATCAGCCCGGGTGCCACGGACGCGGGCAGGCGCGTGGACTGTCTTGCCCCGCTTAGCGATCCTCAGAAGGATGGCGGAGGGGCGAGCGGGGAGAGGGATGCGCGAGGCGGCGCGGAGAGAAACGAGAGAGATTGGGGAGGAGGTGGTTGAAGGAGGCGCAAACGAAGATGAGAGGTAGAAGAGGAGAGGAGAGCCGAAGGAGAAGAGAAGATTGGTGTGCAAGCACAAGAGTCGATGGAGTTGGAGTTCAGGTTGGAAGGCGGAGAGAGAAGTGTAGAGTGAATGAAGAAGGAAGAGAGAAGGAAGGGAAGAGCGAGGGAGAAGAGGGGTACATTTATTCGCCCCCAATAGCGTGCCAAGCGGGAGCGGCCGAAATGTTTGCCCCAGAAAATTTTCCCGATGGTTAAGAGGGTGCGCTCCTTCGAGGGCTCGGAGTGGCGGTGAGGGGGTGGAGCTCAGCGGGCAGTGGAAAGGCTAGACCTAGGCCAGTACAGCTGAATTACTGGCCGTGGCTGGACGCCAACGGCGAAAACAGGCGGGGTTGGCCGCCGGCTACGGCCCCCCGCTCGGAACATTGGGCACAGCAGCAAGCAGAACCGCGGACGGGCCTCCCATTCCCTCCGACAGCGGGCTCTCAGAACTGGCCCTACTCGCCCAAGCCACGAGGAGCACCCGCTTCTCCCGTAGAGAACAGCAGCCACTTTGGAGGTTTGTTTCTACCGCGCTGTGCGGTATCTAATACTGTCGTTGGTGATTCTTCGCTGTTGATACGGCGCAGTTCGTCTTGTACAGAAAACAGGTATTCGTTTGTTATTTTGATTGTTTTGCTTTGGACACCCTACTGCGGAGTGGATCCGCCGTCCGGCGTTCTGGCCTCACGAGACAGAAACAGACGAGCCAGCCATGATCGCCGAAGTTACTTTTTTACAGGAATAGAGCACCCGGCGGCTTGCGTGCTGCAGTCGCTTCCTGCCCCCGATTTGGCGCCTATCATGGACAGCGTCGACCGTTTGTTGATGCTGGATGAGCTGGACCAGTCTCCTCGTACCCTTCTCGCCCCGCTTAAGTGTTACCTGCGCCGCTACAGCCCTATTGCATTGCCCCGCTCCAGCCCTCCCTGGGGTCGGCATGTTTTTCTCTGTCGCGCACTGTATTCCAACTCCACTACTGTAACCGCTGGAAGAGAGTCGATGGTTGAAAAAAACAATTCATCGTGGACAGATCCCAATTCCCCATCCCCAGTCTACGAAGAGTAGTATATGAACAGTAGAAAGAGCGCGAGAGTAGAAACAGTAACGATCCATGAAGACAAACAAGCGGTGTGTGCTTGCTCCTCCCAACGAGCCGTTTGGCACCATTCCCGTGCCGACGGCGCCAAGTCAGCCCACCACCCCACGGCAGCACCGTCGGCTCCTCCCCATCTATCCTAGACAGCTGTAGTAGAGCCTCCGCACCCCAATGCATCCGCAGCGGAATTCCACCATGAATCGGAGCCCGAACTCGGCGCCTGCGTCGCCGTGCACACCACCCATGTAGGCATGTAGTCATTTATTACCAGATTCGGCAACATAAGCGAACTGGCGCCCCCGAGTGATCGCCGGCGTATATCCCGGCACACACTCGGTCGCTACTGCAGTGGCAGGGGTGGTGACAGGACGACTAATTTTTTGGGGGGTTATTCATTTCGCGCACGCGACCTTCATAGATCGTGACGACGAACACAGCATCCGTTTCCCGTCCACAGCCCGCGCGAAGGCGGCATGTTGCAAGCTCTCCGCCCTCACCCAGGCCTGTCCCAAGGAAATATGAGGTGCACCAAGGAGATCGCGAAGGAAAGACAGAAGAAAGAACAAAGGAGCCGGCGGTCCGTCTCCACATCCTACTCTCATTCTGCAAACGCCACGAAGGTTGGCGTAGGGAGAACAGAGGTCGTTCCTCAACCAGCTCCTCGGCCTCCACCCTTCTCTTCTCTTCCCTTCCCCTCCGCTCCCAGAGTTTCCACTCTGACACCTCACTCTGCGTGTCTCCCTCAGTTGGATCCGGGGAAAGTCTGCCCGCATCCGTGGCATACCGGGAATTCAGTAACGGCAGGGTGCACCTCCCATCGGCAAGAGGGTCCCGGATTGTGTGTCGGTCCTTTCCCCTCACGACTTCCTTCCGAACTTCTGGCCGTAGGATCTCCTGTTGGGCCTTGCAACGAGGGTGGTTTTTTTAGGAAATGCTCCCGCGTCTGCACCCTGCACGGGCACCACTAGGACTGGGTGGTGGGCCAACTCTTCGTCCACTTGAAGTAGTACTTGGTGAGGCAGTGCCCCGTCTTCAGCTGATAGAGAATACAGTCAATTGTCAGGATAATGAGCGTCCGGAGACGGCGTACCGGAGGCGACACGTGCAGAGATGACAGCTACCCGAGTCCCTGAGGCGTGCTGTACATAGAGAGAATGTTCTTCCCCCGACTATGTATCATCAATCCTATACCATCTTCATCCCTATCGATCCCTACATTCCAACAGTAATCCTCTTGGAGCTACACACCACTGTCCCATCCGGTCGCCCACAAGGGGATCGCCGGCAACGAGAAGGCGGATGAGTGGGCCAAGGCAGCGGCAGGGAAGCGAGGCACACACTGGCCTCTCCCACGATCCCTCGCCAACCTCAAGCGGGAAATCTCGGAGAAGAAGTGGTCGGAGGCGAGGCAATGGGCTGGAGGCCGCACCTCCAAGACGAAGTACCGCATACCGCCAGAAACCCGATGGCGTGATAGCCGACAGCACCAAGAGGCTTGCCTCGAGGTTCTACCAGCTGAAAACGGGGCACGCCCGCACCGGACAATACCTGCACTGGGCTAAGGCGCGCCCCACCGCCCAGTGCTGGTGGTACCACTGCCCTTCACAGACGAGAGACCACCTCTTCAAGGTGTGTCCGGAGCCGAAGATTAATCAGCGTCCGGAGATGACGAATCGGAGGTGACACGTCTGGAGATGACAGCTGCCCGAGCCTCCAAGCACCGGCTCAGGAGATAGTCTTCCGTCCTTTCCCCCTGGCGGGTCCCTCAGGCCCGTTGTATACAGAGATAATGTTCCTCCGAGGCCGTACTCTTGATGGCGGCCTAGCAGGGCGGTTAGTAAATATGCGAAGAATTGTCACGCCGTGGTGGGTATCACACGTAATGAGGAAGTCCGCCAGGGATGGGTCCTCGGTGGTGGGCGTTGGGGTGGGCTACGATGATCTGTGGTTCTCTTAGTCGGATAAATGGAAGTTAGGAGTTCTGCGTCGGAGGACTGCGGAATTTCTCGGATCCGTCTCTGCTTTCGTGGGGATAGCTGGGGGTGGAGAAGAAAGGCCGAGCATCAAAGTCGCGGGGTGTTTGGTATCGGATGGCGGTGAACGTCGTGCAATACGGCACGTATAATGTATTTATCTCGTCATCGTCGCATTCGGCAAAGACTCTGCATAGAGCAGCGCCATAGCCTACACGTGACAGCCAGAGCCCAGGTCCGAGGCACTCACCAACACCGCTATCTGCTACCGATCCTCCGGCTCCTATCCCAACGCAACCCATGCGTGCCTTCCACAACTTGAGCCTTACCTCGCGCCCACGTCGAGCATGTCCAGCAACGCCAACGCCACCTACAAGAACGGATCCGTCGAGTACCTACCTCGAAACGGAAGTACCACTCATGCGAACTGCAGACGCTCAACCTCCTCACGCACAACGGCGCATGTAAAAGCGTTATCGGCTCGGAGCCACCGGACAACTGAAGTGGCTAACTGCTATTGCGCAAACGCCACACGGTCCCACGCAGCGCCAAATAGGCAGACTCTCAAGGCCGAACGATACGATACCGATCATCGCCGCACATGTGAGTACCTCAACCTGACTCCCTATGACATCTACGACGCAGTCTCGGGATATCTCAAACTTCACTCGTCCTTCAGCCTCCGCGTCAACGGCAGTCACTCCGGTCTGGGAATCCATCGGGAGGCTATCGGCGGTAGGAACGGTGCTCGCCAGCACCTCAAGAGATCACCGCCGAATGGCTACTCATGTGTCCCATTGGAGCACTGCTCGAGAAGTCCTATCCATAGCCTACGAGCACCGACGGAGGCTTATACACTAGAGACGGTCGCCGCTATCACCAGCCCTCCGCCGGTACGAAGCCTGTGCTGGCGCGCCGAGACGCCCAGGTAGCTTCAACTACGAACACGGCCCGAACTTCACTACCGGAAATCAGCGGATATCATCATCTATTCCTGTCAGAATAATGTGTCAGAATAAGGAGGCGTCCGGAGATGAGGAGGCGTCCAGAGATGAGGAGGCGTCCGGACATGACTGAGTCCCCGAGCACCGGCTCGGGGGGACAGTCTTCCGTCCTTTGTCCTGACGGCCTTCCT
>Ga0307508_10004438_pt1 | contig 13720 bp, 11 predicted proteins | sample 9_EM_MG_FD_203089 | JGI IMG/M metagenome (GOLD analysis project Ga0307508, IMG submission 203089) | Populus trichocarpa ectomycorrhiza microbial communities from riparian zone in the Pacific Northwest, United States - 9_EM | ecosystem: Host-associated > Plants > Roots > Unclassified | place... | reverse complement strand
GCCGCTCTTCCCACGACAGCGGAGCCCATTCGTCGTTGCTGGGCGCCGCCGGCCCTTGAGCGCCGGCCGCCGCGGTAGCTCGAGCGCGGGTCGCGCTAGCGGGCGCCTGCGCGGCCGCGCACGAAGCCGCGAGCGCAGCGGCCACGACGCTGAGGGCGAGGCGCGCGTTCACGGCAAGGCTTCGCCCTCCACCGGCAAACCGAGGTCGCGCCAGCCCACCATGCCGCCGGCGAGGCTCGCCGTGCGAGCGATGCCGGCCTTGCTCAAAATCAGCGTGCCGGAGAAACATGGGCGTCTTCGAAATGACTACCAGAGTCGGCGCTCGATCACCTAGTCAGGTTCTTCTCCCAGACGCTGCTTGACGAAAGCGCGGGCACGCGCGACGCGGACCCGCAGATTTCCCTCGGAAACGCCGAGCTCAGCCGCGGCTTCTTGGGCGGATAGGCCGGACAAGCAATGCAGCACGAAGGCGCTTTGTAGGGTTCCGGGCAGATCACGCGCGGCGCTGAGCAGAGCGGTCTCGCGCTCGCGGCACAGATGCAGTGTCTCGGGCGGCAGGTGGGCGGTGGCGCCGAGATCGACTGCGGCCAGCTGGGTGAGCGCTCGTGAAGCGTTGGCTTCTCGCGACAAGTGCCGGCGAGCCAGGTTGAAGGCGATGCCGCACAGCCAAGTGCTGGCGCTCGAAGATCCGCGGAAGCGCTTCCAATTCTTGAAGGCAATCACGAACACTTCTTGGGTCAGGTCCTCCGCGTTGACGGAGCCCGAGCTACCGACGAGGCGCTTGACATAGCGGCGCACGCGCGCTTGGTGCCGCTCGTAAAGCTCGGACCAACTCAGACTTATGTTTCGGGAGTGACGGAGGTTGGACATGGTGTCACTGCAAAATTCCCTTCGCGCGTGGCACGCCTCGCTCTGTACGATGCCGAAGTCGCCCGGCCGATGCCAGGGTTAGTGTCCTCGCCGCGTGCGAACGTGTCGGAGCGACTAGGATTTTTCGGCCGTTGCGACATCGCTCTGAACAGTGATTCTCGCACCTCAGCACGGCTCATGTTTCGTTGCAGTCGCGCGCTCAGGTAGGAATTTCACGCACACTCACACGCTTGTAACTGTCACTTCATATCGTGCACTTACATCTCGGGGTTCGAGATGGTCAACAACGCAAGCTCCCGGCGAAGCGCGCACGCGTGGTCGGCGGTTTCGTCGCTGTGGTGTGCAGCGCCGGCATCAGCGACTACGCACTCGTTACGAGCGTTTCCGATCGTGCCCTCGTGAGCAACGTCGAAGGCACGGCAGTGCCCGCTCTCGGTGGGCACATCGTCAAAGCCACGCTCACGAACATGGTCTTAGCAGGCAACAACGCCGGTGCGCTGGCATTAGCGTTCGGCCACGCAGACGCCAGGTTCGCCGCCGAGCTCAACGCCGCTGACGGTGGCGGCGCCAACGTCGGTGCTCGCGCTTTACACGAATGCCACGCGCCGAGCGGGGCAATGGGCCACACATTCACCCCGCTCGGCGCGACCGGCCCGAACGCCGTTTCCCGAACGGATTGTCACCCATTGGGCGGCGACGACGGCGGCGGCAATGTGCATCGCGATGCCAACCACTTGGGCAGCTGAATCGCATAACCCTGCGCTCGCTACTTTGACGCTCGGCTCCCGGCGGCGATCGGCCAAGACGTCGACGCACGCGTCGCTTTCATCAGTTGCAATCAGGAGCTGTGCAGCGCCCGGCTCAGCGCCGCGAGCCTTTCGTCGCTGCGGCAGGCGCTGCAGCGCGCCGGGCTGGCCGAGCTTGCATCCGACGCGCGCGAACGGCTGGATCCGTACCAGGGGCGCAGCTTCGAGGCGGACCTCACGCTCGCGGGCGAAGCCGCGCCACGAGCCTCGGGCCGGGCGCAGCCGAAGCCGAAGCCAGTTGAACGGCGCCGAGCGGTGGCATACTCCACTGGTATGCCCCGCTCGCACGCCTACCCGCCCGATCTGGCTCGCTATGTCGAGGCGAATTGGCCGGAGGGCGCGACGTTTACGCTACCCCACGCCTTGTTCGAAAAGGCGCTCGGCGTGGCGTTTCAGGCGTCGCTACTGACCGAAGAGACGCGCGCGACTCGGTTTCGGCTGCTGCTCACGTCTCCGGAAGGCTTGCCAGAGACGGGTACGCCGAAGCAAGGCGTGCTGCGTCTGCGTTTCGACGCGCCGCGTCCTTTCACGGCCGAAGAGCTGCGTCGCTTGGCGCCGGCCGTGCCGTTCCAAACCGCGCTGATTGGCGCCAATGCCGTCGAAGGGCGGCTGCGCATTTGGGGTGTGGCGCACTCGGGGCCGGCCTGGCTCGCGCCCACCTGGGGCGGGCGCAACGTCGTGCCGAATTGGACGCGCGACCCCATCATTCACGTGACGGGGCCGGGACAGATCGCGGTGCGCTGCGCGGGCAAGTTGATCGGCGCGCTCGAGCGTGGCCTGGTCGTCGACGCGGCGCTCGACGTATTCGATTCGGAGTGGCTGCCGGCCATGTTTGCGCGCGAGCGCGAGGACATTCGCGCGGCGCACCAAGCGTCGCAAGCCGGCGTCGAATCGCCGACCTCTGCCGAGCACTCGCTGGTCGGCAAGCTGAGCCAGCAGATGCTGCGCCGGGCGATTCAGTTGGTGCGTGGCGCCCATCATGGCGGTTTGATCTTGGTGCTCGACACCGAAGGGCAGGGCGCGTCGCGGCCAGCCGGGCTTCAGCTCAAATATTCTCTCAGCCAAGACGAGCCGTCGCATCGCTACCGCTCGCTGCTGCTGCGAGTGTTGGAAGCGACAGCCGCCACGACCAGCAAGCCTTCGGTCGGTTGGGCCGACTTCGCCTCCAACGACAGCCCGCTCTTCGCCGCGCTCGAGCAAGACGTGTTCGAGGTCAGCCGCGCGCTCGCCAACCTGACGGCGATCGACGGCGCGCTGGTGCTCGACAAGCGCTTCGGCGTGCTCGGCTTCGGCGCCGAGGTGTCGGCCGAATTGCCGTCGCCGCGCCAGGTCTTCCGCGCGCTCGACACCGAGGGACGCAGTCGCCAGCCCGAAGAAGTCGAAAACGTCGGTACCAGGCACCGCGCCGCCTACCGCTTCGTGAACGACCACCCCGATGGACTGGCCGTCGTGATCTCGCAAGACGGCGGCGTCACGTTCGTCGCCAACCGCGATGGCGAAGTCGTGTTCTGGGAACAATCGGTCAGCCCCTAGAACGCCGATCAGTTTGCAGCCGCTGCGTTCTGGGCCCTTCCTGGTGGGGGCGGCACGCGCCGCCCCCCTCGGCCGAAGTGAGCCGGAGTGGACGGAGTCCAAGGAGCTGGACGGAGTCCACGGAGGCCTACGGCCCGAGCCGAAGGCGAGGGAGCGCCGAAGGCGCAGTGAATTCGGCTGAGCCTCCCCCCACGCGGCGACGCTTGAAGTTGCTAACTCGTGAACTTCGCTGACCCAGCAAACCTCGAGCCGGGTCGGTCGACAAAGTCGGCGCTGCTTGGCCATCGTTCGAGTTGACGGCGCCGGCACGTTAAGGTTTCGCTTGGTCGCTTCTGGCGCTGCTGAAGTCGCCGGAGTTTCCGTGCAGCTGCGGTGGGGCGCGTTGGCAATCGTCGCAGGCCTGGCGTTGTGGGAGACGCCGCAAATACGCTTTCTTGGCGTCCTTTCTCGCGCGGTTTCGGACGAAGGGTCGCTTGATTGAAAAGTCCGAAGCGGTGACAAATGATCTCAGCCCGGTGAGCTTGTCGTCCGAACCCCTGACATGTCTACGCAACGAAGCGGCCAGCCCTTCGGTCTGCTCCCTATCCATCGGCAGGGCAAGGGTGAGTGTGCGATCGAGACAAGCTGAGGCTGTCACCCCGGAGCAATATTGTACGCGGTGCACACTCTTGGGGGTGGACGTCGTTCGGGTGCGATGTTAAGGAAGTGACTGTCACTGAAAAACTAAAGCGTGGGAGCGACTGCGCAGGACGAAACTGCTCAGGCGGGCGCGGATACTAAGCATGGGTTTTTGTGTTTCTGAATGCGGCACGCCGCATATCAGATAACGCGGAGCTATCTCGCTCGCTCGAGAATGGGAATGCGTTGTGAGCTCCCCGAAACAACCGAACCCGGGGACTGAACGAGAAGGGATTATTCCATGAATGACGTCTTGAGACACAAAGTCGTGGTCGGGGGCCCGCTGAACGTCGACTTGAAGACACTGGTCGCAGTCGCACGCCACGGCGCATCCGTGTCGCTCGAGCCGGCCAGCCGCGCCAGCATGACCGAGTGCCACGCGTTTTTCACCAGTAAGGTCGACAGCCGCGTGCCGATCTACGGTCTCAACACCCAGTTTGGCGATCAGGTCGTGCTGCTCGACAAACACCTCGACGACTACGAGGGTGAGAGCTACCAAAACTCGCTGAAAAACCGGCAAAACAGCCTGATCAAATCGCACAACTGCGGCATGGGCGAGCTCGCTCCGAGCGAGGTCGTGCGCGGCGCCATGCTGCTGCGTTCGCGCTGCATGTCGCGCGGTTACTCCGGCGTGCGTCCCGAAGTCGTCGACGCCTACTTCGAGTTTCTGAACCGCGGCATCACACCAGAGTGCTTCCGCTACGGCTCGATCGGGGCCAGTGGCGATCTGGTGCCGCTCGCCACCATCGCCGCGGCGGTGGTGGGTGAAGACGTGCAGGTTGGCTACGACGGCGGCAGCTTGCCCGTCCGAACGCTGATGAGCCGGTTCGGCATGTCGCCGCTACGCATCCAGGGTCGCGAAGGCTTGGCGCTCATCAACGGCACCTCCTTCATGAGCAGTATCGCCGGCCTCGCGCTGCACGATCTATCGAACCTGTTCGACTCGATGCTATCGGTCATCGCCATGGCGCTCGAGTCACTGCTAGTGATCGAGGACGGCTATCATCCGATCGTGCACGAGCTCAAAGGACACCGCGGTGAGCTAGCGGTCGCTGAACGCATTCGGGCGGCTTGGGCCGGCAGTCGCCTGATCCGTGATCTGGAAGGGGCGCGCTCCGAGGGCATGGCTGAAATCGGCGTGCAAGACTATTACTCGCTGCGCTCGGTCGCCCAAGGCTTCGGCGTGTTTCACGAGAACCTGGCTCGGGCCACGCAATGGGTAGAGTCCGAAATGAATTCGGTGAACGACAACCCGATCGTCGTGCCCGAGCACGAGCAGGTCTATCACACCGCCAATTTCATGGGCTATTACGTGAGTTCGGCCTGCGACATGCTGCGGGCGGACATCGCTCAGGCGGCCACCTGGCTCCATGCGTTGGTCGCCAACCTGGTGCATCCGCGCAAAAACCGCGGGCTGCCGGTCAACCTGATCGAAGATCCGACCAACTACAGCGGCTTTCGCCCAATCCAAATCCTGGCCGCGTCGCTCACCGTGCAATGTCGGAAGCTCGCCCAATCGCACGCTTCGTTCGTCATCCCGACCGAGGGCGACAATCAGGACGTCAATAGCCTAGGCACCCACGCAGCCTTCGATCTTCGAGCCTCCGTTCAGCATCTGCAAGAGCTGACCGGCATCTTGCTGATGGCGGCGTCGCAGGCGCTCGAGCTGCGGGGTATCGAAAGAGCCAGCACCAAGAGCCGGGCCGTCGTCGAAGAATATCGTCAAGTCGTGCCCTACCTGCGCGAAGACCGCCTGGTCCACGCCGACCTGATCGCAACCGTCGAGACCATGCGGCACATGGTCTCCCTCGGCGGGCAAGCGCCCGTGGTGGCGAACGACCAGCTGACGCGGCACAACTCGTCGGTGTTCTTGAAGGCGACCGCTCATGAGCTTCCAGAAGAGCCGCCGCTCGAAGACGCCGCCGCAAAGTCGCGGGGGTGAAATCACCATGAGCGTTGCCAAGAACCTCACGGGCCTGATCGGCAAGCACCTCATCTACACCTACGACAACGGCTGGCAGTACGAAATCTACGTCAAGAACGCGACCAGCTTTAGCTACCGTATTCACAGCGGCATCGTCGGCGGTAGGTGGGTCACCGATCAAGAAGCTCACATTCTCGACATCGGCGACAACGTCTACAAAATTTCGTGGGATGAGCCGACCGGCACGACCGTGAGCATCGCCATCAACCTCACGCGCCGAAAGCTGTACGGCACGATCTTCTTTCCGAAGTGGATCGCCGATGAGCCCACCAAGACCATCTGCTACCAAAATCAGCATTTGGAGCGGATGCGCCAGTATCGCGACGCCGGCCCCACCTATCCGAAGCTGGTCATCGACGAAGCCGCACAGATCACCTTCATCGAAGATTGCGGCCCCGATCGCAACGACGTCATCGATCGCCCCCCCTACGAGCTACCAGCCGGCTACACCTCCAGAAAGAGCTAGCCTCTTTTGTGCTGCGGGCTCGGGAAACGTGTGTCCTCGCGAGACGCGAGCACGAGATTTTTTCACAAAGAGATCGGGCGGTCAGGAGGTTTTGTTGTTCGAGCGGAGCGGCCCCGTTCGGAGTCTGTTGAAGGCTACGCAAGATCCGCTCGGCTCGAACCCCAAATTTCTCGCATCCCGATCTCCCGATCTCTTTGTGAAGAAATCTCGCACGTGCGTTGTGGCCCGCCATCGGCACGGAAGCTTCTGCGAGTCAGGCTGCGGTTCGGCAGCCAGCCCGACGCTGAGCTCAGCGGCCGCGGGCTTTGGCGACGGCCTCGAGCATGCGCGGGATTGCGACCGAGATCAGGATCCCGAGGTTGGCGCGCTTGTTGTCGACCAGCATGCCCTGCAAGAGCGGCCCGTGGTTGAGTACGGCGGCGGTGTGGTTACCTTCCATGTCGATGAGGTAGTAGCGAGCAAGCGGCGGGAAGTTCGAGTCCGCCATCGAGCTCTCGAGCTCGGTGGTGACGCGGGTGAATAGCGCGACGGCTACCGGCTGCTGGTTGAAGCCCGCCAGGGATAGTCCGTCCGAGCGGTCCCAAATGTCGGTGGCGACGAGCCCGTCGCGGAGCACATTGCGAAGATCTTGAACGGCAAGGTCGAGGAGCTTGGTGTCAATCATGGTATTTCCAAAAAGGCGAAGAATAGCGAGCTTGATGCGGGCTACAGGCCGCGCACCGTGACTTCGAGCGCTTCCTTGAGCTGCTCCAAGGCTTGGGTGGACAGCGCCTCGGCGCCCACCGCGCCCAGACAGAACCCGCCGCGTTCGGTGCGTGCCTCCACCCAGGACATCATGTTGGCGCCGAGCCAGAGGGCGCCCGACGTGGCGTCGATGCCCGGAATACTGCGCACGGCAACCAGCGCCGAGAGCAGCGGCCCCACCAGGGAAACGTGGGCCTCGGAGATGCCGTGAGCCGCCAGCGTGAGCCCGTTGTCGTCAGCCACGAAAGCCCCCGTGCAGCGCTGGTGATCGAGCGTCCAGGCCAAGAGCGCGTCCAGCCGATCCGACGGATTGTCCGACGTCTGTTCGAGCTTTGGCACCAGCGGCGGCGGGACCGATGTTGGGACGACTCGCGGCGGAGCTTGGGGCGGGGTCGAGACCCGAGCCACCGGCGCAGTCGACGGCGGCGCCGCTGCGGGCAGAGGGCGCGCTGCGCGGGCCGTAGACGTTGCCCTCACGAAGCTCGCGGCTGTACGACGCGGCACCGTCGCTCGCACCAGCAAGCGCGCGATGCTCTCCGCGTCAGTCCACGAGACGGATCGGTCCGTCATCAGTGTCTCCTTCCAAGATGCCGAGGCGAGCCTCGATTTCAGCGACCAAGCTATCGAACACCGCAGCCACGCCAGGTGGCCGGCGGCTGAGCAAACCGAGCGGCACGCCCGCCCGGCTCGCCTGCAAGAAAGTACCGTCGCGCGGGATGGCGGTATCGAAGACTCTATCGCTGTACAGGCCCCAGAGCTCTTCGAGCGAAGCCAACACCACGGCGTCGCGGAACGAGCTCATGTTGCCGACCACGCCCAGCAGGGAACAATCGCCGCCTGCCTCGCGCAGCTGAGCCAAGAGCTCGAGTAGCCGCGGCAGGGCACGCAGCGCCAGCGGCTCGCACTGCGCCACTGCCACCACGCTTTCTACCGCTTCCAGCGCCAAGCGCGTCATGCCGCCGAGCCCGGCGGGCGTGTCGAACAACACCACGTCGTACTCTTGCTGGCTTCGGTCGACGATGCGCTTCAAAGTGTCGTGCTCGCGCGCGGCTTGCGACAACCTGTCGACGTCGAGCGGGTCGACCGTTCCCATCGGCAAGACCTGCAGCTCGGGCAAGCGCGTTCTCACGACGCCGGCCAGCGCAGCGTCGCCGTTGGCGATGCTGACGGCCAGGCCCGCGCGATCGCCGATTCCGTCCAACGAAAGCCCGATCGCCCCCTGCGGGTCAGTGTCTACGAGTAAGGTGCGCGAGCCTCGCCGGGCGAAGGCATACGCACAATTGAGGGCGGTGGTGGTCTTGCCGACCCCGCCCTTGAGACTGGCAAATGCAATGGATAGTGTCATCTAGAGAAACCTAGTCTGCGTAATTGCTCCAAGTTGGCACGCACGAGGTGAGACGCCGGGTCCAGCTCCGAGAGGCAGCTCAGCACGCGCGCGGCCTCCTCGTAGTTGCGCTGCATGAGCAAGCGGCGCGCTTCGTCGTTCAGCGCTCGAATGCGCGCGGCGAGCTGCTCCGGTGTCGAAAGCGTGGCCTCGATTTGCGCAGCTGAGAGCGGCGGCGGCAGCGCCACCTGGCCCTCGTCGATGAGCCGCGACGACTCTAGCACCAGCTCGTGCAGGCCTTTCTTGATCGTGCGCTCCTTGCGCGAGCCGGTGGCCGCGCTGACGCGCGCGCGCATCTCCGGCCGAATCAGGCGCGCGAAGGCGTCCGCGCCTACGCCGAGCGCATCGAAGGCCGTCCAGACTTCGCCCGCCTGCACTTCGATCACGCCGACGTCGCTGCCATCTCGGCTCAGTACCAGGATGTGCGAGCCGCCGGACATACAAATCATCTGCAGGAAATCCACCGGCGCGAAGCTGGCATGTGGCGGCGACGGCAGCTCGATCAGGGCTCGCGCCATCACCACCAATGATTCTTCGGCAATCGGCCGCGGCGTGCGGGGCAGTCCGTTGGCCTCCGAAAACTCTTCTCCGTCGTTCAGCGCGAGCACGACTCGCTTGGTACGAGCCAGCAGCTGGGTGATGGCGTCTTCCGGCGCCCCGAGCAGCGAGCGCGTGTAGACGACGAGCCCGACGTGGGGGACGTCGTCGAGCACCTGCGTGAGCTCGGGCCAAGACGCGGCGCCGAGCGCGCTGGCCGGCGTCTGATCGGCAACGATGCGAATGCAGCGCATACGCTCGCGAAGATCAGGATCTGCGACCACGACGAGACTCATTCACTACTGTCTTTCGAGCTCGCGGCGTGCGCGACGCAACATGACCGTCGCCGCCGCGTCCGAAGGTCGCAGCTGGGCGCAAGCCTCGAAGGCCTCGATGGCATCCGCGAAGCGGCTTTGAATGAAGGCCGCGGTGCCGAGCGCGAACGCTTCGCGGTAGCGCCGGGCGTCCGGGTCCTCGGCTTGCGCGGGCGGAGCCGACGCTGCACGGTTCGCCGTCTCCAGCGGGGGCTCGTTGGCTTGGCCCAGGCCGTCCAGCTGCTGTGGCCGTTCTAGTGCGTCGAGCGGACGGAGGCCCGAGTGCGGCGCTTCGGGCGCGGCGAGCGGCGCGGGCCTTTGCGGATACATCTCGATCAGAACCTGCAAGGTACGCAGCCGGCCGAGTGGGCACATTGCGGCCAAATCGCCGTAGGTCGAGCTGCCGTCGATGTAGCGCGACAGCAGCACGACGTCGGGCGAGCGACCCGCTGCCGGCGCGATCGGCCGCGCGATTTGATCCAGGCCGCCGAGGCGCTTCGCGTAGGCGCCGATCAGAAACTCTTTGACTTGGTCGATGCCCCTTTGAAGCTCGACGCTGTCCGGCGTTTCTGCGCGGGCCTGATATAGCCGAGCGAGCGCTTCTTCGTAGCGCCGCTCGCGCAGCAGCACGAGCACGTCTGCCCGCACCAGCGCGGCGCTTGCATCGGCATCGGGGTTTATTGCGAGAGCCAAGCCACTACCTGAGTTACGGGACGCACCACAAACACACTACCTAGGGTTGTAGACAATGTCGCGTCTCACTTTACCGAAAACGTCAACGCCCAATTCACTACACCACCCCCGGGGATGGAGTCATGACTAGGCAAGCGCGCAGCTGGCTTGGGCGACGGTCGGCGCGCTAGCCCGGACAAAGCAAAACCACTCCGATACGATTGCGAACCAACACGATCCAGACAATGGCGACTTCAGTGTGACTCAAATGCAGCGCACGAATCGTCAGTAAATAGGCGCATCCCTATTTAAGTCGGCGCCAATTTACGTACGTGGAACGCTCCAATCGTCAGACCGACTTGGTCGTCGCGCGGGCCGGTCGACGAAAGTTTCGTAACGGTATCGTGCGCGCTAGGAGACATTTTTTCGCCCGGGTGGTCCCTTGGGCGATGACCGGCTACAAGCTCCCCGATAGGCTCCCAGGGCGTTGAGCTGTCCGCTTGCTGAGCGCTCCGAGCACATTTCGTGCGCGCGGGAGCTACTGGTTACTGAAGCGCCCGATACGCTCGCGGTTGGGGCGGTTGCCGCCCAGGTCGGCTTGTCGCCGGTTCACTTTATTCGGCAATTTGCTGCGCTTCGGCGCTCGCCGCGACGGATTGTGCCTGGACGGCGGAGCGGAACACGTCCGAAAGCTCGCGGAAGGTCGCCGCGAAGGGCGACTGCGCGCGCCAGATGAGCGCGATCGTTCGACGGGGCACAGGTGAGGTGAAGGGACGAATCTCGAGCTGGCCGCGGCGGTTTTCGACCGCGACCGCGATCTGCGGGAGGAGCGTGATGCCCGAGCCCGACGAGACCATTTGGGCGAGTGTCGATAGACTCGTCGCGCGAAGCTCCGTCTCCTTGGTTCCGGCGCGCTCGCAGACCGAAAGCGCCTGCGCGCGGAAGCAGTGCCCCTCGTCGAGTAACAGCACCTTCTCGTCCTCCAGCTCGCTTGGTGTGACCCGTTTCTTCCGCGCGAGGCGGTGCCCCTTGGGCAGCGCAACGACGAACGGGTCGCTTGCGATGCGGCCAGAGGCCCAGTCGCCGATGTCCGCTTCGAGCGCCAGCAAGCCCGCGTCGAGCCGCCCTTCGCGCAAATCGGCTATAATCGCCTCAGTCTTCTGTTCGCGAAACACGAGCTGAAGCTTCGGGAAGTGCGTACGAACGGCCGGCACCACGTCCGGCAGAAGATACGGAGCGATCGTCGGGATCACGCCGATCCGGTACGTGCCTGAGTGCGGCTCCGTGAGCTCCTTCGCGGCGGCGATCATGTCGTCGATCTCGAGGAGGACTCGCCGTGCGTGAGCGACCACGGTCGCGCCGGCAGCCGTGAGCAGGACGCGGCGGCGATCACGCTCGAAGAGCTGAACGCCGAGCACGTCCTCGAGTTGCTTTACCTGCGCGCTGAGCGTCGGTTGCGAGACGTGGCAGCGCTCCGCAGCCTTGTGGAACCCGAGCGTCTCAGCGACCGCAACGACGTACTGCAGCTGGCGGGGCGAGACGTCCTGCACACTGATAGTCATGACCTATCAGTGTAGTCGAAATATCGTCTTGGACCAATCATCGCTCAGGCCCTAGTCTCGGGGAGTGATGACAACCGAAAAGAAATGCCCTTTCAATCACGCCCTCGGGGGCACGTCGAACCGTGACTGGTGGCCGAACCAGCTGCGCCTGGAGCTGCTTCATCAGCACTCTGCCAAGTCCAATCCGATGGGCGAGGACTTCGACTATGCCAAGGAGTTCAGAAGTCTCGACTTCGCGGCGCTCAAGTCTGATCTCGCGCAGCTGATGACCGCGACCGAAGATTGGTGGCCCGCAGACTACGGCCACTACGGCCCGTTGTTCATCCGCATGGCGTGGCACAGCGCCGGCACGTACCGCGTCGGCGACGGCCGTGGCGGTGGCGGTCGTGGCCAGCAGCGCTTCGCGCCGCTCGACAGCTGGCCGGACAACGTCAGCTTGGACAAGGCGCGCCGCCTGCTCTGGCCGATCAAGCGGAAATACGGACGCAAGATCTCCTGGGCTGATCTGTTTATCCTCACCGGCAACGTCGCTCTCGAGACGATGGGCTTTCGGACCTTTGGTTTCGGTGCAGGACGCGAGGACGTCTGGGAGCCTGATCAAGACGTCTACTGGGGTTCGGAGAAGACCTGGCTCGCTGGCGACAAGCGCTACTCTGGAGAGCGGGATCTAGAGAACCCGCTCGCGGCGGTCCAGATGGGTCTCATCTACGTCAACCCAGAGGGCCCCAACGGCAATCCCGACCCGGTCGCGGCGGCGAGGGACATCCGCGAGACCTTCGCGCGAATGGCCATGGATGACGAAGAGACCGTCGCGTTGATCGCGGGTGGGCACAGCTTCGGCAAGACCCACGGCGCCGGACCCACGTCGCACGTTGGCGCCAATCCTGGCGCCGCCGACGTCGATGCCCAGGGTTTCGGCTGGGCGAGCAGCTTCCGCACCGGCAAGGGGGCCGACGCGATCACCAGCGGCCTGGAGGTCACCTGGACCACCACGCCGACGAAGTGGAGCACCGACTTCTTCAAGCACCTCTTCGGCTACGAGTGGGAGCTGACGAAGAGCCCGGCAGGCGCGCAGCAGTGGCAGCCGAAGGGAGGCGCAGGCGTGGGCACGGTCCCGCATGCGCACGACCCGTCGCAGCGCATCGGGCCTTCCATGCTGACGACGGATCTCTCGCTGCGGTTCGATCCGGCGTACGAGACGATCTCGCGACGCTTCATGGAACATCCGGACCAGTTCGCCGACGCCTTTGCTCGGGCTTGGTTCAAACTCACGCATCGCGACATGGGTCCCCGCGCGCGCTACCTCGGTCCCGAGGTGCCCGCCGAAGAGCTGATCTGGCAAGACCCGCTACCCAAGGTCGACCATCCGCTCATCGACGAGCACGACGTCGCAGCGCTGAAGAGCAAGCTCCTCGGCTCGGGGCTGTCCATCGCCGAGCTCGTCTCGACCGCGTGGGCGTCGGCCTCCACGTTCCGCGGCTCCGACAAACGCGGCGGCGCGAACGGCGCGCGCATTCGGCTTGCCCCGCAGAAGGACTGGGCGGTCAATCAGCCAGTGCAGCTGGCGAAGCTACTGGCGACGCTCGAGGGCGTGCAACGAGCGTTCAATGACGCGGCAACCGGCGGCAAGACAGTCTCGCTCGCCGATCTGATCGTGCTTGGCGGGGCCGCCGGCATCGAGCAAGCGGCGAGCAACGCCGGTCATGCGCTGACGGTTCCGTTCAGACCGGGCCGTACGGACGCAACGCCGGAGCAGACCGACACCGCGTCCTTCGCCGTTCTGGAGCCGATCGCCGACGCGTTCCGCAACTACCAGAAAGGAACCTACGACGTGCCGGGAGAAGCCCTCATGATCGACAAGGCGCAGCTGCTAACGCTGACTGCGCCGGAGATGACGGTGCTAGTGGGGGGTCTGCGCGTGCTCGGTGCCAACGCCGGAGCTTCGAAGCACGGCGTCTTCACGAAGAGACCGGAGGCGCTGACCAACGACTTCTTCGTGAACCTCCTCGACATGACCACGGAGTGGAAGCCCACGTCTTCGGCGAAGGATATGTTCGAAGGGTGCGATCGGAAGACCGGTGAGGTCAAATGGACCGGCACGCGGGTCGATCTCATCTTCGGCTCGAATGGGCAGCTTCGTGCGCTGGCAGAGGTCTACGCGAGCTCCGAC
>Ga0307508_10004434_pt1 | contig 13729 bp, 9 predicted proteins | sample 9_EM_MG_FD_203089 | JGI IMG/M metagenome (GOLD analysis project Ga0307508, IMG submission 203089) | Populus trichocarpa ectomycorrhiza microbial communities from riparian zone in the Pacific Northwest, United States - 9_EM | ecosystem: Host-associated > Plants > Roots > Unclassified | place... | reverse complement strand
AGCGATGAGAGAGGAGCGATAGGATACTGCATATGGAACGTAATGGCGGCTGTTGGAAAGTACGGCGAGGCGTAAGACCGAGGAGGCCATAAGGGTTGTTGATGCCGCGTCTAAGAATGTTGAGCTGTCGTTTACGTAGTTGTGTGCCATAAAAGACATCTTGTCCTAGACATATATATATATAGGTTAATTGCCGCGAGTGAAATTACGTCGGAGAACCCGAATGATGAAAAAAATACGAACTATGCGTGAATAAAAGCCATTATGAATCTCTGTGGCCCAGATTGCCAAGTCGGATCGCTGACGTTTAAATTCAGCAGAGTACGGAGAGTTCTGAATCGTGGCTAGTACTCGGACAATCCCTGCAGCTGCCCATGCATTCCCTGAGAATGAGAACAATAGCCAATTTGGGACATCCCCGTGAATTCGTCTCAGGAACTTAATATAAGAGGGTTTAAGTTACCTGTAGCCCATAGACCTAGGTCTTCAAACGAGGTCCCGAGGACGACGTGCCTCCATAGATTGGTCGTCGGGTCCCGAAGTTCATCCCTGTACAGCGAGATTTGGTTGTACGCTTCATTTATCATGGATGTGTTCCCCGTGGCAACACCATAATATGCTGGCATTTGACGATAGATCAGTGTCGACTGCAAGCTACAGGAAAGCAAGTGAAGAAACGCACCAAGATACGGTGGGACCATGTAAACGAAGTCACTCCATAACGAAACCTAAGCGCCAACCCGCAAGAACAAAAGCGTTACTTCATATATCATGACAACAGCGAAAGAACCAACGGAGTGGTGGAGCCAACCTCGTGAGGTTGGCGAGGAGTAGAAACTCCACTCACCTCATTCACACGGTGCGATATGGCTCCATTGGGCGCACGTGGCGCTGAGTTGAGGAGGAACTCGATTTCTTGGTCTGCCGCCTGCTGGAATGTGAGGTTCGATATTCCTGTATCGGCCCCGGTAAGGTTGCCAAGGATGACAGCGACACCAAGGCTATGGGATCGAAATGGGCGTAAATTGTGACAGGGAAGCAGGGTCCAGGGAAATTTGGAATTGACGTCAGAAGTTTAATACATGGCTGCGAAGGCTAGAGGAAAACCAGAAGGGGAGGGGGGAGCGTACCTAGCGGGATCACCAGCAGCACTATCTTTGATGATCGTAGAAGTTCCGTTCCGTTGTTGAAGTGCGCTTCGGGCGAAGTAAAGCACCGGATCAACGGAGGGCACGGTTAACGACCCTGAAGGAGAGAAAGCCGGCGAGGATGCAAACACAGAGAACGACTCGAGGTCGTACTCTAGTAGTGCTTGCTGTGTACATGCGCGAACAGATGTGAAAGGAAGGATGATATTGATGATGATGATAAGGGTGGAGGTGGGATTGGCGAAGATCAATTTGAGCATACCGTAGCGGTTCCCATCTCCCAGCTTCACCAGGAGCGGTCAGAATAATGTTGCAGAGAAGCGCGAACTAGTGCGAAAGTGCTTGCCTGGCTTTTGAAAACGCATTCATGTTACCGCGGATTGAGCTGATGGTGTCACTCGTAAAGTCTTGCGCAGCAGCGCCATGGAAAATAAACTGTAAAGACAAGAGGAGCTGTACTAGTGTTCCGAGATGCCTTGACGGCCTCATCGTCAGGAAAGGATGGAGTGGGGGGGAGTTACATAAGAAAATCAACTTTTGACTCAAAGTAAAAGATATCGTCAATGAAACAAACCACTCGTGCCTGTAGGAAATTGCGTCGAATACGCTACAGAAGTGTGGCCGAATTTTACGACAAAGTTAAGAGTGACCATCTCTTGCAGAATTTTCTAACACCGGTCGCCGGCTGGCTGCACGTCAGCGCGCTCCCACTGAATCCTCCAGCGCGTTGTATGGTTCCCCCTCCAACAGTGGACCACATTAACCGCTCAGGATAAAACCTGTCACCACAGGTATAACCTTCCAACACCTTCGACCTCGAGTTCCGCCCACCTCCGCGGTAATCACCATGACATGGATGGTTCGCGCTCTAGACTACTAACCTATCCTCAGTGCACCATTCCCGAGTTTCCCGGCCTAGCTTCGGGTATGCGACCCTGTGGCCGAACGACGGCACGGTGCCCCGGCGTCACAGCGTTCAGCCCGCCGCTTGCGGCGCAAAGCTCATTACTTATCTAGACGCCACGGAACTCCCACGCAAGCAAGAGATATAAATAGCACAAAACCAGGAACCGCAGCTGGAACTGGGATTACCCCCCGTAATTTTCGATAATTATGATAAGTAAGCTGCAATATGTCTTGCCTCGCGGGTTTGGGCGTTTGAGATATTCGCCTCCAGTTCTCATCGTTGTTGTCGGGTGTTGTCGGGCATGAAATAAACAATGTCTAAGAGGGCGGCTCAGACAATATCGTCAAGTGTTTGAGCGCTGTCAATCAGTGCCCTTTGCAATCTGTTGCTCACTATCCTGACCACCTTGCACAGAGTATGCACAAATGCACGTCAATTTCGCCTAGGGTGTCATGTTCGACACAGGACAAATCGATGAATCGCAGTCAGACAAAAAATGGAGCAAACGATGAGTAACCGAGCCTGAGCACCTCTGCTTTCCAAGCTTGAATCAAGATTTCCGCGTTGCCCCGGTTGTAATTGCCTAACTTCATGCACATTGAAGAACACCCGAGCCGGTAAGATCGAAAAGGCAATTCTCGGTCCGACAGCGGGACAAGTGATAGAGCTCGTATTCTCAGGCGAAAGTTCACCAATAGCACTGTTTCACATGCACCGTACCCTAACATGTAGGGATATATGTTGGCAATACGAGAGTTGTACTTGGCTAGTAGTGCTAGCTGCTCAGATTCAGAGCTACGAGCCCTGTGCGGCGCAAGTCCTGTCGGGCCCGTTGTTGACACCGTTGTTGACTTCGTGAATCGATGTCTGTTCGTCGCAGGGAGCAGAGCGATAGAATTGGAAGGTGCATTTGGGGAAGAACTGCCAGATACTTAGCCAGAACGGACGGCCATATGCTGCTTTAAACGATTAAGATTTGGCGAAATGTGCTCAATTGCAGAAGTCAGTTTGATCACTCGACAACCCATTGCTGGATTCCGGAGAGCGCATCGGCGTGGTTGGTTGGACAATTTCTGCTTGAGAAGAAGCTTGCGTATCAGCATAGGCAAGGCGAGACTTATTGACCATTCTTCCCCGTGAATATCCAGATATCGAGTGACACGTTCGTCTTCTGGTTCCGCCCACCCCCTGGAGACGTTTTGACAACATTGAGGGCCTGCCGATAGACAATACATTTCGCGTCCTGCCCAAGCCCTTTCGTGCTTGATTCGATGCATTGCTGCACGCGATGAGCCGCGTCGGCCGCCAGTTCCAAGTATAATCCACATTCGTACCTCGCACCAGACTTGTCCCGGAATTATAGAAAGGAATGGCGTTTTCAGCACGTGGTAAGCTTGAGATCCTAGATGGGAGATGATTTGTATTGTAGCAGCGAAATAGGGTGTTGTGCAGGACGGAGTCGATCGGTTTCGGAGGGCTTCCTGGACGGGAACGACTCGGCACGTGGTACGTGGGAGCATTGAAGCACTAGTACTGATGCTAAGCAAGTCGTGTTGTAGATCTTTCTGCGGCACATTGGCAACTTCTAAAATGGGTGTTTTCGACGTGCTGGAGATTAGCCACCGTGCCAAAAGTGCCCACTGCCTGACCGAAAAGGTGCCAAACCAGAAAAGGCTGGGCCCCCGAAGATTCGCGGCCAGCAGCTGGTCACCCCTAATTATCAAGCACATTTCGCTGGTCTCAGCGACGTCAAACGAATTTCGCGCCGCCAGGAGATTCACGCGCAGCAGGACACTGTGTACGGAGGGATGTTTCCGGCGAAGTAACCCAATCCTCCTAGTAGTTTTGTGGTTCCTTTTATATTGTGATGGACGCCACCTTTGGCGAACGGATCGTTTTCCCAATGATGGGTGTATTGGAAGTGATGGAAGATCAGAGTATCGCCCATATGAGGACTTACCAGGCTATGTAAAAACTGCTAGCGCGTCCACTGATAACGGGTTGACAAGTTTCGGAGCTACAATCGCCTTGAACCTGCCATGACTTACAATTTTGGGGCGAAATCAACTCCGCGTACCGCTTGTTCGGAGAAGATTCGAGAGAAGGTAAGAGGCGCTAGTAATAAACAACTCCGTTCTTGATCCGCAAGTAGATGTATTGCGCATTGGGAGATCGAGAAGAATCTACGCGTGCGCTTTTCAACCAGTCATCGCGCCCCCAAGATGCCGGCCTCAGTTGATTCTGTCAGAGACGTAAATAAGTAAATAGGTGCAAGAGAATTATGTGTCACCAGGAGCTGATGAACGATCCATGTCGGTAGTGACTGAGCCGTGTTTGTGTTGTTAGTTGTTTGCGCACTGAATTGAAAGAAAGCTGCCCAATCAGCTCATGGGGGTTAACAACTAGCTCCAGGGTGGTCCTCATCTTTCCTGTGTCAACACTACGTCTTGGCTTTTCTTACCGTTAGTTCCCGCTAAATATCAAAGCGCAGGCTCTCGTTACAGTTGCTCGTTCATGACCATCTCAAGCAATCCCTGATGTCGCGCACCTCGTCCAAGATGAATTATTATCTATGACGCGTAATCAATGCTGATAGGTTGTTTCTGGGGTCATCAACGCTCACACAGTCAACGGTGCAAGGTCTGAAAGCTGATTCCCCTACGCAGACCCTTTTGCTTTCACTGAAACTGATTGCAGCTCTGTCTTCAGTTCGTCAACGGTCGTTCCGCCTCTAAATGGAAGAGTGGCGTGGTGGGGATTTCGCCGGCAGGCCTATCTAACTCCTCGCATCTGTATGGAATGCCACGCGTCAGATTCTGTTTTATTGTTGGATCGTCCCATCCCAAGCGATGATGAGAATGCGATCTGCATATCGACACGCTCCATATACCTAACTCGCGCAAGAAGAGATCTCGCAAGGCGCACCAAAAGCATGTCCTTGGTATTTTGCGGCTCCCTATGCAAGAGGGCCCTTCGCGTGGTGTAACGTCGCCCTGCCTGTCTGCTCGGTATCTGAATTGCACTATCAGTGTGTGACTAGGAGCCTCCGAGTTAGCGGGGATCAGCAGGCCATTATATGGGAACCATTCTCACCCCGCGCTGTATACATGTTTGCCCTAAACGCAAATCTTTCCAGTTTCACTCTCATTGATCGGTGAGGGGACCCTTCAATGCCGAATGTCCGCCTCGCGATTATGCATAACGCTCATAAGTGCTCGTGAAAATCTCTCACTCCTACGCATACCATTGATCCCTACTTCTTTTGTTGTGGACACCCTGAATTTTCTCGCATACCGGACAACCTGCATATGTACTTATTCGTTGCATGGGTGCGCTCGTGATCGATCAGTGTTGCTCCTACGGCTGGGAATCAAGTGCCTGAGCACGGGAAGTCAAGGCTTAACCCGTTATTGCTCGGGCATTGAATCACCGCTACATGTACAACGCCCTGTGAATTACCATCCAATCAACCGGCTCACATCTCCGTTCGACTCGGATACGCTGCCGAACGAAGAGGCATGGCCCGACACAGGTGCTACGGTTTCCACAATTGGATAGCAATCGAGAACGAATCAAAGAAGACCTTTTTCCGTCAGTCGTCACCACAAAACGCACGGAAAAATGCAATTACAAGTTTCCGAGCTCGAGGGAGGGGACAAAAAATAAAACTATATTATTCTGCCAAATATTTCGCAAGTAATGTTTTGCCGTCGTCCAATTTTACCCGTACAAATTTATTGCGCGCACACCGGGGCGCCCAAATTTAAAATCGTCACGCGCACGGGGTTGTATCCAATCGCCTTGGTTTCTTAACTGTTTAGCCTAGCTACTCGTCGTCACATTGTCCGCTGCCGGACGCCATGGAGACCTGCTTCACTATGTATGCTTGATTCGCGAAGCGAAAAGAAACAGGCGATGCTTGTTACAGTATGGCGCGTCACACGCATGGAAGCATACACTTCATAGATAATGGTTAGCGCAGCGGTCGGCTCACCTAGGCGTCAATATCCGAGTTTCTCTGACGCCGGGCCCGAGTTCTATCAAAGTTTAAGCATGGCCATGCCTCGGTTGGTATTACTGCATTGAACAGGTTGCCCCTCACCCACGCAGGGAACCGCTCGCTTACGCGAGTTACTGCAGCCAATAGCGCTATAGCTTGTTTTCCACAACACTCTTGTTTCACAGCGCATACAAATGTTAAACAAATCGTTGACGGCGAGTACGGGACCAGATGCAGATTCTACTTGAATACAAGTATGACTCTACATGCATAGGATGGCACAATCAACTTGTAGCTAGCCAACATAGAGAAAGATGTCACACCGCCTTGTGGAACAACGATTTGAAGAACGAAGATCTGAAGCCGTGTCGATTGCGTGTGCGAGGGGATGATGATGATAAACCCAGATCGAAAAGGGGAATGCGTGCACCAGAGGGGATAAGGGGAGTGTCGGGGGAACAATGATAGGACGGGATATTATGGAGAAAGACGTCGCGTCGTTCCCCGCAATAAGGATTAGGAGCAGGGGTCCCGGATGAGGGGGATGGCGGGTAGGGCGGATAGTGCATGAAGTATTAAGGCAGTGCGCTTTTCTAAGATTAGGGCGGTTGGAGTGGGGGTCAAATGAGCATGGGGAAAAAGCGCTTGGTCAATCGGTTGCGAGGACCGGGCCGAACTGTCAATAGTGAGAATAAAAAGGCGAGTAGATCAGCGGTGTGAGCAACAGATATGGAGAGACGCGTAAGTACTAGTAATAGGCGCCGAAGAATTACACAAAAATGAAGTATGATCGGTGCACAGATTGGTGAGGGGACGAAGAAAAACAGCAAATAATGACACGGTGAAGACAGTTTTCAAAAAAGACAACCAAGAGATAGAGATAGAAGACGCTGTATGTTAATAGTCAGAATTGGAAAGGTGGCGGTGCGATTTCCCGTTCTGTTCCCACAATAAAACAGAAGATCGTCGCCCGTCCGTTTCGTGTACTTTTAGATTCGGCGAGGGAATGCATCAGCCGCCGGGCCCTTGATGCCGTGTTATGCTGTTGTTGGCACAAGCACGGAAAGGCTAAAGTGGCACCGATCTATATCTGCATAGCAAAGGTCTCGGGTTCGCGACGCGTGGTGGAAGGGTTGTAGGTCACTCCCGGGCCCACGATGCTCATCCCACCGGCCCTAGAAGGCATAGTGAGCTGCGTTAATGGCGGGGTTTTTTGTGCAGGAAGCCGTTGCTGAACGTGTGCCATAGCCTCTTGTTCACGTTGTTGCCGTGCGTGTTCTGCGATCGCACGCGCATCCAGCGTAGCTTGTGCAGCCTGTTGTTGCTGCTGCAGCTGTGACAGGTATTGCGGCGTTGATTGTTGGGTGGTCGACGTATTCAATGGTGATAGTGGCGGCTGCGGCTGTTGTAATTGCCTCTGGTGCACCTGAGCAGCGAGGAGATGTTGCTCTTTCACTTGCGGGGGTAGCTCTACCCCAGCATCTTTGAGGCCCGTTTGGAGAGAATGCTGCCCAGACGCCAGGAGCGCGAGACCCACGGCACCATGTTGCCCGCTATGTTGATAGTGATAGCCTGTGCGCCGCAGATGAAAACAAAGGAAACAGTGAGCCAGAGACAAGCGGAAATTCGTGATGATAGGAAACTCACGGAGACCGTTCATGTTCTTGTACCGCCGTGTACACGAACCAACCTGGCAGACGTACGGGCGGGCCTTTTCATCGGCTTCATTCTCATTCAGACCCTCGAGCGCTGGATCCCGTGGCATGAAATTACACTGCCCATGCGTGATATGATACTTGAGGCCGTTTGCCTGCTTGTACGACTTGTTGCACCCCACGGTCGGGCATCGGAACGGTTTCGACACGAGGGGGTTAATCCCGGATGACGAAGCCCCACCGATAGGAGATGTAGGCGAAGGCTTCTTTATCCCCGAGGCACCTGACGACGAATGTTGACTCGTAGGCGACATGTGACAAGCAGAAATGATGCCGCCGGTGAATCCGGAAGCGCCGGACAAGCTGCCGTTACGGCTTAACGAACCTCCCGCACCAGGAGTTGGGGTGCCTGTACGCGATTGCAAAGGTGAACCGGTTGGCGTCGTCTGGGTACTGGGTGAGAAAAGTAATGCGGGGGGTATACATTTCGTCGCTGTGGGAATGTTGGCACCTGGAGAGGAAGGGTCCCCGCCACCTACCCCTCCGTTCTTAATTGCGTTGAGAGGAGGCGGGGACTGGTGAATCGGCGTGCGCACTGTCCCAGGCATCAGGGCGCTAAAGTCAGAGTAGGATGCATATGGATTGAAGGCGGCCTCGCCGAGACCACCCGCATCTGATACGCCAGCGGGACCGCCGGGAGTGTGGGGGTGTGGCGAGATCCCGCGCGGGGTGTTGTACCCTGATATTGTACCCTTACTTAGGGCTCGCGACGTGCGTAGGATAGTATTGTCAAAAGCAGACGGGGTCGGAGGCGCTGTGTCGACGGGCGGCGTCGAGGGTGGTGATGGGGCCGACGAGGATGGTGCACTGTCTAGATCCATAGCGTCAGGGTCAAATGCGGATTGGGGTTCATTCGTGCTCTCGTTATCCGTCGGCGGCTGTGTAGGGCCCAAGTTTGGGGAATCTAAGACGACGACGTGCACCTCTTCGAAGTGTTCCAGAAGCGCGTGAAGATCGGGAAGGTTTATTCCACAGCAAGAATAGTTTTGTATCTGGTTCGCCAGAAGGGGGGTTTGTAAGCTTGTAATGTTGCAGGATGGATCGAACGATCGCATACGCGCGCCAACACATACCAAGTCTTTATCTAGAGACTCTTCGCCATGAAGTGCTCGGAGTATCTTGCCGGCTTCGCTCTCAATGGACGAAGGAATGCCATTCACACGGAAGTCGTTGAGGCTACGTCAGATCAGCGACGACGGGAACGAGATATTCAGATTGTGACATAAGTGCCACGACAGCATGTAACCAATACTCACTCGCTGAAGGCAGCGGAGAAGGGACCCGGTGAGGTGCCCACCATTGAGGAAAACGACTTGCCCAATGAGCGGGCAAGGATATTGTAGGATATCGGTGAGCCGCGCCATGGCATGTTCGGCGAGATCATGACAGGGTTTTCAACCATGCTCCCATTGGAACCATGAGCGCTATTGCGCTGTTGATTGGGGAAAGTGATGGGGACTGCTGTGGGCATTGGTGAAGAGGGGGAAGGGAGGGAAGGAGTCAAGGGATATTCGCAGCCGAAAGGGCGTTACATATATCAAGTCGGTCTTGCCGCGTGGAATCTCTGTCCAAATTCGCGCAAATACTAATAATTACAGCTACCCTCCCCGTCGCCAACCACATGCCCGACTACTGAGCCTTCCTGCCATGTGCATACATCTACGACGTAGCGCCGTTGATGTGAATCTGAGTCAACACATGCCAACCTCCGACTAATTGGTCCTCAACCATCTTATTTCCCATCCCCAGCTTTACGCCGCCGGTCCTTATTCCGGAAGTCAAAGGGATAACCAGACAACGAATCACACCCTCTTCTCGCAGCGTCGACAGAGCGCTCGGAACTGCAAACATGAACTCCTCTTATAACTGTCCCACAAACCGAGGAAAACCACACACGAGACTGACTCCTTTGCCTATAACTGGGACCGCTGCACAGCCAGAAGACACTTTATGGGGGATGCTTCTCCTATAGAGCACATCTCCGCATCGTGGCGAGTTTTGTACCAGGTCGCTGTCGAGCATCACAGACGTTAGAGAACCGCTCGTCCAAACAAGGTTGTAATGAATACGAATTTTGAACCCGATCGCGGTTCCCACTGAACGTGAGACGGACGATTGTTCCTCCCTTTGATGCGCATTCACGCAAACCATCACGCCGCGGATAAAATGCTTAGTCCTGTGATGAGACCTCTCAACGTTGCAAAGAGAAAGAGGGCCAGGTGTCGTGTGCACTCCTTGTGCACTCCTTGAATGTTGTTCATTTCGCTCGGCGAAATTTGGCACCAAGGGAAGCCCGTTCACAGTGGCAGGGTTTCAATCGTGGACACCCTTTTCTTTCCCTTCCGAACTGGGACCCATGTTGCTCAGGCGGTCACCCCTCCGGGTACCTAGCAAGCCAGTAGGTGGGAAGTAAAGAGCAGCGCCGTCGCATGCCAAGGCTGTCTGTGGCGCCTGTCACCTGAATGCATAATTTACCTCGAATAAGCAAGCATAGATGATTGAAGAATAAGGCAGTCGCGCCTAGCGGTGGCAATTCAAGACTTCCAGCATCTTTTGAATATGCAAAGCGAAGGACGGCTGACTACTCTGGGTTGCGATGTCAGCTCAGGAGGCATGTTGGTAACGGTGAGGCGCAAAAGAAGTTGAACAAATGTGAGTTTCTTGATTTGGCAACTTGATTTCGGAGCAGTCGGCGCGACAGTGTAGCGCCCGGCGCTTTGCGCGAAAGCCACAAGGCTCGAGACGATACCCACCCAAAGCCTTCCGGACGCCTGTGATGCGGGACCGACATTTGTAGTCGCGACATCGGCACCGGTAAGGAGTATCCTTGTAACTGCAGTGCATGCGCACTGGAGCTGTTGCGACAAATTTGGAAGGCCCTGAAACAGGTGGCGCAGCAGGCAAGGAAACTGCGCTGCGACGGCCCGGAACAACCCTGATCACATCAATTTCCCTCAGAGCGTAACACTTTCCATATGAGAATAATGTCGCAACCCTGCTCGGTCCCAAAACGTGTAATGGCCCCGAGATTAGGCGGAGATAAGATCATTTCTGACAGTCGTCGGACGACAACGAAACGTGAAACGATAATGCTGAGCACAAAATGCTCAGCCGAAACCAGCGGTGGGGCGGATCATGAACGCTCGAAGTCAGCGACAAGTGATTCCAGGCTCGCGGTTGAAGCCATCTGCATCACCGAGACCAAGATTCAGATATAGGGCGTGCTTCCGAGAAAGGAAGTTGTTTCTTGAGGTAAGCGAATGATCGCCTCGGTCAGACCATCGGGTATATACGGAATGTATAGCAAATGCTGACAATCCGAACTGGCCCTATAATGGACCTGTGTCAGACGTTAGCCCGCCAGGCACGTCCAAGGGTAGGACCGACAGCATCGGGGTTGATTGATCCAGCACTGCTGCGTATACAGTGGGCTCCATATCGGTCATTGTTCAATGGTGGGAGCGGGCAGGGTGAGTATGATCCCAGAGAATCAAGCGAAAGCCGCGAATGGGCGGATCAGGGTTGCAAATTGTTTGACACATGTCGACGTACTTTGAGGAATAGGGATGGGTAGCAGGAAAGTAATTCTTTGGTCGCTAACGCCACAGTTGCAATTAATGTCAGACACGCAATTGACGCATGACATCTTGCAGAGCGTATTTGAATGATGCCGATGTACTTTGCGGGGTAATTTTGCTCTATTCGATGAATGCCAAAGTCCAAGACTCCAACGAACCCATGTGAAAAAGATTGGGACGAGAGGCCGAGGACAGGCACCGGCGGGGAATGGATCAGAAAAAAAAAGATTTGGCCTCAAGTTAAACTTGATGCCCATAGCCTGGTATGGAAAGTCGCACAAGGGGGGTAGGTTACGGCACCGTGGAGAACCTGGGGCGTTGGTAGTAGGCATGAGATATCACAAGAGAAACTGTACGCTTTGACGAGGTAGCCTGGCCTGAGCTGATATCACACTGATAACCCCAACGTGATAAGTCCACCGTATGCTAGATTTTTGAAAAGCGATCCACGGCCGGCAGATGTCTCCAGCACATCACAAGGGCCCATTCAATCAGCTAGATTACCGCCGGGTATTCGAGGGCACGCCGTGATGGATTTAACAATGAGGTGCCGTAACAAATTTGTTACTTTGCAGACTTTTGGATCGAGCTGATATGGGGGTTGAAGTGAAACAATAGCATCTAAAATCATCCACAGAGCGACGAATTAAGTTTTTTCACGGATGAGATGGCACGGCACAGCACTGTGCATTGAAAAGAGAAAAGAGGGTGAGCGCGTCAAAGTCATTCGGTGAAAAACCTGCTTGGCGGGGTACAACGCACGAAAACAGTACCACGCTGGTAAGCACGGGTGCTGGGCCGCTTGGGTGCTTTTTTTAACGGTGAAAAGCGAGAAAGACGTCGAGCAAAAGCGGAGAAAGGAAATTGGTGAAAATGAGTGAAGTTCCCGATTTGGGAGGCGCACGTGCTAGCGACCTTCCAGGTCACGTCACCTTCGCCCAGCATGTGCAGGTCGCTGAAATTCGATTGGCGCCAACTGGGTAGCGCGGCTTGCACTGTATTTGAACGCTAAAAGAATCAATAGCTGATCGACTTGGCCAAGTGAACAGTATGCTGTTCTCAATCATTCTCACGATTATCTATTAGATGCTGGAGGCTTGCTACTAACGGGCTTCGCCCGCGCCACTTGCCATATATAAACCTGACTCGGTCTCTAATGATACACAGCGTGCAGCAATCAGGGCACAGCATATGCGCGGCCGCCGAAATTTACAGTTTAGCCTTCGCTACCCTGGCGCGCAACACATGTTTGAGCACCTTGCCAGTTCCCGTCTTCGGTAACTCTCGCGTGACAACAACCCACTCGGGCCGCGCAAAGCCAGGGAGCGACTTGGCACTAAAGCGCTTGAGTTCCTCTTCAAAATCCTCGTGTCGATGGGGCGAATGATAGTCTGAGTGCTCGTGCAAGATGACAAATGCGATAGCACGCTCTCCCCATTTTGGATGCGCACGCGCGACGACCGTCACCTCGAATATATCGGGGTGCTTGGCAAGCTCTATATCCCGAGGAGTTTGAGCGAATCCGGTCTGGACCATTTCGAAGACTTGACAAACTCGCCTTGCTCTATCGCTAGTGACGACGCATTCTGATGAATTCACGAAGATGCACCGTCAACGTCTTAGTTAGGTGCGATCGTTGTATAAAGAGTGGGGCACGAACTTCTCCACCAGAGATGATCAGGTCTTTACTGCGGTCAAGGATTGAAATGCTGCCATCTGGGTTCTTCACAGCAAGGTCACCTGTGCCAAAATGCCCACCGCGGAACGCTTTCCTCGTTGCTTCTGGATCCCGGAAGTACTGCAATCGAATATGTGAACAAGAGAAGACTTTAACCAGAGGCCTCTAGCCAGCGGAATAAACGGCACACGCCATCCCCGCAGGAGACAAACGCACCTCCTTCATAACAATATTGCCTCTCACAACAACCTCGCCCAGCGTCCTACCATCAGCGGGTACATCACGCAACGGAGCGTTGAACGGTTCCCCTTCCTGATGTTGGTACACAACACGGACCTCATCCGCCGTTACAAAGCTGTGTCCTTGACGCGCCATGATATGTGTGTCCGCATCCGTCACCGTTCCATCACTTGTTGATGGGCGGTGGTAGTTTCGCGTGAATGGACCATATGTCTCTCTGCGTGTAATAAATATAAAGTAAGTATTAAGAACAAGGATCATAGTGAAGGTAAGGGACAAACGTGAGGCCATATACATGTGCAACTTGTATCTTAAGTCTCTCGAGCTGGCCGATAAGATGCGACGTTGGAGCTGCACCAGCCACGATTGCAGTAACGCTGCGATCATTCTCGAGAATCTTAGCCTTTGGCGAGTACACGATACTGATCTACTATCGCCACAAAAAGAAACGTTGATGAAAAAA
>Ga0307508_10004433_pt1 | contig 13732 bp, 10 predicted proteins | sample 9_EM_MG_FD_203089 | JGI IMG/M metagenome (GOLD analysis project Ga0307508, IMG submission 203089) | Populus trichocarpa ectomycorrhiza microbial communities from riparian zone in the Pacific Northwest, United States - 9_EM | ecosystem: Host-associated > Plants > Roots > Unclassified | place... | reverse complement strand
GCCGACGACCCGGCCGGCCCCGAGTCGCTTGGCGACCTGGATGGCCATCTGGCCGGCGTTGCCGGTGGCGCCGAGGATCAGCACCGACTGGCCCGGCTGGATCGGGACGCGGCGGCGCAGCGCCACCCACGCCGACATGGCCGGGTTCATCGCCGCGGCGATCTTCACCAGGTCTGCGCCGTCGGGCAGCGGAACGCTGCGACGGCTGTCGATGACGGTCCGGGTCGCCATCGGGCCGACCAGGTCGTCGTCGGCCACGAAATACACGATCTGGCCGTCGGCGCGTCGGCCGACCCCGTCGATGCCGGGGACCAGCGGCAGCTTCCCGGTGCTGGTGTAGTGCTTGCCGGAGGCGCCGCTGCGCACTCGCGGGTGCAGGCCGACAGCGAGCACGTCGACGATCTCCTGGTCCTCGTCGGCGGGAGCGGGCAGGTCGAAGGGTTCCCACCGGGGCGGGTGGTCGAACGAGCTGACGACTGCGGCGTTGATGTCCATCAGAATTCTCCTCCACAATTGGTTCGTGCCACGTACCAACATAGTTGGTGCCACGTATCTTTTCAAGGGCTGGTGGAAATGAGTTCCGAGCAACGAAGACTGATGCCATCGCGTGGTCGTCGTTCCTGACGCAGAGCACGTCGGCCTGGACGGCCGCGGTGCATGACCCGTCGGTCATCCGGTCCCGGTGCTCGGAATCATGTGCAACCGCGAGGCCACCCATGCCGGACCTGGCCGTGTCGGGCTCAACAAGTCCTCGAACAACAGACTGCTCGACCACGTGAACCGGTGTCGATCACCAGAGCACGGAGCGCACTCGACGAGCGTGGCGGCAGGGTGCGGCGTAATCGCCAGGCGGACGTCCGCGTCGTGCTCAGCGCCGCCGAGTTCTCCGGCGGCGTGCCGTGGCTGCCGGCGCCGGCAGGACGTCGCGCCCGGGCTGTTCCGATGCCGACATGACTCGGCCTCCTGTTGAGGGTGGGGATACCGCGGCACGCGGGGCCGCCGCTATCAGCAAGGGTCAGCCGTCGGGCCGCACGAAACGGACGGTGGTCCTGCGTAGGGGCAGAGTAGATCAAGCAGAGTGGATCAAGTCGATATGGTTCGCCGACCACGCTGCATGCCTATGCGGGCCTTTCCGTCGGCGCAGGACCGGTGGCGAAATCGCTGCCCCGGCGAGCCGCATCGGCTCTTACGATGTGAGCCGTCAACTGCATGAGCCGCTGGCGATCGCTGTCGCGTAGGTCACCGACGAGCACCTCCACCCGTTCGGCGAAGCGACCGGCGATGATGTCGGCGAGCTCCAGCCCGGACTCGGTGATCGATACTTGGAACGCTCGCCGGTCAGTCATGCTCGGCGACCGACGCACGAGGCCGCGACGTTCCGCCCGGTCGACGAGTCCGCTGATCGACGACTTGTCCAAGCCCAGATGCCGTCCGAGGGCGTGCATCGTCGGCTTCCGATCTCGCAGCACACCAAGAAGTCTCGTCCCGGTGAGCGACAGGTCGTGCTCACCGGCGATCTCGGCAAGCGCGTTCTGTACCAGGAACGACAGCTGGGCCAGCAAGTCCACCAATTCCGGATCGGCAACGCTGACCACGCCCGCCGAGGGTGTCCGTTCGAGCGACGTCACCCGACCACCATACGCGAAAAGATTCGTGCCACCAACTATCTGATGCGTGGCACAAACCAAGTGCACGGGGGAGCCGTAGCCGCAGTTCTGGCCCTCGACACCGGAAACCGATCTCCATCCCGGTCTCCATCTGCGGGTGGTGGTGTTCCTCGCCTGGCCCTTGCCAGTCTCGGGCAGCCAACCTTTCCGGGAGAAAGCTGAGATCATGTCCCAAGATTCCGTGCTGTCGGGCCGCATCGGGCGCCGTGGCCTGCTCGCCGGCACGGCGGCGGCTCGGCCGCGACGGCCGTGTCGGCCAGCCAGCGGTGGTAGCGGCCGTGCACCCGACCCGATTCGAATGCCGCGGCCCGGACACGCCACCTGGTCCCGCCCAGACCTGGCTTCGATCACGATCCGGCCGCCAGCCTCGTGGATCCCGTCGACCGTGACCTCTGCCAGGTGCGGCAGCAGCCGCTCAAGATTGCACCCCGGTCTGCTATCACAGTCCATATCAGACATCAGCCGATACGCCAGCCCGACCACCACAAGATCATCGCCAGAACCGAATTGCGTGAGCGTCAACAGGTGTCGGGTCGTGCGCCTGGAGGATGCGGACCGATCACCCGTGCCGCGCTCGTGATAGACATCTTCGAGTCACCTGCCTCTCTACCGGAGGGGGCTTGGCGGTAGGGAGCGCTGCGATGAATGACGACGCCGGCACCGACTCCGGGCTGTTGGCGCCGACCTGGGCGGGGTCTCCGGTCGAGGCGCTGCTCACCGATGAGGCGTGGCTGCGTGCCATGGTGGAGGTCGAGGTGGCGCTGGTCCGGGCGCAGGCGGCGTGCGGGGTGGCACCGGCGTCCGCGGTAACGGCGATCGCCAAGGCCGCCGAGGCCGCCCGGCTGGACGTGCGGCACCTGGCCCGGCAGTCCCGCGCGGCGGCCAACCCGGTGGTGGCCTTCGTGCCGACGTTCACCGCGCTCGTATCGGCCGTGGACCCCGCCGCGGCAGAATACGTGCACCGCGGCTCCACCAGCCAGGACATTCTCGACTCCGCGGCGATGTTGATCGGCGTCAGGGTCCTGGACGGCATCGGCGCGGATCTGGTCCGCGTCGCCGACGCGTTGGCGCGGCTCGCCGACGAGCATCGGCACACCCTGATGGCCGGGCGCACCCTTACCCAACACGCGGTGCCGACCACCTTCGGCCTCAAGGCGGCCGGTTGGCTCACCGGCATCACCGACGCGCTGATCCGCGTACGGCAGGTGCGGGCCGGTCTTCCCGCCCAGCTCGGCGGCGCAGCCGGCACCCTCGCGGCATACCAGGAGTACGCCAAACTGGACGGCCTCGGCCGCGACTTCGACGCCACCGAGCTGATCGCACCATTCGCCGCCGAGTTGGGGCTCGCCGAACCGGTCCTGCCCTGGCACGTCCTGCGTACCCCGAACGTCGAACTCGGTGGCGCGCTGCAGCTGGTCGTCGGTGCTCTCGGCAAGTTCGCCCTCGACGTGCAGACGTTGTCCCGCACGGAGATCGCGGAGTTGGCCGAACCTCCCGCGGACGGCCGGGGGGCCTCGTCGGCCATGCCGCAGAAGCGCAACCCGGTCCTCGCGACGCTGGTCGTCACCGCCGCCCGTCAGGTGCCGGCGTACGTGTCGATCCTCTCGGCCAGCATGCTCGCCGAGGACGAACGCCCCGCCGGTGCCTGGCACGCCGAATGGCAGCCGCTACGCGAGGCGTTGCGGCTCGCGGGTGGGGCGGCACACACCGCCGCCGAGCTGGCCGAAGGGCTGGTGGTCGACGTCGGGCGGATGCGCGGCAACGTCGGCCTGACCCAAGGCTCCATCGTCGCCGAACGGCTGAACGTGGCCCTCACCCCCGCCCTCGGCAAGGCCACCGCCAAGAAGCTCCTGACCCGAGCCGCCCAGGCTGCGGCCGAGAGCGGCGACACCCTCGGCAACGCCCTCGCCGCCGACGAAGACCTGACCGGCCTCATCAGCGCCGCCGACCTGGCCGACCTGTTGGACCCGGCCGGGTACGTCGGCCCGGTCGACACGCTCATCGACCGGGCCATCCGGCACCATCGTGCCGCCCGACACCACGCCTGAACCGATTCGTGCGTCAGGAACGATCGTCTCCCGCTCCCAGGCAACGGCGCTGGCCGTGCGGGACGCGACGGCCATTGATGTCGTGCCACGCGGCCGGCCGCTGGCTCCGGGCGGCGGTCACACGACAACGCCGGTGATCGAGTGCGGCCCCACCGGCGGCCGGGCTGCCGTGGCCGGGGACGCGGGAGCGAGAGCGCGGATGGCGCCTGCCATGGCGTCCGAGTCCGCGAGCGTCACCGAGTCCACGCCGGGCCGGATGCCGGCTGCGGTCACCCAGTGGACCGACTCGGTCGGCACGCCGTACGCGAACCGGCGCGGATACGGTTGGTCGTGCCCATCGATCACCCGGTACGGGCGGGTGGTCACGGCCATCCCGCCGGTCTCGTACACCGATCCGTCCGAGCAGGGCATCAGGTACGGCCGGCACTGCTCGGTGTCGAGCATGTGCCGCAGCAGCGGGTCGGCGGTGTTGCGTAGGTCCACGTCGTGCAGGCGGGCCTCGATGAGGACCCCTGCCCGCACGGGCTCGTCGGGCACCAGGTCGCAAGCGGCCACGAAAGCCGGGCGAGCGATGTCGAGAACGATCTGCGTGCCAGGACCGGTCAGCTCCAGGACACCGTCCTCGATGAGAGCGATCGCCTCCTCGGTGCGCGACGCCGGTGGCCCGATCGACAGGAAGGCGTTGAAGGGGGTGTACCAGCCGGTCAGCTCGTCGCGGTAGGAGTCGCCGTCCAGGCCGCCGTGGTCGACCACCAGGCGAATCTCGTTGCGCAGGTCACGCAACACGTCAAAGGCGGCCTTGACTGGGTCGCTGACGTTGCCGGTACGGGCCTGCTCGACGTCTCGCGCCAGGTGCTGAAGCGCCCATGCGCGGAAGTCCGCGCGGCTGGTGTAGGTGTGTCCCAGGTAGGGGCTGAGTCGAGCTGTTCGCGTGAAAGGTGCAAACCGGATAATCTGCGTCCACCACGTCATTGTGCATGAGTGGAGTATGTGTATAAATCGGGTGGCAGGGACGGCGGCTTCCGAATCTAGATATTGGTGCTTCCCGATGTGAGAGGCTGGCCGACGTGAACCGACTGGGTGCTGTGACCTCGCCTTATCTGCTTCAGCATGCCGAGAACCCGGTGGACTGGTGGCCTTGGTGCGACGAAGCGTTCGAGGAGGCGCGGCAGCGAGATGTCCCGGTTTTGGTCTCGGTGGGGTATTCGAGTTGTCACTGGTGTCACTGACCTCGTAAAGGAAGTAGTCCCGTCGGGGCATGGCCCTCCGCGGCACTTGGCTTAGTCAGTCACTCGTTGTGCCCAGAGACTGGCGATCGGTACAGCGACGATCCGTTCGGCAAGCCGGAAGACGCGAGGACCGGTGTGGAGGACGATGCCGGCAGCGAAGGTTGAGCCGACGCGCTCGGCGAACCATTCCAGGTGCCGGGCGTCGGCGATCGAGGGGGCGGCGGTGGCTTTGACTTCGACAGCGATCATCTGGCCGTCTCTGGCTTCGATGAGCAGGTCGACCTCGTGCCGGCCGTTTGCGTCGCGATAATGGAACAGGTCAGCGCCAACGATGCTGGCGGCGCATTCGGCCCGCAGTTGGGCGGCGGCGAGAGTGTCCAGGACGCGCCCGAGGAGATCGCCGTCGCGCAGTACGCGGCGCTGGTCGACGCGGAGCAGTGGACCGAGAAGGCCCGGGTCGGTGAGGTACCGCTTGGGTAGCCGCACAGCGCGATCCATTCGGTTGCCGGACCAGGCAGGCACGCGAGAAGTGATCATGAGCGTGTCGAGGAGGTCGTCGTAGCCGACCGCGCTGTGCCGGGTGATGCCGGCAGCGTCGTAGAGCAGTTTGTGGTTCGGCACACCGGCGGTGTTGGCGGCAAGAGCTTGTAGATATCTACGCATCAAGACCGGGTCTCGGGAGACGCCGAGCGCTGCAGCCTCTCTGGTGACGAGATGATCGACATAGCTGGTCAGCCAGCGGTCGCGCGCCCGCTCGGTGGGGGCGCGGAGGGCTTCCGGCCAGCCGCTGGTGAGCGCCTCCGCCACGTACCGGTGCACGTCCCACTCGGCCGAGGGGTCGCTGAAGCTGTCGGGGCCGTCGGCGAGGATTCGGTCGATCAGTGATGGCGCGGACGGGTCGCCATGCCGCTCTCGACCTACGAGCGGGTGCATCGTCAGCCGGACGATCCGACCCGTGGCGGGCCGGCCCGCGGTGGTCAGGTCGGTCTGGGAAGAACCGGTCAGAATGAATCGACCGGGGCGTGGATCGTCATCGACAGCCCGCTTGACTGCACCGAGGACTTCGGGGACCAGCTGCCACTCATCGACGAGGATCGGCTCGTCGAGAGCGCGGAGTGCGGCGTCGGGGTCGGCGCGAACGACCGCGGCCTGGGCAGGGACATCCAGCCGCAGGATAGAACGGCACAATCGCCGCGTCGTGGTGGTCTTTCCGCAGGCACGCGGGCCGACGACGAGGGTAGCGGGATGAGTCGCCAGAATCTCGGCGAGCTCTGTGTCGGCGATGCGAGACACGTAGGCGTTCAGCGAAGACTCCAGTCAGTGACGATCTAGCACATCCGGTGATGCCTATCTGGCACACTTTCTGCTACCTATATAGCACACCTCTGAACGGCTCCCTGCGCACCCTTGCCAGGGCGACGATACCGACGGCGGTAGTGCGGACCAGCCCGCTCGCCGGCTGGGCTGTCCGAAGCGTCAGGGAGGCCGATCTCGGGAGGTGCCCTCGATATGTGAGGAACATTTTTGGATAGTTTGCTGAGGGATACACTTGTGGTGCGTGCTTGTGGTCGACTACTGTACGATCTCACACGAGTGGTTCAGCCGGGATGGAGGTGAGAGGGATGGAAGCAAATCCGGGCATGCTTATTCAGGCCCGCGAATCTCGAGGCATGCGCCAGGGCGACGTGGCCGAGGCGATGTCCCGACACCTCGGCACAGCAGTTTCACCGTCATATGTCAGCAAGGCCGAGGCAGGCCGCCTGGAGGTCTCCGGTGACCGGCTGGAGGCAATGTCGGTGGTCCTGGGCTACCCGATCTCCGTTCTGTGCGACGCCCCGGACGCCGAGGGAGTCGGCGTCGGACTGATTCACCACCGCAAGAAGGCGTCCCTCGGCGCTCCCGCGCTGCGCCGAATCCACGGTCAGTTGAACTTCGGGATTCGGCAGACCAGTCGCCTGCTCGCCGACGCGAGCGTCGATGAGCACCGCTTTGAGGGCCACCCACTCGCCGCCGAGGAGTCGCCCGACGAGATCGCCCAGCTGATCCGCAAGGAATGGGACCTCGGGCTGGAGCCGATCCCTAACCTTGTCGCCACCATCGAAGACGCCGGCGCAGTCGTTCTCATCCGGGACCTCGACACTCGCGACCTGGACGCTGTCAGCGCTTGGCCAAGAGGAGGAAGGCCGCTGTTTCTGGTCAACGCTGCGGCTCCCGCGGATCGCGCCCGGTTCAGCCTGGCCCACGAGCTCGGCCACGTGATCATGCATCACGAGCCGGCCGCTACTTCTGTCCAAGAGAAGCAGGCCGACGCGTTCGCCAGCGAGTTTCTGATGCCGACGCGCAGCATCCGGGATCAACTCCGCCAAGGTGTCGACGTGAACCGGCTGGCGTCGCTGAAGCCGAGGTGGGGGACGTCCATGGCGGCCCTCGCGCGGCGAGCCCTAGACGTCAACGCACTGAGCGAGTGGCAGTACCGCAACCTGGTTGTCGAAATGTCCATGTTGGGATATAGGACGCAAGAGCCGGTTTCGATCAAGGCGGAACACGCATCGAAGATTTATGGTGTCCTGCAGGCCCGTATGCGGGACCAGGGTGCCACGGTGGAGGGGCTTGCGGCGATCGCCGGGCTCTACCCCGACGAGTTCCAGCAGATGTACCTGGAAGTGCCGTCACGCTGACGCCCTGTTGGGCCGCCCGAAGAGGTGAAGAATGACGCAAGACCCGGTGCCGCCGTCCCCACGACGGTCGGCTGGGGAAACTATGGCCGACGCGAGGTCTGCCGCGTACCTGGCCATGAAAGACCGCATCTTCCTGCTGTCCAGGCCGCGGGGAGTCGACGTCGTGCCGGAGTACCTCGACCCGAGGAACTCAGGGTTCGCACTGTGCGGACCCACGCAGGAGCAGCGGGTGGGCCAACTCCTCGGCCGGAAGCGACTGCCAGTGGCGACGGATCTCGCCCCGTACGAGGCTCGCATCGTCAGCGCGCACGGGCCAATGGTCTACCCCGACACGCTCTTCGGCTTGGACGGCTACCTCGACGACATGCTTATGCGCTCGACGCTGCCGGTCGCGTTCACGCCGTCGGCGTATGTCGAGGCGGGTGAATCGGCCGACCTGAAAGCCATCCGATCGGCCGCTCAGGAGATCCGCCGCCGGGACGTGGTGGTCGTCGTGGCCCTGGACGTCACGTGGCTTCGAGATGACAAGGTCGACCAACTCATCGCAGTCCTGAAGGGCATCTCGCACCCGATCGCGCTGATCCTCGGCGGCCAGTACAACCCGCCGGATCATTACGCGGCGATCATGAAGAACCTGCGGCGCGTGTACGAGGGAGTCGGCAGGGTCGGACTCTGGCGGACCGACCCAGTCGCAGGGCTGGACGCTATGAGCCACGGCGCACTCTTCGCCGGGATCGGCTCCTCGACCGGGCTGCGACACCTCATCCCTCCTGGTCAGAAGGCGCAAGGCGGAGGTGGAGGTGGAGGGTCAAGCAAACCGTCGATCTTCGTGCTCGACCTGATGCACTACTTCGGAGCCCAGAAGCTGGCCGATCGGTGGGCCAACTCCCAGCCGCTCACCTGCCCGTGCTCCGTCTGCGGCGGGCGGCCCCTTGACCGGCTCGCCGTAATCGGAACTGAGGTTGACGATGAAGCCCGAGCACACAACGCGGCCTGCTGGGTGTGGCTCTGGTCGAACATGAGCGCACTGGCGACGCTGCCCGAGCGGGAGCAGTGGTACGCCGACCGTATCCGTCGTGCACACGCCGCGTACGAGTCCGAGAACAAGCGAATTCAGCAGCCGAAGGTCTTCAAACCGTCCAAGACGCTTCTGCGACTCGCCAAGATGGCCGAGACCGTTCCCGCCCCAGTCACCGAAGGTGCGCGTACACCTGCTCAGTGAACAGCCAGCCGGCGGCGGTGAAACGCCGTCGTACAAAGCGAGGTGGTGCGGCGACAACCTCTGCACGTTCGGCACTCCCAGTCAGCACGCCGATGCCGTACCTGGATGCCTCTCGCAGGAGCACATGGGCGTCAAGTGGTAGCCGAGGCAACCACATCATTCGGGCGGTAAATGGCGCGAATCGGCCGGCTCGTTCAAGGCCCGACCGCCAGTTGGCCGCCCGGATGATCGCAAGTTCGACCTTGACCGGCGAGACAGCGAGCCGCTCCACGTTGCTGTCAGCAACGCGTACGACCCCTCTGGGAAGGCGTCGTACAAGCCTCTGTTCGCGATACGAGAGCGAGCGTACGGGGACTGGCCAACCGATCGGCAGGGACATCAGGAGTTCAAGGTGCTCCGCCGATAGGAGGGCACCTATGCCGAAGCCTGTCCGTCGGTTGTGCTCCGCCTCGTCCCCGCTGTAGGCGATCATCGTGTCGGACCCGAACATCCGAATGGTGGCCCAGGCTGACTCCGCTGGAACCAGGTCAGCGACGCGACAGAACGCCGGCTCGACGGTGTTCCCGTAGATGTCTCGCACCGCGTTGCTCATACGACCACCCGTCCACGTCGCCCGTTAGATCTCGATCACCGAAAGTGTTCGCAGGATGAAAAGCCATGATCGTTTGATCTTTCTATCACCGCCTCGCCTGGGGGAAGTTAACCCACCGAAGAGTGGAAAACAGCCCTAGTGTCCGATATGTAACCCCCTGGCTCCATGCGCAGATGCTAGAGCAATGATTCATCTCGATCGAGAGCCTCGGCCTGTCGGTCTCATTCGTTATCCGAACGGAGTAACGACCTCTCCGACACGCGGAGCCACCTCGTATGCGCCTGGCCGGCTCGCTGCGGGTGCCCTGAGTGGGCGCTGTGCCCGCCTTGGGTCCTGGACCGGTCAACCCGCTATATATCCCCAGGAATCATCTGGTCGAGAAAGCACTGTCTGCCGCAACCGGCGGCGACTTGGACCCGTTCGAGCGGCTGCTGGAGGCCGTGGCCGCTCCGTATGACGAGCGCCCCGGCATCGAGCGGTACGCCGCTGCGGCCTCGGCCGACTTCGGCGCCTACCGGACCGTCTGCGGAACCTGAGCACCGGCGCTCGCCGCCCGTCCCGTCCGGCGCCGGAACTCAGACGTGACCCACACGTGGGATGATCGCCGGTGTCCGAGGCCATTCACGTTCAACTGACCGCAAATGAGCGCGAAGTCCTGCGTGCCGGGTTGCTGGATGGGGCGGACCAGCTACTCCTTTTCCAGCAGCGGAGTGAGTTGCTCGAGCAGACGCTGCGTACTGATGTTCGGCGGCAGGTCGACCGTCATGTCGATCCCGCCTCCCTTGACCGTGAGGGTGATCGAGTCCTTGTCCTGGTGCAGGCGCCACCGGCGAATGGCCGCCGCCAATTGGGGTGCGTACTGCTTGATCGTCGCCAGTGTCACGATGCTGGCGGTGAGGTTGATGCCCTCGATGGCGAGCGTGATTCCGCTGGCGTCACGCACCCCGTCGTAGGGGAAGTTCACTTCCTGCAGGATTTCGTCCGGCAATGCTAGTTGGACGCTTGTCATTGTCGCCTCTCACTCGGGCCGCGATGTCCTGCCGAATCTCGGCGGGCAGCGCTTTTAACTCTGGGCTGGCTGGTGTTCGGGTGATGTATCCCTGGACGTACTTGACCTTCAGCTCGAAGATCTGTTTGAGCGTGAGTGGTGACGCTTCGTCGACACCTTCGACGATGACGGCGCGGCCGATGTGGGTGGTGCCGCGGTTGAGTGGGTCGCGAGCCAACTGCACGACCAGGGCGAGTTCGGCGGCCGCCAGAGGGTGGTGGAGCATTGCCCGGTCGGTCTTGATCTGGGTCAGGGGGAGTTCGGCGACCCGGGATAGCGTGGCGTGCCCGACACCGAAGTCGTCGACGGCGAAACTCACTCCGACTCGGCATGCCAGGTCGACCAGCCTCTGGTGGAAGTGGGTGTGAGGCTCAACCCGCCAGCGTTCTCCGCGCCGCTTCTCGATCGGGTCTTGCTCGGAGATTTCCAGGGTCACGTGGGAAGCCTCAAGGCCAGAACGCACTATCGCGTCCTGCACGGCTGAGACGTAGGTGTCGTCCAGCAGGGACCTGACCGAGACGTTGACCGAAACGGGCTTTGGAAGATCTTCGGACCAGGGGCCGGCGTGGTGGGCTTCGGCATACTCGACAAGGGCTTTACGCACGATAATGCTGTCGCGCACGACCTTGAAGCTGTCTCCCCAGTCCTGAGCTATCTGGAGCATGGCGATCGGCGCCTGTGGGTCGCCGGCTTTCCGGCGGGCCAGCGCCTCGTAGCTGTGCACCCCCACGCCCTGGGCGTCGGCGCTGATGGCGATGACCGGTTGGAATGCCATCACGAACGACTCCAGCACCTTCTCGTAGAGGCGAAGGCATCGTTCGTAGAGGGTGTCGGGAAGGCGTCCGAACGTCCGGCGTAGGGCTGTCAGGACCTCAATCTCGGCCTCATCCTGATTCTCAGGGTTGGTGGTCCACACGGTTTCGAGGACTTTCGCGACGACTTGCCCCATGGCGATGAGCTCGGGCGGCATGTCGACGAAGGCGAGAAGTACGACTTTGTCCTGGAGCACGTCGACCGGCATACAGAAGGCACTGGAGTGCTCGGAAGCGGCGAGGTGCCCGAACCATAGTCTGCTTGCGGCCGGGATGCCCTTGAGTAGCGGTTGGACGTCCTCTAGATCGAAACGATTGGTTCGATCGATGGGGGTGAAGCCGTCTGGGCCGCGTTCCAGGAGAGCCACGGATTTGGCGCCGGTGGCCGTTTTTAGGCGGTCGACCATGTTGACATGTGCATCGTTCGCGGCGTGAGCGGGTCGGCACACGAGCCGGGTAATGACGCCGGACACCACATCCGCGTATCGGTCGAGAGGGCCCTCCAGCGGGGTGATATCGACCTTGATCTGTGCCGGCGCTGCGTGTCGCGCGGCAGCCGAGGACGCCCGGAAGCCGGGCGTAGTCAGGTGCATGGTCGCGCCCCAGGACTGCATCGTCACGCCCGGCTGGGGTTCAAGCCTCTGGTCCAGGACATGTTTGGCGACTGCGTACATCGTGACGCGACCCTGATCGTCGGCTGCATGACCACGTAGCGCCTGGAGGACGTGATGGGTGAGCAAGCCATGGCCAAGGGCCGGCGCCTCCCGCGCGTAGCCGTCATTTGCACATGCCATCAAGGCAAAGGATTGCGACTCTCCCCGTCGTGGCCGGCTGATCAGATCGAAGTCGCTGTTGGGGAAGTGGCCGACGAGGCTTCCTGCTCGGCAGCAGTCCAGGATCACCACTGCTGTCCCGCGGAAGGCGCCCAGGACATGGCGGCGCAGAAAGTTCATACCCAGGCCGGCGTCAGGGTTCCTGCTGAGTGCTTTCGGATCGAGATCGTGGGTGACCAGGTAGACCTCCGAGTCGGCCTCGCCCAGGGCCAGCGTGTGCCCGGCGAAGAAGAGCACGAGGGTGTCGGTGTCATCGGCCTCACGCACGACGGTCCAGAGAGCCTCCTTGATCGACTCGGCGTCGGCGTCGGCTCCGACAAACAGCGTCATGTCGGCCAGGTCGAAGGTGCCGATGTCCTCGTCGCAAAGGATATTGGCGATGGCCTGGGCGTCGTCCTTCGCGTAGCGCAGGCTGGGCAGCTCGAGGTGAACCCCGGTGTCATCGACGCCGATGATCACCGCGTAGCGCTTCTCCGTCACCGACCGTCCCCGAGATCGAGCGGTCCGAACGGAGCGCTGTCGAATGCAGTGACGCGATCATAGCGAATTCGAACTACTGTTCAAGTCAAACAAGGGCCCGGTCGCGTCCAATGTCGAGTATGGGCGAATTTGGCGTATGTGCTGGTCATGCCGCAGGAAAAATTGGCAACACGGAATAATTGGCTCCGTCCAATCTGGCGGGCGCGCTCCAAGCGGAATTTGACATCGCTGTCAGGAGGTAGAGCCTATCTGTCTTCGCCTCATGTTACTAAGAGTAGGGACTTCGCTCTTCTTGGTCGCGAGATTTCACTTCCTCCGGTGGCTCGTGGCCAGATCGGGCCGGTTGGGTCGCCGGTCTGGGTGAAGCCGGTGCGCGAAGCGGGTCATGCCGCAATGGCCTTCGGCGATCCAGCGGTAGAGGGTCAGGCTGTCGGCGCGGCGTTCCTCATGCCCGCCAACGAGATCACCGACCAACTGCCCACCATCGACTGGGCAGCGGTAACACGAGACCCGTCGACCGGGGCGGGGTGCGAGGGGCCGTCTCTGAGGGTGTTGCATTTTCTGCCACTGGCCGCGCGCCGGCGATCAGTCCGCGGCAGTTCGGGGCCAGCTCGGTAGGCCCTGAGCCTCGATCCACGGATGCGGTCGGGTTGTGGGAGTGGACGTACGTCGACAGCGCCTTCTCTATGTGCCTGAAAGGCTGGTAGGGCTGAGTAGGGCTGGTTGCGTGAAAGGTGCAAACCAGATGATCTACGTCGACCACGTGATGGTCCATGAGTGAAATCTGTGTATAAATAGGGCGGCCGAGACTCCGGCTTTCGAGTCACGATATTTGCTCTTCCTGCTGTGAGAGGCTGGCCGACGTGAACCGTTTGGGCGCTGTGACCTCGCCGTATCTGCTCCAGCATGCCGACAATCCGGTGGACTGGTGGCCGTGGTGCGACGAAGCGTTTGAAGAGGCGCGGCGGCGAGATGTCCCGGTTTTGGTATCGGTGGGGTATTCAAGTTGCCACTGGTGCCACTGACCTTGCAAAGGAAGTACCGGGCAGGAAGGACTGGACCAGCTCCTCGCGGTTGGTCTCGCAGTAGATGGTGTCCGAGCCGAGCACCGCCTCGACAGCGT
>Ga0307508_10004432_pt1 | contig 13735 bp, 10 predicted proteins | sample 9_EM_MG_FD_203089 | JGI IMG/M metagenome (GOLD analysis project Ga0307508, IMG submission 203089) | Populus trichocarpa ectomycorrhiza microbial communities from riparian zone in the Pacific Northwest, United States - 9_EM | ecosystem: Host-associated > Plants > Roots > Unclassified | place... | reverse complement strand
TCCATGCGCCGGCCGCGAGCTTATGTCCAGTTCATCGGCACGCTTCTGGCTGCGCCCCCCAGGCCCATTGCCGTCGCTGGCCGGTTCGGGTCTGGCAACTGTTCATAACTGGGTCCTGTGCATAACGACCCACAGCGGTACTACGAACAGCACAACACAACGGCGCAAGGCTGCCCGAACCGCACCGGGTTTCGAGGAGGCCCGTTGGCTTGAGTCAGACCGGGTTGGCCTGATGGTCAAGTTAGCTGCTTGCGTCTTTGGATTCTCTCTCTTCAAGCCCCCTGCAGGGGCCGCCGGAGGCACCCCGGTTGGGCCGTGTATCAAGGGAGGGCGCGCAGATGATCCACCACGCGGGCGATGTCACTCTCCGACACGTCGGCACGCCCCTGGACGAACTTGCGCAGGTCGGCCACGCGATCCTCGAACGCCGGGTTCCTGGCCAACCAGGCCACAATCAGCGGTTTCAGGCACAGGTTGCGACCATAGGAGATGTACTCGGTGGCCAGATTCTGCGGCGCCAGCGGATGGAGGTCCGGATAGCTGAAAGGGAAGCGCAGCGGCTCGTTCATGACCTTGTCCAGGCCGCCCGGTTCTCGCGCCAGGTCAAGCACCGCCATGGTATGGCGTTCGAAGACATCGAGCAGCGCCCGGATTTCGCCCGTGTTCTCGATGGGCAACGAGCCTGAGTCGGCACCGACGAAGACGGTCGGGTGGAACCAGAAGGTCTCCGGAATCCGAAGCTCCGAACCGAAGATCTGCTCGAAGAGCGCTTCGACTTCGTCACTGCGGTGCCCGCAACGCAGCATGCACTTGAAGCCTGGGCTGCAGCCCATGATGCGCATCTGCACGCACTGGTAGCCGTCCCGGGTCGGGCGCACGAACACGGCGTCCCAGCCCGTGCCCATCATCCGCGGCACGAAACCGTGGGGGGCGAGCCTCTTGCGCAGCAGCGTCGCGGTAAGCTGGACCACCTCGGCTTTGGTGAGCGGCGGCGTGGCCTGGAGCTGGGCCGACAATTGCGTCCATTGTTCGCGCATCTCGGGCGGCAGGATCACGCCGTTCGGCAGGAAGGCCATGGCCAGCGGTTCGGAGAGGACAACCAAGCCGAGCGCCGTGGCTTGCTCGACAACGGTCTGTAGTGCCGACACGAGGTCGTCGGCGGGCAAGCTGAGGTGCCAGACAGCCTCCGGCACCCGGCTGGCCCGCTCGGCCAGTGGCGCCGTCCAGCCGGCGGGCATGCCCGGCCGCGACTGCAGCGCCTGCGCGAATGCGAGAAATCTGGGGTTGGGCCCCGGCCGTTGTGCCTCAAGCCTCCCCAGGCTCTGGCAGGCTTGTTCGAAGCTGGCGGGAAGCAGGTGGGCGCCGTCCCAGATACTGAGGTCGTTGTTCATGGTCGGGATAAGGCCGGAGTAGGCCCCGATTCTGAATCAGCAGCTCAGTGCCCGGCGCAGCCGCGTGCCCGGGACACCGGCCAGAGCGACGCCGGCGAGTGCGAGGCTGGCGTGTTCAGGGATGGGGTTGCCAGGGAGCCGTTATCGTCCGCAGGTCGCGGCATACTGCCGCACCAGGCGGTACAGCGTGGTCTGCTCGGGCCGATAGCGCTCGTGGTAAACCGGGGCACCATCCGGCGTCCGCTGGGGCTGCCGACCGATGGCTCGCACGCGAGGCTCCCGAGGTTGTGACCTGGGACGGTCCCAAGCCCGGCGGCGAGTTCCAATCGCTCTGTGGGCCGCCCACCTGTGTGTGCGTACCTCTGTGTGGTCACCTTGCGCTGACGGGTCGCTTCCGTCGCAACATCGACGAGACGGGATACCAGGAACCTGCCTGTCGCCACCGTCGGCTGATGGCCGACACAAGTCGAACAACCTTTCCTGCGGAGCCTGCCGACAGCGCACGGCGAATATGAGACCCCGTGAGGCACACCACCCTCGCGTTGCCTCGCGGCGGCCTATCCCGTACCCTACCGCTCGTAGCCCCCGCCGTGGCGTGCGCGCCGCGCGAGGACTCGATCAGATCCTTCCCGTTCTGTGGCGCAGCGCGCCAGGAGGTGTCGGCATGTCGAGTTCCATCCATCCGGGCCTGGCCCGCATCCGCACGCTGGCTTTCGTGGGCCAGACGACGGCGGGCAAGACGAGCCTGGTGGAAGCGCTGCTCGCGCGCACCGGCACGATCGGCGCGCCGGGGTCGGTCGAGCGCGGCAGCACCGTCTCTGACTACGACCCGATGGAGCGGCGCCTGCTGCATTCGCTGCAGGCATCGCTCACGCACTTCAGCCATGGCGAGGCGTTCATCCACCTGATCGACACGCCGGGCTATGCCGACTTTGCCGGCCATGCGCTGTCGGCACTCGAAGCGGTGGACACGGCGGCGGTCGTGGTCAACGCGCAGGCGGGCATCGAGCAGATGACGCTGCGGATGATGGACTGGGCCGCGCAGCGCGGGCTGTGCCGGCTGATCGTCGTCAACAAGATCGATGGGCAGGATGTGGATTGCGGCGCGCTGGTGCAGCAGCTGCAGGCGGCCTTCGGCAAGGTGTGCCTGCCGCTGAATTTGCCGACGGCCAACGGCGCGTCGGTCGTCGATTGCTTCTTCAACTCGATCGACGACCTGAAGCGGCCCACGCAGTTCTCGTCAGTGGCGCAGGCACACCGCGCGCTGGTGGAGCAGGTGGTCGAGGTGGACGCCGGCTTCGTCGACCGCTACCTGAACGACGGCGATGTGGACCCGCGCGAGCTGCATGCGCCGCTGGAGCAGGCGCTGCGCGAAGGGCACCTGATACCGATCTGCTTCGTGTCAGTGCGCACGGGTGCGGGCGTCGGCGAGCTGCTCGACGTGATCGAGCGGCTGCTGCCCAACCCGACCGAAGGCAACCCGCCGCAGTTCTTCAAGGGGGAAGGCGACAGCGCACGGCCGATCACTGCCACGCCCGACCCGGCGCAGCACGTCATCGCCCATGTGTTCAAGGTCACCAACGACCCCTACGTCGGCAAGATGGGCGTGTTCCGCATCCACCAGGGCACGGTCACGCGCGACAGCCAGCTCTACATCGGCGATGGGCGCAAGCCGTTCAAGGTGGGCCATTTGTTCATGCTGCAGGGCAAGGAGCATGTGGAAGTGCCGCGCGGCGTGCCGGGTGACTTGTGCGCGGTGGCCAAGGTCGACGAGCTGCACTTCGATGCGGTGCTGCACGACGCCGCCGAAGACGACCACCTGCACCTCAAGCCGCTGCCGTTTCCGGTGCCTGTGCACGGCCTGGCGATCGAGCCGAAGCGGCGCGGCGACGAGCAGCGGGTGTGGGAGATCCTGCAAAAGCTCGTCGACGAAGACCCCTGCCTGCGCCTGGAGCATGTGGTGACAACCAACGAGAGCATCGTCTACGGCCTCGGCGAGTTGCACCTGCGCACCTTGGTCGAGCGGATGCAAGAGGTGCACCACTGCGACGTGGTCACCCGCCCGCCGCGCATCGCCTACCGCGAGACGGTCACGGCCTTGGCCGAAGGCCATCACCGGCACAAGAAGCAATCGGGCGGTGCCGGCCAGTTCGGCGAGGTGTTCCTGCGCGTGGAGCCGCTGGCGCGCGGCCAGGGCTTCCAGTTCGTCGACGCAGTGAAGGGCGGGACGATCCCCGGGCAGTTCATCCCCGCGGTGGAGAAGGGCGTGCGGCAGGCGCTGGAGGCCGGCGTGCTTGCGGGCTACCCGGTGCACGACCTGCGCGTGACGGTGCATGACGGCAAGCACCACAGCGTCGACTCCAAGGAGATCGCCTTCATCGTTGCGGGGCGCAAGGCCTGCATCGACGCGGTGCTGAAGGCGCGGCCCATCGTGCTGGAACCCATCGTCAAGGTGGAGATCACGGCACGGGAGCACCACCTCGGCGACATCACCGGCGACCTCGCGTCACGCCGCGGCCAGATCAGCGGCACGCAGACGCAGATCGACGGTACCGTGGTCGTGCGCGGCGAGGCGCCCCAGGCCGAACTGGTGGCCTACCAGACCCAGCTCAACGGCCTGACCGGCGGCGACGGCCGCTACACGCTGGAGCTCAGCCACTACGACCCGGTGCCGCCGAACCAGCAGGCGACGCTTGCGAACCAGTACAAGCTGCGTGACGAGGATTGAGGCTGCGGCCGGCTTTGCGCAGACCGATCAGCACCAGAGCGACTCGGCCGGCACGGCCGTGATGGGCGCGCCCAGACTCTGGATGGACGGCAGCGTGGCGTTGTGGTGGGCCACGATCCGCTTCGCCGAGAGGTGAGGCTTGTCGTGGGTCGTGTGGGCGTCGCTTACGAGGGCGACCGGCAGCCCGAGCGAGGCAGACCAGCGCACCGTGGAGTCGATGCAGAACTCGGTTGCATAGCCTGTGATGACGACGGCTTGGACGCCCCGCTCCTGCAATTGGCGATGCAGGTCGGAGCTTGCATACGGCGCGGAACTCGTCTTGCGGATGAGCATGTCCGCAGGTTCAACCGAAAGCCTCTTGTCGAGTTGCCACGCGGGGCTGCCGTAGGCGAGTTCGGTCCCCGCGGCTTCATGCTGGATGAAGAAAACGGGGGCTCCGGCGGCGCGAGCCCGCTTGGCCAGAAGGTTGATGTTCTCGATGACGGCGTCGATCTCGAACGGCCTCGGCTCGTCGGCGAACAGACCTTGCTGAATATCCACCACCAGGAGTGCTTGCTTCACGTGTCGTCCTTGTCTCTCGTGCTGCGCGGAGTCAGCCCTTCCGTCCATGGCGGTCAAGGAGTCTTGGCCAGGCATTCGCAAACTCTCCGACGAGCTGCTCGAACGCCTGACGTTCGTTCTCACGGCGCGCTTCGTCGGCGGCGTTGCTGCTGCCCCAGGAGGTGGACAGCGTTTCAGCTTTCTTGGTCGTCTCGTAGGTCGAATACACGTAGCCGGTGCGGGTGTCTATCAGCAAGGCCGACAGCGTGGTGGCGACATAGACCTTTCGCGTGGGCGACAGGCCCAGGCTGATGACGGTCAGCGGCTTCGCGAGGTCGGTTTCGAAGAATGCTGTGTCAAAGGTGTAGACGAAGAGCAGATCCGCCTGAAGGCGAGCCGCTGCCTCGCGAAGCTCTTTGTCGCCTTCGAGTTTTTGCGGCAGCAGCATTCGATTGATCGACGTGATGCCGGTGACCTGCGGGAGCCGTGCAATGCGTTCGATCTGGCTTTCGTCCTCCACCTCGCGCGTGGTGATGACCGAATAGCGGCCGGAGCCGTAGGCTCCGCCGGCCTGCTGAAGACGGTAGTTGGTGTAGGTGGGCGCCTGCACGCGGACAAAGGCGATGCTGGCCGGGAATGGCGCTGTGGCCTTGGCGGCGAAACCCTCTTGAATGGACGCCGGGGCGAAGGCCTGAAGGTCGGCCCTGGCACCCGGGGCGATGTAGGAGGCACAGCCGACGAGCGAGGCCAAGCCAGCAGCAAGGAAGAGGCGAATGAAGACTCGGCGCATAAGTGATCGTGGTTCAGTGAAAGGGAACAGGTTTGATTCGAGCTTCGAGTTCCGGCAGCTCGACGGAGGGGTCAGGCCGCACGCTGCTCTTGGGATTGGTTTTTCTCTTCGCTGAACCACTCAAACAGAATGAGGCCCACGATGGAGGCAATGGGGAAAAAGAGCAGGGCAAGAATGACCCACCCCCAAGCCGAACGCCCGAGCCGTTGCGCGGCAATCCCGACAAAAACCAGGTGCAGTATGAAGCTCACTGCCAAGGCGATGCCAAGCGCAACCATCAGCGGTATCGACTGCAGGGTCTGTTGATTCAACGGCGGCAAGAATGCGGCGATGCATCCGCCGAACGCAAGCAGGGAAACCGAGGCCGCGACGATCGGTTGATGTGCTCGAGACATTTGCATGGCAGGCTCCTTTGCCCAGCGCGTAGATAGAACTTGTCGTACGGGAACGCTCGGCATGCTACGGCAAGGCAGCGAAATTCGGCCAGCCCGGGTCGACCGTGCGGCGCAAGCCCGGCAGCGATTCGTCTACCCGCCGCGCCGCCGTGCGAACGCCACGAACCACGGCACGCAATCGGCGTTGGCCATCGCGTCAAGCTTGAACACCTGCTCGGGCGGCGTGCCGAGCAGGAGCTTCTTCACCGGCAGCTCCATCTTCTTGCCCGACAGCGTGCGGGGGATGGCGCTGACCTGGAAGATCTCGTTGGGCACATGGCGTGCAGACAGGGCGGTCTTGATGGCTTCGCGCATCTTCTTCGTCAACGCATCGTCGAGCGTCACACCTTCGCGCAGCACGACGAAGAGCGGCATGTAGCTTTCGCGGCCCAGGTATTCGAGGTCGACGACCAAGCTGTCGAGCACTTCGGGCAGCACCTCGATTGCACGGTACAGCTCGGCGGTGCCCATGCGGATGCCGTGGCGGTTAATCGTCGCGTCGCTGCGGCCGTAAATGATGGCGCCGCCGCGCGGCGTGATGAGGATCCAGTCGCCGTGGCGCCAGATGCCGGGGTACATGTCGAAGTAGCTGTCGTGGTACCGCTGCCCTACGCGACTGGCGCCGGGCCGCCCCAAGGCGGGCGCGGCCCCCTCCGGGGGGCGGGCGGTACCCCCGCCCGGGGGCTCCATGAACTCGGGGTCGTTCCAGAAATACAAGGGCATCGACGGCATCGGTTTGACGCAGACGAGTTCGCCCACTTCATCCACCAGCGGCTGGCCTTGTTCGTTCCACGCCTCGACGGCGGCGCCCAGGCAGCGGCACTGCATCTCGCCTTCGACCACCGGCAGCGTGGGCAGGCCGGCGATGAAGGCACCGGCGAAATCGGTGCCGCCGGAGATGACGGCGAGCCAGATGTCTTGGCCTTCGACCTTCGGCAGCTTGTCGCACGCCCAGCGGTAGCACTCCGTGGCCAGCGGCGAACCGGTGGCGCCCAGGGCGCGAAGCTGCGAGAGGTCGGCCACCGACATCGGCTCCACGCCGGCCTTCAGGCAGCTGGCGAAGAAGGCCGAGCCGGCACCGAAGAAGGTGGCCTTGGATGCAGCGGCAAAACGCCACAGCGTGGACCAATCGGCGGCGCCGCTCTTTCCCGAGGGGCTGCCGTCGTAAATGCAGATCGTGGTGCCGAACAGCAGCCCGGCCACCTGCGAGTTCCACATGATCCAGCCGGTGGCGCTGTACCAGTGGTAGCGGTCGCCCGTCTCGACCGTTGCGCCGAGGTTGTTGTGCAACCCGATCATCTTCAGCGCTTCGAGGACCACGCCGCCATGGCCGTGGACGATGGGCTTGGGCAGGCCGGTGGTGCCGCTGGAATAGACGACCCACAGCGGGTGGTCGAAGGGCACCCAGGTGGCCTCGAAGCTCGCTTCATCTGCGGTGAGCGCAGCGAAGTCATGCGCAAAGCGCGCAGGGCTCGCAAGGCTTTGCACATCGGCCGCTTCATCGAGGTAGCGCCACAGCACCACGTGGCGCACGCTGGGCAGTTCGTCGAGCAGGCCGCGCAGCACTGGCAGGCGGTCGTGCGCGGTGCCGCCGTACACATAGCCGTCGCAGCCGATCAGCAGCTTGGGCTCGATCTGGCGGAAGCGGTCGAGCACCGCGACCGGCCCCATGTCGGGCGAGCACACCGACCACACCGCACCCACGCTCGCCACGGCCAGGAAGGCGACGGCCGTTTGCGGTGTGTTCGGCAAGAAGGCTGCAACGCGGTCGCCGGGTTGGATGCCCAGGCGCTTGAAGTGCGCCGCGAGCGACGCCACCTGCCGCCGCAGCTCGGGCCAGCTCAGTTCGCTCAGCTCGCCGCGCTGCTGCATGCGTTCGTTCTGGAACACGATGGCTGGGTGGCCGGCCGCCTGGGCGGCATCGGCGTGGCGAAACACCTGCTGCGCATAGTTGAGCTGCGCACCTTCGAACCAGCGCGCGCCGGGCATCTGCGCATCGGCCAGCACCGCCGTGTAGGGCGTGGGCGATTGCAGGTCGCAGAACTGCCAGATCGATTCCCAGAATGCGGGCAGATCGCTCACCGACCAGCGCCACATCGCGTCATACCCCTCGGGGGTGGAGGTGTCGAAGTGCAGCCCGCGTTCGCGGGCGAGCCATTCGGTGTAGACGGTGATGCGGTGGGGAGGAAGGCTCATGCGGCCCACTCTACCGCCGGCGATTCGGGCGGCGTGATGCCGGAATCACCAATGCCGCTTGCTCAAAGCTGCTCTTCCGGAACCACCAGCGACTGCAGGTAGAGCTTGATGCGCTGAAAGACGTTCGCATCGGGTTCGTCGTCCAGCTCTTCGTCGTTCACGCCGTCGCGCGCCACCCAGCGCAGGCCGCCGTTGGGTTTGAGCACCACCTCGTAGAAGCCGGGCGAGCTGAACTCCGTGATCAGGTCGAACACCTTGCCGGCCAGCTCGGGGCTGTGGATCGCGATGCCGATCTCGGTGTTGATGCGCGCCGAGCGCGGGTCCATGTTGACCGAACCGATCAGCAGGATCTTGTGGTCGATCACGCCGATCTTGGCGTGCAGGCGGGCGGTCGATTTGCCGAGCGCCTGCTTCACGCGGTCGACCAGCCTGAAGCGCGAGGAGCTGAGCTCGAACAGGCGCGCGCCCGCCCGCAGCATGCCGACGCGGTAGCTGCTGTAGCGGTAGGTCACCAAGGGGTTGTCGCTCGCCCCCAGCGAGTTGGTCACGATGCGCACCGCCGTGCCGCGGTCATGGGCCGCCTGGATGCCCTTCATGCCGTCTTCGCCGGGGATGAAATAGGGCGAGACGAGGAAGATCTCTTCGCGCGCCTCATGAATCAGCGCCAGCAGTTCGGAGCGCGCGGTGGTGGGCGGTGCTGCGATGCCGGTCACCGGGTCGACCACGCCGGTGTTCTTGCGCGGCGCATCGGCGTAGACGGTGGCATCGGCCACGATGAAGTGGAACTGCTTCTGGTCGAGCTCGGTGCCCACTGTGGGGGCGCCGAGCAGGTCAGTCGCGGGCATGTTGCGAGGCTTCGCCAACGCTTCGGGCCGCGTCAACTCGGCAAACTTCGCCTGCGCCTGGTCGGCCGGCGGGCGGGGCGTGAGTGCGTGGATCGGGAACACCTGGTCGCTGTTCCAGTACTGGTCGAAGACGCGGCTTGAATCGGCCACCACCTGGCCGGTCATCAGCAGGTCGAAGTCGATGAAGTTCGCTTCCTGGCTGCGCAGGAAGTATTCGTCGGCCAGGTTGCGGCCACCGGCAATGGCCATCGCCCCGTCGGCCACGAACAGCTTGTTGTGCATGCGGTGGTTCAGCCGGCGAAAGTCGGTCAGGAAATTCCAGCCCCGGCCCGCCGAGTTGCCGCGCCCGTAGACGAAGGGGTTGAACAGGCGCACCTGCACGTTGTCGAACGCGGCCAGGCCGAGCAGCAGGTCTTCGAGGTCTTCGGTGTCCAGGTCGTCGACGAGCAGCCGCACTCGAACGCCACGCAAGGCCGCGTCGTGCAGGCCCGCCAGGATGGTGCGGCCCACCTCGTCGTTGCCGATGAAGTAGTACTGCAGATCGAGCGAGACCTGAGCGCGCTTGATCAGCTCGAGCCGCGCATCGAATGCGAACGAGCCTTCGGGCAATGGGCGGAAACCCGAACGCCCCGCTGGGATGCCGGCCTGCGCAGCCACGCCGCCCAGCGCCGTGGCGGGCGAGGCGGTGATGGCCGTCGATGCGGGCCGGTCGACCTCAACCGGCAGCGAGGAGCACCCGGCCGCTGCCCAGGCCCACACCAGCAGCAGGCCCACGCGCAAGGCATTGCGAACGTGCGCGTTCATGGCCTGGGTCGGGCGCTGCGCCCGTCGAGAGTGAGTTCAGGTTTGTCGCAGGGAAGGAGCATCTTTTTCGCCGGAAGAGAGTGGGGAGCCGTCTCGCAAGACGGCGGAATTGTCGCCTTGCGCCTCGTGTCGCACGCAAACGACGCCAGGGTCGGCGCCAACGGCCGACAGGCGTAAGCTCCCGCCAGCCGCGTCGACCACCTGGCAACGGGCCGGGTCGAAGCCTTGCAAAGGCAGCTCTTGATCGCATCCCTTGCAACGCTCCGGCGTTTCTTGTCAGTCACAACAACCCACTAGGAGAGAGATTCCATGAAGAAACTATTGATCGTGGCACTCGCGGCCGCCTTGCCCAGCCTTGCCGCTTTCAACGTCAGCGCCGCCGAAGAACAAGGCAACGCCGCCAGCGCACCCAAGGTCTCCAAGGAAGAGCGCAAGGCCGCACGCGAGAAGCGCCAGGCCGAGATGAAAGCCTCCGTGAAGAAGGGCGAGGTCAAGGACCCGGCTCTCGCCGGCAATGAAGTCAAGCCCGCCCCTGGCGCCGCGTCGAGCGCCGAGCGCAAGGCCGCTCGCAAGGAGCACCGCAAGGAAATGGCCGACACGGTCAAGAAGAACCAGATCCCCAACCCCGACACGGCCGGCACCAAGTAATCGGCTTTCCCCAAGCCCGCTGACGGGCTTGCCGGCTTCTTCAGGCCGGCAAGCCCGTTTTGTTTTTCCTGATCACGTAGTCGGCCCTGGCTGGTGCGTACCGGACGTGCACTCTCGCATCCCAATGGGCTCTGGCGTCGAAGCTCGCGACTTCGTTCACGTGCACGTATACGGCGTCAGCTGCAAGAGTTGACAGGTGCTCGGCGGTCGCCAGGGCTGGTAACGTCGCCCCTGTGTGGTTGGCAATCTCGATGCTGCCGAGGGAATAGTTCATGTTCGGCGCGCGGGGACTGCTTTTAGAGCGCGGCAGCTGCTCACGCAGTCGACACAAAGGAGTGGCCATTGCGCGCTAGCGTCATGGCGTTAAAAAAGTAGGCCGCAGGGCCATGCGAGGGAGTAAATCGATGAGTATTTGGTCCGACAGGGCTGCTCGCTGCGGCAGCTCAGCGGGTGGTCAGACCACGAGCTACAGCTACGAGGCGGCAGGCCAGCTCATGAAGGTCACGCTGTCTGCCTGGGCCATGATGCTGCTGCTCGCGTGCTTGATCGTCGGCGATGTCCGCGCCGCCCAGGCGTCTGTTCACGAGGTTGCGCCATCGATCTGGCACTCTGGCGGCGGCAACGGCCACATTGCGAATTTGCGGTGGATCGGTGGCGACCCGATGGAGGGTTGCGCCGCTGCAATCGCCGCGATCAATGCGGCACTGCCCCAGTGGAACGTCGTGTACCACAACCTCGAGTACAACAGCGCCACCGCGCCAGAGCGTCAGGCTACCTGCCAGTACCACTTCGCATCGAACCCCGAGACAATCGACAACGCGCAGCTGTTCGTAGAAAGCTGTCCCGCCACGTTCAGCAGCGGCGGCGGCATGGGCCCTGCGCACTACCACTGCCATCGCATCGTGACGCTCGTAGACAAATACTACGACCGCCCGAAGGAACCACCCTCGTGCCCGGCAGCTCCACTGAGCCCTTCCAGGGGCAACCCGATCTATCCGCTGACCGGAGTCAAGCGCCAAGACATTGACCTGGGCCTTCGAGTCGCAGGCCAGTCGCTGACCCTGAGCTACGACACGCGCAGCAAGGTCCCCGGAGCGGCCAACACGAGCCACTGGCAGGTGCCCGCCTTGGCTGCCTTCGGTCCGCTGTGGCAGACGAGCCTGCACAAGAGCATGGTGCTGCAAGCCGCCAACGGCCAGGTGGGCAGCGCCTACAGCAACGTGCTGATGAACCGAGGAGCCAACGTCTTCGAGAGCGCCAGCGTCGCCGGCTTCGATTCCTGCACCGGAGGCGGGGGAGGAGGCAGCTACGCCTCCAAAGTCGAACCCAACCACAAGATCAGCTACAGCGGCAGCGCCGGCCGACTCGTCGACGGACGCGAGTTCAGCGAAGAAGACTACGACGCAAGCGGCGCCGTGCTCAGCGTCACCCAAGCCCGCGGACCAAAGCTCACCTACACCTACAGCACCGCCAGCACCCCGGCCAGCACCGCCCCCACGCCCGAACTGCTGCTGCAGATCACCGACAACTTCGGCCGCAGCATCCAGTTCACCTACCAAGCCGGCGGCCTCGGCGGCATGCCCGCGCGCATCACCACCGTCACCGGCCCCGATGCCCAAGTCATCCACGCCGCCTACGACGCTGCCGGCAACCTCAGCAGCCTGACCTGGCCCGACAACAAGGTACGCAGCTTCGTCTACGAACGGAGCGACCTGCCCTGGGCCCTCACCGGCATCATCGACGAGAACAACAAGCGCCACACCACCTACGCCTACGACAGCGAAGGCAGGGCCATCAGCACCGAACTCGCCAACGGCGCTGATCGCCACGCCCTGCAATACGCCGCCGGCGGCGCCCCCCGCTGGTCCGTCACCGAGACCGTCAGCGGCAACCTGATCTGCCGCGAACACCGCTGGGTCGCCCCCAGCGGGGCCAAGGTCACCGGCCCGAGCGGGCAGACCAACGAACTCAGCGCCACCACCCAGCAAGGCATGGTCGCACTCACCGCGCAAAGCCAGCCCGCCGGCAGCGGCTGCGCCGCCAGCACCAGCCACCAGGACTACGACGGCAACGGCAACGTCACCGTGCTCGACGACAAGAACGGCAACCGCAGCTGCTTCGCCTACGACAGCGTGCGCAACCTGCGCACCGTCACCCTGAGCGGGCTGAGCAGCAGCACCGCCTGCCCCAGCAACCTCAGCAGCTACGCCCCGGCAGGCACAGACCCAGCCCACCCGCAACGCATCGTCAGCACCCAGTGGCACCCTGACTGGGTGCTGCAGACCAAGCAGGCCGAGCCCGGCAAGATCACCACGAGCATCTACAACGGCCAGCCCGACCCGTTCAACGCGAACGCCATCGCGAGCTGTGCACCGAGCACCGCCCTGCTACCAGATGGCAAGCCGATCGCCGTGCTGTGCAAGCAGGTCGAGCAGGCGACGACGGACACCGATGGCCACTTGGGCTTCAGCGCAGGCTTGCAGAGCGGAGTCGCCAACCGGCAGACCAGTTGGACCTACAACCAATGGGGCCAAGTGCTGAGCGAAGACGGCCCCAGAACCGACGTCAACGACACCACCACCTACACGTACTACAGCGACACCACCGCCGACCACACGATGGGTGACCTGCAAAGCGTGACCAACGCGGCCGGCAAGGTGACCAGCTACAGCAAGTACAACCGCCATGGCCAGTTGCTGGAGAGCACCGACCCCAACGGCGTGCTCGCCGTGAACACCTACGACCTGAGGCAAAGATTGCTCAGCACCACGGTCGGAGGCCAGACCACCAGCTACAGCTACGACCCGGCAGGCCAGCTCAAGAAGGTGACGCTGCCCGACGCCAGCTGGGTCGGCTACGACTACGACGCCGCGCACCGGCAGATCGCCGTCTATGACCACAAAGGCAACCGCACCGAGTATGTGCTGGACAACGCCGGCAACCGAACCGGCGAGACCACCAAAGACCCGAGCGGCAACCTCAAGCGCCAGCTCAGCAGAAGCATCGACGCCCTCGGGCGCGTTCAACAGACTACGGGCAGGGAGTAGCGCAAGTGAAATATTGGTTCAAGCTGATTGCAAGCGCAATCGTGTTGGTGATCACAAGCCAGGCATACGCATCGGTGTCGTGCCCGCTATATGGAACCACGGTGTCCTCGGGTGCCTACCCGAAGTGGGGCGACACGCCGGCAGAAGTTTGCAGGCAGGTCGTTCCGGAAGCACTCCCGGATGGGCTAGTAGTTAGTTCCATCAAAACAATTACGTATCAAGCCAGTCCGAGGTCGAACTTGTTCCATCGGAACACGACGGGTGAGGCATTGATTTCGGCGATCCCCTTGAGGATGCGCTCCTTGAGTTCAT
>Ga0307508_10004431_pt1 | contig 13737 bp, 11 predicted proteins | sample 9_EM_MG_FD_203089 | JGI IMG/M metagenome (GOLD analysis project Ga0307508, IMG submission 203089) | Populus trichocarpa ectomycorrhiza microbial communities from riparian zone in the Pacific Northwest, United States - 9_EM | ecosystem: Host-associated > Plants > Roots > Unclassified | place... | reverse complement strand
GCGCTGCCCCCTGGGTGTAACGCACGTCGCCGCCGAAGAAGTTGGGGTCGGGCAGGAACACCGTGCCGTCCTCGCCGTAGAGCTCCATCGGCGCGTGGCCATGACTCCACACGTCCCAGCTGCCGGCGAGGGTCACCACCGCGCCGTTGTCGAACTCCATCACGGCGTGGATCGTGGTCGGGGTTCCGACCGGCACCCGTTCGCCATGACGAGGTCCGTTGCTGATCGTCCGGTAGGGTTGTGGGGTCGCGCCGAGCGCCACGACGCGCTTCACCGGTCCGATCAGCGAGATCAAACTTGTCACATAGTAGGGACCGACATCCAGGATCGGTCCGGCGCCGGGCTGGAAGAAGAAGTCGGGATTGGGATGCCAGTGCTCCATTCCGTGGCTCATCACGGAGCAGGTGCCCCCGGTGATCTTCCCGACCTTGCCCGTATCGATGAGGTCACGCGCGAGCTGGTGAGCACCGCCGAGAAACGTGTCCGGCGCCGAGCCGATGCGCAGCCCGTTCTGCTCGGCGCGCGCCTTCAGGTCGAGCCCGTCCTTGACGGTGAGCACGAACGGCTTCTCCGAGTAGATATGCTTGCCGGCATCGAGCGCCCGCCGCGACACGGCGTGGTGGGCCGCCGGGATCGTCAGGTTGACGACGATGTCGATGTCGTCCGCGTCCAGCAGCCCCTCGACCGTCTGGGCGCGCACCCCGTGCTCCTTGGCCCGCGCCTCGGCCGCGGCCGGCACGAGGTCGGCGCATGCCTTGATCTCGATTCCCCGGAACCGCGGAACCAGCGAGAAGTAGGTGGCCGAGATGTTCCCGCAGCCGACGATGCCTATGCCGAGTATGCGTCCCATGTCGATGTCTCCGAGGACCGGTTCAGAATGCCCTTGCCGCTTCGATCGACCGGCGGGCGAAGCGCTCGACGTCGGCCGGATTGTCGTGCTCCATGACGTAGAACCGCGCCGCCGACGTGCCGAGCGCGGTCATGAGGCCCGGCCAGTCGACCGTGCCGTGGCCGACGTCGGCCCAGCCATCCTCGCCCACTCCCTGCCCCGGCCCGGCGATGTCCTTGACGTGCACCGCGACGATGCGGCGGGCCTCGCGATCGATCCATCGCCGGGGGTCGGCGCCGCCGCGGATCACCCAGGCAACGTCGATCTCCCAGCCGATGTCGGGGGCAGCGGCCAGGATGTGCTCCATCGGCGTGGAGCCATCGGGCAGCGCCGCGAACTCGAAATCGTGATTGTGCCAGGCGAACGCATGGCCTTGCGCGTTGACCGCGGCGCCCACCCTGGCGAGCCGCCCGGCGAAGCCGCGCCAGCCGGCGGCGTCGCCCGGCCGGAGCGCCGCGGCGATGTGGGGGCAGATGATCAGCGTCATGCCCAGGGTCTGGGCGACGCGGCGCACACCCTCGAGGTCGTTCTCCAGCATGTCCAGGGAGAAGTGGCCGGTCGGCATCGTCAAGCCGTTGTGGTCGAGCTCGGCGCGCAGCGCCGCGGGATCGGCATAGACACCGCCGAAGCCTTCGACCTGGCGGTAGCCGGCCGCGGCGACCTGGTTCAGGACGCGACTCCAGGGCTGGAAGTTGCGTGCGCTGTAGAGCTGAAATGACCAGTTCATGTCCATGATCTTGCCTCGGGTGTCAGCACTACCATCACAGCCGGGCGCCGGTCGCCTCGTCGAACAGCGAGGCCCGGCCCAGGTCGAAGCCGATCGTGATCCGCTCGCCGACCTTCACGTGGTTCTCCGAGTCGACGAGGAAGGCGAAGTTCGTGCCTGCCAGCTTGGTCCAGACCAGCGTATCCGCACCCATGGGCTCGACGATCTCGATCTCGATCTCGTGCGAGAACGGCCGCGCTGAACCCTCGGCGCCGATCGCGACGCTCTCCGGCCGTACCCCGAGAATGCAGCGCCTGCCGGCCGCGCCCGCGATCTCCGGGCTTCGCCCGTCGGGGTCCCCACCCCCGATCTCCGGGCTTCGCCCGTCGAACGCGTAGCGGTCGAGCGGAATGCGTACGTCGGCGGTGCGGAACGCCGGCGGTGGGCCGGACTCCAGCTCTCCGGACAGGAAGTTCATCTGGGGAGAGCCGATGAAGCCGGCGACGAAGCGGTTGACCGGGCGGCTGTAGATCTCGTGCGGAGCGCCGAGCTGCTGAATGATCCCGCCCTTCATCACCGCGATGCGGTCGGCGAGCGTCATGGCCTCGATCTGATCGTGGGTGACGTACACCATGGTATTGGCCAGCTTCTGGTGCAGGCGCTTGATCTCGACACGCAGCTCCGACCTGAGCTTGGCATCGAGGTTGCTGAGCGGCTCGTCGAACAGGAAGACATCGACGTCGCGAACCAGCGCCCGGCCGATGGCGACGCGCTGGCGCTGGCCACCGGACAGCTGGGACGGCTTGCGATCGAGCAAGGGCTCGATCTGCAGGATCTCGGCGGTGCGCGCGATCCGCTTCTTGATCTCGTCCCTGGGGACCCGCGCGCTGTGCAGGCCAAAGCTCAGGTTCCGCCTGACCGTCATCTGCGGGTAGAGCGCGTAGGACTGGAACACCATGCCGATGTGGCGATCCTTGGGCTCCTCCCAGGTCACGTTCCAGCCGTTGATGAAGATCTGGCCGTCGGCCACGTCGATCAAGCCGGCGATGCAGTTGAGCAGCGTCGACTTGCCGCAGCCGGACGGACCGAGCAGCACCAGGAACTCGCCATCTGCGACGTCGAGATCGAGGTGCTCCAGCACGGACACGCTGCCGAAGCTCAGCGAGAGATCGCGGACGGAGACGCTGGGGACGCCGGCCTTCTTGGCGGTCTGCCGCCGCTGCGCCCGCTCGGCGGCTTGCCGGGCGCTGCGCTCGGCGTGGGCCGCGCGCGAGAACGGGTAGATCAGCTTGGCGAGCACGGATCCGGCCATCGTGGTCAACCCTTCACCGCGCCGGCCGCGATGCCGCGGACGAACAGCTTGCCGGAGACGAAGTAGACGAACAGCGGCACCAGGCCGGTCAAGATGGTCGCGGCCATGTTGACGTTGTACTCCTTCACGCCCTGCGTCGAATTGACGATGTTGTTGAGCTGGACCGTCATCGGATACAGGTCCGGCTTGGTATAGATCACGCCAAACAGGAAGTCGTTCCAGATTCCTGTGGTCTGGATGATCACGGCGACGACGAAGATCGGCAGCGACATCGGCATCATGATCTTGAAATAGATCCCCCAGAACCCGGCGCCATCGACGCGGGCGGCGCGGAACAGCTCCTCCGGAATCGACGTGAAGTAGTTGCGGAACAGCAAGGTCAAGATCGGCATGCCGAAGATCGAGTGCACGATCACGAGCCCCCGCAGGGTGCCGTAGAGCCCGATCTCTCGCAAGATGATGACGATCGGATAGATCATCACCTGGTAGGGAATGAACGATCCCACGATCAGGATCGTGAAGAACAGGTTCGCTCCCTTGAACCGCCAGTTGGCCAGCGCATAGCCGTTCACCGACGCGATCGCGATCGACAGCACCACCGAGGGCACGGTGATGCGCACCGAGTTCCAGAAGCCGCGGCTCAGGCCATCGCAGTTGAGGCCCGTGCAGACGGTCGACCAGGCTTTCACCCAGGGCTCGAAGGTGATCTGGACCGGGGGAGAAAAGATGTTGCCGAGGCGAATCTCGGGCATGCCCTTCAGCGAGGTCACCACCATCACGTAGAGCGGCAACACGTAGTACAGCGCGAGGAAGATCAGCGTCCCGTACAGCAAGACGTTGCGGCGCGACACCACGGGACGTGGCTTCGGCCCACGCGGACCGGCCAGCTGCGCCGAGACCGACGGCAGGCGGCTCGCCGCGGCTTCGAGCGCAGGCGTGTCAGCCACGGCGCGTCCTTCCGAACTGGAGGTACGCCCAGGGCACGATCACGATGATGACGGTGATCAGCATCATGGTCGAGGCCGCAAACCCCTGGCCGAGGTTCTGGGCGAGAAACATGTAGTCGTACACGTACTTGGCCGGCACCTCCGACGCGATCCCCGGGCCGCCGCTGGTCTGCGCGACGACGAGATCGTAGACGCGCACGATGCCACTGGTGATGATCACCAGCGTGGTGATGAAGACCGGCCGCATCATCGGGATGACGATGAAGAGATAGGTCTTCCACGTCGGGATCCCGTCGAGCCGCGCGGACTTCCAGATATCCTCGTCGATGCCGCGCAGGCCGGCCAGCATCAGGCACATGACCAGCCCGGTGCCTTGCCACAGCCCCGCGATCAGGAGTCCATAGATCACGAGGTCCGCGTTGTAGAGCGGATCGAACGTGAAGCTCGTCCAGCCGAGGCTGCGCACCACGCTCTGGACGCCGAAGGTCGGGTTCAGGATCCACTGCCAGACGAGTCCGGTGACGATGAAGGACAGCGCAAACGGGTAGAGGAAGATGGTGCGGAACGTGTTCTCGAACCGGATCTTCTGGTCCATGAGCGCCGCCAGCAAGAAGCCGATGGCCAGCGAGAACACGAGCGACAGCGTGCCGTAGATCGCCAGGTTCTGGATCGCGACCAGCCAGCGCGGCGTGACCCAGAGGCGCTCGTACTGCTCGAGGCCAACGAAGCTCAGCCGCGGCAGCAGCTTGGAGCTGGTGAAGGAGTACACGATCGTCCAGACCGTGCCGCCGACGAACACGACGACCGCGGTCACGATCATCGGAACCGACGCGACCTTGGCGTTCAGGTTCCGAAACAGCCGGCTGCGACGCTGTTGCGAAGGATCAGGCATCCGAGGCTCGTCGACGGGCGAAGTCCGGAGATGGGGTGGGGCCTGTCCGGCCCGGTCGAGGCAGTGCCAGGGATCAGGTAGCCAGGTCGGAGGTCACTTGGCGCTCGCGACGAGACCGACGAAGCGCTTCTGTGCGTCCTTGGCCGTCATCCCCGGCTTGCTGAAGAACTCGGCGAACAGATCGTTGATCTGGGTGAGCGAGTCAGGCGTCATCAGCTGGTCGGGCGCGGGGATGATGGCGCCCTTGGCGAGGATCGCCAGCCCCTTCTTCATGCAATCGTTGGCGCTGTTCAGGTCGACATCACCACGCACCGGCAACGAGCCCTTCTTCAGGTTGAACGCGATCTGGGTCTCCTTGGAGAGCATCACCGAGGCCAGGATCTCCTGGGCCTTGGACTTCGCCTCGTCCTTGAGCTTGGGGAAGTAGAACGCGTCGCCACCGGTCTGGATGACCTCGTTCACCCCGAGGCCCGGCAGGCAGCTGTAGTCCTTGCCCGCGGACTGGCCGGCCACCTGGAACTCGGCCTGCGCCCAGTCGCCCATGATCTGGCCACCGGCGTCACCCTTGATGACCATGGCGGTCGCCTGATTCCAGTCCTGCACGGTCGACTTCGCCGACAGCTTGCGCGCCTGGTCGGCGGCGGCGAACACCTTTGCCATCTCCGGCCCGGCGGCGAACGCCTTGTCCTTGCTGCCGAAGACCTTCTTGTACGCATCCGGGCCAGCCAGGGCCACCAGCAGGACCTGGAACGTGAGCGTGGTCTGCCAGGACTGCCGGCCCTGGGCGAGCGGAACCTTTCCCGCCTTCTCGAGCGCCGGACCGGCCGCGACGAACTCGTCCCAGTTGGTCGGGACGGCCACGCCGGCATCCTTGAACGCCTTGTTGGACAGCCACATCCACTGCTGCGAATGAATGTTGACCGGCACGCAATAGATCTTGCCGTTGAGCGTACAGCTGTCGAGCACGCTCGCCGGCCTGATCATCTGCTTCCAGCCCTCCTTGGTGGCGAGGTCGGTGAGATCGCGCATCAGCCCCGCCTGGACGAGCTCCTCGGCCTGGCGGCCATGGTTGAACTGTGTGGCTGCCATCGGATCACCGCCGGTGATGCGGCTCATCATGACCGGACGCGCAATGTCGCCCGCCCCGGCGATGGCCCCGTCCACCCAGTGGTTGCCGGTGGCGTTGAACGCCTTGGCGAGCTCGGCGACGGCAGCAGCCTCGCCACCCGCGGTCCACCAGTGGGTGACCTCGAGATCAACCCCGGTCATGGCGGGCTTGGCAGTCTCGGCGGCGGCGGCGGCGGCCGAGCCGGCCGAACCGGCGGAGCCGGGCTTGGCGCTCTCGCCCGCCTTGCTCTCACCGCCCTTGTTGTCACCGCCCTTGCTGCATCCCGGCGCGGACATGACGACGACCACGAGGGCCGCCAACGCGAGCGTTGTTCGACTGTTCATTCGCTTTCTCCAAGGAATCCGAACGTTACCGGCCGTCGATAACTACACAGATATTCAGCAGGCCGCGAGGGCTGTTGAGGACTCGGACAGTAGTCGCATTCAGCGAAAACCGCAAGTACGCGCACGGCGACTACTCGGGATCAGCCGGTGCCCGCGAAGCCGGGCCAGCATCGAGCCCGGGGTGCCGCCGATGGCGCCCGAGCGGCCGAGCGGCGGTGCCCATTTCACGCCGAGCAGGGAAGGCGCGTCACGCGCGACGCGGCGGCCACCGCCGTGCTCGCGAACTGCTGCATGGCTATCGGCCCACTGGCTACGCCCGTCCGCGTGAGAGTTAGTATCTCACGTGAGATCTTCTATCTTGCGCGGGTGGAGGAACGGGGCCTTGGCAATCGTCGCCGTTCCGAGACCGGTCCGCTGCGAGCGGACCCGCGAGGTTCAGATCCCGAGGTACGCGGCGCGGATCTCGGGGTTGTCGGCGAGCTCGGCGCTCGGTCCCTCGAGCCGCAGCCGCCCGGTCTCGATGATCACGCCACGCTGGGCGATGCCGAGCGCCTTGCGCAGGTTCTGCTCGACCAGCAGGATCGTCATCCCACCCTTGTGCAGCTCGGTGATGGTCTGCATCAGCTGGTCGACCAGCACCGGCGCCAGGCCCAGGCTGAGCTCGTCGAGCATGAGCAGCGTGGGCTCGCTCATGAGGGCGCGCGCGATCGCGCACATCTGCTGCTCGCCGCCGGACAGGCTCCCGGCCGCCTGACCGTGGCGCTCGGCGAGGCGCGGGAACAGCGTGAACATCCGCTGCAAGGTCTGGCGCGCGTTGCGCCGGGCGCGCCGCGTGTACGCGCCCAGCTCGAGGTTCTCGAGCACGGTGAGCTGCGGCCACAGCTCCCGCCCCTCGGGGACCAGCGCGAGGCCGAGCTCGGCCCGGTCGGCGGCCGGTACGGCGGCGAGCGACCGGCCGAGAAACCGGACCTGGCCCCCGCGCGGTGGGCGAAGCCCCATGATCGCGCGCAACGTCGTGGTCTTGCCCGCGCCGTTGGACCCGAGGAGCGTGACGATCTCGCCGCGCCGGACCTCCAGGCTGAGCTGGTAGAGCACCTGGACGTCGTCGTAGAACACGTCGATCTTGTCGACCTCGAGCAGGCGTTCGCCGGGCGCGGGCGCGGCGACCGGCGGCGTGGCCACGGCCGTCATGAGGCCGCCGCCTCGGTCTCCGTCGTGCCCAGGTAGGCCGCGATGACGTGCGGGTTCGCGACCACCTGCTGGGGCGTGCCATCGGCGATCTGCTTGCCGTGGTCGAGCACGATCACGCGATCGGACAGGCTCATCACCGCCGGCATCACGTGCTCGGTCATCACCACCGCGATCGCGCGCTCGTCGCGGACGCGGCGGATCAGCGCGGCAAACGCCATGGCCTCGGCCGGGTTGATCCCCGCGATGACCTCGTCGAGCAGCAGCACGCGCGGCTGGGTGGACAGCGCGCGGGCGAGCTCGAGCCGCTTGCGACCGCCCAGCGTCAGCGTGCTCGGGTACTGCGTGGTGCGGTCGGCGAGGCCGACGAACTCGAGGACCTCGGCGGTGCGGTCGCGCGCGTGGCTGGCGGCGGGCCGGCGCGAGTGGATCGCCGCGACCAGCACGTTCTCGAACACGGTGAGGCCGCCGAACGGCCGCACGATCTGGTGCGTCCTGACGATGCCGGCGCGCACGCAGCGGTGCGCCGGCAACCCGCTCACCCGCTGGCCGTCGAGCAGGATCTCGCCCGACGTGGGGCGCTGCGATCCGGAGATCAGGCTGAACAGCGTGGTCTTGCCGGCGCCGTTGGGGCCGATCACCCCGAGGATCTCGCGCTCGCGGAGCTCGAGGCTGACGCCGTCGAGCGCGCACAGGCCGCCGAACCGCTTGGTCAGGCCGCGGGTCGATAGCAGCACGGATGGCTCCGGCAGCCCAACGGGCGCGGCTCTGTAGGGTGGTGGCGTCATGGCATCACGGAGGTCCCGGCGCCGCGGCGCCGCAGCCGCCGGAGCACCCGCCGCGACAGGCCGATGAGCCCGAGCGGCTCGAACAGGATGATGAAGATGAGCAGCAGCCCGTAGAGCCCGAGGTAGAGCTGCGGGTACGACGCCAGGAGGTAGGTGCGCAGCAGCACGAACACCACCGCGCCGAGCACCGGCCCCAGCGGGGTGCCGACGCCGCCGATCACCGCCATCAACACGAAGCCGATCGAGCGATCGAAGCCGAACATGTCCTTGGGCTCGATGAAGCTGAAGTACGACGCGTAGAGCCCGCCGGCGAGGCCGACGACCGCGCCGGACAGCGCGAAGATGAGATCCTGGTAGAACGTCGCCGAGATCCCGACGTCGGCGGCGGCGTCGACGTCGGACTTGATGGCCAGGAGCTTGAGGCCGAGGCTCGACCGGCGGATCACCACCGAGGCCGCCGCCACCACGCCGGCCAGCCCCAGCGCCCACCAGTACAGGCAGTACTTCGCGTCGGAGTCGATCGGCAGCGACAGCCCGGTGGACCCGCCGGTGAACCGCTCCCAGTAGGTGAACACCAGCCGGCTGGCCTCGCCGACGCCGATCGTGGCGATCGAGAAGTAGGGGCCGCGCAGCCGGAGCATGGGGTGCGCGCCGAGCGCGAACACACCGGCCACGATCGCCCCGCCGAGCCAGCACGCCGGCCCGGGGAGGTGCAGGCTCAGCATCAGCCGGCCGGTGACGAAGCCACCGATCCCGAACATCGCGGCGTGGCCGAAGCTGACCTGGCCGACGAACCCGCCCATCCAGTTCCACGCCAGCGCCCCGGCGATCATGACGAGCGCGAGCGTGATCAGGTTGTGGGCATAGGCCGACAGCTCCAGCACCAGCGGCAACACCGCCAGCGCCGCGACGCAGGCGAGGAACCCGACCCCTTCGGGCCGCGAGATCAGCTCCGGGACCGGGGCGACCCGGGTCGGTCGCGCGGCGGCGCCGGAGGGTGGCGTGGAGGGCGAAGGCTCGGTCATGACAGGACCCGCTGGCCGAACAGCCCGCCCGGCCGGAAGATCAGGACCAGCACGAGCAGCAGGAACCCGACCGCCGTGGTCAGGTACGACGGCAGGACCAGGATCGCGAACACCTCCGCGGCCGCGACGATCAGCGCGGCGATCCCGACGCCGAAGATGCTGCCGAGGCCGCCGAGCACGACCACGACGAACGACTTGAGCAGCTCGGACGACCCCGCGTCGGGGTTGAACGAGAAGATCGTCGCGAGCAGCACACCGGCCACGCCGGACAGCGCGGTGCCGATACCGAAGCTCAGCGTGTAGATCCGGTTGACGTCGATGCCGACCAGCGTGCAGCTGTCGGCGTTCTGGGCCACCGCACGGATCGCGCGGCCGACCTGGGTGCGCTTGAGAAACCCGTGGAGCGACACCGCGATCACGAGCGCGATCCCGAGCACGACCAGCCGGTTCACCGACACCGGCGAGCCGAGGATCGACACCGAGCGCGACGAGTACGCGGTGCGGATCGTCTGATCATCGCCCGTGAACGTCAGGTACGCGATGTTGCGCAGCACAAGCCAGACCCCGAACAGCAGCAGCAGCGAGGCCGGGCCACCGGCGGCGCCGCGAGGCAGCCGGCGGACGAGGACCTGGTACATCACCACGCCGAGCAAGAAGCTGAACCCCAGCACCACGGGGATCGAGAGATACGGATCGAGGCCGAAGCGCTCGTGGAGGTACCAGCCCAGGTAGGCACCGGCCATGATGACGCCGCCGTGGGCGAGGTTGACCACGCGGAGCACGCCGTAGATCAGCCCCAGCCCGTAGGCCATGGTCGCGTACAGGCCGGCCAGCAGCACGGCGGACAGGATCATGTCGAAGAAGCGCGACATCACCGGGCATCACGGATCAGGGCGTACATCGCGGATTAGGCGCGACCCCGGCGGTCTTGGCCACGTCTTTCGGGAAGATCAGCGGAGAACCACCGTCGGGCAGGTTCTGTTGTACGACGAAGGAATTTTGCACCTGGCCGCCCTTGTCGGCCGGGAATTCGAGCGTCCCGCCGGGGAGCAGCGAGTCGATCTTCAGCACCGCGAGCTTGCCGCGCACCGCCTCGCGGTCGACCGACCCGGCCTGCTGGATCGCCACGAACATCGCGCGCGCGGTCTCGTAGCCGAGCGCCTGGAACCACTCGGGCGTCCGGCCGCCGTACTTCGCCTTGAACGCCGCGACGAACTTCTTGGCGATGGGCAGGCTGTCGGCGAGCTGCGCGTTCCACCACACGCCCGACAGCACGTAGTTGACGTTCTCGGCGCCGAGCGCGTCGAGCGCGGCCTTCTCCGAGCCGCGCGCGCCGTAGCTCACGACCTTGTGGCACAGCCCGGCATCCATGTACTGGCGGTGCAGCGTGATGTAGTCCGGCAGGTGAGCGTCGGCGAGGAACAGATCCGCGCCGGCCGCCTTCACCTTTCCGAGCAGCGCGCTGAAGTCCTTGCCGTTGAGCTCGAACGACTCATCCACGACGAGCTCATAGCCGCCGGCGTTCTTGGTGGCGAAGTCCGAGATCCCCTTGCGGAAGTCCTTGCCGTGCGAGGTGTTCTCCCAGACCAGCGCGATCTTGGCCGGCCGCGGCAGCTTGCCGGCCTTCTGCTGCTCGTCGACCCAGGTCATCAGCGTGGTGCCGAGCAGCTCGACCGGGGACAGCGCGCCGAACACGTACTTGAAGTCGCGCTTGTAGATCTCGCTCGCCGCGCCGCCGCCGTTGACGTACGGCACCTTGTTCTGCTCGGCGACGGTGGTCTGGGCCTCGACCAGCGACGTCGAGTAGGTGCCGAGCAGGAAATCGACCTTGTCGCTGTTGATCAGCTTGTCGGCCAGGCTGACCGCGGTCGCCTGGTTCGAGGTGTCATCGTAGAGCTCGAGCTTGACCGGGAGCTTCTTGCCGGCGACCTCCAGCCCGCCCTGTGCCGTCACCTCGTCGATGGCCAGGTCGTAGCCTTCCTTGAAGAACCCACCGATCCGCGCCTCGGACCCGGTCAGCGGCAAGGTGGCGCCGAGCAGGATCTGTGACTTGTCCGCGTGGGCTGGCGATTTGGGCTTGCACCCGACCGCCAGCGCGGCGGCAGCCAGCGCGAGCAGGACGCGACTCGATGGTGTGGAGCAAGGTCGGTACGTCATGGCCATAGCGTTCACCGGGCGATGTCGAAACCGCCACCGTGATTGGGTACCACAGCCGCTGGTAGATCTCCCTCACAGGAGAGCCATAAGCGTCGTGGCGACCCCGAGCACCGTGCAGGAGGTACGACCCACTGACGACGCGATGCGTCTTGCCGTCGGCTGCGAACGCCCGGTGTTACGTTTGGTAACGGGTCGCGGAGCCCGCCGCACCGTTCCGCTCCCAGCGGAACCCAGCCACACCCACGCCCTGCGACCACTGACTGCGGGCTGCCGCGAGCCCGCGGCCGCGCGTGTCACGCGCAGGGATCTGGCGCGCCGTCGTACATGGCGGCGATCGCGGCCGTGTACTTTTCGCCGATGACCCGCCGCCGGAGCTTGAGCGTCGGCGTGAGCTCCTCGCTCTCGGCGGTCCACTCGGCCGGCAACACCGTCCACCTGCGAAGGTTCTCGACCCGCGACACCCGATCGTTGACCGCGGCCACCGCGCGCGCGACCTCGGCCGCGACCTCGGGGCTCACCGCGAGCTCGGCGATCGCGCGGGCCGCGAGGCCGTGCGCCGCCGCCCACGCCGGCGCGCCCTGGCCATCGAGCACGATCAACGCGGTCAGGTAGGCCCGGTTGTCGCCGATCACGCAGACCTGGCCGATCAGCGGGTGCGCCTTGAGCAGGCTCTCGAGGTTCGCCGGGGAGATGTTCTTGCCCCCGGCGGTGATGATCAGCTCCTTCTTGCGATCGACGATCGTGTAGTAGCCGTCGGCGTCGACGGTGGCGATGTCGCCGGTCGACAGCCAGCCCTCGGGGTCGATGGTCTCGGCCGTCCTGGCCGGATCCTTGTAGTAGCCGCGCATGACCATGCCGCCGCGGACCTGGAGCTCGCCGTCGGGCAAGACCCGCGCCTCGACCCCGGGCAGCGCGACGCCGATCGAGCCGATCTTGACCCGCTCGGCCGGGTTGCGCGTGCCGACCGCGGCGATCTCGCTCATCCCCCAGACCTCGGCGATCGGCAGGCCGATCGCGTGAAAGAACTCGAGGACCTCGCGCGGCGTGGGTGCGGCGCCGGTGATCAGGTAGCGGGCCCGGTCGAGGCCGATCCTGGCGCGGATCGCGGCGAAGATCGGCTCGACCATCGCGCGCTGCTGGCGCAGCTCCGCCGGCACCGGCTCGCCGCGCTGCTCGAGCGCGACCACCCCGCGCGCGATCTCCAGGGCGCCGAGCACGAGCCGCCTGCGCTGCGGATCGGCTTCCTTGGTGATCGCGCTGGTCAACCCGGCGTGGAGCTTCTCCCAGATCCGCGGCACGCCGCCGAACAAGGTCGGGCGGATGTCGAGCAGCATCGCCAGGATCTGCGTGACCTCGGGGCAGAACACGGTGGTGTGGCCGGCCACGACGGAGCCGTAGTAGCTCAGCACGCGATCCGCCGCGTGCGCGAGCGGCAGGTAGCTCACGTTGCGATCGTCGTCCGTGGTCGCGGCCACGCGGCGCAGCGACTCGAGCATCCACAGCACCAAGCGATGGCTATCGACCACGCCCTTCGGCGGGCCGGTCGTACCCGAGGTGTAGATCAGCGTCAGCGTGTCGTCGGGCCGAACGCCCTGCCACAGGCCATCGAACGCGCGCGGATCGCGGGCGTGCGCGGCGCGGCCCAGGGCGCGCACCTGGTCCAGGGTGACGACCGACGGATCGTCGCTGGCGCCGTCGATGAGGACGATGCGCTCGAGCCGGGGCAGCTCGGCGCGGACCGCCAGGAACCGGGCGAGAAACGCCGGATCCTCGACCACCGCGATCCGCGCGTCGCAGTGGTTCGCGATGTAGCTGATCTGCTCGGGCGCCAGCGTGTTGTACAGCCCGACCGGCGTCGCGCCGGCGTGGACCATGGCCAGATCGACGATCACGTACTCCGGCCGGTTGCGCGCCATGATCACGCCGAAGCTGTGCGGCGTCACCCCGAGCGCGGCGAAGCCGAGCGCGGCCTCGCGGACGCGCTCGCGGTAGTGATTCCATGATATCGACTGCAGCTCGCCGCCGGGCGCCCGGCTCACCAGCGCCTCGGCGTCGCCGCGCCGCGCCACGGTGTCGGCGAACGCGCTGCACAGGGTGCGGCCCTCGATCGCTCGGTCGATGTCTGCTCGCTCGGCGGCGATGTCACGCATCGGTACCTCCGGCAACGACGTTACGCTGCCCGGACCGGCCCCGACAAGCACCCACGGATCGCGATCGTGACCAAATACCGGATCTGGGCGTCGCCGAACCACTGGCGATATCCGACCGGTATTGGCCAGTATCTCGACCCGCCCGGAGGTCGATCAAGAATGTGCCCGAGGCGATCCTCGATCGTGACGGGGTGTGTCATCGAGCTCGGGCGTCGTCCGTGGCATCCGGGG
>Ga0307508_10004430_pt1 | contig 13737 bp, 4 predicted proteins | sample 9_EM_MG_FD_203089 | JGI IMG/M metagenome (GOLD analysis project Ga0307508, IMG submission 203089) | Populus trichocarpa ectomycorrhiza microbial communities from riparian zone in the Pacific Northwest, United States - 9_EM | ecosystem: Host-associated > Plants > Roots > Unclassified | place... | reverse complement strand
ACTCACCCCATGATCGAGCTGCGGCCGGATGGAAAGACCTTTCGAATTTATGGAGCAAAGTGGATCACTTACGCCGCTACCCACGAGCCTCCCGCTCCGCTCCCGGCGCGAGGGGCTGAACGGTTACTAATTTTTCGTCACGAGGGACGGCGACGAAGGTTTGCGTCCTGAAAAAAGCTAAGTGGGCGCTTGTAGCTTTCGAAGGTCGTTCGAGGCCATTGATTGCGTATAACGGTGGAAGCTCTAACGGAGGACGTAGGGCGCTCGATGTTCGAAAGCTGAGACTGAGATGGCGGAGGAACTGGGAGCACTGTCATTCGCATCGTTGATCCGCCGCGGGCTCGCCGCGGGGCTTCAAACGCCTGACGCAGGGGCGGGCGGAGGTCCGGAAACACGCCTAAAAGTAGAGGTCGATTTTGGGAGTGGCCTAGCGGCCTCGGCAGATGTCCCTCTCATCGGCCCTGGCGACATCGTCGGTCTCGATTCGAGCGTCATAGTTCGCACTTCGCCGCACCCCGACGACAACGACGCCGAATTCGATCACTTCGTGCTCATCGAATTCGATCAGGCAGACTTACTGTGGCGCTACTCGCCCGCCAAGGAAGACGCTCAAGGCCGCTTGCGGCCTTGGATCAACCTCGTAGTTCTAGAAGAGGGCGAGGCGTCGTTGCAGGCGCCGAGCGGGACACAGAAGCTCCCGATCGTGACGACCGACGTCGCCAACCTTCCCGACCTCAGCCAAAGCTGGGCGTTTGCGCATACGCAGCTCGAGGGCGCCGGGCTAAGCGATGGCGACATTCGGAGTCGGATCGAAGGTCAGCCCGGCTTGTTCGTCGCGCGGCTGATGTCGCCGCGCTTGCTCAAGGCGGGCACACGCTATGTCGCGTGTTTGGTGCCGACTTTCATGCGCGGGAGAATCATCGGTACGGGTGGAACGGCGGACGATCTATCCGGTGTCGGCTCGCTCACGCCCGCTTGGGACGCGACTTCACCGAGCCCGGTAGCTCTCCCCGTCTATTTCTCGTGGCGCTTTCAAACGGGCTCGGTCGCGAGCTTCGAAGAGCTCGCGCGCTTGATTCAGCCGCGCATCGTCCCGAAGGACGTCGGCCGCCGCGACATGGATGTGCAGGATCCGGGGCTGGAATTGCCGGAGGCGGCAGCGAGCCCGCTACAAGTCGAAGGCGCGTTGCAATCCATTCTCGCGTTTCGCGAAGGCCGCCGTGAATGGCCGGAGACCGAGCGCGAGACCTGGACCGACGCGCTGAAGGAGTTCTTGAATACTCCCGAGATTGACGGGCTGCGGGTGGTGGCGCCGCCGCTGTATGCGCAATGGTACGCGGCCGAGTCGGAGCTCGACGAGCCGCGCCCCGCGGGCACGAATCCGCCCTGGTTTTCGGAGCTGAACGCCGATCCACGCTCGCGTGTGGGCGGCGCGCTTGGCACGACCGTGATTCAGAACGAGGCAGAAGCCTTGCTTGCAAGCGGCTGGAAGCAGGTGGGCGACATCGAGAGCATCAACTATCAGCTCAAGGTGCTGCAGCTTGCGCGCGAAATGTTGCTGGCTCTCTTCTCCAAGAACGTGACGAGCGGCAGCACGCAGGATTTTTTGACGCTCACGTCGCGCCTGCACTCGCGCGTGCAATGTGAAACGGCGACCGTGTGCTCCGAGTTCGACGCGAGTCTCCTGGGGCCCGATCTGTTCGATCCGGCTTGGCGCAAGTGGGCGCGGCCGTTCGGTTGGCTCGGCAGGCGTCAAGGCAGGCCTCTGCTGCCTGCGAGCTTCGTTCCGGACCTGGTCGCTCGATTGAGCGAAGGACAGCACCCGGCACCGGAGCCGTCGACACCGATTGGTCTGTTCACGGGTCGCACGCTGTTCGCTAGCCTCGTTCCCGCGAACGTACCGGGGCCGCTGCTCATCGAGGTGCTCGGACGCGGACCGCGGCCGCTCTTGTTTTGGGGCTACGTGCTGGCATGGGTGGCGCGGAAGCTGCTGGTGACTCAAGGGGGGCAGTGCTATTTTCATGCGATCTCGCTACTGCGTTTCGCGCTCTTGTTGCTGCGAGCGGGGGCGAGCGATCTCGACGTGCGCGCGCGGATCGGTGCGCGTGAGGGCTCAGGTGGTGCCTGCGAGGCGCACCTGGCGCCGGCCAATCCGTTCTTCGCGGCGGCTCGTGCAATCCCGGCGACTATTCCGTTTCCTGCGATCTTGGCGGGCGGAAACGACAGCGTCGACGCCGCAGCATTCCGACTCATGCTCGGGGCGCTGTGTCCGATCTTGGATACCCCTCCGGACATTCCGCAGCAGCCGCCAGCCAATCCTGAAAGGTGCAAGGGCGCGCTCGAAGTGGCGCTTCACCCCAGCGTGACCGTCGTCGAGAGCATCTCGCGCCGCATCAAGCTGATTGGAGTGCTCTGGCAACCGAAAGACCCACTCGAGCCGATGTTCGTCCCGCCGGAATACGAGCAGCCGATGTACGTGCCGCTCGCGGAGGTATCGAAGGATTGGATCTTGCCCGGGCTGGAGAAGATTGGACGCGACACGGCGGGCCTCGGGATCACCAATCAGCGCTTCATCGAAGCGTACATGGCGGGGCTGAACCACGAGATGACTCGCGAGCTGTTGTGGAACGAGTATCCGACCGATCAGCGCGGCACCTATTTCCGGCAGTTCTGGGACATCGCGGGGCTCGTGCAGTCGGGTGTCTCGCCGATTCCGCCCGAGCAGCTGCGCGATATCAAGGTGCTCGATTCTTGGAGCAAGGACGCGCCCCTCGGCGGGAACAGCCCACGACCGACCGTGCCACAAAACGCAGGCCCGCCGACGCAGGGCGGCGAATACCTCGTGCTCATGCTGCGCGCCCAGCTCGTTCAGCGTTACCCGAACGTGATCGTGTACGCCACCAAAGCGCCGCCACCCGCCGACCCACCCGCGCTCACCGACGACGAGGTGCATCCCGTGATTTTCGCCCAGCTTCGCCCCGACGTCGGCTTCTACGGTTTTCAGCTCACGCCGGAGCAGGTACGCGGCAACGGCACCGCTCAGAGCCCCGGATATTACTTCGTCCTTCAAGAGCAACCGGGAGAGCCGAAGTTCGGAATTCAGCCAGAGACGCTGGCTAGGGTCGGCAAGAGCGCGGACGGCAAGTTCGCCGTGCCGCTGGAAGCCGGGCTCACGTCGGGAGACGTTGCCGATATCACCTTTCAAGACCCGTTTCGCGTCGGCATCCATGGCTCGACCATGGTCCCCGAAAACTGAGAGGATGCTTGGCACCGCCTTCTACCCCCACAGCCGTTAGCAATGCACGCGCGAGCGTGAAGAGCATCCGGCGATTTTTGGTCGACAAGCTGACCGAGGCCGAAGAAGCAGCGAACGCGCTGCGCGAGGCAGAGCGGAGCTTCAAACCTGGCACGGCCGAGGTCGCCGCCGCGCAAACGCGCAAGAACGATGCGGACGTGGCGCTGGCCTTAGCGCGCACCACCGAGCAGAACGATCTGGACGCCCTCACGAACGAGATCGCCAATTGGCTAACGGACACCGCAGGTGGCTCTCCGCGCAGCGTGACACCAGCCGAGGACGTCGCGCGGCTCGACGCAAGCGCGCCAGTCGTCATGTTTCCGGTGCGGCTCGAGACTCGCTTCGAGGGCAATCTGCTGAGGCTCCGCGTCTATCCCGACGAGATTCTGCTGAACCAGCATGAGTCTGCGCTCACGCAGGCCGAGTACGACGCGGGCGTGAAGTACTACACTCAGTTCTTCGAGAGCGGAGACGAGCTCAAGCAGTGGCGCGAGATCATCGCGCGCTTCGGGCCGGAGCGCTCGGCCTACATCCTGCGGGTCATGCTGCCGGATCCGCTCAAGAAGTCGTCGTGCCCGCTGTCCCTGCTGCCGATTTTTCGAGGTCAAGTGCCGGTGCCGCCGGGGTTCCAGGCGCCGCTGAAGTTCCCGAGTTTCGGGGACTTCTTGCTGCCCAGCCAGACCATGCAGCTTCAAAAGCGGACTGCAATCTGGACGCGTCCCGTGGAGGCGGTGCTGCCCGATCGCTGGGTCGCGATCACCTATCGCAACGGGGTGCGAAAGGTCTTCGTCGGCAGTCCCGTCGTCGAGCCTCTCGCGATCACCGTGGATCCTGGGCATCCCACCGAGCAGCAGAGCTCGATTTCCGACAACGACTACAAGGTCGACAACCGGATCCGTTGGACGGTCGATTTCGAGCGAGCCAAGGCCGCGGGCATGGGGCTCGACATACCGCTCCAGGCGGACGAGGCGGCGGTCGGCAGCGGTGGGTTCGATCGCGTGATCGTGCTCGGCGTAAAGTCGTCGATGGATAAGCAGGAGACCGCCGATCATCTGCTCGCGCTGCTCGACGCGCACCACTACACGCGCGGGCTCGCGATCGTGCGCCAGGGCTCGCCCACCAATAACACCGCGGACAGTCCGACCCCATTTCCACCCCAGGACGAGAACGGCGAGCACAGCTACCAGGTCGAGCGTGGACTGGCTCCGCTGCACCCGACGCACTCGTATCATTGCGCGCCGAACTTCGGCACCGCGCCGTGTGTCCCGCCCGAGAGCGACGGGTTCGCGCTGGCCGCCATGCTCGGCGTCCCGAACGGCATCGCGGAGACGATCGATCGGGGGTTCGAGCACGAAATCAACGACGCGCGCGCCATGAATCGAGTGCTTTGGCCCGCCACCTACGGCTACTTTCTGAAATGGATCATGAATCCGACCGATGCGAGCGCGCCTCGGATCTTTTCCGATAGCGCCATCGATCGGGGTAGGCAGTACTTCACCGAGTTCGTGCGCGCCCGCGGCCCGGCGCCCGCGTTCCGGGTCGGCGCCGTGCCGTACGGCGTCTTGCCCGTGACCGCGCTCAAGCGCTGGCAGGTGCGCGATCTCGGCAGCGCCGACGAGAAAGCCGTGGAGGCGGCGTTGCTCGACCCGCTCAAAAAGCTCGTCGAGATTTGGCGTGACGCCGCAGGCGGAGTGAAACGCGTCGTGCCCGGCTCGTCGAATCCAGATCTGCAGCTTGCGAGCGTGCTTTCGACCTACGCGAGCGCGCGCGAAGTGCGGGTGCGCAGCGTCCTGGGTGAGGTCTCGATCTTCAACATCTTTTCGTACTACGGCTGGGACTACTTCTTCACCGCGCTGACCCTGCTGCGCATGACGCGCACGCTGTTCGACAAGATCGGCTTTCCGGATTGGCTGCCGCGGCTTGGTGGCATGGTGCTCAACGAGCGCGCCTGGACTGCTCCCCTGGCGTTCGTGGTTCCCCCGCAGGAGCTCAGTGAAGAGCTGCCGCTCACTCCGAATTTCATCAGTGAGATCCTGAGTGCGTCGATTCCTGCGCTGCTCGACGACACGCTCACGAGCAAGCAGCCGGTCTGGCTGTATCTGCTGCTGCGGCACGCGACGCTGCTCGAGCTCATGCTCGAAGCGGACCGCTTGCGCCCGGAGCGCTGGGAAGAATCCGACTTGCTCGGTATCTTCACGACCACCACGGTGGAGCCGATCACCGACACCATGCGGCGGCTCGAGTCGACGCTGCGCAACACCACGAACGTCAGGACGTTCATGACCGAGCTCAGGAAGCTCGAACAGCGGCCGACCGCCGAGCTCGAGCGTCTGCTCGGAGAGGGCATGGACCTGGGCTCGCACCGGCTGGATGCGTGGGTCACTGCCTTTGCCACTCGGCGCATCACACGGATGCGCGAGCAGCAGGTGGAAGTGCGCGAGGGCACGTTCTTCAGGCCCTATTTGTCGTATCTGGGCGGCTACGCCTGGCTCGAAAATCTGCGCCCGGTCGCGCGGCAGCTGCGAACTGAGCCAGTGGTGGGCAGCGTGGAAATCCAACCGCACAATGGCGGCTTCATTCACGCGCCGTCGATGACGCACGCCTCGGCGGCCGCAGTGCTGCGCAACGGGCACATGTCGTTCAAGCAGCAGCAGCCCCAAAAATACGCCGTCGATCTATCGTCACGCCGTGTGCGCAGCGCGCGGGGCGTGCTCGACGAGGTGCGTGCCGGGCAGCAGTTGGGCGCGGTCTTGGGCTACCGCTTCGAACGCGCGATTCACGAGCGCTTCGTGGCCGGGATCGGCAATCCGGCCCTCGCCCAGCTCGAGAAGCAGCGCTACGCACTGCGCAGTTTGTTCCCGCTAGTGGCGGGAAAAAATGGCGTAGACACGAGCGAACCCGCCGAAAAGGTCGCCGCGCGGAATGTGGTCGACGGCGTTTCGATGCTGCGCGCACGGCGCGCAGGCGAAATCGACTTTGCGAACAATCCCGCGTTGCCGAAGCCCGGCACGCAGGCCTTCGACGCGATCAAGGCCGAGCTCGATGCGCTGGAAGAAACCCTGGACGCCGTGAGCGATTTGCTGCTCTCGGAGTCGGTGCTTCAGCTGGCTCGCGGCAACATCGCCGGCGCCTCAGTCAGCCTGGACAACCTCGTGCTCGGCAAGCAACCTCCGGATCCGGCCGTGGCGCAATCGCCGCGGGGGGGGATCGGCGTGTCACACAAAGTCGCCGTCGTGTTTCCGAAGAACGTCGCCGACGACTTGACGGGTCAGCTGACGGGGCCGGGCAGCAATTGGCCTACGCTGGCGACGCCTCGCGCTGCCGCCGAGCCGCTGCTCGATGCGTGGCTGGGTCGACTCATCGGCGATCCTGCCAAGGTGACCTGTCGCGTCACGTTCGACGAGGCTCCCGGCAGGGTCGAGGTGAAGCTGAGCGATCTGGCGCTCCGCCCGCTCGACGTCCTGGCGCTCTCGCGCATGGACCACGATCCCGGTCTCGCCTCGGCGCTGAACGAGCGGGTGCTCGCGTTTGCCATCGGCGTCAGTGTCAAGACTAACCTCGTGATCGACTACGCACCGCCGACGGAGCGCGATGCCGATCCCGAGCGTCTGGACACGGAACGCAGTTTTCCGGAGGTGCTCGAGTTGGCGCGCGCGCTGGGCTCGCTCTTGGGCGGTGCTCGCGCGCTCGCCATTTCCGATCTGCTGCCACCCGCGGAGCTCGAGGCGGGCGGCGAGGAGTCCGAAACCGGGCCCGGAGCCCCGGCGCCCGACGACGCGAGCGAGCTCGTCGAACGAGCAAAAGCCGCACGAGCCGAGCTGCTGAAGGTGACCAGCAGCGTAGACCCAGCCGATGCGCCGACGCTCGCGTCTGCGCTCGTTCTCGCAGACCCGGCGCAGCCCACGCCGACCGAGCTTCAAGCGCTCCGCGCGGCGCTCGGGCGCGCGGCGTCCTTTGCGCCCGAGCGCGCCGTGCCGCCTCATGACGCAACCGGCGCGGAGCTCGTCGAGATTGCGACCGCCGTGCAGGGCGAGCTTCGGCGTCGTCTCGACGCCTTCAAGATCACTCAAATCCCTCCCGGGCCCTCCGAGGAGCGGCTTCGCAGCGCTGCGCAGGCCATGAAGGTGTTCTTCGGCGGCGAGTTCTTCGTGATGCCGGTCGTCACGCCGCCTCGCGCGACGGAGCTCGAGCAATCGCTCGACGCCCGTTCGACGCTGCTGAGCTCCAATGGCGCAGCGGCCGACGAGCGCGCGCCGGATCGCTACCTGCAACAAGCCATGCGCACCCGCCCGGGGCTCTCGCGCTACCGCAAGCTACTGCTCTACGCGGGGGCGTTCGGGGCTGACAAGCAACGAGCCGACGTGCTGCAGCTGCCGTTCGTTCCCGGGGAGAAATGGCTGGGTTTGGAGGGCGCGCAGCCTGACGAAGGTCGCGCCGCTCTGCTGCTGCTATCGGACGCGACCGAGCTCGACGCGCACCAAACTTGGCAGGGCATCTTCCTCGAGCATTGGACCGAAATCATTCCGGGTAAGACGCAGATGACCGGCGTCGCCTTCCACTACGACACGCCGCGCGCGTCCGCGCCTCAGGCGGCGCTGGTCGTGGCGCCCGCGTCGACCGGTAGCGCCTGGCAGTTCGAGGACTTGGTGGGCGCCCTCGAAGAGACGCTGGACCTTGCCAAGATCCGCGGGGTCGACAGCGAGCTCGTACCGCTTGGGCAGTTGTTTCCGACCACCATGCTGGCGCAAAATCCGGAGTCGATCACGGTCACGGCACCAGGCTTTCTCGATGCCATCGGCGCAGCCGTCGCCGACGCAGCACGGGGGTTCGTGTCATGAGCTCGATCACCAGTTGGTTTCGTCTCGAGCCGCGTCCGCGCTCCAACCGATTTGGAGAGAGCCTTGCGCTCCCAGTCCGTGATCCGCTGTGGTTTCTCACCCGCCAGTGGCAGCTGGGCGACTACGAGGGCACGGACGCGGGCTCGCCGGCTTACGTTCAGTATGCGGGGCGAGTCGCGAAGATCCCGCGCATCGTGATCGACGGGCAGGAACGCGACATCGACGGCGAGGCTCCGCTCGAGCCGCAGACGCTGGCGGAGCCGTTCCAGCCGGACCTGGGGCTGAGGGTCGAGCTTGGGCAGCAATTCCTTTCGGAGCTCGAGCTCGAAATCAACGACGCGGTCGCGCTGCAGCGAATCCGCAGGGCCTTTCTCGCCATCGACAACTATCGTGTGCGGCCGCTCGAAGACGCCGACGAGCTGGCACCGGTGGATCCGACGACGAAGCGCTTTCTCTCGATCTGCGCGAAACGTGCAGTCGACGGCTACGCGCTGTACCAGCTCGGGCTGGCCGACGCCGCGACGCAGGCTTCCGAGCTAGCCCGAATCACCACGACTGCGAGCGAAGTGCAGCACCTCACGGCGGCGCTCGCCGTGCTGGTTTCGCAGGTTCAAAAGGTGTTTGGTGATGTTCGGGCCGCCGATCCCGAGACGTGGGAGCCCCAGCGGCTCGAGTACCGCGTGCAGGTGATCGGGCGCGATCCGAGCGGCGCCGGCAACGCCACGCTCGACGCGCATCCTGACGCTCAAGGCCAGTACGACTGGTTCTCGTTCGACGTGGCGTCCAAAGACACGGCGGCGAGCGAACCGGCGCCGAAGGACGTCAATTTCACCATCATCCCGACCAACGTGCGTTTCAAGGGCATGCCGAATCCGCGGCTCTGGATGTTCGAAGAGAACGACCTGAGCTTCGTCGACGTGCAGTCGAACAAGCGAGACTTGGTCAAGCTCCTGGCCGTCGACTTCATGTTGCTCCACGGCAACGACTGGTACGTGATCCCGTACGAGCAAGAGCTCGGTACCTTCGCCAAGACGGACTCGCTGGTCGTGTTCGACGTGTTCGGCAAGAAGACGCTCGTGGAACGCGCCGACAAAGACGTGACCACGCTGGGACCGCAGCGCTGGACCATGTTCAGCATCGCGGATGCTTCGGGGAGCACGGAGACTCTGAGCGACTACTTCGTGCTCGCGCCGAGCGCGGGTCCCGTCATGGAGCTGGGTGCAGTTCTCGAGGACGTGCGTTTCGCGCGCGACGAGGTCGCGAACATGGCTTGGGCGATCGAGCGCACTACCGAGAGCCCGATCGGCGAAGTGCGTTCCGGTCGGGAGCGCGACGCCGAGATCGCAGCGCGCCAAAACTTCCCGCGCCCCGCGCCCTCCGGTACAGCTCCGCTGCGCTATCGAATCGAAAGCCAGGTTCCGGCGAATTGGATCCCCCTGCTCGGGGTTCGGATCGACCCCAATAACGCCAACAATCCGTCGATCATCCTCGAGAAGGCGGCCTCATTGCGACCGACGACGAGCGGTGATCCCTCCGCCGTGCAAGCTCTCGGCCGGATCCTGAATCCAACGAGCGCGGCTCCGAAGTATCAAATTTTCGAGGAAGAGGTCCCGCGCGCCGGCTCGCGCGTGCAGCGCGTCGTCTATCGCACGCGCTGGCACGACGGCTCGACGCACCTGTGGGTGGAACGACGGCGCCTGGCCGGTGCCGGCGAATCGCAGGCGAACGCGCGGTTCGATCAAGCCCTGCCGAACGTCCCATGAGGAACCCAGCATGACGACGCCACTCCCGAACCCGCTGGCCCTTCCGGCGTTCCTGAATGATCTGGAGCGCATGCTCTGGTTTTTGGAGTCGAACTATCAGAAGCAAATCGTCGTGGAGCGTGCGAGCGCAGATCAGAAAGTGCGCGCTCGCGCCGACGGCTCCGGCACGCTCCGATCGATGGCCATCGACGCCTCGCTGCTCGTTGCTCCCAACCTGACCACGCTCGGCACCGCATTGCGCAGTGTGATCAACGATGCGCTTCTCGCGGCGACGCAACAAGTGGCGGCCAAGCTCAGCCATGAAGCGTTCGGGTTTTCGGTGCCGGGCTTGCCGGCAACGGGCCAACCTGCGCCGGATTTCGCAGGCTTTTCCCGCACCGCGGACGCAGTCTTCAGCAAGGTCCTAGCCGCGAGCGTTTGCGACTCCAGCCGGCTGTTCGAGTACCGGCAGGGGCCGGTGGGGGCGGTCGTGAACGCCACGCGACAGGTCGCCTCGCTCTCGTTCCAGTCGCCGCTCGTCGTCAGCGCACCGCACCTCGAGCAGCTGGTGCGCGACGCCGTCAACGGCGCCATCGAGCTCGCGACGCGGCGTGACACCGACTCCGCAGGCGTCGTTCGATCGATTCTGGACGCGTCCGCGGCGTTTCAGGATCTGGTGCTTTACGCGAGCGACGAGCTGAGGGTCGACGCGGGCGCTTCGCTCAGAAACTCGGCGGGTGACGGCTTCGGCATGGTCGGTAGCGCGGGCGCGACGCAGACCGTGGTCGGGGCGGGAGCTGAGCTCGGTAATGTCCTCAGCGTCGCCGGCGTGACCGTGCAAGCGGGTGCTCACGTGCATGGCGCGCTTCGGACCTCCGGGCAGCTCAGCGCAGCGGGAGCGGATATCACGGGTCCAACCGTTCAAGACGCCGTGGTTGTGCTGCCCGAGCTCAGCCTCAACGTCGTGTTCCCGGGCAGCGCGGCTGCCGCCGTGATCGTGGCTTCGGACACGCAGCGCACGATCGCACCCGGCTACTACAGCGACCTCGTCGTGCGAGCGCGCGGCAAGCTGGTCTTGAGCTCGGGCGTTTACTTCTGCAACTCCCTGGTGCTCGAGGCCCAAGCACAGGTTTCATTGAACGCGGCGGCAGGACCGATTTTCCTCTACGTGCGAGACAGCTTCACGTTTCAGGGGGCTTTCGTCGACGCCGGGGGAGGGGTCCCCAACGTCTTCGTGGGCTATCTAGGCGCCGCGACGGCATCGGTAGCGGCGCCGTTCTCGGGAACGTTGAGCGCTCCCAACGCGAAAGTCGACGTGCAAGCTACGGGCGCCACGGACCACGTGGGCGCGTTTCACGCTCGGCAAATCGAGGTGCATCCGAACGCGCGCATCCGCCACCTGCCGTTCGGAGTCATCTACGAAAATCTTCCCAACCTTGCGGCGCCGCCCGCGCTCGCTGCTGCAGCCGTGCATCTCGGCTTCGAAGACAGCAGCGGCTGGACCTCGCCTCAGGCCCAGCTCGCCAGTGTCACGACTCCGGTCAACCAGGGAACCCGCTCGCTTCGAGTCGCCAATATCACCGGAAGTACGGAGATCATCGGCTCTCTATTCAGCACGGCCGGCGTTGGCGCGAGCGTGACGCGCCTTCGGTTGGACCTGTGGGTTTCGACCACTCAGCCGACTCCGAGCGCCGTGGGGGAAGTTCAGCTCTTCGCGACGATTCCGGGTGCCAACGTGTACGGCGCCTTCGTCGGAGTTGTCGACTTGACGCCCTTGTCCCGCGGCGTGTGGTCGCTCATCGATCTCGAGCTTCCGCCGACCACGCGGGATGCCATCCGTGCACACAGAAATACGCAGCTGAAGATCGTGCTCAACGTCACCTCGGGCTCCGGCCCGTACTTCTTGGACAACATTCGCTTTGCGTAGGCTTCGCCTGCGCTCAGGTTTCGTGGAGGGACTCATGCCGCGCAAAGTGCAGTTGAGTTGGCAAGGCGCGGCGATCGGCGTCGCGTTGGTCGTGGCTGGCAGCTCGTGCAATCCGTCGCAGAAGCCGCAGGGATCGGGACCGTCCGCGAGCTCTTCTGGCGCGCGCGCACTCGCGTCGCGGGCCGCCGTCGCTCCCAACCCGTCCGGGTCCGGCCTGGCTCCGTTGGTCGCCGCCCGAGCCGCATTCAGCGCGCCCAATAGCAACACGGTGCTGATCTTGGGCACGACGGTTGCGCCGGATCCGGAGGACGCGGCCAAGCGCAGCCCCGAGCAGATCCAGGCCGAAGCGGCCGGATTCACGGTCGAAGTCGCGACCGCGGCCGTGTGGGCCAGTAAGTCGACCGCCGAGTTTGCCTCTTATCGAGCACTCGTGCTCGGCGATCCGAATCGTCGGGACTGCACGCCCGATTCGGCGCCCGTCGCGCCGGCGGAAGCCAACCCCACGGTGTGGGGGCCTGCCGTCAAGGGCAACGTCCTCATCGCCGGCACCGATCCGGCATTCCGCGCCGTTGCGGGCGGAAGGCGTGACGATGCGAATGCGCTCACTCGCGGCGCGATCGAATTTGCCGCGTCGGAGCCGGGCAAGACCGGAGCCTATATCTCGCTCAGCTGCTACTACTCCGCGGGAGCAACCTCGAAGCCCGTGCCGGTTCTTGCCCCGTTCAACTCGGCAAGCGGTGCGTTCACCGCTTCGAGCGTGTGTTTCGACGACGTGCACAAGGTCGCCAAGCACGCGACGCTCGGCAAACTGGTGGATCCGCTGCTTTCCAGCTGGTCTTGCTCCGCGCACGAGGCATTCCCTAGCTTCCCGAGCCCGGCGTTTGCACCGGTCGTGATCGGCGGCGCGGCCACGGACCCCGGCGCGCTCACTTTCACCGATGGAAAGGCAGGCGTGCCCTATGTCCTCGCGCACGGCGTGACTCCGGTTGGGTGCGGCAATGGGACATTGAACCCGCGTGAACAATGCGACGACGCGAACACCGTGAGTTGCGACGGTTGCTCGCTGCAGTGCACGCTCGAATGCGGCAACGGCTTGATTGAATGTGGCGAGCAGTGTGACGACGGCAATAGCGCCAGCTGCGACGGCTGCTCGGCCAACTGTCGAGTGGAGACGTGCGGTAACGGCATCCTGGATTGCAATGAAGAGTGCGACGACGGGAACCTCATCGACGGCGACGGCTGCTCAGCGACTTGCCGGACCGTCAATCGACCGCCCGTAGCGCAGTGCCGCAACCTGGGCGTTTCCGCCGACGGCACCTGTACCGCCGCCGCTTCCATCAACAACGGCTCGTTCGACCCCGACGGCGACACCTTCACGTGCACGCAGAACCCGCCGGCGCCCTACGCGCTCGGAGTGAAGACCGTGGTGCTGACCTGCACCGACAGCAAAAACGCGTCGAGCTCGTGCACCGGGACGGTCACGGTGACGGACATCACCCCGCCGACGTTCACGACCGTTCCCGGCGCAAAGACGATCACGGTATGCACCAACGTCAACCTTGGCCAGGCTCAAGCGACCGACAACTGCGGGGCCGTTACCATCACCAAGAACGCTCCCAGCAAGTTCCCGCTCACGATGTGCAAGACTCCGCCGACTACGGTGACCTGGACCGCGACCGACGGATCCGGCAACAAGACTACCGCGACTCAGCAAGTGACGGCCGTGCTTGGCGACGATCCATCGTGTTGCCCGACCGGCACCAACGTCATGCTCGGCACCGCGAACGCCGACAATTTTACCGGGACTGCGGGCTCGGATTGCATTCTCGGTCGCGGGGGCAACGACACGATCGACGCTCGTGACGGGAATGACTTCGTTTCCGGCGGCGCGGGCATCAACACCATCTTCGGCGGCTTCGGAAACGACACCATCAC
>Ga0307508_10004429_pt1 | contig 13739 bp, 17 predicted proteins | sample 9_EM_MG_FD_203089 | JGI IMG/M metagenome (GOLD analysis project Ga0307508, IMG submission 203089) | Populus trichocarpa ectomycorrhiza microbial communities from riparian zone in the Pacific Northwest, United States - 9_EM | ecosystem: Host-associated > Plants > Roots > Unclassified | place... | reverse complement strand
CTCCGAAACAATTAGGAGCCTATTGGAAGACCCATTGAAAGCGCATCTTAGGGAAGTAACCCTAGTTGCTGCATACTGCCTATCTAGCAACCTAGTTGACTAGATCACTTTATAGTGTGTTTACAATTCGTTTAGCACACTACCTATAGCCAGACCAATTGTAAGTATTGTCTGGAAGCAATCCCCCTCAACCTCGCTGAAGATTGACGAACTAACCACGCACCTGATATTCAACTCCTTTCTACGATTCGATAGCAATTGTTATTGATCGTCTGGATAAGACTTATACTTTATCCAGCTTAAGGTCTAGTATCCGTGGAGATAAGATTGGTTGTCTGGCAGACGTTTCTTAGCGTTTGACTGATCTTATCTGGAAGGAAGACAGCAGTCCAAGCTTACTTTGTTGTGGAGACCAAAGTGGGCGAAAACATGTTTGAAAAATAGGGCAGCAATGCCGGCGGCATCAATTGCTTTATGACAAGGGATGAAAATCACCCCCTTCGTAAGCCCATGGTTGACCATGACCATAACAGAGTCAAAACCAGAAGAAAGCGGCGGATCGGTGATCATATCACACGAAATCTGCTGGAAAGGGCAGGAGGCGGAGGACGAGATGGGACAGAGCCCAGGAATAGTTGGGTGAGTGTTAACCTTGTTGGCCTGGCAAGTAGTGCAGCCAGCCACGAATCGGCAAACAAAGGTGGTAAGACCGGGCCACCAGTAGTCGCGTTGAACCAAGTGAACTGTGCGGAAATATCTGCCATGTCCTCCTGCCAGGGAGGAATGCAGGGAGCATACCAGATCCTGTTGAGCTGGCTCAGGAATGTAGACACAGCTCTTGTAATACAGAGCACCGTCAAGGAACGTCCAGTCGTCATGGGCCATGCGAAGAAAGAGAGAGGAATGCCGGGCCATGGCATCAGTAGCATCTTTTACCAGTGGATCAGTCGCAGTAAAGTCAGCAATTCTCTCGGCCAACCGCACATCCAAAGTGCAAATCAAAATTTCAGAAACAGTGGGCAGCATAGTAATGGCAGTATTGTCGAGCGAGGTATCAACCTCGTTGCGGCACGAAAGTGCATTGGCTGGACCCATCTGTGAACTAGGGCGATTGTCCCAAACAAGATCATAGTCCTGCATGAACATAGACCTGCAAGCCTGTCATCGGGAGAGATTCTGAGGAGACTTGAAGTACGTCAGGTTCCGATGATCAGTGATGATGGTGACAGGGTGTCATGTACCAATCAAATACTGGCGCCATTCTTTGAGTGCCCGTATGACCGCGAGCAGTTCATGATCATAGATATCATAATTTCACTCAGCCAGAGCAAAAGTCTTGGAATAATAGGCGCAGGGGTGGAGATCCCCATTGCCATCCTTTTGCATCAGCACTGCCCCAGAGGCAATAAGCGAGGCATCGGTCATGACAAAGAAGGGAAGATCAGTATTGGGGTAGCGGAGGACAGGGCATTGCAGAAAAGCCTCCTTTAGCTTCAGGAAAGAGGACTCGCAGTCTGGAAGCCATTGCCACATGGCATTCTTCTTTGTTAGAGAAAGAAGGGGTTGTATGATGTTGGAGAAGTCAGGGATGAATTTTCAATAAAAGTTGCAGAAGCCCATGAACGAGTGTACTGCACTAACAGAAGTCGGGGACCTCCATTCATTGATGGCCATTAATTTGATGGGGTCCATCAAGATCTGACCTTCGCCAACAATCAACCCAAGGTATTCTGCCTGGGGTGCGCAAAAGATACATTTCTCCAGTTTCATGCCGAGCTTGTGCTCACACAAACACTGGAGAACCAACCGAACATGCGAGATGTGTTCCTCCAGATTGACCGAGTGCACATGTGGTCGTCCATGTAGATGATAAGCCATCCTTCCGCAAGATAATCAGCGAAGATGTGGTTCATGAACGCCTGAAACATAGGCGGAGAATTGCACTGGCCGAAGAACATCACCATAGGTTCATAAAGCCCATAAGGAGTAGTGAAAGTGGCCTTCCACTGATCAGTCTCCTTAATCCGAATATTGTTGTATCCCCATCAGATATCCAGTTTCGTAAAGTAGCAGGAATGTTTCAATGTGTCGATGAGATTGGAGATTCGTGGAAGGGGGTAAGCATTCTTGATGGTGTGAGAATTGACATATCAATAGTCCTGGCATGGATGGAACATTCCATCCTTCTTCAGAACAAAGAAGAAGGGAGATGCCTGCAGGGACTTTGAGGGAAGGATCTTACCCTCTTTAAGGTTTTTGTCAATGAACACTTTCAAGGCTTCCATCTCCTTAGGATTGAGCGAATAGTTCTTCGCTCGTCGTGGGACAAAGGAGTCGTTGAGTTCAATAGTGTGGTCAAAGGGGCAATGGGGAGGAAGGGGAACTTCGGGCTTTTGGAACACATCTGCGAAATCTGCAAATTCAGGAGGTAGAATGATTGGCTCTCTCTCCTTTTCAGCAGCTTGAGCGGTGGAGATCGTAGTGCGGCACACACACTCCTGATGGTTGTATCATTCTTCATATCATTCGGCAGTGACATAGTCTTCACATCTGCCGTTGTATTGTTTAAAATTATGCTGGGTTACAATGTCCTCCAGTGGTCGACTCGGCTTTGCGTCAGGGAGCTCAACCATGCCAGATGCCCAGTCAATAATGGGATTGGCCTCTCATAACCAGGGAAGTCCTAGGATAATGTCCTCGTTCCCACATTGGATGACATAAAAGTTGTGACGTTCATCCTTGTCTCCTATCCACAAAGTAAGAGACACCATAAGTCATATGAGACCATTCTCATTCATGGTCCCATCTACATTGTAGGCCGTCCTCAGAACAGCAAATCAGGTGGTTTGCCAGCCCAAACGAGTAACAAGGGCTGTGTCAACGAAACATCCAGAAGCTCCACAATCAACAAGAGCTACAGTTTCAGCGGTTTTGCAGTTTGCACCAGTGAGAGAGATAGGGATTTGGATTGATTTTGACTCTCTACCGGCTACAAATACAGGTGCAATTGTTTGAGAAGGAGACACAGATGCTGAGGCTGTTCTTCTGTTTAAAAACCCATGTGAGCCACCACTTTTTCGATTGATCCAGACTCAGCTATGATTCCATCTTGGTTTAGTTCCCCATAGACGATTCCTAGGGAACGGACAGCTTCCTTCTCCGAAATGTTGAGCTTTCGAGCATAGTCGAGGAGTGGGTTGTTCTCCAAAAGGTCAGGAACAGTAGTGGCTCTAACGAAGGAGGAGGAAGTGGAAGCGGGAGGACGAGTCATTGTCTTGTTGCCAGGATGGGGATGTTTGTTAGAACGGCATCCGACTTTGTGACATATGAAGCACTTATTGTTATGCATGTGCTCAGCACACTGGATGGGGGAAAGTCGAAGGACGTCTACGTCCATGGCATTAGGATTGTGATGAGAGGTCGAAGACGACCGATATCCTCCAGAAGGGATATAGGTATGGCTTCCAGAATGCAGCTTCTTGAGTTACTGGGTGACATTGTAAAATTGACCAGCTTTCATCAGCCAGTCCTTGTATGTCGCTGGCTCGTTTTCCAGTGACGTCATCTTGAAGGCCAAGTCAGTCGATACTGCTTGCCTTAGTAGGTCCTTTAGGACGTTCTCGTCTTCTACCCCACTTTTCCCAGCTTCTAGCTCAAAAGAGGAGTGGAATCCGTGGAAGTCCCCTCTAAAAGGTGGACCTTCCATTCAGAGGTCAGCTAGGGCTGCCCGGGCCCTGCTAGTTTTATCAGTTGGTAGAAAGACTTTCTCAAAGTCGTGTACAATGAGTTCCTTGGATTTCAGTTCCTCCGGTATGGCATCATCGGTGATTTTGGAGAGCCAACCTTCAGAGAAGTTGGCGCCTTATCCCTTGCTCATCCTGTTAAGAAGAATGAGCTTCATCTGTTTCTCGGTGTACCGGAGTCCGCACATATTGAAGTATGCGCTCATTACGAGGATCCATCACCTGGCATCCTCATTTCTTCTGGAGAAGTCTTCCGGAAGACCAGCCTTTACGTCTACAAGGGCAGTAGTAGTAGACATGTTGTCGTTGTCATCGTCAAGGAAAATATCAGAGTGTTCTGAGCCGTGATCTGAATCAGAGGGGTTGGGGCCAGGTGGATCAGGAGGAGAGTTATGGGCAGCTGCCAAGGCCCTTTGAAAGGCTTGGGTGTTTGGGGACAATGGAGTAGAGGGGATGCGGGGAGCAGAAGAGATAGAGCAGGAAGGGTGCACTAGTGGTGATGCTGAGGGGGTGGGCATTCGGGAGGAGCCAGGTACACGCCTGCTCAGGTTCTGATCACTAAGACCTGAAGACAAGCTAGGATGAAGTGGGTGACGTGGGGACTGGTGAGTAGTAGGCTCGGACGTAGGGAGATCACTGGGGGTTGGCTGGGCTCTATCTTGTTCTCCGGGAGGGGAAGGGTTATCTCTTCTTGATGCAAAGATGAGATCGTTGAGGGTGATCTGGTTCGTGGTGGGGATGGTCTCATCCTACTACCAGATGGTAGGGATGGAAGGCAGTTATGTCTTTTGTTAACGCTGAGCGTTGAACCTAGCCTAGTGAGCACAAGGGAACCTAGCCTCAGGACACTGCTGAGGTGACGACACACGAGTACGCTGACAAAGGACACTCGAGTCCTGAATACGAGTGCTACTAGGTTCGAGATCCCGTCGCACATGAGTGAGAAGGAGGAACAAAGTGAAGCATGAGCGGTATGGAGAAGTCTCTTAAGGGGTGGTTCCCTTTGAGGATGGATTAGATACAATGCTGGATTGTGTAGAACTAACTAAAGAGATGTTGCAGTGAGGAGTGCTGTATATATAGTGTGGTTAGAACTCCGCTGCAGAGTCCATAATGGAATAAGGGCAGGCTCGAGGAATGAAGAGCCAATTGGAGAATAGCGTCCACAGTAAGAAGTGGAAAACATACATGTTCTGCAGAAAAGTGCAGCAGGAACTGGAATAGTCGGAGATCTGAAGGGACTGGCGACACGAGGCAACAACAAGGTGTTCCACAGTAGAAGGGCAGAACCAACAAGGCAGAACACTGAGGACAACGAGGCAGGAAGCTAAGAAGAAAAGAAGACAGCATCGGAAGCAATAGAGGAGAAAATGGATTCATAGGATTCAGGTTCATACCAGTTGCCTAATAACGAGAGTAGCTCCCGTTTGCTGCTCTCGCCCACAAAGGGGATTTCTGTAACACCGCCTATTCTTTTTCTTATAGAAAACCTTATCCAAACTTTGTTCAAATGAACAGTAACTCTCCTACTTTGTATCTTCCTTATTTCAGTCATAACAATGATCAGATTTGTGTAAAAGAGGGTTTCTTTACCAATTCTTATATTGGTAACCCACATTACTTTGCAGAGATGTGTTTTGCTATATTTGAATCACATGCCTTCTTTCTGATGCCTAATACATGTCGAGACACACCTACACAATCTAGATTGTCTAAGGAACAATGGTGATGGTACTGGCATTTGAAAGATGGAACTGGAAAGAAAAAGCAGTGTCGTCTCCAGAAACAACCAGGTTTAGTAGCAAATCCCCTCACTTCCTTCTTATCTTATCTGACTGAGTCATTCATTGCTGACAACATATTTGCAGATCTCCTCTAAATGGCTCTTCCTACCTCCGAAGTCAAGTTTGACACAAACCTCATCGGTCGTATCCCCATCCTCACCGGTCAGGACAATTATGACATGTGGCAACTTCAAATTCAGACCACTCTATCTGCCTATTCCATGTGGCAACTTTGAATTCAGACCACTCTATCTGCCTATTCCGTGTGGGAGTTCGTTGATGGTACTCTCACCTATGCTGCTCAGGCTGATACAGCCGATCGGGTGAAGTGGAAGTTACTAGACAAACGAGTGCTTGGCCTTATCACCAGCACCATCAGCGATTCCTTGTTCACACACGTGAATTACGAGTGGATGGACCCTGTAATCTGTTCTTCGATTTCAAAGGCTCTCTAGGATATCCTCAGAGGACTTTTTGGGACTATGGGAATTCCTGGACAGCAATCTGTTCTACCAGGCTCTTCATCTCAGGATCGATCCTGAGAATGCCAACTTGTCTATAAACGAGTACCACATCCACTTTCAGAAACTTGTAGAAGCTGGATATAACCTTCCTGAAACCCTCTGCGCCATGATTCTTCTCTCTGGTCTACCAACCAACTATTTTGCCCTTGCTTCCACCATAACACAGACTGTAGAACCTGCAAACTTCAATATGAGTACCATCTCTAAACAGATACTCATGGATATGGACCTTCATGCTACACGCAAGCCTCTCCATCCCCAGATCTCTCAGGCAGAATTTGGAGGTCAGTTCTCTTCTTCAGTTAATAGGACCAACATGATCAAATGTGGGGAGCTAATGCTACATCTGGGACACCAATGCCGATGAAGAAGAAAGGGAGAAGGAAAAAGGTTTCTTTTACTCTTGGAGGACTCACCAGCTTGGCTTCTCATTTCGACAATATTGGCTTGTTGAATGAGGTCCATATCCAGGCACTTCTCCAATCTACACCTATCGCTATAGCTGTGGCAATCCCACAAGACATAGGAGAGTGCCTACAATGATATGATGATGATGTCATGTACTGATATGAGATTGAATATGATGGGCTTGACAGTTATCATGGTGCTTTTGCACTGAGGGGAGATTCTGACAAAATATTCGCCCGACACCACTGGATGATTAACAGTGGTTGTACTGATCATCTTTTGCCTTTCAAAGATGACTTTGCACATCTAGGAAACCAAGTTCATCATGCCATTGTTGCTAACAGACAAAAGGTTCCTATGTATGGTTCAGGTAAGATAATTATTCAGTCAAAAGATCAACGAGCAGAATCTATAGTTCTCTCAGAAGTGTGGTACGCTCTACATGCGGGACACAGACTTCTGTCTGTACCAATGCTTACTAGCCAAGGCTATAAGTGTACAATCAACAATCAAGAATTCAACGTCTGGGACGCAAACAAGCGTTTGGTGATACAGGCCAAAGCTTTATCTCCGAACAATAACATCCATTGATTTCAGTCAGAATGGATTACTCCAGTGGATGGTTCTATTCACTTGCTTGCCAAGGAAGACTCTTATGATCTTTGGCACCATCATCTTGGACATCTGTCCAAGAATGCACTACGTGCTGCTCCTTCTCATGTTACTAATATGCCCTCTGTTGCTTTACCAGATGCAGATACTCCCTGTAAAGGCTATGCCTTAGGGAAGATACATGATCATCCTTATCCTCCATCAGGAAAACGTGCCACTTGTCCTCTCAGACTAGTTCACTCGGATCTAGTTGGGCCAATGCCCACGGAATCAAGATCTCATGCATGTTATGTCCTCACATGTATTGATGACTACTCTGGCTTTGCAGTGGTTGCATTTTTATGCACCAAGGATGCAGTTTCACTGCACTTTAAATTGATGGTTTCTTGGGCTGAAACATTTACTGGTCACTCGCTCACCTCTGTACGTTCAGACTGAGGGGGGGAATTTATGGCTGGAACACTTTAGTTGTTCTTCCAGTCCAGAGGGATCATGCATCAGACGTCAGTTCCTCATACCCCTCAGCAGAATAGTTGTGCAGAGAGGTTCAATCAAATCTTGCTTGAGAAAGCAGAAGCCATTTGCCAACATGCATGTTTGCCATGCTCTTTCTGTTACGGTTGACCCGGGTAGGAGCAAACGTAGCCTCGGTTGGTCTAAGAGAGAAGTTCGAAGATTCAAAGTACCGGTGATAGTCGGTTCAAAGGTTCAAGGTACCGACGATAGTCGGGTCGAGGGTTCAAGGTACCGACGATAGTCGGGTCAAGGGTTCAAGGAAGCGTCCACTCGAAAGTAGGACGGTGACTTAGAAAAGTCTGAGGATTCAAGGAGGTGAAGCTAGGTATATTCCGAGGAGGTCTAACTTAGCGTACTAAGTACAGAGACATCGGGTTTAAATAGCTAAGACCTTGGTGCACGGACCAAGGCGGAAAAGGAAACATAAAAGTGGAACGAGAAAGAAGATATGACTAATCATATGGAAGAAAGGAGAACGTCTTAGAAGGTGAAGGAAGGTACCACAAGAAGATGTTGGAGAATGTAAGAAAGGTGAGTCGTAAGCGTAATATGGACGAATGGTTTGCAAAGAAGAAAGACGAGAGAGTACCTGTTGTACGAACGAGTAGTCCAGAGTAAGAAAGAAAAAGGAATCGTAACACTTTCTGGCAGGATGCTGTTGAGACTGCACTGCATATTTATAATCATCAACCGATGTGTCGTCATGAATGGAAGACACCCATTGAACAATTCAATGGAGACAAACCTGATGTTTCATATTTCAGGATATTTGGAACACTTGCATATGTTTTTATATCTCTGGAACAGCAACAAGATAAGTTGTCTCCCAAGTCTGAGGAGATAATCTTTATTGGATATCAACCTAATACTCAAGGCTACCACTTTTGGTCTAAAGAAAGGACACAAGTGTTCATTTCTATGAATGCCATTTTCGATGAGAAAGGCTTTCCTTACTGTTCCAGAGACAAAGAAGATGGATCTGCCCCTATTCCTATTGAAGAAGAAGACCCCATAGATGACCTTACCAAGGACGAAGGGATCTGGAACCCTCTCAAGATATTTTCGTACCTATGCCATTAGGACTAGGTCATCAACCCAATCAACCATGTCCACTTGATGATGGGCATTCATCAGTACAATGACCACCATTCACAATTCCCTGGAAACCACCTGAGACTCTATCACCACTCTTTTATGATTCTCTGGAATCTTCAGCTAATCCACCATCCTACCATACATCACCACTATGACCTGCTGTAAAATGGAACAAGCCCGATACAGGTCATCAGAGTTTTATTTCAGATTACCATCAGCATAAGCATTACATGCTTACTGATTCGCCTCCTTCCTCTCAAGAAAAAGAGACTTTGAAACCCTCTGGGATCCTTCCTCGAATCTGATTACCTTCCCGTCAACAACCTGACAAGACCTTACCTGAGTTTAGATCACGACCTCATCAACATCACCCTACTAGGGATGAACGGTCCACTTTTAGACCTGTTGCTGAACAATGTTGATCCTCTGGCATTTCTGTGCCCAGGATTCTTCCTGATAATACACATGGAGATAGACCCACTATTGAAATGGAGAGAGATATGACTAGAGGCCTTGATACTATCCAGGAGGAGCCAACCAATACGATAGACATTACTTCGACTAATGAAGAAGACAGTGACCATGGACAAATGTATAGTTCCAAGTGGATGAGATAGCTTTTTAATATGGCTGTCAGATCAGGTTCTATTCCTAAGCATTATTGAGACACACTTAAACTCTCAAAGCAGGAACAGAATTCATGGATGATTGCTATGCATGAGGAGATGAAATCCCTCTCTGATTGCAATGTCTGGACATTGGTAGACCTACCTAAGGGTCGTAAACCCGTCAAAGAGAGATGGGTATTTGCAGTGAAATCTGACAGTCGCAAGAAAGCTCGATTTGTCGCTAAAGGATTCAAGCAAGTCTTCAGAATAGACTATGAAGAAATGTTCTCTCCAGTTGCAAGGTTTGAAACCTTCTAACTTCTCATTGCTCTAGCTGCACTTCATGATTGGGAACTTGAAGCCCTAGATGTCAAGGCTGCCTTTCTTTTTGGCAAGCTGGATGAAGAAATTTACTTAGAACAACTTGAAGGTTTCATAGTAAAGGGTCAGGAGAAAAAGGTTTGTCGCTTGAGGCAAGCAATATATGGTTTGAAGCAAGCTGCCCTTCAATGGAACAAGCAGCTCCACAAATCTCTCCTGAAGATGGGATTTCTCAGATGCAAATCTAACCCAGGAATGTACTTCAAAATCATCGGTGAAGATTTGATCATCTTACTCATTTATGTTGATGATGCTCTTTTTATGGGTAGTAACAAGGCAAGTCCTTGCTCATAAATCTCACTTTATAAAATGCTGGGAATCTAGGGATCTTGGTCAAGCTACCGAGTACTTAGGTATAAGGATTACAAGAGATCGCAAGAAGCAAGTGATTACTCTAGACCAAACCTGCTATGTGGAGAAAGTTGTTAAACGATTTGGTCAAGACAATTGCAAGCTGGTCACTGTACCTCTTCCTACTGGATATAATCTAAGACCTAACTCGAACCAAAATGAGTCGGATGCTACTCTTCATAGTCGCTACCAGTCGGTCATTACTGTTATATATTATGCTGGGTACCCGACCAGACATAGCCTTCACGGTTATCAAAATGTCACAGTTTTTTTCCAATCCAATGGAAAAACATTTGCAAAAGGCACTCTATATCGTGCACTATCTTTCATTCTTTCAGGATCTTTGCATCTTGTATTCTGGACATGGTAACCAGAACAGTTTATGTGCTTATTCTGATACAGATTGGGCTGGTGATGTTGAAACATCACGTTCCACCACTAGTTATACCATCTTCTTAGAAAATGGCATAGTATCCTGGCTATCTAGGTGACAATGACAAATTACACTCTCTTCTACTGAAGTGGAATATTGTGGCATGACCAAGGTTGCTAAACAACTTCGCTGGATATATAATATCTATGAGTAGTTACAATTCAAGATAGGTCCACTACCACTTTGTGTTAACAACCAAGGTGCTATGTTCTTTGCTTCTAATCCTGCTCAAGAAGGTTGGACAAAACATGTTCGCATGACCGACCACTATATTCGTGAAAGTTTGGAGTTTGGAGAAATCAAGCTCTACTACATACCAACAGATCAGCAGTTTGCTGATATCTTCATGAAGAATCTTGGCAAACAAAAGTTTGAGGATGGTAGAAGATCTCTTTGACTTATTCCCTTTAGATTGTAACATGATCAGCGAGGAGGAGTGTTGGAAATCTGGTATTTCTCATTCCTGATACCAGATTCTAGATTGGTCTATGACCTTATCTTTTACACTATCCATATTACTCACCAGATTAGATAAGTTTCTATTATCTTAGGTCTAGACCATGACATCATTGTGTCATGAGATGTGTTACACATTTCATATACGTTTCACATTCTCTTACATGTTTCATACCTGATACGTGTTCCATCCCTTTATCTTTGACACATTTCATACCTGAAACATGTATCTGTATGGACAGTGTTTCATCACTAATCCCTGTGAAAGACATGGCCTTAAGCCTGTCTAAATAATGATTCTTTCAATCATCCTTCGCTCCATCCTCTCACTCAGAACTCTCAGAAGACTTTATCTCTATTTAAGATATCTTTGTTACCAACCTACAACCAATCAGTGTGTATCTCCCACTGATATCATTACCCTTCTTGCCCCTGCATAATCAGGTAATCCCGATAGTTCCTGCCAAGGAGTAGCGGCAGGAAGACCCTTCTTAATCACATTGATTCGATTAGCCGAAGCTTCACTTTGTATGGAGGAGATTCGAGAAGCAAGAGGACAAATGGAAGATCAAAGCTCAATCTCCATGGGAATGTGTTGGGTAACTAGTTCAACAGTAAAGTCAGCTTCTGCTGTGGTTTGTATGAGAGTTAAGGAGATAGTGAAGAATTTGTGGGGAAGGCGAGTGAGAATAAACATGGCTTTGAAGAATTCAGGTAAATTCAATCCTGCCTTTGTCATCTGTTCAAAGAGGAAAAGGAGGACATTCAAGTCCTCAGGAGCATGTTTGGTATGAACATTGGCTCTCATCCCTTTATGAAAAATATTGAACTTTTCCGATAGACCTGACATGCTTTTGCAAGAGATGGACAAGTCACATCAGTCCAATCAAAACGGACATGTGATTGGAGGTTATCATTGATTGTGACTGCAATAAATCCACAGAGCCATTTGTCAAGAAGCTTCCACTTCTGTTGATCAGCATTCTCTGGTGGTGCAGATACCAGAGCTGTAGGTGAAGTGGCAAGACCTGCATAGGTAACAGTGCCATCAACAATTCCCATAACTGAATAGGTTTGCAAGGTAGAAGTAACACAAATTGACCATTGGGGATAATTTTTTGTCCCCAAGAGGACAGGAATATGGCTGATGATAGAAAATTCAAACTTGAGTTCGGAGGAGGTAGGGAGTTGTGCTGCCATAGTTTAGGATCTAGAATAATAAAACTTTGTCAGCCAAGAACATTTCAAGAGCATATGACAAAAGAGAAAAAGGCTGGGATGTCACAACAACTCTTTTTGGTACTGTTCCTAGCGACCATGGTGGTAGGTTCCTGGAAATGCACCATTGAATATGTCTCCTGATCTTTTTGGAAATGATCCCAGTCTGTTGAATCCAATATCGATGTCTTTCATGCTTGTAATTCAAATGATTTTTAACAGGAATAGTTATGAGATTGCGATACTGATATGGTATGTACGTGTACATCAAGGTGAAAGAAAGTTTGAATGAGGGTCTCCACAAAATAATGTGGGTTGCTTATAAAGCAATCATTAAACAATCCCTTGTGTATGCAAATCTCGTCCTGATCGTGAGGAAAGTAAGGTAGGTCAAGCATATCAAGAGAAGGATTATCGGCAGATGTGGCAAGAAAAGAAAAATAAGGAGGGTCATACTCAAAGCTATAGGCTCAAGTATTTGTCCAAGAAAGTGGCCAGGAAGGTGGAACAGGTTTATTCAAAATATCAACATATTTTGTGAATGCATCAATGTCTTTGTCCTTTTTCAGCAGCCTGTCGACAGACTCTGTTCCAACTTCGTCCAAAAGCGACATCCTGAATGGCTAGGCATCTGCATGGGTACAGCATACCCACATGGGTCATGGGTATGGATATCTGTGGGTATGGTTAGGGTATGGCCATGATGTACCCATATCCATACCCATACCCACTGATGGATTTGGTAGTTGTATCCATGGGTATATTGTATACTTGTTGATACACTATATATGTATGTACAGTACATATGTATTTGATACATTCTTACTATATTTTTCTCTGCACCTTATATTGAATAAACACCATAGTATCTCAATACTAGATAGACAGTAATTGACATATAATGTAAGTGTGTGTCAGGTCCTGGAACACTTTGTTGTATATGCAATGTGTGTACATCACTCATATTTTTTTTTATTTGATAGCCAATGTGCTGTTAAGAACTGTTTTACCCCAGGACCCATGCTAACCTTGCTACCTTGCCAATCACCATCACCAATCAGGTCCAGTCTGGCCATTTGTCTTTGATGGCAAGACCAGACCAGGAATACACTTTGGATTGGTCCAGACTAGTCTGTGTAGAAACTGGTTTTATTCCATGCAATCCTGTGGGAATTACTCTCCAGGCCTGCAAGCCGTAATGTAGTACATGCCTCTGACTTCCTAACAATCCATTATTCATGTGATTTGAATCACAGGCCCCTGAGATAGAGCCATTTTCGGGTTGCATGTCATTTATAGCCCACAATCATTGCATCAGACAGTCTTGTTTGTCATGTGATGCTGTGGGATCTATCTTTCAGGCATGCAGAGAATAATTTAGGGCATGCCCTTAGCTTTCTATCCATCTCTTGGTCATGTCATTTTGTTCAAGGGCTCCTGGGATATCTCTATTTCTGGGTTGCATGTCATTTTATACCCCACAACCACTGGAATTGCATCAAAAAGTCTTTTTTGTCATGTGATCATGTGAGACTCACCTTTCAAACCTGCAGGGTGTAATTTAGGTCATGCACGTAGCTTTCTATTCATCTCTTGGTCATGTTATTTGG
>Ga0307508_10004428_pt1 | contig 13739 bp, 17 predicted proteins | sample 9_EM_MG_FD_203089 | JGI IMG/M metagenome (GOLD analysis project Ga0307508, IMG submission 203089) | Populus trichocarpa ectomycorrhiza microbial communities from riparian zone in the Pacific Northwest, United States - 9_EM | ecosystem: Host-associated > Plants > Roots > Unclassified | place... | reverse complement strand
ATCTTTGGCTGTAGGGCTGCTTGCTGCCGCCACCAACATCGTGAAGCATGCAGACGGAACGTCCACCGTCCTCAAATATAATGAGCCCCCCGAGGCCCGCAAACCAGCTGAGGGCTGGAGAATTTACGTTTTTAAAGGGAAGGAGCAGGTTGGTGCGTTCCAATTTGTCATTGAGCACGACGCACTTGGTTCACTAATTCTTTCTCTGTCCGCTTTCCTTTCAGATCTTCTGCACATTTATCGACAAAGTGCCTATTTAACGGGGCGTGACAAGGCCGTGGCAGACATCCACACCGAACATCCTTCATGCTCGAAACAGCATGCTGCTTTTCAATTTCGCCAAGTAAAATTGCGCAATGAATTTGGTGACTCAAATTTGCTGGTCAAGTTCGCTGTCGATTTAGCTACATCAATGCATAGTCTCTAATGCCATCTTCCGTTCGGGTTTTTCAGGCCATTTATAATCGATCTCGAATCTACTAATGGCACATTCGTCAATGATGTTGAGATCCCCACATCACGATATTATGAGCTACATCCTGGGGACGGTACGCCAGCTCAGAATTCGTCTCCAGTTGGTTTGCTGATTAAAATGGAATTTCAAGTTATCAAGTTCGGTTTGTCCACACGAGAGTATGTTATACTAAATGAAGATGGGGTGTAGTACTACAGGACTCCCCGTGGGCCAGCTAATCGATCTTGTTTGCGGCGTCTTGGGCTTTGTGGGGGTGACCATCACCCTCGCTATCATGCATTGCGAGGCTGCCGTCTTCGTTGCCTTGCTGCCCGCTTCCGCGTTGGTTATCTCGAGCAGTACGTGTTCTATCGACGGGTGAATGGCTTCTTCCGGAGACTTCTTCCAATCAGTATCCCCTGAGCTAGAGGTACCTGTAATGAATCAGTCTAACATCCTTTATCGATATGGCAGTTGCATCGTGCTCGCACTCGTTGCTTTCCTATAAGCAAAGTGTTCGAGAAAATGTACTGAGCACGAGGCCAGGTGTCAAACTATGGGGGCGAAGAAGGCGAGGCCAGCGAGAGCCGTGAAAAGCGACACTGAAGCGCGTTGCGTCAGAGCACATGGTGTATTTGATGGATTGCTAGTTTAGATTTTTTTTTGGGCGCTGATCCAGAAGATTGAGCTCATAACGCAGCCACCATTCCTGAGCTGCTAGCAATGGGTCATGAACTCCTTATTGACAACGCCGGCATTGGGTAAGGTATTCTTGCTTGTTCGTATATATATCCGAGGTATCTCGTGGCCAAGCAAGTAAATCCGGAGATGAGTCTCGATCTCGGGACGGGATTGAAAACACAGGTGTCTTTCGGGATTTTCTCTCGCCACCGACGCATAATTTAGGAAAGCGGACTTCATGGGCGCACTCCAGTAATTATTTCTCTACGATCCTGCACAGTTGCGCGTTCCGACGTGGTGATGATATGCGCGACGCGTTCGGACCGCACAAACCAACCTAAAAGTTGCACCACTTCTCGCAGAAAGTATGTGTCGCGCTTTTCATTAAATATTTCGCTAGTGGCGTTTCTAATGTGTATGTGGTTGTACGGGTGGTTGTATGGCCTCCAGGGTTTTACGATAGTCCCGATCCGAATATTAATTAATAATACTTACAGTACATGTAAAGAATGGTTGCGGACCTTCACGGAATATCCGCTCGCTGGAATTTGACAGCTAGGGCTCCAAAACGTATTTATTCCCATTTGTTAACGTCCGTAAGTTGCGTTGGACCAGCAGATTACGTAGGTAAATAGTCTCCCCTGGCAGCCGTCACGTGCCGTGACCGTCTGCTTCTCAATGGGCTCCCTCACTGATACCTCGAATTTCCCACGCATGTAAATAGAAACAAATAGTAAACCCTTCACTCATTCACGCGTCCATTCTTCTCTCAACGCGTTTTAATGAATCATAGTGCCATAGATACATTCTATGCATCTGAGGATATTACATGGAGCGATCCCGACAATCAAAGGCTGTTACGTGAGCGGCTCTCATCGGACATTTTCACTCCGCACGAATGGCAAGCTCAAGCAACTGCAAATGTGCTTGATTGCGCGAGTTCTGTTGATGTTATCGTAAATCACAATAAAGTTCGATGTTTTCGCGAGTTCCCGGGCATTTCCACTGGCACCCTTTGCAAGATGCCGGAGAGAACGGAGTACAGTGGTATAGGAGACGGTGAGACCCATACGGCATAAGACCCGATACATCCCGTACGCAGCCGAGTTGGCAAATAGCCATATGCCAAACATCTTTTGGAAGGCATTGACGCGGCGGTTACGAGCATTGGCAAGAATCAAGGTGGCCACAAGGGCGAAAAATCAATCCCGCACATTCAGTAATGTGTGGGTTTCAGCATACTGTATCTGTGGCCTCGGGTGCTTGTCGAGATCGAGGGGCTGGCGCATTTCCTTCCGTAACCGTTTGGCGCTTTTTCTTGGAGATGTCGTTGATGAGCCGCCAGATAGTTGGAGCATGGGATTGCATGTATTTCCGCAGATGTTCTATATCCCATCCATGGAGAATAGCCCATGAGAGGGACTGCCGACTCATGCGGAGTGGATTATCCCTAGTTGACATAAGAGCCTCCGCTTCTTCCAAGCACATTGAAGAGACGACGCCGATGGCCCAGCGCTGCATCCGTTAGCGGGCGTAATCTCCAGCGTTCGCGTTTTGAGGTGTGATGTCTTGACCTGCGGGACGTGTTCTTTTCGGTGAGCTAAATCGGTGTTTATAAATAAGATCTAATATGTGGTCAATGTATATCGTCTTCTCGTGTGCATTTAGAAAAGAGCTGATTGCAGATGATACCGCATTACCACCCCCAGCACCCCGACCTTCAATGGCAAAGAGGAGCTCAAGAAAGCGTGGAAGCGAAAGCTTCAAAGTGCGTATCAAGGAGAGGATCTCAACCAGCTTTTCTTGATCTCCAGTGGGAGGCGCTTTAACAGGTGTTTGTGTTGATGGTGCAGATGCCGGGTGTGAAGTGCTCGGTGAGGGGTCCATGATGGACAGAAAACGCGGCACATTGATAAAAGAGCATAAATAGACATTCTGCAAGTGAAATATAGATGCCATGAAGCAAGGTTATGGCTAGATCGACAGGGGGCAACCATAACTTAGGTTGGAGCACGGGACCGGCAAGCGCCGCCCGCCGAGGTATCAGTAAGGGGGCGCGTTTGGAAGCAGACCGTCACCACGTGACGGTCTGCCTTGAGACTATAGGTAAATACAGATGTAAACATACTTCCTTATCCGGTTACTAGCGGGCGGAGGCGGAAAGGACTGGCCTGAGCCCATATTTTGTTTCCTTCTCATTCCCCCGCGCCTAGGTTCCTCGCAATGTTGCCTCCCGAGCTGTCCAAGTTCCGAGCCTCGGTCGTCAGTGCCTGTGTCGACACAATTAAAGCCGTGTACTCGAACCCCATGGATCCACGTCATCACTGTGTAGTCTGGGGCGCTTACTTCATCAAATTTGGGGACGGGATTCTCTACGACGAGGCTGCGACACAGCATTACAGAAGTCAGTTCAAGACCCGGGTGCACCACGCATTCCTAAGGTCTATGACTGCTTCACCTATAGCATGACGACGTACTTTGTAATGGAGTTCATTACATTTATGACCATCCGAGCTGCCATGGACGCAAGTCATCGCGAGGAGTGGGTTTACAGCGGGGTTGCGAAGGCGCTGAACTGGCTTCGTACCGTTCCCGCTCCGCCCGAGGCGAGGATTGGTCCCGTAGGACATGGTCTCGCCCGTCACAAAGTATTTCAGGATTGGGAGGCCCCTCTCGAGTTCTCAAGCACCCATGCACTGGAAATCTATATAAATGAAGTGCTGTTCAACACTTCTGTACTTTCTCATCGGTTGCTAACCACGGTTTGAGCCAGGCTTTCACCCGTATTCCGCCTGACTGTAGGCCGCCATTGGTTGATTTCAGGCAGGACTCCGAAGTGTTCATGCAGCCCGACATGCACGAGGACAACTTTCTTATTGACGATACAGGGAGGATTTGCCTAGTCGACTTTGAGACCGTGGGCCGGCTGCCGGAATCTTTTGCTAGCTATATAGGGCATTTACCTGACACCCCCTTCGTCAAGGGGGTTGCCAGCCACTTGGGATGGCGAGAATCACCTAACCTGCACTCGCTCATAAGAGCTAAGGGAGTGCTATGGATGTGCGCCGACCCCTCGCTTGGTACGTCCAAGTTACCTACCCTGGGATTACTAACCAATGCTAGCGCCAGGCCTGGATGAGCATGGGAGCCCGCGACGAATACAATGAATACAACAAAGTCAGTCATTGCTTTCACAGACCCCAATCAGTGCGCGGCCCCAAAACCCGACCCAACAATGAATGGGAGTGGGCATCACTCGGCTCAGAATAGCATACCCGAGACTAGTGAGGCGTACCTACAGAATCACCCCTCATCCACAGTGGGTGTCGCAAATGCCATCGATCCTTCTATGTCTCTTGGCAAGCGAGGAAAGTCCATCACGAGTCATGACTGTTCTGAGAAGACCAATGCGAAGAAGACCGAGTCGTGCATAACCACATTTTAATTTCTCCCCCCCTATGATGACTTCCTCACGTTCCTTTGTGACTTTGTCAATTCTTCTGGTTCCTGGAAGTGCCAACACGAGTTCCGCCATCCGCCACATGGCCCTGACTTCAAATGAAACCCTGAAAGATCTTACTTCAGCCGTTGCTCACCGCGTGCATGAAATTACAGGGTTTCAATGGACATGAGTTAATCTATGACACTGCATAGCTCAAGGCTGTGACTTATACTCAATCCTAATCCAACATTATAGATACATGATACAAAAAATCGAGACGTTCAATACCCGACTTAGTTATGAATGCTGCGTGACAATGGGCGGCCGGCTTCCGACTTGAGTTATGTGTATATATAGTTGCCTCACACTTGAGCAACTTTCCATATCATACACAAGGAGAGCACTTCGCGATCAATTCACGTGATGTCGCACTTTCTCAACGGCCCGATTGTCGCTAGTGCTCGCCACCAAGGGTCGAAATTCCTACGTCACGGTATTGTGAACCCCATCTGGGGACGCTACCCTACCTACTAGAATCTGCTTGGTCGACTAGGAATCTGATCTTTTCCAAGTCATCAATTTGGGTTTGTTCACGCGAGAGTAGGTTATTCTAGATGAGGAGGGTAATAAGGCAATAATCCCGGGATCGCCACCTAATCGTTCCTATCTCCTCCGCTCGGTTTGAAGTGTCTTGGACTTCGTGGGAGTCCCCCTCATTGTCGTTTTTTCTATCCGGCTTTGGTCCTTCGCTCTGATTTTTCAACTTGAAACTCGAAAGGGATCAAGAATTTCACTTGGGGACCTGCGAGCGCTTTATTGTCAATTTCTTTTTGGCGAGGAATGACCAATAAGGTCATTCACGGTGCTATCAACTGAATGTATTGTACTAAGAAAGAAAACGAACGGCAGAGGTATTGCATCCAGGGAAAGGTACACCGAGATCCCCACTCGAGTTGTTTCTGGGAGGTAAAGAACGTGGCACGAACGAATGTACTGGTTCTGAATATATGGGTAAGCAAAGAACAAAAAATGCAAAAAGCACGAAAGAGAGGCACACTAGCAAGGTATCAGAACACAAGGATAGCAAGGACAGCAGGCTACATTTTCGCCGTGAGCTCATCGAGTTGCTCAGGCGCCAGCGCCCTCAGGGTCATACATTTGATAAAAATTTTGCCATCAAGGTCAGCCAAGGTGTAATTGTGAGCAAGCTGCTGACCGGCAACAACGTCGCGGACAATACTGCAATACGGTTGGTCAATCAGTATGAAGCCACAGTATACACAAATCAAACAGGTACACACTCAGCGATCAACCGCTGTTTCCCGACATTAACAAGTGGACGAAGTGGCACTTCGAGCGGCAGAGGTGGAAGAGGAGCGAATTTTCCTGGATCGCTAAGATCGGTTCCATAGGTGTAAGGCTTGTCGCAACTAGTAGGATCAATGAAATCAGGAAGAAGGGAATGGTCATTCAGTTCGCCGAGGTATGCGTCTATTAAATCAAGTAAGCATCGAAACAAGTCTTGGCGGCACATGAAAATATGACTTACGGATAAATGGAATACAGGAGGGCTTGGCATTTTCAAGTACAGTGTGCCCATCCCTGTCAGTGGTTTTGACGGCTGCCGAGGGAGCCATCCAACGACGTGCAGCCAGCTGTGCAATCGTCTCGCGAATATTTCGATAATTGCCTGCCGGGGCAGTGAATGCAATCAGATCTTTCAACATACGAAGCTCCCATGCGCCAATTCGATGCCATGAGCGGCGCATCGCGCGGGCAACGGGCTGACTCTGTAGTCCGAGCATGATCGCTACTAGTGATGCAAAGTTGTTTTGGTGATGCAATTTCTAGCGTAAACGGAGTGAGACAGGCCTTTTGAGAAGCGTGACACCAGCTTACCGAGGCGAGACGGATGAATTTATCCACCAGAGACGGACGATCCCGAGCAGGCGTGAGCACAATTTCCGTCGCGGTCCACATCAGCATCAGGTTGAATCTAGCTCGACATGCGCTGACGCTGCTAATAGTAGGGAGATTACGATACGGCGCCTCCTTCAGCGCATTTTTCCTCTCAGCATCCCACTTGATGAACCATTCCCAATCATACACGGTAATTTCGGGGACTGGCCGAGCCCACTCAAGAGATACTATCTGGTCAAATTGGAGGTTCGTGAGAAGGTCACGATCGATGATTGAAAAGTGTCGAGCAAGGGTGTCCGAGCGGTAATCCATAATCCATGAACGTGTGTGAGTAAGTTGAGGGGCGTCGTGTGGTCCCGGGACATCGTAGGACGGAAGCCAGCCGGAGTGCGACCCAGGAGGCGGGAAACGTTCGAGACCAGCGTGGGTCCCAGACGGCACCGGGAACTCCGGAACAAAAGGGGATTTGGCGTCAACACCCGCTTCACCCGCCACCGATCTGGGAAGGAAGACCACCGTCTCTACCACGCCAGACGAGGCGGGCTCAGTGGTTTCTTCCGAAGTCGGTTCAACATCCTTGGGAGCAGTAACTTCGGCGGCATCCGAGGAATCGGTGGGGCCAACAAGATCAGGAAGGTCAACAGAATTCTCCGTTACAGGTGGGGGCTTTTCAGAGGGCGCGGCAGGAACGCCGTCAGATTCTTCCTTGGAATCTTCTTCGGCGACCCAGGCAAGGAATGCCTCATCTGCGAGACGATCTTCGTGTGAATAGTCTGCTCCAGCCTCTACGGCCTTTGTACGCTCCTTGGCACGCTTGATCATAGCCTGAAGCTTTTCAGCCTTCACTTTTGCGATTTCAGGATCAACTGCTCCTTCAAGACGACGGAGAGCCGTTTCGGCGTCACCACCTTCTACATCGTCGTCGTCCTTATGGATAGGAGCGAAATGCCATGCCCTTGGCTTCTCATCAGGAGCAAGCAACGGACCGTCGTCATCAGTGTCATCTGGAGAAATCTCAGAGCTTGTGCGGGAACCAGCATGCCGCGCTTGATACACTGCGGCTGCCTCATCCTTTCGGCTGGCATCTTCTTCGGCTAAGCGGTACTCTCGACGCAAAGATACGTGAGAATTGGACTTCGCTGATTTTTTTTGAACTGGTCGCTCCTTGGTCTTTCCTTTCATGTCTTCTTCAGGCTCGGAATCCGATGAGGATGAGTAGTTCTCCTGTTCAATGAAGCCTTCTAGTCCTGGGGGTAAACCCGGGGGAGCGCGAGGAATGGGCATAGGGGGTGGCTTAACCACCTCGCTCAAAGAACGACGTGGGAGAAGCTGGCCAAAACTAGATATAGAGGAAGCCCATGATGCAGTGGAGTCACGCAAATGCAATCGGGTGTGGTTGATGGCTGAGATAGGAGCTACACGGTCGAAGGGAGGAGGATGACGGAGCGCTCTCGTTGCACAATGGGTCTGGCTAACCCCCTCGTCACTTTCTGTATCAGCATCATGATCAACGTGTTCGGAGCTGGCGTCAGCGGATATTGGTGCGATCGGCAGGAGCTTGTCGGTATCCACAGGCAAGGCGGGCAGGGGACGCTCAGCAATATCACGATGCTTCAAAGCACATTAGCGAAGGAGCGTTGTAATATCATTCAGAGTTATTTACCTCAGTCTCAACATTGTGACTGCCTCCTTCATCAGTAGGCGGAGCCTCGGGTAAGGGCCGATTATTGGTTTCTTGCGCCGATGTTTCTACATCTTCCCCATCAACGGCCGGGGGATGTACACCGATAACAGGAATATTGTTCATTTCGTCGTCCGCAACAGCCTCTCCATTCGCGTATTCGTCATCTCGATCCATGGAAAGCGGCGAACGATGGTAGGGGGTATAGGAGCCACTGGGCAACTTGGAGAAGGATCCAGATATTGACGCTCCGCTGGCGATGCCAGCATTCCGCTTAAATATGGACCCTTTCGGCATCTGACCGACGATCTTCAGGGGCTGGCTTGTAAAAGGGGAGCGAGGATTTAACATGTGCTTCCACTGGCTCAGTCGACCAAGTGTATTCACAACGGCTCGTTCCATCTTGCTGTGATGCTTGGACACATATGAAGTTCCTCGCTCAGCAGACGTCGCATTGGGGTTCAGCGTAACAGGGTCGGCAATGTGCAAAGGTGCCATGACGTTTGCCTGTTGGATTGTAAGGCGGCCGGCATGAGGAATCATGCTGCTGACGATTTGGCCGGAGATTGTGGGAGCACCAATTCCAGCACGGAGGTAGGCCCGCTGGTATGGGGTGAGTGGGGGAGGTGGTGGGTTGTCGCCATCAGGTTCATGAAAGCCGTCGTCAGATGGTTTAAGGTGAGCAATATCAGCTTTGGGGAGCGGAAGCGTGAAATCAAGATCAACATCTGGATTGCGAGGGTCTGTTCTTGATGGGTCGTCATGGACGATGAGCATTTCCAAAACCGGAGACATGTCCAGCAGTTCGTGTGATAGCGGTACGGTATTCCCATCCCATTCGCCGAGTTTGCGGTCTTCGGGTGGCGTGCAAGCACGGCTGTCTTCATAATAAATTATTTTGGATTGCCGAACGAGATCTTTTACGAGTCCCAGCATTGCCTGAAAGCGGAACGTCAGCAATAACGCCGAGATTAGAGGCGCGACAATACTTACCTTGGCATCCGGCAAGTTATCCAGCAGTTTACTGCGAGATATCAGGTTAAGCCAATTCGTCATCATGATTCCGAGTCTTCGATTTCTTAAGAAATCGACAACAAAGAAGGTCGATAGCCAATATCGCAAGACGACACATGTGCGAGCACGCACAATCCTCTTGATGGCTCCATCTTCTTTCCAACGCGTTAGTTCAGGCTCGACTTCAACGCCCTCCGGAGCTACCGCGTCGTCACAGCTGGGCGTCAACGTCCACTGGAACCGATAGATAAGAATATGCAGTAGATCAAACGGACTGATGTAAGACCGATATGTGTAGAAGAACTTGAGTAATTCTTCATAATCAAGCTGCGATGTCAGTTGTGCGACCCAACGCTCAATCGTCGCGGCTAAAATGGCGGGTTTATCAAAGTTTGTGAACGGAGTTGTCAGCTCCGTGTCAAGTGTGTCGGAAGATGGTGTCATGGCAGAAGACGAAGAGTTCGTCGCATTATCGCCAGCAGTAGACACTGAATCCCGGTCACGTTTCCTCCCATCCGCATAACGGCTTGTGGTGAACGCGAGTCGGCTCATATCAGGGGTGTACTTCCCCTTGAAGGAGATAAGCTCGGTCAGGCTCCTCCCATACATGACAAAGCGCGGATCGTCATTTGGCGAGCCAAAGTGGTGATCAGAGGGTATGTAGAGGCCGACCCAGGTTGTCTCCGTGGGGCCGCCAACGAGGTGAACTGGGCTCTGTTGTCGATCGAACATTGGCCCCAACGACTCAAACTGTGGCATGACAGTGGTCACATCCATACGTCTATACGATGCGGAGAATGTAGGCGTCTTAGTGCGTTCGTCGTATCCATCGTCACGAATCGTTGACCCTGACGAGTCCATTGAGGCAGTTGTGCGCAGCGAGCCGTTGCTCGGACGCGGTGCAGTGGAGCGGTACTCCCGCGGACTCGGCTTGCGCACCTTGTGATATAATTCGTCTGGCGCGGAGTACAGAGGGTGCACGTTAGACATCATCAGGCTATTCTCGAACGGCGACTGGACAAGTGAAGTCGTAGATGCGCGGAATGAGGGCGGCCCGGTCTTGGTCAGGTGAGCCGGAAAAGAGGAGGGTGGGGGCGGCGCGAGAGAGGCTATTGATACTCGCGCATTCGGAACGTATTGAGGGGTCAGGAGTCCAGACGAAACGGAGAGCTGCCCACTCATAGGTCGCGGAGAGGTCGAATGGTTACTCGAATGGTTGCTCAAAGGGCGTGCGGCGTTCGGTGGGGTGTTGAGTAAATTCCGAAAATCAGGTATAGACCGGGAATTGGTTGAGGGCGTTAATGAAACCGCGGAATCCCGAGGTGGGGAGTCCAATGCCGCATAATCATCGTGGCTGTGACGACTCCTACGTTTCTTCGACCTTGGGAGGGTGGACCGTAATTTGGTGGGTGAGGTGAAGAGGCTGACGAGGCTTCCTCGTATACCCCTGTGGTGCGCAGCGTCCTGCTCAGCGTCGTCTTGTACTGTTGATTCGGCCTCCATCTGAGGCGTTTCTGAAGTTGGGGTGACAACGGGCGAGGTCTGGTTCGGGACAGACGAGAACAACAAATAGCTATTATGCACGACATCAGCGCAGACCCTGCAATGATTCGCCCATCGATTGGCCGACGTACCTCACTCGATAGACAGGGGTACCAAGGGGACTGGTCACGTTGGAGACGCTGTACACAATTCGCTTCCCGGTAGGATCGAGCTTGGCCAAAGAGTTGTACAAATTCTTCAAATCATTCGCAGAGAGACCGTCAGTGGTCTCTACGAACGAGCCGTCGTCTTCAAAAAATCATTGATTGTAAGCGGAAGGTGGAAAATGTGATTTGAGGAAATGATGGGCATACCAGCTATTGCCAGATCTGCCGCCAAGAGTCGCTCCACTCTCTCCTTCTGTGTTTCAGAAGCGACCATACTGTCAACTTCACAGATTTTGAAGCGCAACGTGCCTTGATGATCGGCGGACGCAACAAGAAAGGGCAGACATCTACCGGAAGCAGTAGGAGTCATTTTCACGAACGAAGAACGAGGTTCGTGCTGAAAACAAGCCGCCTGGTGCGTTGCACGAGCTGGTGCGCACGAAAGACGCGAAACCCGCGGTTGGATGAGTTCCTAGCGGTCCTATCCTAGGAGGGTCCGACTCCGAGCAGGGGCGGGAAACGCCCGGTTTTTATTCTTCCCACAACAAAGGATGCAGCCATTCGTTCGTCAATCCCTTGTTCTCTCCCGGTCTACCCTCCGCCGTTCTTTCTCTACCTCCCCGGCACGCCTCACAAAGGTTGCTGTGCTCGGTGCCGGCGGTAAGTCGAGAGTCCTTTTTTGTCTTCCTTCGAAACTGACAACATACCTCAACTCGCCGGAAAAAAAAAGGTGGAATTGGCCAGCCATTATCCCTGCTCCTCAAGGCAGACCCCCTCGTCTCGTCGCTAAGTCTCTACGACATTCGAGGTGCCCCAGGTGTTGCTGCCGATGTCAGTCATGTTGACACCGCTAGCGAGGTTACCGGTTATGCGCAAGAGCAGCTTGCAGAGGCCCTCAAAGGTGTCAAGATCGTCGTCATTCCCGCTGGTGTTCCACGCAAGCCTGGCATGACTCGCGACGACCTCTTCAACACCAACGCTTCAATTGTCCGTGATCTCGCTAGAGCTGTTTCTGAGAATGCGCCAGATGCGCACATCCTCATCATTTCCAGTAAGCTCTTTGTCACCACGTTCTTGTCAGTAACACGTGCGTGGGAAGCTATCCAACTAATTGCTTCCTATCCGTGAACAGACCCGGTCAATTCCACCGTTCCCATTGTCGCGGAGACTCTCAAGAAAGCTGGCACATACAACCCGAAGAAAGTCTATGGTATCACCACTCTCGATGTCGTCCGTGCCTCACGCTTCCTCGCGAGTATCAAGTCTACCGACCCAGCCGACACCATCGTCACCGTTGTTGGCGGACACTCGGGCGTGACTATCGTTCCATTGCTCTCCCAATCCGAAGTTGGCGCTAAAGTGCAGCAAGGGAGCACCGAGTGGGCTGAGCTCGTCAAGCGTATCCAATTCGGTGGTGATGAGGTCGTCAAAGCCAAGGACGGAGCCGGCAGCGCCACGCTTAGCATGGCCTATGGTAAGCACACCGTTGGTTGCCGACAATAGCAACAGTGCTTAGACTGTACGATATCTAGCCGCGGCCAAATTCACGCATGCACTCCTTCGCGCTATCGGTGGCGAGAAAGGTGTTGTTACGCCTTCTTTCGTCGAGTCGCCGCTGTTCGCCGACGAAGGCGTTATCTTCTTCTCGAGCAACATCGAGCTTGGGGTGAGTATTCTTGGCTATATATGCCATACGCATAGTGAACCTGACTATATGCTGTGTAGCCTGAGGGTGTTACCAAGATTCATGACCTAGGCACACTTTCTGCCGAGGAGCAGAAACTCGTTGATGCCGCTCTTCCTGAGTTGAAGAAGAACATTGAGAAGGGAATTGCATTCGCTACTACATGATAGGATAGGATCTCAGCTGGTGTAGACAAGTCCATTTTACCCCCCAAAGAGTCATGCATTCCGCACTGCGTAAAAATCTAGCCCCGAGAAAAGGTGATCAAGAAATTAGTGTCTGTATGTCTTGAAGGCCACAGAAGGATTTTCTACACGGTATCTACCGACATCTTAAACACCATTATACGTGGTGAGTTAATAAACAACGAAAGCAGCGTCCCGTCTAGGAGCAATCGCGAGTTACCCGTAAATGAAGAAAAAAAAAATCATGTTGTTGCCGGAACCACTCCTTCCTCTTCTGTTCACGTCTTTTGAACCAGAGACGCATAAAAGTTTGGCATCACCGAGGCGGCACCCAATCGACCAGGGTATCGCCTCCAAACACTCCCACATAGACATTATCCAGCCATGGACAACAATGTTGGGCCCATACTTCCATACAGCTGACCGTTGGGATGGAGAAGCGGACAAGCGGTTCTTGATGGACTGGGGACGGCTCCAATGGAGAGGGAAGTGTGAATGTGTTCTTTGGATTGTACTCGTCACATGGCTCATGAGTCGAGGAGAGGGGTTGGTGGACTCGAGAACGAACGATGTATTTGCAGTCAAACTCGACTTTGAGCGACCTGAGATGGGGTAGGTGTGATAGATAGACAGCCCATGAGCCCCACTGAAAGAGCTCCTACGTAACGGGATGCCGTATTGTCAGGCGAGAAACGGTCAACGGTTATTGGAGAATCCGGGCCCACGTACCTGCGCGGTATCCTCTGGCGTGTATGCACGGAGGTACAGAGATCGCAGGTGCGGTAAATGCCTCGCTACTGCGCGCAGCACCACATCAGGATCAAATTGATCGAGGGTAGCAATCGCCAAGTCGTCCACCACACTCGCGGAATCCTGCAGTGCGCGCATCAGGGGAGGCCATTGGTGCGACTCGAGCTGCACAACAGTCTCGCCAGAAATGGGGTCTTCTTGCATTCCAACGTGGCCTAGATCTATCCTCGGCTCGGATTCCGAATGAAGTTGCTTCGTGTATATCGTCCTCACCCGCGG
>Ga0307508_10004427_pt1 | contig 13739 bp, 20 predicted proteins | sample 9_EM_MG_FD_203089 | JGI IMG/M metagenome (GOLD analysis project Ga0307508, IMG submission 203089) | Populus trichocarpa ectomycorrhiza microbial communities from riparian zone in the Pacific Northwest, United States - 9_EM | ecosystem: Host-associated > Plants > Roots > Unclassified | place... | reverse complement strand
CAGAATCTGAGACCGAGCTGATGAGTTTCTTCGTTGATGCCGTTCGCGAACCTACAGTATGTTTACCCTGGCAAGTCATCACCTCAACCGTTCTTACTCGTTGTGGCCTAGGCTGAATATCAAGACCTCGAAGCAACGCTCAACCAACACACGCGCTTCTCTTCTTCGCCCCTTCCCCCTGCTCGCAAGCGTTCACTATTTCACTGTCACATTGCTCATTTGCGGGAGAAATACCTCGCTGCCCTCCATGCGCTTTTCCTGTCGTATTCTCCTTCACTCTCTTCGAAGTTCTCGGACTTGACACCCGAACAACGTGCCTCGTTAGGCTCCTCGCTGCCTGCCCAAAAGCTCGGATTCAAATTTGATGGCTCAGGAGCGTCGAGCATGCGACGTGAATGGGAGGCTTGGCTATCGAAACGTACAACTGACGCTCGTGCCGAGTTCCAAAAACTACTTGAGGAAAACAGCTTCATCGAGTTCTGGGGAAAGGTTAGTAAGCTCGAGGATGTAAACGAGGACGACAGAAGACTCGTGGTTCCCGGCGAAGAGGATCTTGAGATGAACGAAATGGGCGGCGGACCAGCTGGCAACATGGGCGATGACACCAGCGAAGGGAAACTGGATCTGAAGACCCTTGCAAAAAGCATTACAGAGAAAGAAATTGAGCGAGTCCTTAAGGTGCGTTGTCCCTAAGCGCTGAGTGATACAAGCGAGCGATCTTTGCTTTCAGAATGATCAACGATATCGCGCCTTCGATCATGTTCCCGAACACCGTATGCGTTGGGTCAAGGTAAACCCGCCATCACCTCACGCTCTGAACAAATTCTTATACATCACTCAGGATTATTTGTCCTCGCTCTCTGCGCCAGCTCGCTCGGTGCATGTGCAGCCGCAATCACACTGATCAATTAACATTATGCGACTATGGTACACTAGAATGGAGTTATAATATGAGGGAAGACGGGCGGTGTCATTGGGGTCCATTCATGCTATGACCCCGAGATGGTCTTCTTTTATTGTCGCAATCCCAAACTTCGGCATGCGTGAGCAGAGCAATCGGTTGATAGGAAACCAACTGGGACGCTCACAATCTCTGTTGCATCGACGCGCGTCCCTACGACCTTGAGACGCATTCTCGTATTCTTTTCAATGACCTATTGTGCGAATCATCCGAAACGGTTGAATGGCTTATGAAGCGTGCAGCGACTCACTGGGTCAGCCAAGGATGATACCCATGATGGCGGAGTTGAGGAAGGATCAAACTTATAGCTAGCGCCGATCAACTAAAACCAGATGTTAGGTCTACAGACTGGGGCGGCGGAATAGAAAATACCAACGTGTGAAGAGACAAATACGCGCAGCGGGCCGACTTCAGCAAAGAAACCCATCTAGAATTCCGGTTGAGAACCTTTCACAATGATTTTAACATGATGCGTCGCACCTTGCTCACTTCGTCGACGACGCCTTCTAGCACTTCGCCCTTAAAGGGTTTGAATACGATTGCACGGTAGCGGCAGAGGAATTCAGCTGAACCATCTCCAGGAATAACTGTCCCAGAGCCCGTGTCGATTATGTTAAGCACACATATGATGTACCCATACTGCCCTACACATTTGCCTTCAACATCTGAGCGTAACTTTTCGTCAAGCCACTGAAGCATGCGTGGACCAAAGTAGATGGGATGAACTTTGATGTTCTTCGTTAACTCCTTCTAGTCTCATCAAATTGTGCATCAGTAGAAATAATTCATATGTCAACCGCAGGAACGAACGATGAAGAACATTTCTTGACACCGCGTGTCTTGTTTTCACCGGCGCTTAGATTTCACAAAAAAATATTTTGGCGATGGTGGCCTCCAGGATTGTTGATGGACCTGTAATAGGGATCAATCTCGGAAATGCCTACGCCTCAATAGCTGTCGTACACAAGGTGTGTCTGATACGCAAGAACAATCGACGGCAGCCCTCTTACGATACGTGCTGGCTGGAACCAGGAAGGGCACGCCGAATGCATTGCAAACGAGGATGGAGAGCGACAAATCGCCCTCGCGGTATCTTACAACGGAGAGCAAGTGGTGCGCATGCTTGCAACGTCTTCCCGATTTATTGTTCATCCTTGTGAGCTGCAGTACATTGGTAATGTAGCGAAACCGCAATTGGTTAAGAACGCGAAAAACACGATCATTGGCTTCAGGAATCTACTTGGGAAAAAGTGCGCCGTACGCCGCACCCTATTTGACGCGCGCTCATAGCCCCTCCAGACCCAGCGAAATCTCCATGGAATCAGATGGCAGGTCTGCGCCTCTTGTAGACTTGGATAGCAACATCGGGTATAAGGTCCAAATTCTGGTACCGCCACCCAAACCCATCGTCAAAAACCCGGCCTCTGCACGATCGACGCCTGCCCCCACACGGGCGCCTTCCCCCCCGCCTCCCGTGGAAGCGACGAAAACTGTCACTGTGTCCGAAGTCATGACAATGTTTCTGAAAACATTGAAGACATCTGCAGAAGATTTTCTCGGGAAGCCTATTGCTGGGGCGGTGATTAGCGTTTCAGACTCTTGGAACTCCACTCAACGCGCTGCACTTACGAAAGCGGCAGAGGATGCAGGAATACACGTCCTGCAATTCGCTCCCGAGGAGGCACTCGCTCTAATAGGGGCCCATGATTCATCCGCTGGCAAGACCTTATTAGGACTCGAATCAACGACATCCCATAACGCCTCTGATGCATCTGCTGCTCACGCAAGAATTGCCGAAGCATCCTCAGATCGAATATCACTCGTTCTTGATATAGGAAGCTCCTCCCTCACGATCAACCTTCTCTCTATCAAGGAGAGTACACTCATGCATTCATTGCTGCCCAATGGGGCGCGACATGTATCTGATGCTGGGGGCGACGCTATCGATTCCTTGCTACTCGCGCACTTCTTTAAGGAATTTACGAAAAAGACGAAAATACCAATCGCCTTTCCTCCTTCGTCACCAGAAGACCGTCGGGCCGAAGCCAAACTTCGTCTCGCTGTAGATGACACAAAAAAATCCCTTCAGGCTAGCACCAGTGCTGCAGCTTGCAGCGTAGAAAGCCTTAAAGATGGCATAGACTTCAGTGTGACCATGAACCGCCTTCGCTTCGACGTTTTACTCGCACCCTTCTATTCGATCGTCATCAAGGAGATCGCTGGTGTGTTGGAACGCGCTGGCATAGCGAAGGAGCAGATTGACGAGGTACTTCTGGTTGGCGGTTCCTCAGGGCTGAGCGGCCTCTCGGAGCGACTAGAGGCAATTTTCGGGGAAAGGAGCAATGTTGCCATCCGCTCGGACTTCGATGGAAGTCAATTAATCGCCAAAGGAGCCGCACTTCAAGCCAAATTAGTTGCACCTTTGTCAATTGCAGATTCCCCTGCATTTGCAAGCGAAGCGAACGAGGTAGCGTTCGTCTCAGTGACGAGTAAGCCTATTGGTCTCGTCTTCCCTGGCTCGCCTTCAGAAGACAAAACAATACCAATTGTGCTCATCGCGGCAGAAACCCCACTTCCAGCCCGGCGTACAGTGAGACTCCCGGTATCTTCGAACGCAAACAGCGTGGCTTTTGAAGTCTGGGAGGGCGGGATTGCATTGAAAGATCTCCCAAAAGAGCCCAGACCAAAATATTCGGATGACGAGGGCGACGACGGGGAACCAGAAGAGGATGAGGAACCCGAGAGGGGGACCGTCATCTACAAGGAAACTTTATTGGGTGGGCTATTAGTCGATGCCATTCCGATAGAGACGAAAGGTTCTTTCACCAAGCTGGAAATACAAACAGATCTAGGTTTGGATCGCTCCATTACTATCAAGGCGAGGACTATCAGCTCCAACTTAGGGAATGTCGGCGCATGGGTTTCGTTCTCTAGCAAGTAGACTCGCGGAACCCAACATGTTTCCTCCAGTATATACGCCCATTTGATCGGCTGAAATCAGGCGCCCAGCGCTACCTCATCTGAGCTTCTTCCAGACCTCTTATAGTAAATGAGTTCGTACAGTGCCAGATAATAACGAAGTCTTCAAAACACTGAGCAATATTTTCCTTCTACGATTCTGCAACAAAATAATGTACACTTATGTGCGCCACGACGAACTTGCACCCGAACGGTTACGACCTGGAATCGAACTGCGTAATGATCAGCCACCCCATTCGAAGAGATACCACATGCGTCGTTTGATGTCAACATTGCGTCTTGGAATCTTCGTTACGATTCGCAGCCTGATAACCTGCGTGTCAGCGAAAGCATTGCAAGACTTGCAGACCCATTGAAATCCCCCTCTAGAGCCTATTATCGTCACACTAGCGAGAGACCTTGGAGCGAACGCAGGATACCTGTAGCGAATACGCTGATTCAGGCTGGTGTAGATATCATTGGTATTGCGGAGACACAAGCAGCTGGCCCACAAGCGAATAACAAGTTTCCCGCACAGGCTTCCAGGAAGCACTGAAGCGCCAGGTAGACGATATGGTAGAGCTCCTTGGGCCAGAATGGGACTGGTTTGGTGTGGGACGTGACGATGGTGCGGAAAGCGGAGAGTACAGTCCCATTTTCTTCAAACGGTCAGGACTTCCTATGTTACGTTGTAATCTGGCTCGCCTGTGCTGACTCTTGCAAACTGGGAAGGTCGAAATTCGATGCCTTGTCGAAGGACTCTTTCTGGCTCAGGTAAGCAATCTACGGCGCCCTTCGAGCGGTCGTCGTCATTGAGTCTTTTGCGTACAGCAGAACACCATTCAAGCCCTCCAAATACCCCAATGCAGGATCCTACAGAGTGTGCTCCTCCGTGATATTGCGGGATAAGATCACCGGACGCTTGTTCAATGTCCTTAATACACATCTCGATGATCGTAGCGATGAGCAACGCCGTCTTGGGGCGGCACTGTTGGTTCATCGTGCACGCTTTGAGGCACAGATACGACAGCATACTGTACTAATCCTAGGTGACTTCAACAGTTCCCAGTCAGGTCGTGATTCTGGAGCGTACCAAATTGCGACCGGCGTCCTTGAGCCCCCTTCCCTTCCCGCAGACTTTCTTTCTGCATTTCCAGTCTCTGATGACGCCCCCGCTTTCAAAATGGTTGACGTGAAAGCCGAAGTCCCTAGGCAATTTGTTTCGGGACACTATGCTACTTACACAGGTTGATGCCTCCGCACGTTGGTCATAAACTCAGGCATTGACACTTTCACTTGCGAAGGATTCTCGTCTCCGAGTAATTCCTCCGCTTTTACTAGAATTGATTTTATTTTCGGAGGCTCTAATGGTGGATGGTGGGTGGCACCGATTTGACGGATTGTCGAACGGGAACAATTGACGAGTCATATTAGGAAGGGGAAAACATACCACGTGGGGAACTCCCTGACTGACGATGGCATGTGGACCAGTGATCATCGCCCAGTTTTCTGCGACATAGAATTATATGGCTCACAAGATTGTTGAAGAAGGGGACTACGCCAACTATCAGCGGCGCAAGTGTACGTGCCTGACGCAATTGTAAGTGTGCCTGTGCGATTGAAGTTCACGATGTGCCAGCATCTCCAGGCAGAAAGTGCCCGACATTTTCAATGGAAGGATGGTCGACAGTCTCGTAGAGCGGGAATATAAACTGCTCGGCGGCATCAACTATTTCTACGTTGCTCATAGCGAAAAAAGCCAGCTTCGAGGCCTTGATTAGCCTCGTGATTCGTCCCACCGTGTCGGCCTAACGTATACATAAGCGTTCAAGGGAATTCAGGACAAGAGGAGGGCCAGAGCTTTCTCATCGACAGAATGCGGCGGCAGGAATGTCCATTTCTTCAAGACGAAGGGAGGAAAGATCGCACCAGGTCATAACGATCAAGTGCTGGAGAATGCTCGGGGTCCGTGAGACGAGGAAGTTGAACGGTCGAAGGTCTGCGATTGGTGTCGGCTCATTCAAGCGCCACGGCTCAACACGCTCACAAGTTGCTCCGCAAACGAGGGCTTGGTCTTGTGTGAAGGGCGTGGCGAAACACTTGATCCAATCGCGCAAAGAAACTTTGAGCCATTTCATCGGAATCAGGATCAATGAGCCCAACCTTCGAACGTGAGGGAGGAGATCAGCCAGACGTTAATATCGGATACTTCATATTTTCGCCCTTCGTCATCCTGAATCCAGCGAATCTCTATTCTCAGTGACGAATTGCTACTGAGCCTGAGGCACTGGGATGCCCATTCACATCGCCGTGATAGCTCGCTTGGTATAGTGTGAGACAATAATCGTGGCGTAGCGAAGCACTCTCCATGATGAGCAGACACTTGAAATGGTGAAATGGGAAGATTGGTACGTTGGCGGAAGGTGGCTTTGCTTGTAGTTGAGCTGTTCACTTTCTTTGCCGTCCACTCAGCATAGCCTTTCAGATTCGGCGGCGGCGACACGGCAAATAGAAAACGCGCGCGATCAGCTCGTTAACCAGCTCGTCGTCACCGGCACGCGTAAAGCCACCGCAACGCAGCCAAAAAGGGTGTAGCTGTGAGTAGTCACTAATATGCATAGGGATTCCGCACAAGCGGCACAACAACCTATGCAGAATTTATAACAAGGATAAAGTGGCTTGTATGAACGATGACTTGTGCGGGTGTTGAGCTACACAAGACTGGTCACTTGATATGCAGTTCTATGTTCCAGCTATCTCAGTTGGACGCAAATACAATTTAGGTATATAGCGACAATGCAGAACAGGCGAAGCGAAATGAATAGCAGCCAATTGCGTGAGTGATGAGATGCAAGGTACCAAGCGCGAGACGGTCAGAATAGTTGAATAATACTCTTTGTGCACGTAGCAAGACTGGTGGGCAGGATATAATGTAGAGATGAGCTTGGGCGAAAGTTTTCAAGAACGCCAGCGGTAGGCTGCTGAAACAGCCCAAGGTTTGAAGCCGTGAAATGTAAGCGCAATCACACAAGGAATACGAGCTGAACGAATGCATAAATTTGTTAAAGTGGACGTTGCACGGATTTGAGGTTCATCAGTAATTCCTAATACGGTTTCGTCAGTGGCATATTCAAAAAGAGCCGGAAGGCGAAAACAGACTATGCTCATTCCTTCCTCATCTGGAACGGATACACCAGCAATTTGAGAAATGTACTTGATCAATTGTTGCATATTTTTCTGCAGTATTGGTTAGACGAGAGACGATTTCAAATCCTGAACACGGACCTGGGAGATGATTGATTCATCTTCTTTGAGAAGTGGTTTATGAGGCGGCGGCGTCTTCGGAAGCGGAATGGCATCGGGACTATCACCTATTCAAGGATCAGCAAAACCCACATCGGCAGACGAACATCTACTTACGACCCGTGACCCATGCTTGAGCCTGTAATTGTGGGATGGTTGCTCGTTTTTTTGGATCGCGCACTAGGCACATGCGCATGGAGTTGATGATATCGACGGGAACTTCAGTCGGCTCATCTTCTTTCCGCTGGTCAGGCGTATCACCACTGCCGAGAATCAATGGCACGCTATATTCCGGGTACTGGATTTCGTAAGTTGGGTCTGGGATGACCTGAATCTTCCGCACGAAGCCAAGGGAATGGAATGGTGGTCTGCCATATACCATCTACGCATTCAAGCATCGGCGTGTTTGGAGTCTGTACGCATGCCTATAACAGAACTTCACCACCCACCTGATAAAGTATGCAACCGAGCGACCAAACGTCACTGGCACGCCCAAGTTTCATGATCTTCTTCCCATCATTCCTGTTAGTCTCCTCAATCGCTTCGGGACTCATGTAATTCACAGTGCCGATTTGCTGGTCCCGTTGTATGTTTGTCGTATCATTTGCGATGGCCTTGGCGATCCCAAAATCTATCAATTTGAGCTCGCCGCGCACGAGCACAAAGTTGGCAGGTTTGAGATCAGAATGAACTATCTTGTCCTCATGAATGACATGCACGGCCTCCAACATCTGCAAACAATTCGAGTGAGGTGTGGCAGGGTGAGCAGAGCTCAACGAGCGTACCTGCTGCCAAGCGTCGCCAATTTTGTGCAGGTTGAACTTCCTTGAGACCCGCTGCTGTATCAAAGTGTTGAAGTCAACTTCTCCGTGCTCGAGGACCTGGGTAGCCGCATGTCACCATCCGTATAAGCAGCACTTTCCGGAAAGCACTCACCAACATGATGAAATTCTTCCGCGTGTTACTCTCATAGTCAACAAGATCTATGATGCCTGGCTTACCCTTCAATCTCAACAACAGTTGGATCTCATTCTGATATCCTTTGATTGTATCTGCATCGGCACGCTCCAGGCTGACACGTTTGATGGCGCAGATTTTGTGTGTAGATTCGTCAACAGCTTTAAAAACACGGGACGAACCACCTCGGCCGATGCATTCGAGACGCATGTACTGCCTTTTGCGAACCTGAACCGTACGATGAGTGCTCAAACCAAGGCAGTCGGCAACAAGTAAACTCACAGTCAAATACCTCCTCTCCCTAGCGCCAACGCCCCCAGTGGATGCTCCCGCAAGCCCATTGCGCTGATCCAAAACCGGGGGTGGAGGTGCGGGTCTCTCGGCATTGACAGGTCCGTTTTGTTGTTTGGTTTGCTGTTGATTTCTGAAAGGCACATGCTCGTGCTCGTTATCCGCATCCTCTGCCCCTCTCTCACGTTCCTGCTCTAGATGATCCTGTCGCTCGCGTTCGCGTTCTCGCGATCGTCGTTCTCTTTCTTGGTGCTCCTCTCGCTCTCTTTCATGTTCGCGTTCTCTGCGCTCGTATTCCATCCTCTCGCGTTCACGGCGATCGCGCTCGTAGTCGAGTGCTTGCTGCCGAGCACGCTCACGCTCAGAACTGGATCTCGGCATTCCCCCTGCGACGGCAAGAGCAGAGCCCAATTCATACTCTTTATCTCGCTCGCGTTCCCTGGAGTGGACAACATAGTCGGCACGATTCTCCTTGCCTTCCCTCCATTGCAATCCGGATGGTGCTGCGCTCATTGCACCAGCAGGTACGTCGGCAGAGGGCACAGAAGACTGGGACGAGCTCGTAGCTGGCGACGGAGCTGTCGGACTGCGACGATGAGAGGAAACTATTTCACGGGATGACAGTGGCGCTGCTGAACGACTGTAGCCTGGTTGAAGTTTACCTACTGGGGGAGGACCAGGCTTCGCAGTGCGGTCATCGGAAGGTCGTCGATGCCCTCCATCGTTCTCTTTCTCGCGTTCACGGATAGATGTCAGTGCCGAGGGTGCGGCGCTCGACGGCGCGCGCGCACGGTTCCCTCTGTACGGGGGGATGGGCTGGATGGACAGGGACAACGGGTTATTGGAGGAAACAGCAGATTGAGGTGGTCGGGGACGGAGCTGTGGCGAGGTGGAGGATTGGCGGGCTGTTGTGGGGGCAACCAAAGGAGAATTAGGCTGCGATGGCTGGGGTGAGTCGGAATCTGGATCTTTGCGTTTTCTGGTCTGCGTGTTGTCCGCTTCTAGGAGATGGATAAGCGAATACTCCAGCAGATAAATACGGAAGGCATACCTTCCATTTGCGCCAGAATGCCTTCGTCATCAGAATCGTCTTTTAGCAGGGAGACTAATTGCGCCATTGCTCTATCCATCTGCATTGTAGTGTCCATAGAGCTTTGGTCTATGGCTTTGGGCGCTGCAGGCGCAGAGAGAGGTTCAGGGGAGACGCGACGGCTAGACGGTGCGGGCTGTTTCAGAAGACCACCCGCAGGGGTGGACGCGATTGAGCCAGCTGATGCTGACTGGGTGAGCGGCAGAGTACGAGGCTGGTACGAAGTATGTGGCACAGCAGAAACGGTCCCGGCAGTTAGACGAGGGATTGGAGGAACTGCAGGAGCGTCGTCGTCCTCTGGTGTGTTGGATCCTGACGACCCAGATCCAGAAGCTGAAGGCACAGTTAGCGGAGACGTTACTCGGCCATGACCATTAGCCCCTCCGGCTGATATGGACATAGAGAGTGAGCGAGGAGCCGTGCTCGGACGCAGGGTTTGCCTGATGCCTCCGGGAGTGGCGTACGGTCTGCGAACGGTGTTCGATATAAACCTGTTCGGGGCGGGTACCACCTAGGTTCGTGACAACAGTAAGTTTTCCAAGAACAGTAACAGTATTGGCACGCACCTCAGACTCGGCGATGCCGCCAATCGAGTTAGACATCGGGGCCTCTCCCCACATGCCAGGTATACGAGGTCGTGTTGGCACTGTTATAGAACGCTTAAAGGACTTTCGCGGAGCGAGTTCGGGGTCTGGAGACGTCATAGAGTCACTTGGTTGAGCGGGAGAAGTTGAGGAGCGAGAGCTGTAGCCGCCTTCCAAGGAGAGACGAGGTGGGGGCGACCCAGAATGCGAACGATCCCAGGCTTCCAGACCGTCTTCGTCAAGAATAGTGTAATTTTTATTACGCGCATTGCTTCCCTGCTGCCAGGCAGGAAGTTTCGGACGCGTGAGCTGGGTTGAAGAAGAACGTTGTCGCGCAATGTTGGGGCGGACAGTGCCATTCCGCAATGGAGAGCCCTCCTCGGGTACAGACGCGCTTAGACTAGGCTGAACACCAACATGACCTTCTTGATCATCGTCTGGTTGTCTCGAACGATCGTATGGCGCCATGAAAGAGACACCGGGGGCGTGGCAAAGACGGGGTGACTTTGGGGTGCAAACACAGGCAAACAATAAACAAGGCGATGGACCAGAAGGAGCGAACCCGCTACGCCGTTGGCGTAGCATTACTGCTGCTGGTTGTTCTGCTCTGGACTGGCTCAAATTTTGTGACCCAGGTAAGGCCGAGATGAAGCTTGTGGGCGGTGCTGATTTTCAGTCTCCTTATTAGGACGTGTTCAACGAGGGCTTCAACAAGCCGTTTATGTTCGTCAATGAAACGGCATCGCTTGTTCCGCTTGCTTATGCCATCGCCTTAGAGTTACGTATCTGAATACAGCATCTTTCTCTGTGTATCTGGTACCATTCATTTGGCGATACTTTCGGCGGCGAGCGAGTTTTCGTCCGTCGAGGTACTCATCACGACTCCATGTAGTGACGCTGCACCCTGACGTGTAAGCTACAGCACAGGCTATGCTCGATTAAGGAGCGGGTCCATCGAAAATGGAGACTCGCCTGTTGGCTACGCCGATGCAACTCCACCTGCTATGGAAACCGCTCCTCTGACAGTGCGGGAGACGTTTGAGTTGGCGCGGACCTTCGTCGTAATCTGGTTTCTGGCCAACTGGACCGTCAACTCGTCGCTTCGTTATGCGACGGTCGCAAGCGTCACGATCCTGGCCAGCACGAGTGGTGCGTGTGTCTATGTAGTTCATCGTCCCGAGCCTGGATTTAGGCATTGTGCATTGTGTTTAGGGTTCTTCACTCTTGTGATCGGAAGGATGTTCCGAGTAGAATCATTCTCCATCACGCGAGTTTGCGTTGTGTTGGCAAGGTGTGTGATGCACGAGGTACCTGCGCTGATTGCTGACAATGCCGACGGCAGCTTTTTGGGGGTGATTCTCGTATACGGCGGCGATTACAACTCTGCGCCATCATCTCCTTCGAGCCCATCGTCAAACATGACACATATGAAACGCCGGGTTGACGATCACCACGCCCTTCTTGGTGACTCCCTCGCTCTCTTGAGTGCGGTATTTTACGCGGTTTATGTTGTACTTCTGAAAGTCCGAGTTGGCTCTGAAGCACGCATGGACATGCAATTGTTCTTCGGTTTTGTTGGCCTGATCAACATTTGTTGTGCCTGGGTTATCGGTCTACTTCTGCATTTCGCCGGGGTGGAACGATTAGAAATGCCAGTCAACGGGCGACAATGGGGCGGAGTGCTGCTTAACGTGCCGTCCATGCTCCCTCTTTCGGTTTTCGATGTCCTGACCTTCCTTCAGATGCTAATCACACTCTCATCTGACTACATCTACGTGCTTGCCATGCTCAAAACTACGCCATTGATTGTGACCGTCGGCCTATCGCTCACTATTCCTTGTGCATTACTGGGGGACGCTTTGTGGTTTCACAAAAGTTCGCCCTCTGAGGTTTTGTGCGGGGCTGCTTTGGTTATCCTTTCTTTCGTGGCAGTTGGTCTCGAAGATAATTGGTCTAGTGCAGAACGCTTAGAACACCCACATTCCCAGCCTCCAGGTGGTATTGATCGACACCAACCCGCGACGGGTTGAAGGCATGCGTGCTAGAGGTGCATTGAAGTTGTTTGTTATAAAAATCAATTTACATAAAGATTCTCCACTATTTCAACAGGATGCATGGACTGTGCTGTTCACTCATTTTGAACGCCTATGTATCATCAGGAGTTGTTTGGTCTCGCCGTTTCTCTCATCAAGCAGGCAATGCTGCCCAAGAGTCCGTTGGATTACGAGGGGCCTATGCTGCACGGCGGAGCCTTTCCAATATAGCTTCTACTCTTCTACTGTAGACGCTGATATGGCATACCTTTTCCGCACTAAGATCGGTTGCGAGCTGGAATGTTGTCAGGGTCAATCTGATCCCATCTATCAATACCAAAGGAAAAAGGATAAATCCCTGAAATTGGCCATGTGTCCCAATACTGTACCCACCCCGGAAATATGCAATCATAATTGTCTGGATGGATGTCGGGGTACTTTGATTTGATTTTTGCCATGATCTCGTTGAAAACAACCTGTTAATCAGAGCAGCGCCACACAGTCATTGTCGTTTTCAGCGAAATATAAGCATCTGGGCTCGCCTCATAGCCAGCGGCCGTCAAGTGCAGTCCATCCGACAGATAAGGGGCCAGCCGCTCTTCCTTGCCATCTACTTTCTCCCAGAATAACTTCCATGCATCAACGACTTCGACCTCAGTCTCCTCGGCCACATCAACGACTCGTCGAGCGTACGCTTCGGTATTCACGTTGTTCCTCGTAGTCAACGGATCTTCTGGCCGCTGGTTCGGGTTGACGGGTGGCGGCGTTATGAGGATGATCCGTGTGTGGGGGGAGTAGTATGGTGATGTGGGGGATGTTACCATCGAGATAATAGTGTGCAAATTCTCAGCAAATTTAGCAATATCAACGTGCTGCACCTCCCCCGGAAGTACGCTATCGTTTGCTCCTGGGTGTCCACACGCAGCACAGACGGCATTGGAATGAGACCAACCATACATCTAAGGCGATCAGCTCACCCCACCAAATCGTCAGCAATCGTACGGTGGGCAGACTCCTTTGAGCCTCCTTGGTGGCAAATAACTGTATCAAGCAGTCTTGTGACATTGCGAATCGACCACCGCATGCAAGGCAAACCTGTTGGAACACTGTGAGGCCCCACTCTGAGTTGTAGCCCCCTGCAGACCAATATGAGATAATGTGACGCAGAAACAAGGGAATGAACCGCACCCAAGCCCCGATTTATGACATCCATTCTACGCCTGTAGGCCTCTGTCGAAACAAAATCACACTCAGGCTGCTTTACTTTGACATCATAGACAAACCGGCGAGACGCTGCGCGAGTCCCCCTGCCGCCCATCCCCCTTCTATAATAGAATCGCCAAATAGCAAGATCGAATCGTAGATATTAGCAGCCATCCCCCTTGATCGCAAACGGTGCGGCAACAACAATCAGAGTGTTAATGTTGTTTGGCTCTAACAACGGTGGGACACGAAACACCAATGATAGACGTCTGGTATAGTACGAAGAAGGTTTGTAGTCGGCGGTTCAACAGCCTTGGCACAAACAACCAGACATGGTCGCGGTTGGATTCCTCAAGGTG
>Ga0307508_10004426_pt1 | contig 13744 bp, 10 predicted proteins | sample 9_EM_MG_FD_203089 | JGI IMG/M metagenome (GOLD analysis project Ga0307508, IMG submission 203089) | Populus trichocarpa ectomycorrhiza microbial communities from riparian zone in the Pacific Northwest, United States - 9_EM | ecosystem: Host-associated > Plants > Roots > Unclassified | place... | reverse complement strand
TTATACTAAGTCAGAGTTGTTAACATGATCCCTCAACCCCCCCTGTTTTTCACACATTATTAACACATGTTAAAAACGTATGTTAAGCAATATGTTAATTAACAAAAGCATTTTCACCGTACCCTAAGGGTTTCTTCTGCAAGGAACTTGATAGCCGGGTACACGGAAACTCCAAGCAACAGAACAGCAGCGCACACCATAGCACTCATTTCGCCCTTCACTAGGGGACATAGAACCCACGCATAGCGCCCCGCGGTTCACACTGACGCATAGCGAGAAATATCGGGCACAAGTATTTGCGTCGAGGCCGCGCGTCGGCTTCGGTGTCAACAAAACCGTGAGACTCAGCTCCCCACATCAGGCGCTGGCGCAGTTTCCTTGTGGAGGCATCATGAAATGAAACACAGATGCGCCTGGGGCTGACAGATAGTTTTTCGTGGCGGATCTGATCAACTGTGAGGATTCGAAAGTGACCGCCGTTAGACGCACTGGCACCTTTCGTTTGAGTCGGGGATAGATGTAATTTACACTCTCTGATGCCCTAGCGCTGGTCACAACCAATCAGTGGGTGTGAATGCCCTCTGTCAGTCTCCGCCCAATACTCGGGAGTTTGCTCCGCGTTTCCTCCTTGACAGGAGCTTCATTGATGGTCAAGTTGGTGACCGGTGTACACTGCGCTAGATGCATCAATCATCGACCATGATGGACATCACTGTGTCACGTAATGTCAAGCTGGTATGTTACAGTCGTATATTCTCGCTGCTGTCATCTGTTGTGTGAGCTCCTCGCAGCCCCCGCCTGCTAGCCCCGAGGATACGCAGGCAAGCCTGCAATACTGTGGATGCCTCACACAGACGCGGCACTTGTGTTCGGCGCGATTTCGAAATCATCAAATTAGCAACTTCTCACATCGCTGTTGCAACGTGTCGCCGAAGGCTTCTCCATCTCTCCTTTCCTATTTCCGGATTTCGCAACGGCGTCGGGCCTATGTTGTACAAGTCTGCAAAGGACAATTTCCGCAATTATTTCCTTGCGTTTTGCAAGTCTGGAGCCCCAGTAGCTTCCGAGTCGCCGGCACCCGTTGATCGACAAGGCTGAATTGCGAGTTCTTCCGAAATTTCTTGAAATTATGGTCTGCCGCGCGGAGCAAGGTCATCAGTTCCACGACGTACGTTGTCATTATGCAGTCACTGTGCTGTGCCACAGGGAAGATTGCAACGTGCGACGGCAAATCCCACCCAACAATTCCCCCCTTCGATTTCAAGTTCTGCGGGCACTCCCTTTCATAGGCAGTGATGGACTCAAGCGCTTCTCAGCCCGGCGTAATTGCACACTAGTCTTATGGAACGTAGTATTCTGTCGCGGCGCCCACCACGTCTCAAATATCTGTTCTTCCATCCAGTCTTTTGTTTCGACTGTTCCCCTCCTCCCTCCCCTTTTCACTGGCATGGAAGCCGCTTCGCCTCATCTCTCACTATCTGATCTGCTATCCCTCTTTGGCGCTGCATATGTGGGAAATCTCGTAACGGCAATGTGTGTTTGCTTCGGTCATTCCCCGCCCACTGTCGTTTATGAGGGTTCCTCGAATGCTGTCTTCCTATTCGCTTTCACGAACAAAGATGTTTTGGGGCTACTTCTGTACAGTCGGCACGCTATTTTGAAATCTTCCGTCGGGACGCACGGCCAACTCGAGTAATGGCGAGTATTATCACGCGGCTGCCCCATCAATTTTCGACATCGCGCTGCCACTGATTCTTGTCACATGTCCTCTAGGTCGCATTTTTATGGTGATCACCCTTTGTACAAGCTCTCAATTAGTAACCCTCGCTGACCGCGGTTTTTCGTTTGTGTTCAATTTCGGCAGGCTGGCACACGGATTTCAATTGTCAGTCTTCCAGTAATTTTGCGGTTAACCGTCAATCGATGCTCATAAGTGCCACAGGGCATGGCTCACGCACGTCATTTACCATATCCAAAATCTCCGCGATACACCGCGGATAAAATGGACATGGTATGTGACGCATTTGAATGGCTGCCATCCGCATCGGGGCGTATGCGTAGACGTTGGGGAAAAGCGATCACTCTCACAGGCAAAGTACGGCCATGCTTACCAATTTTGGCATCACATTCTAGGGAGATCTCTGCCTATCAAATCAATTATGTTCGTTGCTTGCCTTAGACTCAACCATCAAGTCCAGTCGCCCTGGCTGACTCTAAGGGCGGCTGCGGCAAATAGAGACGAAGAGAGAACTTACCATTACGAAATTTTCTTCAGGTGATATCTTCAACTACCGTGCAAACGTTCTTCGCATGGAGAGTCTATTTATGTAAGGCGTTCTTTAGAATTCCTCATTTGAGGACTTGCGTCAGCGTTGCCAATAAAACTAATTCTTGTTGCAATGTGCTGCAATAGTGAGCAATAGTGTGCTGTTAGGGGTCCTAGTAGTAGGTTAAATTCGGGTTCCGTCATGCCATAGTTGCGGAGTGCGAACAAACTAACCGCTGCCATGATTGTAGGAACTGCTGGTGGTGATACAGTGCGCATTTGGAGCGGGACTAGGTGCACATGCATCCCGTCCTCCGTTATTTCAGTGCTCTTGACTTACCTTCTGCCTCATTCGTTAGCCGTAACACTGTCGGTGCCTTCCGACTTCCCCCGGCATTCTCATAGGGTATTCAATCACGCTGACACACTCACGCCCATGATATTTATTTGCCAACAGATATCAGGAAGTCGCCCTACTCCCGAGCTGGTTGGGGCAGTATGGGTGGCTTATGGCCACTTGGCTTGCATGTCAAGCCTTAGCAGACCTCGTCATATTTTCTACCATGGTCGTTCTCTTGCGTGCGTGTCGGACAGGTTTCAAAAAGTACGTTGACCTCTTTGTTTTCACTTCCCACGTATTTGTATGCCCGATGAATTGAAACCCCATCTCGCCAGGACGGATACGGCTCTGAATAACATGGTGCTCTGGATGATTAATACAGGCGTTGTAGCGATTCTACTCTCTGTGGCCCTCCTCGTCATTGTGGGTCTCCATCTCCAGAAATATTCCACGGCGGTTTTGAAATGACCACATATTTTTGCGCGCCGCTGACCAACTATGTTTGATTGATGCTCTAGTTTGCGAAAACTCGTTTCCCATCCCTCGTGCTTACCATAGGAGCCGTACGTTTCCCCCATATTACTCTCATCGATTGAGAGTAGAAATGACGCTCGGTTATGTTCAATCCCTGATTTGTAGTCCCGCGCTGGAATTAACACGTTCACGATGCTAGCAAAGTTCAGATTTTATCTTCATTCTCTTTATACCACGAAAACTAAAATTTTCGTGAACGATTTTTTCCAGTTTGCACTCACGCACTAAAATCGCCGAGCACTGGAACACAACTCGTAGCACTCCGCCACGCGCGCAAAGATCTGACTTTTGTTCCCGAGGACCAAGCGCAGTCGGGCGCCATCGTGCGGGTCGCTTGAACGAGACTTATGACGGGGTAAGCTTCTCTGTTTTGCCTGCCAAATGCCATTGATAATCGTATTCTAGTCTGTACGATATGATGGGCAGCCCGTCCAACCTCTAATCGTTGACGTCACTAGAGAGTGTGAGATCATCAACGATGATGGGGTGCGTGTTGGGGTCCACCAAATTCCTCTGTTCTATCCACGCGTCTTGCTGACAGGGACTGGAACAAAACATTATATCCCTATCAGACCGCGTACATCCCAACCCCCCGGCCAACTTCAACGCCTTCATCGTTTGACTTAGAGGATCATCCGCCGCCATCACCGTGGAAACATTGGCGGGAAGTTGTATCTCAAATTGAAGGATGATGCGGGTTCCCCCACTGCCTGCTCATCACTGTACCATCCCTTTAGACCGTTCAAGCCTCTTTATCCGCTATTCGCCTCTCCTCGCGACCATGCGTCAACCAGCTCAGCTGCCTCATCCATTACTCTTCTCGACGGATAATGTAGCAGCCAAGTCTATTACCGTTACCCGTCACTGGCCGGCCAGTTGTCCACGGTGACAAGTTTATAGCTGGGCTTTGGGTCGTCCATAAGTCATCTGACATAACGATGTCCATGCGTGACGTTCTTCCACATTTCCGAGTCGTAATCGGATGTCATTCACATCCCTCGATTATCTACATGTAGAAACGGTTTTGCCAAAGGCAAATTCATTCTATGCGTACTCTCGCTCCCTACTCTATGGTTTATGTTCGTCAACATGCTGCTCTCATGCGCCATTCTTCTCGCTTTGCTCCGCCCGCGTCCTCCACGATTGATTGTTCACTCGTGTTAGTCATGCGCGGACTAAGGATTTAGTGTCTTGATTCCACTGTATCTTCTGCGTCTCATGTTGATGGGCCATTACCGATGTGTAGTACGGCCTACCAGGTTTATCAGCCATTTGGGACTCAGAACCGCATTCCGACCGTATACGGACTAATCGGAGAAGGGATGTGTGGGTTTAAGGTCTGTTTTGAACCAGCAGAGGCATGCCGGGAAGGATGGTAGGTAGTGTCATACTGCGAAGGCAGATCATGCATGTATATGAATTTGGTACCTTGCGCTGGATTCCCGGGTACAGAAATAAAGGTCTTGTTGGAGGAGAGACGACACGTTGACGCTGTGTAAGCTCCTCACAACATGGCTTAGAGCTCCATGCAGCTTGCTGACGCTCCTAGCTTGTTGGCTTGTAAGGGATGTACGTTGACCCCGCAGTCGCCATCCCCGACTCTCGAAATGGAGCTGCAGTCCTGCAGCCATAAATTGTGAAGGGTTCCTGGTGGTTGAATGAAAAAGTGTAACATTGAGGAAAGAATTTATAACACGGCCATGAAGATTGGCCAACGTTAAGCGGGTATGAGGAGATGGAGGGGGAGTCACAAAAATGCAACGGCAACGACCGACAGCGCATTTAGGACAGATGTGATTTACACACTCTGGTGCCCTAGCGCTGGTTACAACCTATCAACTAATACGAATGCCCTCTGTCAGTCTCTGCCCAATATTTGGGGGTTTGCCTCGTGTTCTACTTGACGGGGGCTTCGTTGATAGCCAAGTTAGTGACCAGTGTACACTGCGCTACACGCATCAATCATGATAGACATCACTGTACCACGTAATGCGAAGCTGGTATGATACGGTCGTATATTCTCGCTGCTATCATCCATTGCCACCATGAGCTCCTCCTCGCAGCCCCAGCCTGCCCCAGCCTGCTAGCCTCGAGCATACACAGGCAAGGCCTGCAAGACTGTGGATGCCTCATACCGACGCGGCGCTTGCGTACATGTTCGGCGCGATTGTGAAGTCATCAAATTAGTAACTTCTTGCATCGCTGTTGCAACGTGTCGCCGAAGGCTTCTCCATATCTCCTTTCCTATTTCCGGACTTCGCAACGGCGTCGGACTTACGTTGTACATGTCTTTAAAGGGCTATTTCCGCAATTATTTGAGGTTTTTACCTTGAGTTTTGCAAGCCTGGAGCCCCAAGTAGCTTCTGGGTCGCTGGCACCTGTTGATTGACAAGGCTGAATGGTGGAGAGTCCTACAACCTTTTCGGAAATTTCTCAAAATTAGGGTCTGCCGCGCGAAGCAAGGTCACCAATTCCACGATGTTCATTGTTAATATGCGGTCACTGTGCTGTGCTACAGGGAAGGTTGCAACGTACGACGGCAAATCCCACCCATCAATTCACCCCTTCAATTTCTGCCTTTCATTGGCAGTGATGAACTCTTGCGCTTCTCAGCCTGGCGTAATTGCACTCTGGTCTTATGGAACGTAGCATTCTGTCGCGGCACCCACCACGTCCCAAATCTCCGTTCTTCCACTCAGCCTTTTTGTTTCGACTGAACCCCCTCCCCTCTTCACTGGCATGGACCCCGCTTCGCCTCATGCCTCACTATCTGATCCGCTATCCTTATTTGGCGCTGCATATGTGGGGAACATCGTAACGGCAATGTGTGTTCACTTCGGTCATTCCCCGCCTACTGTCGTTTATGACGGTTCTTCGAACGCTGTCCTTCATGAACAAAGATGTTTTGGAGCTACTTCTGTACAGTCGGCGCGCTATTTTGAAATCTTCCATCGGGACCCTCGGCCAACTCGAGCAGTGGCGGGTATCATCACGCCCCCGCTCCATCAGTTTTCGACATCGTGCCGCGTAATGCACACTGACTCTTGTCGCATGTCCTATAGGTCGCATTTTTATGGTGGTCATCCTTGTGCAAGCTCTCAATTAATAACCCATTGCTGACCGCGGTTTTTCACTTGTGTTCAATTTCGGCAGGCTGGCAGACGGATTTCAGTTGTAAGTCTTCCAGTATTTTTGCGATTAACCATCAATCGATGCTGATGAGTGCCACAGGGCATGTCTCACGCAAGCCATTTACCATATGCGAACTTTTGGCATTGAATTAATTACATTACGCTGGTCATGGTATGTGACGCATTTGACTGGCTACCATCCGCATCTGGGCGTATGCGTAAACGTCGGGGAAAAACGGTCACTCTCACTGGCAGAGTAAGGATATGCTTACCAATTTTGGCGCCCCATTCTAGGGGACACTCTGCCTATCAAATCAGTTATGTTCGTTGCTTAACTTAGACTCAACCACCAGTCCAGTCATCCCGACTCTAAGGGTGGTTGCGGCAAACAGAGACGGGGAGTGAACTTACCATTTACAACTTTTCTTCAGGTGATATCTTCGACTACCGTACAAACCTTCTTCGCATGGAGAGTCTATTTATGTAAGGCTTTCTTTAGAATTCCCTAATTCGAGGACGTGCGTAAGTGTTGCCAATAAAACTAATTCTTGTTGCAATGTGCTGCAATAGTGAGCAATAGTCTGCTGTTAGGGGTCATGATGGTAGGTTAAATACGGCTTCTGTCATGCAATAGTTGTAGAGTGCGAACAAACTGACTGCTGCCATAATTTGTAGGAATTGTTGGTGGCAATACAGTGCGCACTTGGAGTAGTACTAGGTGCACATGCACCTGTCCTTAGTTATTTCGGTGCTCTTGACCTCGCTTCTGCCTCATCCGTTAGCTGTAACACTGTCAGTGTTCCGACTTCTCCCGGAATTCTCATAGGGTATTCGATCACGCTGACACCCTCACCCATAATATTTATTTACCAACAGATATCAGAAAGCCGCTATGCTCAGGTGGTTGGAGCAGTATGCGTGGCTTATGGTTACTTGGCTTGCATGTCAAGCCTTAGCAGATCTTGTCATATTTTCCACCATGGTCGTTCTCTTGCGTGCGTGTCGGACAGGTTTCAAAAAGTACGTTGACTCTTTGTTTCACTCCCCACGTATTGGTATGCCGGATGAATTGAAACCCCATCTCGCCAGGACGGATAGGGCTTTGAATAATATGGCTCTCTGGATGATTCATACAGGCGTTGTGACGACTCTACTCTCTGTGGTCCTCTTCGTCATTGTGGGTCTCCGTCTCTAGAAATATTTAACGGCGGTGGTGATCGCATCTTTCTGCGCGACGCTGACCAACGATATCCGATTGATGCTCTAGTTTGCGAAGGCTCGTTCCCCACCCTTCGTGCTTACGGTAGGAGCCGTACGTTTCCCCCAGATCCCCCCCACCGATTGAGAGTAAAAGTGACGCTCGGTTATGTTCGACCTCGATTTGTAGTCCCGTGCTGGAGTTTACACATTCACGATGCTGGCAAAGTTCAAATTTTACCTTCATCCCTTTGTACCACGAAAACTGAATTTTTCGCCATCGATTTTTTGCAGTTTGCACTCACGTACTAAAATCGCCGAGCACTGGAACACATCTCGTAGCACTCCGCCACGCGCGCAAAGATCGGACTTTTATTTCCGGGGGCCAAGCGCAGTCGGGCACCATCATGCGGGTCGTTTGACCGAGACTCCTGATGGCGTAAGCTTCTCTGTTTGCCTGCCAGATGCGTTGATAATCGTAAATTGTGTGGGTTCTAGTTTGTACAACATGATGGGCAGCCCGTCCGACCTCCCCTAGTCGTCGACGTCACTAGAGAGCGTGAGATCATTAACGATGACGGAGTGCGTGTTGCGGTCAACCAAATCTCTCTGTTCTGTCCACGCGTCTTGCTGACAAGGGCTGGAACAAAATATTATATCCCTATTAGACAATGTACACGCGAACCCCCCGGCCAACTTCAACACCTCCATCGTTTGACTTGGGAAATCATACGCCTCCATCACCGTGGAAACATTGGGGGGAAGTTGTATCCCAAATCGAGGGATGACGCGGGTTCCCCACTGCCTGCTCATCACCGTGCCATCCCTTCAGACCGTTCAATACTCTCTATCCGCAATTCGCCTCTTCTCGCGACCATCAACATATGTGTAGACCAGCTCAGCTGCCCCATCCGTCGCTCCTCTCGACGGATAATGTAGATAATGTAACAGCTAACTCTATTATCCATCACTGGCCGGCCAGTTGTCCACGGTGGCAAGTTTATAGCTGGGCTTTGCTTTGTCCATAAGTGGTTTGACATAACGATGTCCACGCGTGACGTTCTTCCACATCTGCTGAGTCGTAATCGGATGTCACTCCCAAACCTCGGTTATCTACATGTACAAACGGTTTCGCCAAAGGCAAGATCATTCTATGCGTACTCTCGCTCTTTCCTCTACTTGTCGGTCTATGTTCGTAAACCTTTATTGAAATGCTGCTCTCATACGCCATTCTTCTCGCCTTTGCTTCGCCCGCGTCCTCCACGACTGATTGTTCACCCGTGTTAGTCACGCGCGGACTAAGGATTTTGTGTCTTGATTGTACTTTGTATGTTGGCGTGTAGTACGGCCTACCAGGTTTATTAGCCATTTGGGTCTCAGAACCGCATTCCGACCGTATAAGGACTGATCAGAGAATGTATATGTGGGGTCAAGGTCTGATTTGAACCGGCAGAGGCATGCCGGGAAGGGTGGTAGGTAGCGCCATGCTGCAAAGGCGATCACATATGAATTGGTACCTTGCACTGGATTGCCCGGGTACAGAGATAAAGGTCTGCGTTGACGCTGTCCGTGTAAGCCCCCCACAACATGGCTTAGAGCTCCATGCAGCTTGCTGACGTTCCCGGCTTGTTGACTTGCAAGAGACGTTCAAGTTGGTGCCAGCAGGTGGAATGACGATGCGCTTCAAGTAACGACCCAAGTTGCAGAGTTTGGTCAATACACCAGCATGGGGTCGTTGCGGCACAGATGCATTCGTTCATATATTGTGCAGACCGCGTCGCATTATCACGTGACGTCCAGACACGTGATGAATGCCTTCGGCCGACTCCGAAATCACAAGGAAAACTAAATCATCATGCAATCACAGCTAAACAAAGTATGCTGAGAGTACTGTATGACTCACTTGTTCTCCTGACGGTCATCACTGGTGGCTGTGGGGATACAGTAATCGCACGGTCATGGATCTTCAGTCACTGATGAATCTATCGCCTCTGCCTCACTCATCAGCAGCCCCCGCAGTACGAGGCCGCGAGGCCGGACATACAAATTTGGTATTGCCAAATTTCATTGGTGGCTTTGATGCCGCCTAACCTAATCTGATGTGCATGATCTTCGTGCTACTGTGTAGGAAAGGTACATTAAAACATGGCGAACCTTCAATATTGTTGATTGCCGAGACTTTCACCTGCTGAAGAAGTGCATTTTGATGTGGGGACGCAATGCAAAAGCAAAATCAAAGTCTGCCGCGATTCGCTCTAATAGGATATGATCATTCTGCGCGCTAATATCTCGATCTCCTTCCTTGCCCCCGACCGTCAATCTTCACTTCCTTGTCCGTTCCTCTGGCCTTATCCCCTCTTCTCCAGCATGGACTCTACACCCCGCGTTGGTTTGCATGGGCATATACTGGACTTCGCTGGTGGCTCATTTGTCGGATCCATCGTCGCCGCAATGTGTGTTGAAGTCCTTCATTCCGCTCTTTCTCTTTTACACAGCTGCTTACAAGCAGACCCAATTCTATCGGGCCATTTGCCACACATCGATATTTCGGAGTCACCTCAATACAATTGATGCGCTATTTCCAAGTGTTTCACAGAGACGGACTGTCAACTCGAGTAGTGGTATGCATCCTTCTGCCGTTGTCCCCCCAACCCCAAGGAGGCGCATTTTGTGACGTAAACTCATATTTCCTCCAGGTTGCATTATTGTGGTGATCAAGTTTTTTCTCAATGTATCAATAATGGCCTTCGCTGATTGGGACCCGCTTCACGGCTCCGAATCCGATTCCAATTCCGCAAACGAATGATATCGAGGGACAAGAAACGTCACAGGAGACTGAAGACTTCAGGAGTTTCTGCAAGATAACGGTTTGTCGGGTAACCTAAGCGACGCACAAGCACGGAAGCCCAAGCAACAGAACAGCAGCGCACACCAGAGCACTCGTTTCACTCTTCACCGGGGAACATAGAACCCACGCATAGCGTCCCGCGGTTCACACTGACACATGACGAGTTATAGGACACATGTATTTGTGTCGAGGCGGCGCATCAGCTCCAGTGTCAACCCCCACATCAGGCGCTCGCGCGGTTTCCTTGTGGAGGCATCAGGAAACTCAGATGCGCTTGAGGCTGACAAATAATTTTTCATGGCGGATCTGATCAACTGTGAGGATTCCAAATTGATCACTGTTAGACGCGCGGACACGCATGAATGGATCGAATTGAAGTCAACCTTCGTTTGAGTGGGGGATAGATGTGAGTTACACACTCTGGTGCCCTAGCGCTGGTCATAACCAATCAACAAATACGAATGCCCTCTGTCGGTCTCCGCCCAATCTTGGGAGTTTGCTTCACATTGGCAGGAGCTTCATTGATGGCCAAGTTAGTGACCGGCGTACACTGTGCTACATGCATCAATCATAGGTCATCACGGACACCACTGTACCACCTAATGTGAAGCTGGTATGTATTCTCGCTGCTGTCATCCATTGCCACCGTGAGCTCCTCGCAGCCCCAGCCTGCTAGCCCCGAGCATGCGCGGGCAAGCCTGCAACACTGTGGATGCCTCACAACGACACTGCGCTTGTGTTCGGCGCGATTGTGAAGTCATCAAATTAGCGACTTCTTACATCGCTGTTGCAACATGTCACCGAAGGCTTCTCCATCTCTCCTTCCCTATTTCCGGACTTCGCAACGGCGTCGGACCTACGTTGTATATGTCTTTAAAGGGCTATTTCCGCAATTATTTGAGGTTTTTACCTTGAGTTTTGCAAGTCTGGAGCCCTAAGTAGCTTCTGGGTCGCTGGCACCCGTTGATCGACAAGGCTGAATGGCGGAGAGTCCTACAACCTCTTTGGAAATTTCTCGAAATTAGGGTCTGCCGCGCGAAGCAAGGTCACCAATTCCACGATGTACATCGTTAATATGCGCTGTGCTACAAGGGAAGGTTGCACCATACGACGGCAAATCCCACTCATCAAAACCCCCCTTCAATTTCAAGTTCTGCGGGCACTGCCTTTGATAGGCAGTGATGGACTCAAGCGCTTCTCAGCCTGGCGTGATTGCGCTCTGGTCCTATGGAATGTTGTATTCTATCGCGGCGCCCACCACGTCCCAAATCTCCGTTCTTCCACCCAGCCTTTTTGTTCCACTGACCCCCTCCCCTCCTCGCTGGCATGGACCCTGCTTCGCATCATGCCTCACTATATCACCTGCTATCCCTCTTTGGCGCTGCATATGTGGGAAATCTCGTAACGGCAATGTGGGTTCGCTTCGGTCATTCCCCACCCACTGTCGTTTATGGTTCTTCGAATGCCGTCCTCCTATGCGCTTCACGAACAAAGATGTTTTGGGGTTACTTCTGTACAGTCGGCGCGGTATTTTGAAATCTTCCATCGGGACGCACGGCCAACTCGAGTAGTGGCGAGTATCATCACGCCGCTGCTCCATCAGTTTTCGACATCTCGCTGCGTAATGCACAACTGACTCTTGTCACATGTCCTTTAGGTCGCATTTTTGTGGTGATCACCCTTTGTGCAAGCTCTCAGTTAATGACCCGTCGCTGACCGCGGTTTTTCACTTGTCTCCAATTGCGGCAGGCTGGTAGACGGATTTCAATTGTATGTCTTCCAGTAATTTTGCGGTTAACTGTCAATCGATGCTAATGAGTGCCACAGGGTATGGCTCACGCAAGTCCTTTACCATTTCCAAAATTTCCACGACGAATCGTTTAGAAATTGGACATGGTATGTGACGTATTTGAATGGCTACCATCCGCATCGAGGCGTATGCGTAGATGTTGGGGAAAAGCGGTCACTCTCAAGGACATGCTTACCAATTTTGGCGCAACATTCTAGGGGGCTCTTTGCCTATCAAATCAATTATGTTCGTTGCTTGCCTTAGACTCAACCACCAAGTCCAGTCACCCTGACCGACTCTGAGGGTGGCGGCGACAACTAGAGACGAAGAGAGAACTTACCATTTACAAATTTTCTTCAGGTGATATCTTCGACTACCGTGCAAACGTTCTTCGCATGGAGAGTCTATTTATGTAAGGCCCTCTTTAGAATCCCTTATTTGAGGACGTGCGTCAGTGTCGCCAACAAAACTAATTCTTGTTGCAATGTGCTGCAATAGTGAGCAATAGTCTGCTGTTAGGGGTTCTAGTGGTAGGTTAAATTCGGGTTCTGTCCTGCAATAGTTGTAGAGTGCGAACAAACTGACTGCCGCCATAATTTGTAGGAACTCCTGGTGGTGATACAGTGCGCCTTTGGAGTAGTATTAGGTGCACATGCATCCCGTCCTCAGTTATTTCGGTGCCACTGACCTCGCTTCTGCTTCTTCCATTAGCTGTAACACTGTCAGTGCCTTCCGACTCCCCCCTGGCATTCTCATGGGGTATTCGATCACGCCGACACACTCACACCCATGATATTTATCTACCAGCAGAAATCAGAAACCCCTGAGCTGGTTGGGGCAGTATGCGTGGCTTATAACCACTTGGCTTGCATGCCAAGCCTCAGCAGATCTCGTCATATCTTCTACCATGGTCGTTCTTTTGCGTGCGTGTCGGACAGGTTTCAAAAAGTACGTTAACTCTTTTTGTTTTCACTCCCACGTGCTCATGTCCGATGAATTGAAACCCCATCTCGCCAGGACGGATACGGCTCTGAATAACATGGCGCTCTGGACGATTAATACAGGCGTTGTGACGACTCTACTCTCTCTGGTCCTCGTCATCGTGGGTCTCCGTTTCCAGAAATATTTCACGGCGGAGTGACCACATGTTTCTACGCGCCGCTAACCAACTATATTCGATTGATGCTCTAGTTTGCGACGGCTCGTTTCCCCTACTACATGCTTACGGTGGGAGCCGTACGTTTCCCCAGATTACAGTCATCGATTGAGAGTAGAATTGACGCTTGGTTATGTTTGATCCCTGATTTGTAGTCCCGCACCGGAATTTACACGTTCACGATGCTGGCCAAGTTCAAATTTAATCTGTATCCTCTTTGTACCACGAAACTGAATTTTTCGTGAACGTTTTTTTGCAGTTTGCACTCACGCACTAAAATCGCCGAGCGCCGGAACACATCTCGTAGCACTCCACCACGCGCGCAAAGATCGGAATTCTGTTCCCAGGGGCCAAACGCAGTCGGGGGCCATCATACGTGTCGCTTGAACGAGACTCCTGACGGCGTAAGCTTCCTCTTTTGCCTGCAAAATGCGTTAATAATCGTAAATTGCTCGGGTTCTAGTCTGTACGATGCAATGGGCA
>Ga0307508_10004425_pt1 | contig 13744 bp, 11 predicted proteins | sample 9_EM_MG_FD_203089 | JGI IMG/M metagenome (GOLD analysis project Ga0307508, IMG submission 203089) | Populus trichocarpa ectomycorrhiza microbial communities from riparian zone in the Pacific Northwest, United States - 9_EM | ecosystem: Host-associated > Plants > Roots > Unclassified | place... | reverse complement strand
CTCGGACTGGGGCGCTGAGATCGCCAACGGCGCCGCCGAGGAACTGCGCCTGCGGCTGGCACGCCGCATGCACATCTCCGGAATCCTCGGAGCCCAGGACACCGGGCACTGAACCCCGGATCGGGCACGGTCCGGGCAATGCGCCGCCTGGCCGTGCCCGTCCGTCTCCCTCTCGGAACCCACACCAGGAGATCACGATGAACCAGCCTCCCTCTCCCATCCAGCAGTTGCTCGATGCCACGAACGCGGGCGACAGCGAGGCATTTCTCGCAACCTTCGCGGAGGACGCGGTCCTGATCGACTTCGGCCGCACCGTCGACGGCAGGACAGCCATCAGCCGCTGGAACAGTGACGAGAACATCGGTACGAGCAACCAGATCCGCGTCACCACGAGCCACCACGACAGCGACATCACCACCGTGGGCATCACCGTCAGCGGCAACGGCTACAACGGACCGGGCGCGTTCACCTTCACCACCAACAATGCGCAGATCACCCGACTCGATACCACCGGCTGAGTAACCGTTCATGATGCCGATCATGGTGAGCGCGGGTTCGACCCGCCGACGCGTTCCGGGGCGGTGTCCACCGGCCGACGGCGGCCCACGCGTGCCGGGCAGAGCAGCGGGCAACGCCGCAGCGTGCCTCAAACGCCTCCGCTCGCGGCCGGCGGTTGCCCCGATGAGTAGTGCCCTGGCTGCTCCGGGGTCGAAGGTCAGTTGCCGCGGGTTTCGGTCGCGCGGGAGGGCGCGGGCTCGTACGGCAAGCCCGGCTGTCAATGATCTCTTGTGGCTCCCGGCAGACTCGCCTTGAGGGTGTCCAGGAGCGCGTCCAGATCCGTCAACTGTTCGCTTCGCATCGTCCCGAAGACCTCTTGCAGCACCTTCTCCCCCGCTGCCGTACCCGCGGCCAGCGCCTCGGCGCCCTTCGGGGTGAGACGCGCCAGCTTGGATCGCCCGTCATCAGGATCCGCCGCCCGCTCGACCAGCCCTGCGCGCTCCAAGGCTTCGACGGACTGGGTGACCGAGCGAGGGGCCTGCCCGAGTTCCTGGGCCAGCGTCGACTGCCGTACGGCTCCCAGACGGTCGAGTGCCTGCAAGACCTTCGTGCGGGCCAGGGAGAGACCCCCGGCCGTCATGCCTTCGTCGACCACCTTGCGCAGGTGGTACCCGAGCGCCAGGTAGCGCAGTCCGACCTCTTCAGGGGTCGCCTTCCGGGCACTTGCGGCCATCGCTCCTCCGGACTTATTGGTGAGGTACCTCATCGAATGTTAGATTGGTGAGGTACCTCAATATTAACCCGCGAGGGAGGACCCATGGACGTGCAGCCCGTCATCGTCATGACCGGTGCGACGAACGGCATCGGCCGGCTCGCCGCGCTCGACCTGGCCCGCCGCGGTGCCCGCCTCGGCATCGTCGCCCGCAGCCGGCCGAAGGCCGATGCACTGCGGCAGGAGATCGAGCAGGTCGTGCCGGGGACCCCGGTCGACGTCTTCCAAGCCGATCTGTCGCTGCTCTCCGAGGTCCGCGAGGCGGGCGAGGAGATCGCCGCGCACTATCCGCGGATCGACGTACTGATCAACAACGCGGGCCTGCACGCCTTCTCCCAGCGGGTCACCACTGAGGGGTACGCGGAGATGACCGCGGTGAACTACCTCGCACCCTGGGTGCTCACCGACGCCCTGCGCGACAGGGTCATCGCATCCGCTCCCGCCCGGATCGTCACGGTCGCCTCCCGCGCCTCGCTGCGGGCCGGCACCATCGACCCGCTGAACGACCTGACCGACACCGCGGACTTCACGCGCCGCGGATCGGGGCCACGCTACGGCCTGTCCAAACTCATGGACATCATGTTCACCCAGGAACTCGCCCGCCAACTACAGGGCACGGGCGTCACGGTCACACGCTGCTGCCCCGGCTTCAACGCCACCGGCCTGGGCCGCGAACTCCCCCTCGCCGGAGCCCTGGAGAAGGCCCTCACCGCACTGAACATCGGCAACCCCCAGCACGGGGCCGACATCATCGTGAAACTCGCGACCGACCCCGAGTTCGCCGACGCCAACGGCGGCTACTTCGCCGCCAAGACCGCAAAGCCCCTGCAGTGCCCGGAGATCGGGCGCGGCGAAGGGATCCAGTGTGCCCTGTGGGACGCCACGGCCGACCTCGTCCACACCATCCGGCGGCCGCACAGCGCCTGACACCCTTGACCGACACCGCCCGCCCCGCCCGAAGGAGACCGCAATGAACCCGACCAGCCACGACCAGCCCAGCGCGGTAACCCTGCAACCCGTCGGACAGGTGGTGAGTCCGCGGGACGATCTCTCGGACGACAACTGGGGCGAGGTTCCCGCCAGCCGCGTCGCCGAAATCCTGCGCACCACAGTCCTCGACACAGAGCGGCAGTGAACACACACCCACCAGAGCCATAAGCACTACTACGAGCGGAAGAACAGACGGAAGCTCGTCTCAACTCGCCGTCCCTCGGGCCGGGCAAAGGTCACCATCAACACGACACGGACATGGGGGATGCGAGCCCACATCTGAGCCGGGAGACGGAGCCCGGCCCCATCGCACAGCCGAGAATGTCGAGCAGCGCCATCAGCGTCTTCAGGCTGAGGCGTTCGGGCCGCTCCACCACCAGGCGGTAGGTCTGGCTGGGCGACAGGTCGATGCCCCGCTCGGCCAGCAGCGGGCGCAAATCGGTGGTGGAGAACATTCTGCGGGTGGCCATCACCTCCCGCAGATGCCAGCGGTAATCCAGCTTCGCCGTCACGCCATCTCCCTACGGGCCGCCCTCAAGAGCACGGTCCAAGACCTTGCGCATGATGGTGTTCATGAAGTCCCGCTGACCCCCGTGTAGATCGCGGTCGTGGTGGCATGGCGATGGCCCACCTGACGTGGAACGAATGCCGGTCTGCGCCGTCCTCGATCTGATGGGTCACATTGCTGTGGCGCAGGCAGTGCGGCACCAGATCGTTGTCCAACCCCAGCGCATCACGGTAGTTGGCGAACCGCTCCTCGATCCCCCGGGCCTGCAGCCGACCTCCCCGCCCGGTCAACCACGGCGCCGGCTTCTCGCGGGCAGCCGCACACCATGGGCGCACGGGCTCGAATCCAGCCCACCCCCATGCCCGGCACCTGCACTCTGGACGCGCACGTCCGCTCTCGACATCCACCCCGCCCACACCGCTCACCTCACTGGCGCCCATCACCGCACCGCCCAGGCTCTCCTGTCCGCCCGCCGCTTCGAGTCGCTCGACGACCACACCATGGTCCTGGCTCACATCGATCACGAGGAGCCGTACAACGCCGCCCAGTTCCTGACCGCCGATGACGTCACCACCGACACCACGCCCTGGCTACGAGGAATGGACCTGGGTCAACTGCCCCATGCCCTGGTGCACCCGCGCCGAAATCCGCGAAGTCTCCAACGACGCCCAGCAGATCTACGACGACATCCGCCACGGACGGCTCGTCATCCACGCCCACGCCGGCGACGGCTGCACCATGTCGGCGTGTTCGGTCGCCAGGGGCCGGCGGATGGTGCCCGCGTTGTTGACCAGGATGGTCCAGGCCCATGAGGGCCAGGACGCTCATGCCGAGGTTCCCGTCGTGTCGTTGCCCCTGCCCTTGATGATCCGGGGCGCTGTCGCCGGTCCTGGCGGCACCGGATGGGCGCTGATGGAAGCGTGCCCGCCGACAGGCACGCCTGTGGACCGGTGGCTTCTCAAGGCGAAATACCAATGAAGCGACCCTTGGCGGTTCACGCCGGATCGCCTCACATGCATCCCTGCAGCCCGTTGCGAGTCGCTGAAGATGGAATCACAGGAGGCTCCCCGAGCCTGACACGGGGAGCCTCCTGGCCAGCGGAGTACCCGAGATCAGCCCGGGAGCACCCTGACGGGCGTGGTCATGGTGCGGGTGCGGTCGACAATGCGCGCGTCTCCTTGCAGGGTCACCTGGACTGGAATGCCGCGGTCGCCCGCCGACCGGGCGACGGTGAGAGTGAGGTCACCGGGTTCGACGCGTCGGCGAAGGTCCGTCCCGGTGAAGCCGGCCATGTCCGTGTGGACCTCGAACTCGACGACACGGGTCTCACCGGCGGCGAGGGCGACGCGGGTGAAGGCGATGAGCTGGCGGACCGGGCGGGTGACCGAGGCGACCGGGTCGGTGAGGTAGAGCTGCGGAACGAAAGTGCCCGCGCGCTCACCGGTGTTGGAGACTCTGGCCCGCAATGTGATCGTCGCGTCGACGGACACTACGGCTTCGTCGACGGACACGCTCTCGATCTCGAAGGTCGTGTACGACAGACCGTGCCCGAACGGGAACGCGGGTGTGGGGTCGATGTTGCTCACGCCATCGCTCTTGAGGGCGAGCGGAGGCGCCAGGTACGTGCCCGGCTGGCCCGCCTCGTCGCCCGGGATCTGGACCGGCAGACGCCCGGAGGGGTTGATCCGGCCCGAGAGGACACCGGCGATCGCCGGCGCCCCTTCCGCGCCGGGGAAGAACGCCTGGACGGTGGCGCCCGCCCTCCGGGCATGCCGGCCGATGGCGTACGGACGGCCCGAGAGGACGACGAGGACGGCTTGGTTCGCCGCGTCGAGGACGGCCTCCACCAGTTCGTCCTGGACCCCGGGGAGTGTCAGCACGCTGACGTCGCAGCCCTCGCCGGAGGAACCGTGTCCGAACATCCCGGAGCGGTCACCGACGACGAGGACGGTCACGTCGGCCGCGGCGGCGGCAGCCACCGCGGCGGCGAAGCCACTGCGGTCGTTCCCGGTGACCTGGCAACCGGTCTCATGGCGGACCTCGGCGTCGGGGAACTCGTGCCGGAAGGCGTCAAGCACCGTGGGCGCCTCGAAGCCCAGGGGGGTGTCAGGGTGGTGGGGCAGTACGTGGTTGGGGAACGAGTAGCAGCCGAACAGGCACCGGGCGTCGTCGGCTGTGGGGCCGATGACGGCGACAGAGCGCGCGTCGGTGAGCGGCAGCAGGTCCGAGGGGTTGTCGAGCAGGACGACGGACTCCTCGGCCAGCGCGCGGGCGATGGAGCGGTTTCGGGCCGAGTCGAAGTCCGCGGGGGCGGTGTACTGCCCGGGATTCCAGCCGGGATCGAGCAGGCCGAGTTCGGCCTTCTGTGTCAGGACCCGCAGTACGGCGCGGTCGACGAGATCCGCCGATATGCCGTTGTCCAGGAGCGGCTCCCCGTATGCGGTGGTGTGGGGCAGTTCGACGTCGATTCCGGCCCGGAGCGCGGCACGTGCCGCGTCCGGGATGTCGGCCGCCACGTGGTGCAGGGAGGCGAGGAACGCGATCGCCCAGTAGTCGGACACCACCGTGCCCTCGAATCCCCAGCTCTCGCGCAGCAGCCGGGTCAGGAGTTCCTCGCTGGCGCCACAGGGCACGCCGTCGATGTCGTTGTAGGCGTTCATGACCGAGCCGACCCGGCCCTTCACCACGGCCTTCTCGAACGGCACGAGGATCAGGTCGGCGAGTTCGCGGGGGCCGACGGCGGCGGGGGCGTGGTTGCGGGCGGCCCTGGAGGCGGAGTAGGCGGCGAAGTGCTTCAGCGTGGCGACGACGCCGGCCGACTGCAGCCCCTGCACGTAGGACAGGCCGAGTTCCGAAACCAGGTAGGGGTCCTCGCCGAGGGTCTCCTCCACCCGGCCCCAGCGGTAGTCGCGTACGACGTCCACGACGGGTGACAGTCCCTGGTGGACACCGACGGCCGCCATGTCCGAGCCGATGGCCGCCGCCATACGGTGGACGAGGTCAGGGTTGAAGGTGGCCGCCCAGGCGAGGGGCGTGGGATAGACCGTGGCCTGCCAGGTGGTGAATCCGGTGAGGCACTCCTCGTGGGCGATAGCCGGGATGCCGAAGCGGTTGGCCGCCGTCACCCGCTCCTGGAACTCCGCGAGGCGCTTGCGGCCCGCCTCCGGGTCGACCGGCGCCGTACCGAACACCCGGGTCAGATGCCCGAGACCGTCGACGATCGCTTCTTCGAAGCTCTCGGCGCCGCGGAAGGTGTCCTGCATCGGGGCCACGTCTCCGGACTCGTCGTGGCCGGGCCAAGTGCTGCCGAGCTGTGCGACCTTCTCGGCCTCGGTCATGGCGCCGAGGAGGGCCTGCGCGCGAACGGACGCCGGCAGGGCGGGATCGTTCCACAGCCCGGTCGTCGGGCGCTCGTCGCTGATCGTCAAGGTCTCATCCGTTCTGTTGTGGGTGCGCGAGAGCCGCGCGAGTGGTCGAAGAGGTCGAGGAGGCACCGCCGACCGGGAAGGAAGTGGGCCCGGACGCCGGTCCGGCGGTCATGGGGAGGCGGACACGCCGGACTGTGTCGCACGGGGGCGTCGGCGCCTTTCGGCGTCCGGGCCCCGAACGGGGTGGCGTCCCGGTTCGGCGAGCCCGGCGGGACGCGGCACCGTCACTTGCCGCCGGCCCCCATCAGACCCGCGACGAGGGCCCGGCGGGCGAAGAGGTACACGACGAGGATGGGGACCGCGGACATCAGCACCGCGGCCAGCAGGGCCGGCACGTTCGATCCGTACTCGGAGACGAAGTTGTACAGGCCCAGCGTCACCAGCTTGTTGTCGTTCGACTGGGTCATGATCAGCGGGAACAGGAAGCCGTTCCACGCCTGCAGGGCCGTGAAGACGCACGTGGTCGCGATGGCCGACTTCGACATCGGGACGACCAGCGTCAGCAGGGTCCGCGCCGGGCTCGCGCCGTCCAGGGCCATGGCCTCGTACAGCTCGTTGGATATGTCCCGCATGCCGCCGCTGAGGACCAGCACGCTCACCGGCAGCGCGAACGCGGCGGTGGGCAGGATGACGCCCCACAGGGTGTCGTAGAAGCCGAGATTGTTGATGATCAGGAAGAGCGGGATGATCACCGCCTGCGAGGGGATCGCGAGGCCCAGCAGGAACAGGCGGAACACACCCTTGGTCATCCAGCCCCGTCCGCGCACCACGGCGTAGCTGATCGGGATCGCGAGCGCCAGCACGATGGCGACCGTGGCCACCGCGACGACGATGGTGTTCCAGATGTACTGCAGGAAGCCGCTGTCCAGAACCGTGCGGAAGTTCTCCAGGGTCACCGTGTCGGGGATCGAGACGGGGCCCTTGTCGGTGTACGTCGTCTGCGGCTGCACCGCCGTGTTCACCAGCGCGTACAGCGGGACGCCGATGATCACCAGCCAGACGAGGGCGGCGGCGCCGGCGAGGTAGTTCGGGCGCGTCCTCACAGCCCCTCCATCGTGCTCGTCATCTTGTCGTACCCGCTGAGCTTCGTGAGGAGGACGGAGGCGGCTGTGGCGAGCAGCAGCAGGAAGCTGGCGATGGCGCTCGCGTAGCCGTAGTCGTATGTCCGGAAGGCTGTCTGGTACATGGAGAACGGCAGGATCGCCGTGTCGGTGCCGGGGCCGCCGTTGGTCAGCAGCAGGACGATGTCGAAGGCTGTGAGACCGCCGACGACCATGAAGATGGTCGAGGTGATCATCGTGTTGCGCAGCTGCGGCAGCGTGATGTGGACGAACTGCCTGACCCGCCCCGCACCGTCGATCGCAGCCGCCTGGTAGAGCGTGTGCGGGACCGCCCGGGCGGCGCCCTGGTAGAGCAGGCTGTGGAAGGGAACGAACTGCCAGCTGGTCACGAGGACCAGGCAGGCGATCGCGCCCTGCTGGGTGCCCATCGGATTGCTGCCGAACAGCCACTCGAACTTGGACGGCAGGCCGAAGTTCGGGTCCAGCAGCTGGCGCCACATGACGGCCGTGGCCGCCGTGGACAGCAGCAGCGGCAGGAAGAACACCGCCGACAGGACCGCCCGGTTGCGCTGGTGACCGGCCGACCAGACGCCCAGCAGGATGCTGACCGGCGCCTGCACCACGATGTTCCCGACCAGCAGGACCCCCGTGACCAGGGTGGACTGCCAGACCTGACTGTCGCCGAAGAACCGCGACCAGTTCTCCGTGCCGGTGAACTGCGGTGCGTTCAGGCCGTCCCAGTGCGTGAAGGAGAGGTAGAGCACGCCCACCATCGGCGCGACGGCGAAGACGAGGAAGAACAGCAGCCCGGGAACCGCCCAGGCCACGCCGGGCCGCTCCAGAGTGGGCGGAGCGGCCCGGTCACGCACCCGCTGCTTGCGCATGGGCCGCGAAGTCGTTGCGGAGACCACGTGGACGCGCCTTCCTACTTCTTGATCGCCAGAACCGCGCTGACGAACTGCTCCGGCGAGCTCTGCCCATTGAACAGCTTCTGGATCTCGGTCAGCAGTGGCGTGCCGAGGGTGAGGCCGAGCGCCTGGTCCCAGGACTGGGTGAAGGAGGGAGCCTTCTGCACCAGGTCGTACTGGAACTTGGCGTACGCCGGGTCGGCCGCCTTGGTGAGGTACTGCGCGGCGTTGGAGGTGACCGGCACCTCGCCCTTCTCGACCAGTCCCTGCACGTAGCTGTCGCTGTAGGTGGTCTTCAGGAAGTCCGTCGCGGTCTGCTTGGCGGCGGCGGTGGTAACCGAGAGGTAGTTCGTGGGGTTGCCGACCACGTTGGCGGCATCGCCCTTGCCTCCCTCCACGGAGGGGAAGGCCACGTATCCCAGGCCGTTCTTCGCGAAGTCGGGGGCCTCGCTCTGCTGGGTCGCGTACTCCCACGAGCCCATCAGCACCATGGCCGCCTTGCCCTTGTTGAGCAGGGTGGTGGTGCCGCCGGGGCCATAGGCGACCGATCCGAACTTCTTGCCGAAGGCGCCGCTGTCCACCAGCTCCTTGATCATCTGCGCGGTCTTGAGGATGGCGGGGTCCTTCCACTGCGACCAGTCGCCGCCCTGGATCTTGTCGAACAGCTTCGGCCCCGCGAGGCGGTCGACGAGGTACTCGACCCACATCAGCTCGGTCCACGAGGAGCTGGCGTTGCCGGCGAGCGCCAAGGGCGTGATCCCCTTGCCCTTGAAGATCTTGACCAGGTTCTGCAGCTCGGCGTAGGTCGTCGGCGGCTCGACGCCGGCGTCGGCGAAGAGCTTCTTGTTGTAGAAGAGGAACACCGGCTGGGTACCCCGGCAGGGGATGCCGACCAGCTTGCCGCCGACCTTGCCCGCGGCCAGGGCGGAGGGCAGGAAGTGCGACTCCAGGGCCGTGTCCAGCGTGACCAGCTTGCCGGCCGTGACGTAGTCGTTCAGGCTGCCACCGCCCCAGCTGAAGAACACCCCGGGCATCTTGGCCGAGCCCATCGCGGTCCGCAGCTTGTCCTTGTACCCGTCGGTGGCGATCACGGTCATGCTGACCTTGCCCTTGCCGGCGGAGTTGAAGGTGTCCACCGCCGCCTTCTGGACCGAGTTGGTCGGGTCCTGCAGCGTCCAGAAGTCAACGTTGCCCTTGGGCGAGGACGTGGAACTGCCGGACGAGCCACAGCCGGCCACGGTGACGCTCAGCGTGGTCGCCGCCGTCGCGGTGAGGAACCATCTCCGGGACACACTGTTCATCGTTGAACACCTTTCGAGTCGGCAGGATCCCTTTCGCGGGTGCACTGCACCCGGCAGGCCGTCCCGGGCCTGCCCGCACTGGGGATCTGGGTCGATGGCCATGACCGTCAGGCGCTGTTGCGCAAGTGTTGCGGTTCCGTTGCTCCTGCGGTTGAGCTGGCGTCGGTCACGTTAAGCGGCGCAATTCGGCCGCGGCAATATCGGAGCGAAATCACTTCCGAAAGACTTTCGCAGTCCGAGGGCTTGCGGAACCGGCTCAGGTTCGTCCCTATTTCCCGGTTTCGGGCGGCGCCGTGGACATGCGCACGACCAGTTCCGTCGCGAGTTCCCTGCGCGTCGTGGCGGGAGGCCGGCCCTCGGCGAGGTTCAGCAGGACACGGGTGGCCTCCTGGCCCAGCTCTCTGAACGGCTGCCTCACCGCGCTCAGCGGCGGCGAGGCCATGGCGGCCACAAGGGTGTCGTCGAACGACATCACCGACAGCCGGCACGGTACGGCGATGCCCAGTTGCCGGGCGGCCTCCAGGGCGCCGAGCGCCTGGACGTCACTCGCGGCGAAGAGAGCGGTCGGCCTCTCGCGCCGTTCCAGCACACTGCGGGCGGCGCGCAGTGCCTCGCCGTAGTCGAAGTCCGTCGAGCGCACGAGCGTGGCGTCGTAAGGGATCCCGGCCTCTGCCAGGGCGGCCCGGTAGCCGTGCAGGCGCGCGGACCCGGCCAGGGAGTGCGACCGGCCCGCCAGCATGCCGATGCGACGGTGCCCGAGGTCGATCAGGTGCTGAACGGCGGTCGTCGCGCCGTGCCAGTTCGCCACCCCGACACTGGGGATGTCCGCGGACGGCGCGTTCAGGGGATCGACGAGCACCACCGGAATCCGCTGCTCCAGGATCCGGCGCTCGTCCCGCTCGACGAGAGTGGAGATGACGATGACGACCCCAAGGGCGTCCAGCTTCTGAGACTCCTCCAACCACTGCGCGACCGAGCGCCGGCCCGTCGTGCCGACAGTCGTGTGGACACCGATTTCGGCCGCCGACTCCACGATGCCGCGGACCACTTCGAGGGTGTACGGGCCGGCCAGGTCCCGGAACACCGCAAGGATCTGCCGTGGCCGACGAGCTTCGGTCTCCCAAGTACGGACATAGCCGCGTTCGGCCAGCAGTGCCTCGATGCGGGCGCGTGTCGCCTCGGACACGTCACGCCGCCTGTGGACGACCTTGGACACGGTCGCCGGCGAGACGCCGACCTCGCCGGCTATCGAGGCGAGAAGCCCGTACTGGGCGTTCCGGCGCGACCTGGTTGGGCCCGTCACCGCGGCGTAGACCTCCCCTACCCCGTCCGTTGGCCTGTTCTGAGTGCGTGCTGAGTGAACGTACACGCCGGTTCGATCACGGCAGGCCGGGGCAGAGTGCCGAAAGCCCTGTACACCTGCGGAAACGCGAGGGCTCATGAACTGCGAAAGTCTTTCGCGACCCGATCGGCCGCCTCTTGTAGGCTCCCCCGCAGCCTGTTCGAGCCGCTCAGGCACGTTACTTCCGGGAGGCCGGGAATGCCGGTGCACAGCATCCACGACACACAACCCGCCGACCGCTGGGAGGACGCTTTCCTCTCCGGCAACGGCGAGTACGGAATCATGGTGTTCGGGCATCCCCACCGGGAGCGGATCGTTCACAACCACCACCGTTACGTGCTGCCCAACGAGTCCCTCGGGATGCGGCCGCCGGCCGTCGCCGACCGACTTGAACAGGTTCGCGACCTCGCCCTCGCTGGCGAACGGGAGCGGGCACAGCGCGAGTTCTCCGATGGCAGGGCGATGGCATGGACACAGTCCTTCCATCCGGGGCACATGCTTCATGTGGATACGGCGGCCGGGGACGGCCCTGTCGAGCACTACCGCCGGATCACCGACTTCGCCACGGGCGAGGTGAGGGTCACCTGGTCCGACGGGGAACGGGAGTGGGCGCGGCGTGCCTTCGTGTCGCGCACCGACGCCGTCGCGGTCGTCGAGATCACCGGTCCGCGGCTCGACCTGGCCATACGGCTGTCCGGCGAGCTGGCCGGCCGCCCCGCCGAGGTCACCTTCACGACGTCTGCCGAGGTCACCGGGGACGGCGAGGCGTCACTTGCCGTCGTGGGAGAGTATCCGCCCGGTCCCGGCGCGGCGGGATTCACCGGCGTGACCCGGGCTGTCGTCACGGGCGGCCGGGTCGCGGCGGAAGGGGACACGGTTCGCGTCGAAGGAGCGACGCGCGTCGTTCTGCTGACCCGGATGGACCGGTCGGCGCCTCTCCCCCGCATCGACGCGCTCCGTGCGGTCCTGGCTGAACTGCCCCCCGAATACGACGAGTTGCTCTCCCGGCATGCGCCCGTCCACGGCGAGCTCTACGGCCGCGCCGAACTCGACCTGGGTGTTCCCGACAGCGACCGCGGCCTCCCCGTGGGCGAGCTGATCGCCCGTGCCGACACCAAGACGCTGGACGGCGCGCTCGTGGAGGCGCTGTTCCACTCCGGCCGCTACCTGCTGCTCAGCTCCAGCGGGGTACTGCCGCCCCGGCTGACCGGCCTGTGGCTGGGGGAATGGGGCGCCGCCTGGTCCGGCGACTACACCACCGACGCCAACATCAACCTCCAGATGGCCGGGGCGGTCCTCACCGGCATGCCCGAGCTCATCGAGCCGTACGCCGGGTTGATCGGCGGGCAGATCGACGACTGGCGCACCAACGCCCGCACGATCTACGGCACCCGCGGGATCCTCGCACCCAGCCGGACCGACGGCGAGCACGGGCTGCTCTTCCACCTCGACGACGACTGGCCCTGGACCATGTGGCTGGCAGGCGCGGACTGGCTGCTGTTCCCGCTGTACGAGTACTGGCAGGCGACCGGCGACGACGGCTTCCTCGCCCGTACCCTCGCCCCCTGGCTCGTCGAGGCCGCCGTCTTCTTCGAGGACTTCCTCACCCGCGAGGACGACGACGGACACGTCGTCCTGGTCCCCTCCTACTCCCCCGAGGTCGGCCCTCGCGATGGGCGGGGCATGTCCGGGGTGAACGCCACCATGGACCTGGCCGCGGCCCGGCACGCCCTCACCACCGCCGCCGACGTCTGTGCCCGCCTCGGTATCGAGCAGGCCGCGGTCGGCCGCTGGCGCGCGCTGGCGGAGCGGCTGCCGCCCTACCGCGTCGACGGGCAGGGGGCGCTCGCCGAGTGGGCGTGGCCCGGGCTGGAGACCGCGAACGACCACCGGCACGTCAGCCATCTCTACCCGGTGTGGCCGCTGCACGACATCACCCCGGACGACACCCCCGACCTGGCCGCCGCCGCTCGCGAAGCCCTGCTGCGACGTGGTGACGAGAACCTCTCCGCGCACGGCAGCCTGCACCGCGCCCTGGTCGCCGCACGCCTGAAGGACAGCGGGACGGCGAAGGAGAACGTCCTCAAGATCGTGGGCCGGAACATGGTCTTCAGGTCGCTGATGACCTCGCACAACCCCGATCTGGAGATCTACAACGCGGACGCCGCCCACTGTCTGCCGGCCGTGGTCGTGGAGATGCTGCTCGACTCCCGGCCCGGCATCGTGGAACTCCTGCCCGCCCGACCCCCGGAGTGGCGGTCCGGCAGCCTGCGCGGCCTCGCCACGCGTGCCGGAGTGAGCGTTGACGAGCTGACGTGGGACGTGACCGATGGCTTCGCCCGCGCGGTCCTCACGTCTCCGCTGGAAAGGGACGTCACTCTCGTGTGCCGTGACGGCACGCACCGACGGCAGACCGTACACCTGCAGCCGCGCACCCCCACCACGGTGACCATCCGGCTTGTGTGATGCCTGCGGCGCGGGCAGCCGCCGGAGGCACGCCGTCGCGGCGGCCCCGGCGGCACGAGGTGTTCGCGTCGGAGGCGCTCACTCCGTACTGACTCGGCCGCGCACGGACGTCGAGGTGCGCAGTACGAGTTCTGTCGCCAACTCCATCCGGGACGACGCGGGCGGCCGGCCTTCTGCGAGTTGCACGAGCACCCGGGTGGCCTCGGCGCCCAGTTCCTCGAACGGCTGGCGCACCGCGCTCAGTGGTGGACAGGCCATGGCCGCCACGAGGGTGTCGTCGAAGGACATGACCGCCAGGTCCTCGGGGACGCTGAGCCCGTGCTGGCGGGCGGCCTCCAGGACCCCGAGCGCCTGCGCGTCGCTCGCCGCGAAGACGGCGGTCGGCCGATCGTCGCAGCGGAGGATGTGCAGGCTGGCCTGCAGCCCTTCCTCGAAGTCGAAGTCGGTCGAGCGCACGATCGCCGGATCGT
>Ga0307508_10004424_pt1 | contig 13747 bp, 14 predicted proteins | sample 9_EM_MG_FD_203089 | JGI IMG/M metagenome (GOLD analysis project Ga0307508, IMG submission 203089) | Populus trichocarpa ectomycorrhiza microbial communities from riparian zone in the Pacific Northwest, United States - 9_EM | ecosystem: Host-associated > Plants > Roots > Unclassified | place... | reverse complement strand
AATGGCGGAAAAGCGGGTACCGAAGGACCAGAAGGTCAAGGAAATAAGAATCGAAGGCGGCCTGGTATACCGAAGAAACCTACTCTCGATCCCGAACGGTCTAATACAACAGATAATGGAATCGGAATATGACACAAACGTAGCCGGGTACAGGGCCAGGACGAGACTATCGAACTAATCCGACGAAACATCTGGTGGCCGAAGATGAACGAACGAATCATCGACTTCGTCAAAAGCTGCCCGAAATGTCAGCAGAACAAATCCTCTCGACATCAGCCATACGGACTATCATCACCACTGGAACTCCCATACGCACCTTGGCAATCAATAGCCATGGATTTCATCCCGGAGATCCCGGAATCGGAAGGATGCGACCAGCTTTGGGTAGTCATCGACCGGTTCACCAAAATGGCACACTTCCTCCCACTACGGAAGGAAGGAAAACGGTGGCACACTTAGCAGTCATATTCGCCCAGGAAATAGGGAAGTTTCACGGCCTCCCCACAGATATCGTGTCAGACAGTGACTCCCGCTTTACTTCCGAAATCTGGAAGGAGTTTCTACGGCTATCCGGAATTCGGCCCCGGATCTCGACAGCATTCCACCCGCAAACCGATGGACAAACGGAACTGCTCAACCAGACGATTGAGGCCTATCTCCGTGCATTCATTGGCAAGGAACAGAACGACTGGGTACGACTGCTGCCAATGGCAGAGTTCACATACAACAACTCTGTCACAGCAGGAAACGGTATGTCTCCGTTCTACGCTAACTACGGCTTTCACCCGATGGCCATGGACGCAGCGTCAACGGAGCATCTCAACCCGGCCAGCAAAGTATACGCCCATTGGATGAACACCGTGCACGACGAATCCCGAAAAGGGCTGGAAGAAGCACAAAAACGAATGCGGCGATATACGGACCCAACGCGGAAGCAACCCCCAGCATTCCAAGTAGGGGACTTGGTGATGCTCGGCGGGCGCAACATCAAAACGCACCGGCCCTCAAAGAAGTTGGATCACAAGAATCACGGTCCTTTCCAAATCGAGAAAATCATCTCCCCATTAGTGGTACGACTAACGCTTCCCCGCAAGTGGAAAATACACAATGTTTTCCATGTGTCACTGCTCGAACCCTACCGAACCAGCGAGTACCGAGCGCCTCCGGATCCATCTAAGGTGTTGCGAGAGGCCGACGACATTGAACAGTCGGAGGAATACGATGTGGACTAGGTTATGTCCTTGGTTGAATGCGGCCGGGGAAACAACTAATGAATCCTCAACCTGGTCAAATGGCTTGACTATCCGGAACGCAAGGATTGGACGGAAGAACCATTCGACAACTTCTCAGTACACGGCCTGGGGAAACTCCGGGAGTTTCACCAACATAATCCAGACGCACCGAAAGACTACCGGCTCACCGAGGACATGGCGGTAGGGCACTGAAGGGATGGAGGACCCCCGCACCAAAACGAGACCGACAAAAAGGGCCCACTGCTGGGGTAACCACGGAAAAGCCGTCAACCGGGCGCCCGACGAGGAGTGCACGCGAACGAAAAACGTTGAGAGTCAGGAAAACCATTCAAAACAGACGTGTCGACCTCTCGGCGACCGACTCGGACCAGCGGAACCGGCGCAGGCATCACACAAGCGGTGAAGTGAGTCCCCGATAGCGCTGTCACTGCTCCAGCATACTAGTCTCCCCCCGGAAAGACGTGGGCGCGGTCACTGCCTAGTATACGGGTTACTAGCACGAAGGACACCAGGCCTCTCCCGATTCCCTGGGCTGACTGCGACCCGGGAACCCCACCGAGCTGGCCAAAGCCTTGACACACCGCGGCGGCGAGTACGACTCAATATGACACGACAGTATGAGTACGCACTGGCCTACTCAGAGGGCCCAGTCATGCAGACGGATTACAGAGTCATGTCCTGATCTGGTGGCTGGGAGGGCTGTAGGGGAGGAGGACTACAGTCACGGTAAGTGGCGGCCTCTAGTTAATAAACTATTGACTGACTCCTGAGGTGGATTTCTGGTGTTGTTGAAATCTTAATTGTAGAAGAAGATTTTTGGTGTCGTAAAAACAGTGAAGTTTTGGGGGGTGTTGTGAGGATAATAGATTGTGTGGAGAAGAATCTCCAGACTAGCTACCACGCCCTTCCTTTATACTTTTCCTTCCCTCTGTGGAATCACAGTTTGCCCGCAAGACTGACACAGTTCCTCCGTCTAACATCATGACTCGATCGCAGCGCCTAAGGAAAACACATGATCGCACTCAGCCGCCGTGCTGCCAACACTCTACTCACAGCAACAGGAGAAGGACATGCAAGCAGTAAAGGTAAGGAACAGGGAACAGGATGTGCAAGCTTCATCAATGGGAGACAACAAACGTAGCGAACAAAAGAAAGGATACGCAAGTATAATCAACAGGAAACGACATATGTAATGATGACAGGAAATGGACACACAAGTAACATAATGGAGACGAAGGAGAGAGGTCTAGACAGGCCAGCGGTCAGGGATATTGCTACTGGAGCGATATGGCGGAGATCGGTGGAGGCGCCTAACTGCAGAGGATGACCGTGGCTGCGGCAGCGGAAACGAGGACGAGCTGCAGGGTAACAAGGGTGAGAGTGGCACCGGCACCGGCACCAAGGAGCGTGTTGCACCAGGTTTGTGACAGTACATCCCCTGTCCAGACTGGAGCTCTGGGGAGGTGTGACACTGGGGTTGAATCGTAACCGGAGTGTGGGTAGAATCAAAGGTAATCAGGCTACTTTCGATAATTCACAATGGAATAATCTTAGATCTTGTGTGTGGGCTTGGTGGGAGTGTTGGTCAGGATGTTCGTGCTGATTTCTTCTCGGTGAGGTGAGAAATCCTCTTTCTTTTGTAGGGAGAGAGTCGTCGTGAGATCTGGTGACTCAGCGTGAGAAGTGGTGACTCGGGTTTGGATTCCCCCGAGGTGCATAGACCCCGTGGGTGGATCATTGGCCCTGGCTGGGGTGTAGATAAGGGAGATGAGTTCGTCATGCAACTGGGCGGGGGACTCTTCCGTCTAGACTCGTACGTGGCTCCCCCCGCAAGGATCTAAGCCAGTCCCCGCGAGGACCCAGACTCTCTGCGTACGTGGTTCCTCCCCGCAGGGCCAACCAATGTCCGGCCTCTCCCCGCAAGGAGTTAGAACATGTCTGCTAAGACCGCTTCGTTTGCACACGGACCCCCACCTCGGAGTTCCTTCGTCCGATCCCTGCAAGGTTCGATCTTTTCCCCGCAGGGTTCGATCCCTCGGCCTAGGCTAACTCCGGCTCCTCAACTCCCTCCTAGACTCTTGATCCATCATCCGTCACCCGCCTACCTTTCTACTCCTCTGTCGCTAAGTAATCTAGATACTCTATGTACTTCGTGGAACATTCAGGCGTAACACTACCCCCCTCCCCCTTAGCCTCATCCCGAGTGCTAATGCCGTTCTTGTCTAAGTAGCCTGTCTCTTTCTTGGATCGTGAGATTCTTTCAACGCTGAGTTCCTTGCAGCGTCCCGGACTGCAGTCCTCCTCCCCTGCTGCCCTCCCAGCCACCGGATCAGGTGATGTAGTCTTCCGAGACCCTCTGTAATCCGTCGAGATGGCTGGGACCTCAGAGTAGGCCGGTGCGTACTCTTACTTCGATGATTCCCACTGGGCAGCCGTGTGCCTAGAGACGAAAGTGCCAGTTTTCCCAGTGCGCATTCGGGCGGACTTCGGCTGGGGCACATGGAAGGAGTGACCAAGCACGAACAAGCCGAACAAGCCAATAGTGTGCACACAGAGGTGTCTGTCTGCCACCCGAATCCGCTGCCTGTTGGTGGCTTTCATGTCCCAGGCAATTACCCCAGTGCGGAATCGCTGCGGTCGTCTCCGTGTAGATCGGTCGTTCGCGGCCGAGAGCATATGATGTTTTTTGGGGTGTGGGACACATGGAAAGAGTGACCTTCTCGACTTGGGGTTCGTGCCCGGGCTGTCCCTCGTAGGTGTACATACAGAGGTTTGCCTTACCGAACACCTACGGCTCCCGTCCGTCCGAGTCCGAGGTATCCATCGGCGAGTTCTTTTACCTGAGAAGCAGGGTTTTTCGTTGGCGTGAGATGAAGTCCTCCACCCCTTCATCCTTACCACCGCTTGTGCTTCGGCGGGCCCTTTTATGGACATCCCGTCTCAAGCGTCGGCGAGTCGGTAGTCCCTCAGCGCGTCCAGATTCCGTTGATGAAACTCCCTGAGTTTCTCCAGACCGCCTACCGAAAAGTTGTCGAAGGGTTCTTCCGTCCAGTATTTGCGTTCCGGATAGTCGAGCTATTTGACAAGATACAGGATCCGTCGTCCCTGCTTCCGTGACGACACCACTTCGTCGACGTCATATTCTTCAGATTGTTCGATGTCGTCTGCTTCTGGTACGATTATTGAGGGGTCTGGAGGGGCTCGGTGCTCGCTGGTCTGGTATTGTTCGAGCAACGAGACGTGAAAGACGTTGTGGATCTTCCATTTCCGTGGGAGGGTTAAGCGAACCGCTAAAGGCTAGATGATTTCCTCGACTTGAAAAGGACCATGATTTTTGTGATCCATTTTCCTTGATGGACGCCGGGTTTTGATGTTGCGTCCGCTTAGCATGACCAAGTCTCCTATTTGGTACGCCGGAGGTGGTTTTCGGCCTGGATCGCTATATCGGCGCATTCTTTCTTGGGCGGCCTTCCGCCCTTTTAGGGCTTCTTCGTAGATGGTTGTCATCCAGTGGCCGTACACCGTGCTGGCTGGGTTGATTGGTTCGTCGTTTTCCTCAGGTGGGTCCATGGATCGGGGGTGGAATCCGTAGTTGGCATAGAATGGCGTGATTCCATGGCCCATTGTGACTGAGTTGTTGTAAGCGAACTTGGCCATTGGGAGTAGTCGTACCCAGTCGTTTTGTTCCTGACTGACGAAAGCCCGTAGGTATGCTTCGATGGTTTTGTTCGATCTTTCAGTTTGTCCATCGGTTTGCGGGTGGAAGGCTGTCGACATCCTCGGCTGGATCTCCAACATTTTCAACAACTCTTGCCATGCTGCCGAAGTGAAACGTGAGTCCCGGTCTGACACGATATCAGTGGGGATGCCGTGGAATTTCCATACCTCCCTTGCAAAGACTACCGCCAGATCCACTGCTGTTTTGCCGTTTTGTGGTAGTGGTAGGAAATGGGCCATTTTGGTGAAACGGTCGATAACTACCCAAAGCTGGTCGCATCCCTTCGACACTGGTAGTTCCGCAATGAAATCCATTGCAATTGATTGCCACGGTGCGTATGGCAATTTCAGCGGTGAAATCAGTCCGTAGGGTTGGTGGTGTGCTGTCTTGTTTAGCTGACATTCGGGGCAGCTTCTGACGAACTCGATGATCCGTTCGTTCATTTTCGGCCCCCAGAAGTTTCTTCAAATGAGTTCGATAGTTTTGTCTTGCCCCATGTGACCGGCCACCTTAGTGTCGTGTTCTGATTCCATGACCCGTTGGACGCATTTCCCAGGAACCCATAGTTTTTCTTTTCTGTACAGGAGCTGGTCCTGTAGCTTTATTCCGTCGTTTCCCTTGCCCTCCGGGGCCTCCGGCGCTGCTTCTGCCAGTGCCGTTTCCTTTTTCTTTCTGACCTCCTGATACTGTGGGTCCTTGTTCGCCGCTTCCCGGACCTCTTCTAGGAACGCCGAAGTCCATTTCCTAACGGGGACTGAGGACAGCCTTGCTGACAAGCAGACGAATGAGACCGTTTCTCTTCCTGCCGGGGCTCCCCAGTGTTTTTCTTTCAAGATCGTTGAAATTGGCTGGTTTTCCATCCCCCCCTTTTCAGGGCGGTGCTCTGGCCGCCGTGATAGCGCCTCTGGTTTTCCATTTTGTGTTCCCAGTCGGTAATAGATTCTAAAATCTATGCCTGCCAATTCCTGGGCCCAGCGGGCCTGTCGGCGGTTTAGCACTTTTGTGGTTGTAAAGTACTCCAGGTTTTGGTGGTCTGAAAAAACCTGAATTTGGTGAGTCGCTCCCTCGCAGTAGCGCCTCCAATGCTTAAAAGCGTCTACTACCGCTAGTAGTTCCTTATCGTGGATCTCGTAATTGATTTCCGCCGGCTGGAATTTTCTGGAGTGGAAGGCCACCGGGTGTAACCGATTCTCGTCGTCCCGTTGGGGCAGGACTGCTCCGATGGCGAAGTCCGATGCATCTGTCTCAATGACCACTGGTTTTGCTGGGTCGAAATGGGCTAGTATCGGGGCCGTGGTGAATCGCTTTTTCAGTTCTTCGAACGCCTTTTCCGCTTCTTCGTTCCACGCCCATTTCCTTGTTTTCTTGGTCAGCTCCGTGAGAGGTCTTGCTATCCGCGAATAATCCTTGATGAAGCGTCGGTAGAAGTTGGCGAATCCTAAGAAAGACTGCATTTCTGTGAGCGATATAGGCTGCTGCCAAGATAGCACAGCCTCCACTTTTGCTTGATCCATCCGTATTCCGTTTCGACCGATGACGTAGTCGAGGAATTTCACTTCCGCTGTTTTCCAGACACATTTCTCGGGGGAGATCGCTAGCCTGTTGCGCTGTAGTCTTTCCAACACTTCCTTGACGAGCTGGTCATGTTCCTCTTCTGTTTTCGCTTATACCAATATGTCGTCCATATATGTCAGGACTCCCACGTCCAGTATGTCGGATAGGACAAGATTCATCATGTCTCGGAATGTTGACGGCGCATTTGTCAAACCAAATGGCATGACCTGGAATTCGTACAGTCCGTAACGAGTTCCGAAGGCGGTTTTCCACTCGTCCCCTTCCCGGATCCGGATGAGGTTGAACCCATTTTTCAGATCCATTTTCGTAAACCATTGGGCCCTCTGAACTCGATCCTGTAGTTCTTGCATGAGGGGAAGCGGATACCGATTAGGGATTGTAATGGCGTTCAATCCTCAGTAATCGACACACAACCGTATCCCCCGTCCATTGGGTTTATGAACAAATAGGATTGGTGAGCCCGCCGAGGAGGTGGATCTTTTTATTTTGCCGGTTTTTTCCATTTCCTTTAGCCATTCTCTTAAAGTTTGAAGTTTCACCTCAGAGAGGGGGTAAATGGGTCCCCAGGGCGCCGTGGTTCCGTCCTTCAGCTCGATTTTGCAGTCATATGGGCAGTGCTCTGGTAGCGCGTCTGCTGCTTCCTTTCCCATTATCCCCAGGTATTGTCTGAATTCCATTGGGACGTGACCCAGCGGGTCATCATTGACTGCCGATACGTGACCAATAGTGCGTGCCTTGGGATCGGATAGTATTGATTCGTCCCACGACAGGGAGAATTCCACCATTTCATATTGGGTGCACTTTTCTAGACATCCGAGACTGTTAAACCTTATTTCCTCTGTTGACCAAGTTCCCGGGGGTGGGTGTTCCTCCACCCAGCTGAACGAAAGAAATATGTCGATTCCTTCCTCCATCGGAGAGATTTCGAAAGTTTCTTTAGAGAAATGATTCCGGTGTTGTAATTGTACCGGCCCCGTATGGAATTGTCCCGCGTTTTCGACAGTTTGGCCGGTGAAGTTTTCGATGATTCTGGGGTTCTTGTGCGGGTTTTTTGGAAAGTTCAGTTGTTCCACCATTTGTTGGTTTATCAGATTTATCGAGCATCCTGTGTCTAGCAGTGCTTTTACTTGATAGCTGTTTTCCTGGTGATGTAGCAACATTGTGACGATGTGTCGATTGTTCCTTCGGGGTTTTTTCTCGGGTTTTTTCTTCGTATTCGGCGTTGTTCCTTCTCTTTTACTTTTTCGCGAGGCGCCGCATACTAAATTGACTGTCCCGTCGGGTGCCGCACGGGGGTCTTTCAAAAATCCGAGTCGTCCGTGTCCACCCATAGTGGTTGGTCCGTGACGATTTCTTCTACTGCCGCCACTTTTTGCTGTTTTGCGGCCACGGGGTCGATTGGGTCTTCCTCTCTCTTCCTTTTCCCTTCCGACGTGTTTCGGGTGTTGGCTACTGCTCCCACCTTCCAGGGTGTCGGTGGCAGGTCCGTTCCTTGTACTGTTTGGAAGGAGAAGCAGTCAAAAGTACGGTGCCCCGTTCTTCCACATTGCCAGCATCCATCCTTGACTTTTTTATGCGCGTCTATTTCGTTCTGGGGTACCCCCCACAGAGCGGCCCCCATCGACTCCCATCCGTTATTCTTCCCGGCTCGGGGGTCGTTTTTCCTTGGCTCCCGACCTTCTGTCCTTGCCGTTGGCCGTTTTTCCTCCTTTTTCCGTTCCTCCTTTTTGGTGGTAGGTACTGGGGCGGCGTGCACAGCGTCCCTGGATGCTTTTAACGCCTTCTTCATTTCCACCTGTAGGGCAGCCTGGGAGGTGGCTTCTAGAAACCCTTCGTCATCGACAAATTCTCCTAGATAATGGGCGAAGCGTATGTCTAGTACTGAGTCCGGCATCGCCAGATTGATTTTTTCTTGCCGGCTTTCCCCCATGACTCGTGCATAGTTGTTCAACGCCTTGAATTCCATCAAATAGGCCCGGATATCCCCCCCATATTTGAGCTGGCTCAGCTTAAGTTGGGCGTTGGCTGCCTCTCGCGGGTCATGGTATTCCGTTCGGAAGGCTGCTGAGTAGTTGACCCACGAGTCATTTTCCCCCAGCGTGTCGTATCGGTGTAAGTCCCAAGCTTTCGCTGTTCCTGTGAGCAGCGTTCCTACCCATGCTATTTTTTGTTGGTCGTTGGTCTCGGGGTAAAGGCTTAGGTATTTGGTAACTGACTTCCACCATGTGTCGAACGGTTTTGATGGTTTTCCGTCGAATGTTTCTGGGTTCGTCATTTTGAGCCGAGATGTTCTTACGGCCGTGGGTGCATTGTTGGGACGGTTTGCCAATGCTACCCCTTCCGCGACCGCCCGGGCCACCCTCTGGGCAAGCTCTTCTGTCGTCAACGTTCACCGGGTCAGAAGGGGAGCCGGTGTGTCGCGCTGAGGGCTTGGAGGGGGCGATGGCGAAGGCAGTGGAGGGAGTGGCCCCTCCGAACAGGGGACCTTCTGGCGGTGGAGCCAACGCAGGTGGGCGAATTCTCCGAAATGGTCGAGGTGGTACCGGAGGTTGCTGTGGCCCCCGGGCTTCCGGGTCGGTAGGTCCAGCTTGGAGTTGTTGCAGGGCATCGGCCAAGCTGGAAGTTGACTGCTGGACTGTGCTCCGCCATTGCCTCAGTTCTGGTGTGGTGTGTGCGGATGCTGGGGGTGGTCGTGGAGGGGTTTCCGGAACCGCAACTTGAGCGGCCAGTTGTTGTAACGCTTCTGCCTGTCTTCCTGATTTCTTCCTGGCCTCCTGTAGCTGGCGCTCTAGCTGCCCCACCCGCTGTTGTTATTCGTCCGCTCGTTTTTGGTGCTCCTCTGCCCATAGTTCGACGTTCCCCTGAAAGTTGGCCAGCTGCTGACTTCGGGCCACATTCGCTTCCGCTAGGAAGGCAACGGAGTCGCCGAGGTGGGCCAGTTGCGTCGCATGCCCGGCCTGCTTTAGGTCGGCCTCCTGGGTTCGTTCGATGATGGCTCCCCATACGTTCTGGGTGAACGCTTGGTATGCGCTGGCTGCGCCTGCCAGTTCGCTTCGTATCCATGCTCCTGTGATTTTCTCGTTAGCGCTAAGTCGGTCGTAAACATACCTGGTTTGGTCCGATAGTTCTTTGTAGGCCTGCTCGATCTGCTGAATCCGTTGCTCCGTTCGATCCACCGTATTTCCGCAAAGGCGGACTAGCTCTCCTAGGTCCGCTTCGGCTTGCTTTTGTTGTTTTACTAGGGCTCGGAGCCACGTTGCTGGGTTGGAGATTTCGAGCGTTTCTTCATCGGCCACTGTGCCGTCCGTGATTTGCAATACGTCCTTGGGGGCCTCCAGTCGGAGCATGTTGAAGTCGGTTGCTGACATTTTGTATGCTTAGTACAAATCGAGGAAGTGTCCGGTGTAGATGGTTTCGGCGTAGTTCCCAAAGGCGTAGTCGCAGATTTCTCGGAATTCGTATCCGTCAAGGTCGGCGCAGAGTGAGTTGATTTCGCAATTGAACCAGTATTGAGTGTACCAGTTTTGTGGGGAGCACTCAATCGCCTTGGGTGGAATTGGGCCGTTGATGGCTTCTTCCCACGATTCGTAATTGGTGATCTCGTTGTCGATTGAGGAGAATGTGTAGTCAAACGAGTATTGTGACTTTGGCTCGAGTATGTTGGAGAGTTCGAGAAGATAATAATGGTCTTGTTCAAAGGAGGGCATGTGCTGGTCTCCTTTAGAGAAAGCAGGGTGATTTTGGATCGAAGATTATAGTGTGACACTGGGGTTGAATCGTAACCGGAGTGTGGGTAGAATCAAAGGTAATCAGGCTACTTTCGATAATCCACAACGGAATAATCTTAGATCTTGTGTGTGGGTTCAGTGGGAGTGTTGGTCAGGATGTTCGTGCTGATTTCTTCTCAGTTAGGTGAGAAATCCTCTTTCTTTTGTAGCGAGAGAGTCGTTGTGAGACCTGGTGACTCAGCGTGAGAAATGGTGACTCGGGTTTGGATTCCCCCAAGGTGCATAGACCCCGTGGGCGGATCATTGGCCCTGGCTGGGGTGTACATAAGGGAGATGAGTTCGTCGTGCAACTGGGCGGGGGACTCTTGCATCTAGACTCGTACATGGCTCCCCCCGCAAGGATGTAAACCAGTCCCCGCGAGGACCCAGACTCTCTCCGTACGTGGTTCCTCCCCGCAGGGCCAACCAATGTCTGGCCTCTCCCTGCAAGGAGTTAGACCATGTCTGCTAAGACCGCTTCGTTTGCACTCGGACCCCCACCTCGGAGTTCCTTCGTCCGATCCCTGCAAGGTTTGATCTTTTCCCCGCAGGGTTCGATCTCTTGGCCGTAGGCTAACTCCAGCTCCTTAACTCCCTCCTAGACTCTTGATCCATCATCCATCACCCGCTTACCTTTCTACTCCTCTGTTGCTAAGTAATTTAGATACTGTATGTACTTCGTGGAACATTCAGGCATAACAGGAGGTCATGTCGGGTCGTCAGAGTCCGGCAGCGGATGGGGGTGCGGTAGATGCGGACGGGCCGGCTAGCCTGCTGCCGAGCTTGGAGTTGTTCGTTCATTCGCTGTTGTTAGGTGATGATGGCTCCCAGGGTGTTGGCCATCTGCTGTAGTTGCTGTTGGTCCGCGTCATCGAACTTGTTCATCAGCTGGGCAAGTGTCTGGTGTACGACGTGATTGCGTCGAGCATCCCGGGTGGTTGTTTGATGTATCATGGTGACGATTTCTCCCAGGCGAGAGAGTTGTTCATCCTGTAGTGCGGTGGTCATGGTTTCCGCAGCGATGGGATTTGTGGTAGGGTTGGGAGCGTGCCCAGCTGGAGTCGCCTCCTGGTCTTCCTGTGGTGGCGTGATGTCGGCCAGGGGGTTCTGCGGTGCAGTAGCACTGCAGCGGAGGTGGTGGTTTTCCATGTTGACAAGGAACTGGCATTCGGGGCAGACCCACTTTCCCTTGTGCCAGTCTGCACAGGCTTTGTGTGGGTTTAGGTGTTGGTTGCGGATTACCTCCACTAATTCGAATGGATGGGCATGGGGACAGCTGCAGGGCCAGTGGTTGTGCCGGCGGCAATTGTTTCCTCGTTGCAGGTAGTAGTTGTCATCTTTCATCTGGCGGTGAGTGCCACAGTAATTGTCGTAGCAGGTGGTCCAATGTAGGGAGGCATGGTCGTTGGCGCGCGGCTGTCCCACAGCGGACAGTGGGGGTTAGGGTGCTGGTGGAGGGGCATTCCATCCGTCTGTGGTGGTGGCATTGGTGGGGATACCCCAATCGTTATCGTGTTCGGTTTCAGTGTTGGCTTGCTCGGCGTTGGTGAAGGTGCAGCCTTCGTTGGCATCGACAGTGGCGGTGGTAGACATATTTTTAGTTTGGAGGGGATAGTTTCTCCGGGTATTCCTCGTGGAATTGCTGGACGATGTCGGGCGAGTTTTCGAAGTTGCGGGCAGTTTACCAGTGTCAAGATCCTGCCTCGACTTCTCCGTTTGTCGCGACAGGCAACGTAGGCGGGGTCTGCAGCGCAAGCGGTCCTACTCACACTTCCGGTGTACTCACACTTCCGGCGTACTCACACTTCAGGAGTGCTCGCACACCTTGCGTGAGCTCGGTGTTCTCTTGGTATCCGTCACGCCCAGCGTGGTCTCTTCTCGGCTCTCCTCACATGCCTTGCGTGGGCTCATTGTTCTCGTGGTATCCGTCACGCCCGGCGTGGTCTCTTTCTGGCTCTTCTCACACGCCTTGCGTGGGTTCGTTGTTCTCACGGTATCTGTCACACCCAGTGTGGTCTCTTCGCAGCTCTTCTCACATGCCTTGCATGGGCTCATTGTTCACGCTGTATCCATCACGCCCTGCGTGGCCTCTTCGCGGCTCTTCTCACATATCTTGCGTGGTCTCGTTATTCTTGCGGTATCCCTCACACCCAGCATGGTCTCTTCGCGGCTCTTCTCACATGCCTTGCGTGGGCTCATTGTTCTTTGTGAGTGGTGGTTGCAGCGCCGGTCACGGGGACAGAGAGGTTTTTTTTTTTGTTTAATCATACTCGCATACGACCTATTTAGATCATGGCGGCGTAAATTTTGCCCAGTTTTCCTGTCCGCAGTCCGCGCAGTGACGGCTCGTTGCAAGCTCCCCTTGTGCCCTCCACCCGGCCCTCCCGAAAGGTTATTGCGCACCAAGGAGATAGACAAAGGAAAAGACAGAAGGAAAGCCCCGCCCGTCCCCTACTTCTCCCCCGCCGATGCCATGAAGGGTGGGGTGGGCAGGAACAGCGGATCCTCCCCAGCGCCCAGCGCCTCCGCCTCCACCCTGCGCTCCTCTTCCCGCTCCCAGCGCTCCCGGAGCTCCCATTCCGGGGGACAGAGAGGTAGGTCTGTGGAGAGAGATAATATTTGATTACGATCTAGTGCGCTTTAACACTACAGTGTAGGAGGAGGATTCCGGCCGCTGAGGGCGCTGCGGACGCTACGCCCAGTGGGGCGTCTAGAGTTCGGGTGACACGGACAGGGCTACGGGAGTGTGACATAGGGCTACATAGGACAGTCACGTAGACAGTCACAGGCGGCGCACGGATTCTCATATAAAGTGTCCGGCACTCGCCTCTCTAGAATGGACATGCTTCTTGCTACCCCTCAAATGGTAGCAACACTTTTTTCCTTTTCGTGTTGTGGCATCGCGCGAGACGAGCGACGAGCCACCTCCTCTCCCCCCCACCTCCCGCGCAAGAGAGAGGCGAAGGAGGGAACCTGAGAAGCATCGAAACTACCGCCGAGAAGAGCAAAGACAGCGGCTGGAGCACAGGCCCAGCACCCTAGAGAGAGAAAAGAGAGAAAGATAGAGAGAGGGAAAGGGACCACCTCGCGTGAAAAGTAGCTGCCAGGAGAGCAGCGAGCAGTAAGCGCGGGGGCTGGCGTTCGGGGCCCATACCTTACGTCTCACTGAGCTGTTTCTGGTCACATACAGTACGCTGACCTCGAAAAAAAAAAAAAAAACATGTTGACATCAGGAAGCATCGACTGGCCACTGCCGGAAGCGGTATTCGAATGGATCGGGGAGAGCGAGCTCTCGAGGGATGGACAGTCAAACGCCATTCTCGGAGTATCGGCTACGGCAGTCGAGCAGTGCTACACCCGTTGGTACAACTTCCACAGGGAGATTGTATCCAAGATGGACGTGATGGCAATCGATCTACAGGCCACGAATAAGG
>Ga0307508_10004423_pt1 | contig 13748 bp, 19 predicted proteins | sample 9_EM_MG_FD_203089 | JGI IMG/M metagenome (GOLD analysis project Ga0307508, IMG submission 203089) | Populus trichocarpa ectomycorrhiza microbial communities from riparian zone in the Pacific Northwest, United States - 9_EM | ecosystem: Host-associated > Plants > Roots > Unclassified | place... | reverse complement strand
GTCTTTGAGTGACTCACCTCAATACCGGAACTCCGCTTTCCTATGCCCGAACGACACACCCCTTGACAGCCACCACGACGCCTTAACCGAGCGGCGTTGTGACTAGTCAAGGGGTCGGCGCCGCAGGTAACGGTCCGATTGGCGACACCCGGCGGGTGTCGGCCCGGGATACGGTCGTCGGAAACCGTCGTCACCGGTCGGGGGCCGCTGTGACTGTCCGCGGGAGGTTCGCGTGACCACCGGTGCGTGGCCGCGCAGCGCCCGGCTCGACGCGGCGCACGTCCTGGACCGGATCGCCGAGATCACCGGGGTGCGGCTGATCCTGGAGGGGCCGTGCCCGGGCGGGGAGGTGGGCGCGGCGTATGTGCGGTGGCCCGACGGGCGCCGGTCGGTGCTCACCGAGGGCCGCACCCGCACGGGTCCGCTGGTGGACCGGGCCCGCGCCGCCGGGGTGCCCACGGCACGCCATGAGCTGGTCGCGCACGTCGACGGTGTGCGCGTCGTCGTGCAGCAACGCCTGCCGGGCGTCCCGCCGCAGCGCCTCGACGCCGCCCTGGTCCGGCAGATGGTGCAGGTCAACGACCGGCTGGCCGGGCTGCTGGGGGAACAGGTCGCGCCGAAACCGGTCGAGTTGTTCCTCACCGGCGACGGGCCCGGTTTCTGCCTGCACGCGCCGCTGGCCGCGCACAGCCGCCGCACCGCCCGGCTGCTTGACTGGGTGCGGGAGGTCGGCGCGCACGGCTCGTCGATGATCGGCGACGACCTGACCCACATGGACTTCCATCCGGGCAACGTGTTGGTCGTCGGCGGCCGGCTCACCGGGGTCGTCGACTGGGCCGGCGCGGCCCGCGGGGACCGGCATTTCGACCTGGTCACGTTGCGGTTCGTGCTGAGCGCCGACGCGCCGCACCTGATCGGCCCGCTCGACGAGCGGCTCGCCGGCCTGGGCGCCGCGCGGCGGCGGGCGTACTGGGCGCACATGAGCCTGCGGCAGGTCGACTGGTCGATCCGGCATCACGATGCCGCCACCGTCGAGCGGTGGCTTACGGTCGCCGAGTCCGGCATGACCGCCGGGTGATCTCGGCGGACGGCGGACGGCGGCTCACCAGTGCAGCTGCCGCCACACGCGGGTCGTAGCAGACCAGGCCGTGCCGTTTCGCGCCGTCGCGCACGGCGTCTGGCACGACGCGGGCCTGCGCCGAAGCGCACGAGGCGAGAAGAACCCCACCATCCGGGCCGTACGCGTCGTGGCCGCCGAAGGCCACGACCTGTTCGTCCCCGGCCTGTGCGGCAGGTTCGTCCCCGCCGGGCGGGAAGCGGACCAGCAGTTCGGCGCGCAGCAGCGGCACACCGACGTGGGCCGCGAAGACGCCCTGGTCGCCGGCGGCCCAGGCCGCTACCTTCGCGGCCGCGGCCGTTGCCGTGATGGGCGCGCTCTCGTGCCACACGTAAAGGTCGAAACTCACCGGGCGGCCTCCCGATCAACCTCACCGAAGATCGCCCGCATGGTAGCGCCCCGATGTGGGCCTCGGTCCGGGTCCCCGCGGGCGATCACGTCGGGGGCCGGGCCTGGTCGGTCCACTGCGGGCGGCGCATCCCGTGCAGGTTGGCGTAGGCGGCCCGCTCGGGCGGCGTCCAGCCCCGCAACAGCGCGGTCTCGGGCCGGTACACCTCGACGCCCAGCGGGCGGCACACCTGCAGCGGATCGCCGGCGTCGGGGCCCCAGAGCGGCACGGACAGGTCGCCACCGGGGCAGGTGGACAGCGCGCACAGCAAGCAGCAGCGCGTCGCCATCGCCCGGGCGCTGGCGATGACCCCGAGCGTGCTGCTGTTCGACGAGCCGACCTCCGCGCTCGACCCCGAACTGGTCGGTGAGGTGCTGACGGTGATAGCCGACCTCGCCGCCGAGGGCACCACGATGCTCGTCGTCACCCACGAGATGGCCTTCGCCCGCGAAGTGGCCGACTGGGTGGTGTTCATGGACCACGGCCGGATCGTCCGCCAGGGCCCGCCGGAAGAGATCTTCGACTCCTGCGACGAGCCCCGCCTGCGGCGGTTCTTCGCCGCGACCGGCGGCTGACACCAGCCGGGCCCGGGAGGGGGCTAGGGGGTCGCGGCTCGCGCAGCCACGACCCCCTACGGCCCGTACAGCCCGGAACCGGGGCCGGCCGCCGGCGTGCGACCATGTGCGCCTGATGCAGAGCACTACCCTGACGGGGACCACGTGGCGGCCGCCGCTGGTCTGGCGGGCGATGCTGGTCCTGGCCCGGATCCTCGCCTTCCCGCTGTGCCGCCTACGGGTCACCGGCGCCGTGCCCGCCGAGCTGCGCGGCCGGCCCCTGATCCTGGCCGCCAACCACATCAGCCCGTTCGACCCGATCGTCATCAGCGCCGCCTGCCACAAGGTCGGCCTCGCCCCGCGCATCATGGCCACCGGCGGCATCTTCGACGCCCCGATCGCCGGGGCCGCCATGCGCGCCGCCGGACACCTGCGCGTCGACCGCAACACCGTGCGCGTCGCCGACGCCCTGCCCACCGCCGCCGAGGCCCTGCAAGCCGGCGCGACCGTGCTGATCTATCCCGAGGGCCGCATCGGCCTCGACCCGTGGATGTGGCCCGAACGCGGCAAGACCGGCGTCGCCCGCATGGCCGCCGCGGCCAGCGCCCCCGTCCTGCCCGTAGCCCAGTGGGGCACCCACGCGGTCCTGCCCTACACCACCCCGGAAAACCTCGCCGCCTCGCTGCTCAAGGCGCTGCTGCGCCGCCCCGTCGTGCAGGTCCGCTTCGGCGCCCCGGTCGACCTGACCGCCCTGACCGGCACCCCCGGCGCCCGCGCCATGCAGGCCACCCGCCGCATCATGGCCGGCATCGACGACACCCTCGCCCACCTGCGCGCCGGCGAGATGCAAACCCCCCGCCACGTCGACGTCACCCGTCCACCGGACCTCTCCCGCACCCGCCCCCGCCCGGCCCGCGCCACCGGGACCGACGGCTGACCCTGCGTCACCCCGCCTCGCCGAGCTCCACCAACCGCGCCTCGACCTCGGCCAGCTCCGCCCGCAACCGCTGCGCCTGCACCTGCGCCTCGGCCCGCTCGGCCGCCAGGATCTGCTCCACCGCCTCCTGCACACCCGGCACGTCGACCAGCGACACCATCCGCAACGCCTCCGCCGGACGGATCACATACGGCTTCGCCAGCACCTTCGCGCCCTGCGACGCGGCGACCGTCCACTCGCCCTCGCCGTACGCCAAGGTCACCGTGAGCGACGCCGCCGGCTTGACCCGCGCCGGCCGGACCGCCTTGCGCGGCGCCGGCGCCGGCGCCTCATCGTCACCCCGACGCACGGCCGGCGGGGCAGCCGGCGCCGGGACCGGCTTGTCGATCACGAACTCCGGCTCCGGGCGCGCCGGCGCGACGGGCGGCGGGGGAGCCGCGACCTTCTTCAAGGCCGCTCCCCGCGGCGCGACCCGCAGGTCGCCGGGGGAGAACGGCAACTCGTCGCGCCCGAACCGGACCACCACCCACTCGTCGACGTCCGCCGGATCGGCCAGCGCCACCACCTGCCCCACCTGCCCGGCGATCTGCCCCGCCGTCTCGGTGAACTGCACCCGCGGTTTCCGGCCCGCGGCCAGCCCGTCGCGGATGCCCTGCAGCTCCTCGGTGCTCAAACCCCGCACAACCCCGACCCCTCACCTGTTCGAACGCTTGTCCGAATCTTTCTACCAGGACCCACCGACAACATCCGCCGGCCGCGCCGCACCCTACCGGTCGCCGGGCGCCGCCTCGGCCCGTGACCGGCGGCTAACCGGGGGAGCGGGCCGTCACGCAATACTCGCGCCCGGCCGGATCCCGCAACGTCGTCCAATCCCCAGGCACCCGCCGCACCACCACCGCACCCAGCCCCACATGCCGCGCCACCTCGGCATCCACGTCATCACACGCCAGATCCACATGCGCCCCGGCGGCGCCCGAGCCCGTGCGCTGCAGCAGCAACCGCAACGGCATCCCCGCCGGCCGTCGCAGGAACTCGAACTCCGGCAGACCCGCCGCCCGCCGCGGCCACCCCGTCAAACCCGCCCAGAAATCCGCCTCCGCCTCGAACCGCGCCGCCGGCACGTCCAGACTCACCTGATCCACCACGCTGCGGAACCCGCCCGGCCACCGCGCCGCGGCCGGGCGCACCGCCTCGCCACGCCACCGCACCAGGCAGAACTCGATCCCCGCCGGCGAGCGCAGCACCACCAACTCCCCGGCGTCGCGCACCACCCGCGCCCCCAACGCGACGGCCTGCCCGGCGGCCTGCGGCACGCCCACCACATGCAGATCAAGATGGGCACGCGGCGCCGCGCCGGTCACCTGCACCCGCAGGTACGCGTCCCCGTGCGCCGGCGCCAACGTCGCGAACACCCCGCCGCCGCGCCGCGAAGACAACGTCATGCCCGTCACCGCCGACCAGAACGGCTCCACCGCGGCCGTGGGGGAGTCGAGGAACCCGGTCACCCACCGAACGTCCACGCCCACCTCACCAGCCCTGCACATAGATCCAGTCAAGGCCGTCCGCGCCCTCGACATCGAGCCGCTCGGCACGACCGAGCCCCACCCGCACCGCCACCCGCGCCGACGCCACGTTCGCCGGACGCACCCGCGCCACGACCGGCCGCCCCGCCAGAGCGACCGCGGCCCACCCGAGCACCGCGGTCCGAACAGTCACGCGCCCGGGAGCGACGCCGGCGGGCACGGACACGTCACATGCCGTCCAGGCCCGAGTAGACGCGGGCGACGCGGGCGGCCGGCGCGGACAGGGCGACGGCTTCGCCGGTGTAGATCGCGACCAGCGAGCCCGCGCGCCGCCACCACCTGTCCGCGAGGCCGTCGACCTCCGGCACCGGCTCGAAGCCGTCGAGGATGATCCGGTCGACCTCGTCACCCTCGACCCTGATGACCTGCTTGGCCCGCGCCGCCGCCCGGTGGGCCAGGGCCAGCGACTCGACCCAGCCGTCGACGCTCCCGTGCAACGGCACCCACCGGTCGCTGTGGATGCCGAACTCGCCCGCCGGCCCGACCATGAACGCGTACGGCGCCGCGGCGCGCTGCAGCCCCACGTCGAACCACCACCCGTCCGCCGCGGACCCCTCCGGAGTGTCGGCGTCGAAGTAGCGCGGACCGCCGTCGTACTGCGGAGACGGCGGCAGGACCAGGCCGCCCCAGCGCCGCTGGAACTCCGCGACCCGCTCGATCTGTACGGCGGGGATGTCCAGCTCGGCCCAGCGCTGCCGGTGCCCTTCGACATCGAGCGCGTCGACCTGCACGCCGTGCGCCTGGACGAACGTCTCGGCCCGCGGCGTGAGCCCGCCCGCCGCCTGTTCCACGAGTTGAAAATCCACGCGGGCACGCTACAGGGCGAGCAGCCAGACATCGACCCGACGCCCGTCAACCCAGGGTTGACGAATGCCTTCCGTCAACCTAGGGTTGACGTCATGACGACAGCAGAACCCATCACCACCTCGATCCGCCTCGACGATCTGATCGCCGCCATCAAGAAGACGCACACCGCCGCCCTCGACCAACTCACCGACGCCGTGCTGGCCGCCGACCACCTCGGCGACGTGGCGGACCACCTGATCGGACACTTCGTCGACCAGGCACGCCGCTCCGGCGCCTCCTGGACGGAGATCGGCCGCAGCATGGGCGTCTCCAAACAAGCCGCCCAGAAGCGCTTCGTCGCCAAGGGCGAGACGCCGGACCTCGACGCCAGCCAGGGCTTCAGCCGCTACACCGACCGCGCCCGAAAGGTCGTCGTCAAGGCGCAGGAAGAAGCCCGCGCCAGGAACAACAACCAGATCAGCGTGGCCCATCTGCTTCTCGGCCTGGTGGCCGACCCGACCGCGCTCGGCGCCCGGGCGATCGTCTCGCAAGGCGTGTCCCTCGACGCCGTCCGGCAGACCGCCACCGCGACGCTGCCGGCGGCAGCCGACGCGGTGCCCGCCCTGATCCCGTTCGACGCGCACGCCAAGAAGGCCCTGGAGCTGACGTTCCGGGAGGCCCTGCGGATGAACCACAACCAGGTCGGCACCGAACACATCCTGCTCGCCCTGCTCGAACTCGAAGACGGCACCGGCGTCCTCGCCGGCCTCGGCGTCGTCAAGACCACCGCCGAAACAGCCATCGCCGCAGCCCTGGCCGCGCCACAACCATCCTGAAGCCGCCAGGTCGATAATGCACATTATGTCAACCTAGGCGCGCAACGCGGGCAGCGCGAACCGTCCCCCGAGTTCCGTCACCCGACGGGGTGAACCCGGCGGCGGCGGCCGCACGCCGGGACCTTCCGATGATCCCTTTGGAGCGGGGACGCCATCGCGCGACGCGCAAGCGGACAAAGGGAGAGATCAAGTGGCCGAGTACGCGGTGGAATTCGTCATGCCCTGGCCCCTGCGCAGCAATCCCCACGTCGGCACGGCAGCGGACAGCGCCATCCGCTGGATGACGGCGTTCGGGCTGCTGCGCGACGACCGCTCCATCGCGGACTTCACCGACTGGCGGCTCGCCGAAGTCGCCGGCTTCTTCTACCCCGACGCCGACGCCCGGCAATGCGCGCTGGCCGCGCAGATGATGGGCTGGTACTTCCTGCCGTTCGACGACCAGCTCGACGGACCCCTCGGCCGGGACCCGCAGCGGGTGGCCCGGATCTGCGCCGCCCTCATCGACATCGTGCACGGCGCGGCCCGCGGCGACGCCACCGACGCACCCACCATCCGGGCCTTCGCCGACCTGTGGGGCCGGATGGTGCGGGGAACCTCCGCGACACTGCTGCAACGCCTTCGGCACCACTGGTCGGCATACTTTGCCTCGCAGGTCACCGAGGCGATCGACCGCGCCGGCGGCTTCCGGTACGCGAACCTCGACGACTACTTCCGGCTGCGCGCCGCCAGCACCTGCGCGTTCGGGCAGAACGACCTGGGCGAGCAGTGGGGCGGCGCCGAGGTGCCAGCCGTGCTCTGGCACCACCCGCTGCTGCAACAGATGCGCCAGCTCGGCGCGGACCTGGTCGCGTTGCGCAACGACGCGATGTCCACCGCGCACGAGGACATCTCCGGGCTGCACAACGCGATCTTCATCATCGAACGGGAACAGGGCTGCGGCCGGGAGCAGGCCGTCGCGGTGGCGTCCCGGCTGGCCCAGCGCAAGGTGGACCGGCTGGTAGCGCTGGAACACCGGGCATTGCCCCGGCTGCTGCGCGAGCTCGACCGCGCCGGCCAGGACGCCGTCGGCGGGTACGCCGACATCCTGCATCACTGGATCCGCGGCGACTACGAGTGGGAGCGGCTCTCGACCCGCCACGAGCGGCACCGGGCGCTGCCCGAGTGGGCCACCACCCTGCTCGCCGGGACGCACGGATGAGCGTGCCTACCGCGCCCGGCGCCCTGCCGGTGCTCGGGCATCTGCGCCAGTTGCTGTGCGACCCCACCACGTTCCTGACCTCGCTGCCCGCGCACGGTGACGTGGTGCGGATCCGGCTCGGCGCCAGGGACACCTACGTGGTGTGCCGACCCGAGCTGGTGTCCCGGGTGCTGATCGAGGACCGCCGGCACTACGACAAGGGCGGGCCGTTCTTCGACAACGTCGCGCAGTTCTTCGGCGACGGCCTCGCCACCTGCCCGGACGCGCGGCAGCCGCGACTGCGGCGGCTGGTGCAGCCGGCGTTCGCCCGGTCCCGGCTGGACGGCTACGCCGGCGTGATCGGCCGGGAGGCGGCCGCGGCGCTCGAGCCGTGGCGCGAGGGCCAGGTCCTCGACACGTACCCGGCCATGCAGGCGCTGGCGATGCGGATAACGGTGGCCACCATGTTCGCCGGCTGGTCCGCCGAGCCGGGCGCGGCCGCCGCGACGTTGCGGCAGATCGACACGCTGGTCAGTGGCGCGTTCCTGCGGATGGTGGCGCCGGGGACGGCCCGGCTGCCGCTGCCGGCGACCCGCCGCTTCGAGCGGGCCCGCTCGGCCCTCTACGCGCGGATCGACCGCACCGTGGCCGCCTACCGAGCCACCGGCGCCGACCGCGGTGACCTGCTGTCGATGCTGATGGCCGCGGACGGCGCCGGCGACGGGCTGTCCGACAAGGAGCTACGCGACCAGGTGATGACGATGTTCATCGCCGGCATCGGCACCACCGCCGCGATGCTGGCGTGGACGCTGAACTTCCTGTCCCTGGACCCGCGGCTGGACGCGGCGGTCGCCGCCGAAGCGCGCCAGGTCGAGCCGGCCGGCCGGCCCCTGCTCACCGACGTGATCACCGAGACGTTCCGGATCCGGCCCGCGGCCTGGCTGTTCAGCCGCCGGACCGTGACCGACACCCAGCTCGGCGGGCACCGGCTGCCGGCCGCCGCCGACGTGCTGATCAGCCCGTACCTGCAGCATCACCTGCCGGAGATATTCGCCGACCCGCACCGGTTCGACCCGGGCCGCTGGGCCGCGACGCCGACGAAACGCCCGATGATCTCGTTCGGTGGCGGTGCGCGGCAATGCGTCGGACGCGACTTCTCGCTGATGACGATCGCCCTGGTGCTCGCGTCGATCCTGCGGACCTGGCGACTGCTGCCGGCCGGACGCGGCGTACGGATGTCGGGACGCAGCATCCTCGAACCGCGCGACCTGCGGCTGCGGCTGGTCCGCCGATGAGCGTGCCCAGCGCGCCGGGCCGGTTGCCGCTGCTCGGGCACGCGCTCGCGCTGCTGCGCGACCCGATCGCGCTGCTGCAGTCGATCCGCGCGCACGGCGACATCGTCGCCATCCGGATCGGCCCGCTCGACGTGTACGTCCTGAACGCGCCCGAGCTGGTCCGGCAGATCCTGGTCGCGGACGCCGACCGGTATCGCAAGGGCCGCTTCTACGAGAAGTTCCGGCCGTACCAGGGCGACGGCCTGTTCACTGTGGACGGACAGCGGCACCAAAAGCAGCGGCGGCTGCTGAGCCCCGCATTCCAGCGGGCCCGGCTGGCCGCGTACGCCGAGGTCATGCGCGCCTGCGCCGAGCAGCGATCGGCGCGCTGGCGGCCGCACGCCGCGCTCGACGTGCGCGCCGAGATGTACGCGCTGGCCGGCGACGTGGTGGCCCGGGTGCTGTTCGGCAGCGGCCTGGACACCGCCGGCACCGCCACGATCCACCGCTGGCTGCCGGTGTTCATCACCGGGATGGGCCGCCGGGTGGTATCCCCGGCCGCCTGGCTGGACCGGATCCCGACGCCCGCGAACCGCCGCTTCGACGAGTCACGCCGCCGGCTGCACACCGTGGTCGGCGAGCTGATCGCCGCGCACCGGCCCGGCGGCCCGGACCTGCTCGGCCTGCTGCTGCAGGCCCGCGACGACGACGGCACGCCGATGGACCCGGCCCAGGTCCGTGACGAAGTGCTGACCTTCCTGACCGCCGGCATCGAGACGGTGTCGACGACGCTGACCTGGCTCTACCACGAACTCGGCCGGCACCCGCAGGTCGAACGGCGGCTGCTCGCCGAGCGCGACGAGGTGCTGGGCGAGCGGCCGGTGACCTTCGACGACCTGCCCCGGCTGGCGTACTGCCGCGACGTGGTCCGCGAGACGCTGCGGCTGCACAGCCCTGCCTGGATGCTGATGCGCCGTCCGGTGGAACCGGTTCAACTGGGCGGGGTGCGCTTCGCCGCGGGCACGGAACTGCTGTGCAGCCCAGCCACGCTGCACCGGGACCCGGCGTTGTATCCGCGGCCGACCCAGTTCGACCCGGACCGCTGGGCGCAGGCCGACCGCCGCGCGCCGGCGTACCTGCCGTTCAGCGCCGGCCCGTACCGGTGCCTCGGCGAGCAGTTCGCGCTGACCGAACTGGTGACGGTGGTCGCCACGATCGGCGCGCGATGGCGGCTGGCGCCGGCGCGCGACCGGGCGCCGCGCGAGGTTGCCGGCGCCGCGCTGGCGCCGGACCGGCTGAGAATGGTGGCCGTGCCACGGCCCTCGGACCCGGGGCCGGCCCGGCCCCGTGAAGAAGAAGATCGGGGAACGACATGCTCGGCACCATCCAGAAGACCAACTTGAACCGGGTGTTCGACACGCTCGACGTGACCGGCGACGGCCACCTTGACGCGTCGGACTTCCAGAGCCTGGCCCAGCGCATGCACACGCTGCGCCCGAACATGGACGCGCCGCTCCAGCAGGAGATCGACAAGGCGTTCACCGACTGGTGGGAGACCTTCCGGGATGCCACCGACACGGACCACGACGGGCGCATCGAGCGGGACGAGTTCCTCGGGGCGGTGGAACGGGGCCTGCAGAACGACCCTAAGTACGTCGAGCGGATGGTCGAGGTCTCGAAGGTCACCTTCCGCGCGGCCGACGTCGAGGGCGACGGCCAGCTGACCTCGGAGCAGGTCGAGCGGTTGTACCACGCGTTCGGCGTGGACACCGCCTACAGCGCGGACACCTTCCACCGGATCGACACCGACGGCAGCGGCTCGATCACCATCGAGGAGTTCGTGCAGGCCGCCCGCGAGGTGTACCTGAGCAACGACCCGAGCGCGCCCGGCGCCGTGATGTTCGGTCCGACGGCCTGATCCCGGCGGCCCCCGGCCTGCCGGGGGCCGCTTCTTCAGCCGGTCGGGTCGGCCGGCCAATACTGTCGTAGGTCGGGCCAGCCGTCGCCGTCGCGTGGGATGCGCACCAGCAGAGCGTCCAGGATGTTTCCGTCGAGGACGTAGTCCTCGGGCGCCTTGGTGAGGACCTGGCATCGGTGGTCGATCGCGCACACCAGCGTGTGGGCGGCCTCCTGGGCGCCGAGTTCGGCGGTCCACTCCGGAAGCGGATGCTCCCAGCCGAGGTCGCCGGGCCGGCGGACCTGCTCCCGGCTGACCGGCAGCACGATGCACCACGGGTGGCCGAGCATGCTGAGGATCAGGTCCTGGGCCTGTTTGCCGTCGGCGCGTTGCCAGGCGGTCGACAGCGCCAGCACCGGGACGCCGAACGCGGGGACGCCGAGCAGATCATCCTCGCTCGCGTCGAGGTACAGGGCCAGTTCCGTGCCGAGGTGGGCGATGACCTCGCCGACGTGCGCGCCACGCCCGTACTCGCCGATCGCGGACGCGTCGAGGACGATCCTGATGACCTGCTCGGGTCGTTCGGGTTCGGGTTCGGTCACGCCGCGTCCGCCGCCGCCGCGGCGTCCCGGGCGGCCAGGAAGTCCCGGTACGGCTGCGGTCCGCGGCGCAGCGCCGCCCACGTCTCGGGCGACATGCGCTGCTCGGCGGCCCGCAGCACCTCCCCGGCCGTCCGGGCGCCCTCCTCGGTCGCGGTGAGCCCCGCGCCGGCCATGTGCCGCACGCCCGCGGCGAGGTACTGCTCGCCGGAGAGCAGGCGCAGGCCTGCGGCCGTGAACCACTTCGAGGCGTTGCCCGATGCCTGGGCTCGCTCCGCGACCTGGTCCGGCACGATGATCGTCAACCGCTTGCTCATACTATCGAGCCTATTCCTCATACTGGCGCGATTCAAGCTCGCCGTCGAGACCCGGCCCGCAAGGGGCCGTATAACGGCAGGATGCGCGCTAAGCCGATCCTCGTCGTCGTCAGCGGGCCGCCCGGCGCCGGCAAGACCACTCTCGCCCACCTGCTGGCGCGCACGATCGGCTGCCCGGCGATCTGCCGGGACGAAATCAAGGAGGGCATGGTCCACGCGACCGGCGACTTCGTCGCCGCGCCGAGCGACGAGCTCACCCTCCGTACGCTGCCCACGTTCTTCCAGGTGCTGGAGCTGCTGATCGGCGCCGGCGTCACCACGGTGGCCGAGGCCGCCTTTCAGGATCGGATCTGGCGCCCGCGCCTGCTACCCCTGTGCGGGCTCGCCGACATCCGCGTCGTGCACTGCCTGGTCACCGCCGAGACCGCCGGCGACCGCATCCGGCGCCGGCGGAGCGAGAATCCCACGCGCCGTGCGCACGCCGACGCTCACCGCGTCGACCGGCGGGCGTACGCGGCCAGTCATGACGGCTTCGACCGGGTTCGCCTCGACGTCCCGCAGATCGAGGTCGACACCGGCGACGGCTACCGGCCGACCCTCGACGAGATCGTCGCCTTCCTGGCCGGCGGACGCTGACGCGCCGACCGCACGCGATCGTGGTCTCCGCGGGGTCGAAATCAGAGGTCGAAATCATGCATAATATACCTTATGCAGGATGAGCAAGACTTAACGGTCATCGCGCTGATCGGGGAATTTCTGGCCGCCCGGGCCGTACGCAAACCCTCGGTGCACACGCTGCAGGCGTACCGAAGGGATCTGGGGTTGATCGTGGGGTTGGTCGGCGACGAGACGGTCACTCTTGGTGACCTCTCCCCTCGTGTCCTGCGGGGGGCGTTCGCTCGGTTCGCGGCCGTGCGCGCTCCCGCGTCGGTGGCGCGCGCCTGGTCGTCGTGGAACGCGTTCTTCACGTTTCTGGTGACCGAGCAGATCGTGGCGGGCAATCCGATGTCGGCCGTCGACAAGCCGCGGTTGCCGGGCCACTCCCCTAAGCCGTTGCGAGGTGAGGACACCCCGGAGCAGTTGCTCGACGCGGTGAGCCGGGTGGACGAGCGGCAGCGTGACCCGTGGCCGGAGCGGGATCTGGTCGTCCTGGCCCTGGGGCTGTGCGCGGGGTTGCGGCTGTCGGAGTTGCTGGGGCTGCGGGTCGGGTCGGTGCTGGGGCGCGCGGGCGAGCGGCGCGTCGAGGTGGCGGGCAAGGGTGGTCGGCCTCGGGCGGTGCCGATCGAGCCGGAGTTGGACGCGGTGGTGGAGCGTTACCTGCAGAGCCGGCGGGTGCGTTTCGGGCGGGCGGAGGCGACATCCCCGCTGCTGGTGGATCGGCGTGGGGCGCCGTTGCGGCGCGGGGGGCTGCAGTATCTGGTGTCGTCGTGTTTCCGTCGTGCGGGTGTGCTGGACCGGGTGCCGGCGGGTGCGCAGTTGCATGCGTTGCGGCACACGTTCGCGACGCGGTTGGCGGAGGACGGGGCGAACGCGTCGGAGATCATGCGGTTGTTGGGGCATGCGTCGCTGTCGACGTCGCAGAACTACATCGAGGTGACGGGGGCGCAGCAGCGCGCGGCGGTCCGGTCGAACCGGACCAACCGCGCGCTGCGGGGCTTGTAGGCGGGCTCAGGCGAGGGCGAGTTGGACGTCGATGTTGCCGCGGGTGGCGTTGGAGTAGGGGCAGACCTGGTGGGCGGCCTCGAGCAGTTCGCGGGCGGTGCTCTCGTCGACGCCGGGGATCTCGACTTCGAGGGTGGCGGAGAGCTGGAATCCGCCCTGGCCGTTGGGGCCGATGCCGATGTCGGCGGTGACGGCGGTGTCGTTGAGGGTGATCTTCTTGATCCGGGCGACGGCCTTGAGGGCGCTGTGGAAGCAGGCGGCGTAGCCGGCGGCGAACAGTTCCTCGGGGTTGGGCAGGGCGCCGCCGGGGCCGCCCATCTCCTTGGGGATGGCGAGGTCGAAGTCGAGGACGCCGTCGCTGGAGCGGACGTGTCCGTTGCGCCCGTCGCCGGTGGCGGTGGCGGAGGCGGTGTAGAGGGTGGGCATGGTCGCCCCTTTCTAGAGGGTGTGGGTGGTGGCGGAGGCGCGGATGCGGCTCAGCAGGTGGTGCAGGGTGCGGAAGTCGTCGTCGGTGAGGTCGACGGCGCAGGCGAGGCGTCGGGGCAGGTCGGCGACGTGTTCGCGGAGCCGGGCGCCGGTGTCGGTGAGGTGGATCCAGACGGTGCGCTCGTCGGCGGTGCC
>Ga0307508_10004422_pt1 | contig 13749 bp, 14 predicted proteins | sample 9_EM_MG_FD_203089 | JGI IMG/M metagenome (GOLD analysis project Ga0307508, IMG submission 203089) | Populus trichocarpa ectomycorrhiza microbial communities from riparian zone in the Pacific Northwest, United States - 9_EM | ecosystem: Host-associated > Plants > Roots > Unclassified | place... | reverse complement strand
CACTTCCCGTCTCCCTTCGAATCTGAAATCGCTCGAGGTGCGCCTAGCCGAAAAAGCTCTCCAGAACGCCAGCGTGTGGACCCATGTCGTTGACAGCGTACTTTCGGCGCTCTCGGCGGGTGCCGAACCATGTAACGCATCGTTAGGTGATAGGGGCGTCGTTGAGCGAGTGCTTCTGGGGCTTCCTGACCATTTTCATATCGCGGTAACTAAGCGATTGGACCGGAATGCCGCCGGGAAGCCTGGGGTCATGACGGGAAATGGCGGGGGCAACAGTGGATGGCAGCTCAAAGAGAAAGCTGTGTTGTCAGATGCTGATTTGTTATTTATTGAACGACTAGGAGTCTTGGGGGTTTACTGTGCATCCAGGCGCGTCAAGCTTGAACTCGCTTCTTGCTGGCCATTTTCTTTGACTTGATTGAGCCCCCCCCCCCCATTTTGGGGACGCGTTGCCAATTGGACGGCTGTCACCATCAAGGCACTTTTATTCGATCCGATCTTTCTTTAGATTGCCCTTGGTAATTATGGGCCATCCACATTTTGAACAAACCCTTTTGCACATTTGGGCATTACTATACACTCACCCTACCCCGCCCTTCCTCTGTCGTTGCCCCCGCGACTGCTGTCGTCATTTCATGTTGCGTTATTATTACAACTTGAAATGTCCCAATCTTTTGTAGTTTTTTCCTTGCCATGTGCTTGGCTACTTGAGCCCGCACATAGTTAGAACAATGCACATGTGTCCACATTACACTGCACCTTTGTCGCGAAAACAATCCTCTCGAGTTCCATATCAAATGCAATCCCAATTCCCACGCCTGTGATTTCAAGTCTGGACGAAAGGAGGATTTTGCAGCTCCTTTCATCCATTTCAGTCTTTCTCGTTTTTGCTCCTGCCTGGAAATGGGGCGGATGGATTGGTATTTCCGACTCCACTCTACGTGTTTATTCCTCTTTATTATCAATAAATATTCCTGTGCCACTGTGCTGTACAGTGATGCTAATCGGCTCTCTTCAGCACTCACACTTACAATGCACTGGCAGCTTTTTCCCTTGTCGTTGCAGCGCGCGACATCGATGGCACAATCTATTATTATTATACCATCGCCATTACTACCCTCGATTACTATACGTGTTGGTAAACATGAGTGAAGACGTACAGTCCATCTATACCATACCTATAAGAGTTCCCGACGGGGAATTCCCTAACTGTGTAATATTGCTTGTGTGACCAGTTCCTAATCCGTAACAGCCTTCTTTAGGGACGTCGAGGTGGCCAGACTTGACTCGGACCGGTGCGCGGTTGTTGTCCCGCAGGGAGCGCACACGCGTGGGATGTGAGAGTACTAGTTTACATACAGTACTTTTTTTACTTGTCCTCTATCGATCGAAGGCCTAATATGACCCTGATTTTTAAATTTTGCCCTTAGGTCGGCGCCGACGTGTGGAGAACTTTGACTTTACTACGGCCTAAATAAGAAATAACGCACCTATTTCATATCCGGGCGCGTTCATTTCTCCATTTCTCTACTTTCTTCTCGTTTACCCTGTTTCATATCGGCGTCCTTGATGTCTTTTCACACTCACTCGTTTACTCGATCGAGCCCCTTTCCTTCTGCTAGCTCGCTTCTTATGGTTCTCATCCAACCATTACATTCAATGGATTTTACACACATGTCGGCGGTGGGCTCCGGTACCTGCGCGATTTTGTCGCACCCGACCTTTTGAAGTATATGTCAGCAAGTTACTAGTATTGGCATCCTCAACGCATACGTGTAAGTGTGCATAGGTGGTTGGTAACATGCAGACCACCTGACCACCCGCCCAAGTTTTCTCGCCTCTCTTTCCCTTTAGAGCTTCCTTTTGGGACATTTCACTGTCAAAACGTGTACATCCAGACTCAGGGGAGGCAAAAAAACGTCACGGACGGTCGTCGGAATTTGATCCCAAACAATTCAAAGCAAAGGTTGTGATCGTCGAAAGTGAGCCAAACGGCGGTTGCTGTCGGCCTTGTTTGCCACGTCGTACGTCATTGGGTCATGAGTGGGGTTCACTCCGCGATCAGAGAATACAGGCCCTCCGCCTCCCGACCCAGTAGGGGAGAAGTGCCATTACTGACCACGGAGAATAGACGTCATCTCCGACTGCATAGCTATAGCAAGTCGCGTCCACACTCACCAAGTATTCCCTTAGGGGGCGGCGGGCTCTCATAGCGAGGCGTGGTCGGATTATCTCGATTCCTTTGAGCCCATTTTACTCTCCGGTCCGAAGACGGTCTTCTCGTAGGGAACGCTCGGAAAAACGGAGTCGCCACCAGTTTTTGGCTCGCTGAGGCTAATATAAGTGCACAGAAACAAGAATGTTTTCTTTGGTTTCACGTTCGCTTGTTTTTGTGGGCATATATATACCTTCATATCGTTTGGCATGTATAGAAAGTGCGCGTTAGAGGAAAGTGGTGGCTGTTACAGATAGGACTCAGTCGGGACCCTCCGCCCTCTTGCGATCATAATTTCATCTGGAGAGAAGGGCCGATGACGGGGCGCGTTGAATGTCGACTGAATGTCGACCTTACATGGCTCATTCCTGGTCTTAAGATGAAAGAGACGACGATAGAGACTCCAGGCGTCTGCCGTTGAGAGGGGCTAATGGTGCACCAAGAGTCGATAGCCATCAAAGCCGAAACGTAAGTTGAACAGACAGCTTGTGAATGCCACCGTTGTGACTACCAGCCTCAGGTAGATCTGCCGACCATATAATAAGGCCGGCTACGATTTCCCAGGCTTACGAAAAAATGCCGGAGGTGCTTGGCGCAGGAGTACAGGCAGCATCAGGAGCATGAAGTCGAGAATGGAGCGACAGGTTTCTGGCGGTTTCTGATGGGGGGATTGTCTGGTGTCGGGGGTGGCGGCGGGTTCGCGCCTCCAGTCCTGGTGCAGGTGTCGTCTCGGAACGCCTTGGACAATCATGAATGCAACATTCAAGTTGGAGGACGACAGACCCGTCGCGGCAGAAGACCGGCCGGTTCCGATCTGTGATTAAACCACCCAGGTCGATTACCTGCTAGCGCTGCAACGCACTGACAAATGAATGTCGCCTCGCTTGTCTAGTCCGCCCCGTCTTCCCGCGTCTTCTTCGCGTCTCGCAATTCGACGGATGCCGTGTTGTTTCCACCAACCTCATACAATAAAAGACCAGAGAGAGACCAGACCATCACGTCAATGGACCTTCAACTCTGTTCACGAACACTTGGCCATCGTGAGTAGGAGTAGCTCCCTTCCGAGTTGCATCAAAGCCCCCATCTGATATCTTGCGGCTAGATTTAACGCTGACGCTGTCAAGGACACAACGGCGCTGAATCTATGTCATCATCTGAGTGAACTATTTCCTTGTTCCGACTGGCGTCCTTGACAGTTCTTGACGCTTGATTGGAGGCCTGTTCCATTCCCACCCAACCTCGATCCGGAGTTGAGAGTCTTGACCCAGAATTGGAATAGCGATCCATAGCATGTTGGAATCTTCAAAGCGACCTGGATTAGGTCATAATCTGCTCCTCGGTCAGGCCCTCGGTGGCGTCATGATGATCCCTGCGGCTAAAAGGGGACTGAATATTCTGCTCGATCCCGTTTTCAGCGAGCATTGTGCAGATCGCGCTGCTGCAATCACAAGTTTCTTTAATAATCGGCGCCGGACGCGTGCGGTCGTGTGATTTCTACATTTGCTGCAGCCTAGTAGCCCACCTGTTCCCGGTGCGGTCCCGTGTCAAGTTGAGGATGTGGATTTGGAAGGGATTGAGTCTATCAATCAATGTAACCACTATCCTGTCGCAAACACCAAAATTGAACGGTAAGAGCTTCGTTAATTATGTGACCCTGACATGATTGTATCCAGCCATGGATCTCGACACATTGCGCGAACTGCAGTTTCAGGAAGACCGCGACGCCGCGCCATTGAACAACGAAAGCGTGTTGCGCGATATGGAATATGACGACTCAATCTCCATACGTTCACACCCACTTGATTGGTAGCAGTGCCGTATTTTCACCGTGCATCTACCCAGCAGAGAAAGCGCAATCCCTGTGTCATTCAAAATCACTTGCGTTCCGTCCCAGCATTTCTTTCTTGTCACCTTGGTCAAACCAAGGTAATCTGACAAGCGCCCTCGTGGCATGGTATGCATACGAAGGAACGAAGCCGAATTTACCTGCAGACAGCAGATGGGCGTCGCCCCATCCCATCTTATAATCCCCTATGTTATACCTAACATCCACGCGCTCGGCAAATTCATTGCTATGTTCAATCGACTCGACTCAGTTCCAATGAGTCATTGACAGGCAACAAAACGGATCCCCAAGCAAGACAAAACCCGATTGATGTCATTTGCTCATTGTATTCGTCACGTTGATTAGCTCAACAGAGGCTACATAGTCGTATTCTGGAGTTTGACGCTTCTCGCCAGGGAACGTGTTGTTCGATTGGATGATTTGCGGGTTTTCGCGACAAAGGACGTTTAGGCGGATTTTGCGCACATGCTCATCATCCACTATCTAGCGGCATGACCGCAACACCAAATTGTTCAACAAGTATGGAGGAGCGCGCTACAGGCTGGTGATCGATAAGACAGTGGAGGGGGGATTGTGAACTAACGGGATGCACAACTTTGTTGCACTGGATCAAGCATTAGATACTAAGCAGCTTTGACAAACGCTTTGACAAACATGATCCTAAGTTACACGTAGTACTAGAGCTTGAGCCCAAATTTGAATGAAAACACACTCCGAAAGAAATGAACCAATGACAGGATTGACAGCACAATCATGGAATCAAGGCTTTTGATACATCGAGAAGGAGCAAACGCCCATCGTTGCACACTATTGCAGCGGTTAATGCCGCAGGATGCATAGCAAGGCGTCGTGGAGAGAGGTCGGAAGGGAACCAACAGATGATTCGTGTGTCAAATGAGCTTTCGTCTCCTAGATTCAAAAGCGTCAAGCCGCATAGGGGGGGATCTGTTCGAGTTTCCAAAAGAAACAGGTAGTTGTGGTTGCTTAGGTAGAACACATCCGTGGCGGTTTTTCGGCACAGCACATGTACGGTCGGGTGGTGTTGGTAATATCCCAAATCAGAACGGTATTATCAACCGACAGTGAAATTAGTCTGGAACCAGCTGCGGAGAATGTCACAAACCGAACGGTAGAACCTCCGTCAAGAGCAGTAACATGGTTGCCTGTTCCACTATCCCACAATTGAATGACACCACCAGTCGATATTGATGCGAGGGTTACCCCATCCGCGGAGAATTCAACATATGAGGCAGAATGACCATAGAGGACGGGAGCTCCGGTTCCGCTGTGCCACAAAACCATCGCCCCGTCTGCTGAAGCGAGTCTCGAGCAATCCGAGGTAATTGCCACGGAAACTGTTTGCCGAGTTTGGAGGAGGCTGACGCCCATGTTGCTGTCCCACAGGCGTACTCCATCATTGCATCCGAGGACAAGCTTCGACCCGTCCGCCGAGAATCTGGCACATTTGACTGATTCAATCTGCGCCGTGAGTAAGCAGGTAAAGTGGCCGCTTCCAATGTCCCACAGCAATATTGTTCCATTTGCGTACGCTGAGGCGAGTCTTGAACCATGCCCTACAAACATAACGGATAGAACCTCGGCAGAGATACCCTGCAGTGTGGCAACGGGGGCGCCGACCCTTCCATCAAGCACCTGTATCATCCCGCCTTTGCAAGCCAAAGTAAGTTTTGAGCCATCTGGTGAGAATGTCACAGAGTTGACTGTGTCGGGATGGTCATCCAATGTGGCAGAATAACTGTCGGTTGTATTGACTAATAGCTGTACCGTGCAGGCATCTGATGCACAAGCGAGCGTTGAGCTATCGGGCGAGAATGTCACAGATTGAACCCATTCGGAATGGCCGCTGGGGGTAGCAATGTGAACGCCGGTTCTTCCATGCCACAGCCGCACCGTCATGTCGCCAGATCCCGATGCGAGGGTTAAACCATCCGCTGAGAATGCCACAGATTTAACGCCGTCAGAATGGCCTTTGATGGTGGCAATGTGGTGCCCCATTCTGCTATCCCACAGCTTTATTGTGCGGTCATCGGAGGCTGATGCGAGTCTTGAACCATCCGGTGAGAACGCCACGGGATTCACCCAGCCAGTATGGCTCATGATAACGTTAATACAACGGCCTATTCTGCTGTCCCGCAGCCGCATTGTTCCATCACAGGATGCAGAGACAAGGGTTGCACCATCTGGTGAAAACTTCACAGATTTCACACCGCCAGAGTGGCCAAGGAGAGTGGCAACAAGCCGCGCAGTTTCGCCATCCTATAGCCGAACCGTGTGGTCTCCAGATACTGAGGCGAGCGTTAACCCATCCGTTGAGAATGCCACGGAATACACAGCACCAGAATGGCCGGTGAGGATGGCAACACAGTGACCCGTTCTGACATCCCACAGCCGTATGGTTTTATCGCCGGATGCTGATGCGAGTCTTGCGTCATCGGTTGAAAATGATACGGAATTAACGCGATCAACATGGCCATTTAGGGTGATGACGACCTGGCTCGTTCTGGCATCCCATAGTCGTATCGTGTGGTCTGCCGATGCTGATGCGAGTCTTGAGCCATCCGTCGAGAATTTGACGCAAAGTACTGAATTCGAGTGACCTCTCAGGATAGCCATCACAGGGTTCCAATCCATCGCCAAACCGGAGACGGCATCCGCATTGACTGTATGTGACCCTTTGTATGCTCGAAATAAAGCCGTATTGCGCGGTGCAAAAGAAAGGGCGGAGCGATAAATCTGCATTGGAAACGAGTGTAGAATGCCTGAGTTTCGCTGGATGAGCCTGAATCCATCATTGAACAGTTCCCGTGCTACTCCCTTCAGAATGCTGTCAGTATCTCTCCAGGCAAACGAGTGTGAAAAGTTCTCATACGGTACTTGCTGGTGTGTCGGAAAATTGACTCTGCCAGCGAATCATGCTGGGACTCGTGTATGCTGTATCCATGCGTCCAATGCTACTGAGGGCCTCCAACCATGTCAGAAGGTGCCTAGTTGCAAAGCGCTCAAGAAGCCCCGCCATTTCAGGGTCCAACACCGCGCCCCCCCCGGAGTGCTACCACGAGATGTGACGCCCAATAAGTGCAAGCGTACGAGAGACATGACGAGATTTTGCACCGGATAAGATGTTCCATTTGAACTCGATCCCGATCCCACCTATTACGTGGGAGGTCACAAAGGTTTGGCTTCAGGAGGCTGTCCATGATGCGCAAGCAACGTTGAGCTAATCGGAAATTATGTGCGGTTTGATTAATGCAGAGTTGTGGGTCCATGACGCAGCGATCAGGGTCGGAAATGAAATCAGGGAATGATTTATGATGCACCCGAAATGTCTGAGTACTTGCACTCGGGGCAAGAAGCGAATGCAGGTTCGACAAAGTTCCAAGCACAATATCGACATCTACACCCGATGAGCTGTGCCAGCGCGTCACACGGCAATGGGTCATGTAGAAGCACAATAGTGCCAACACATGCCTGGAAACGAGCGGTCCAGTCGCCAATCGAAAACTTCGAACTCAGCGAGTGCATTGTGGCATTTCGTAGCACTCAGATCTTGTCTATGCCACCGAACACTCAGAATTGCAACAAGGTTGTATGCCGCCGTCACACGCACGCTATGTAGCAATAGTGTTTTTCATACCCATATTGCACAGATCGTTTAGCCAGTCCTGGACGACGGGCCTGTTTCGCTAGTATCATGTATGTACATTTATGGAAATTAACATTGCGGAAAACCTTGAACTCTTTATGAGGAGCAGTGTGGTTAGAACCGCAATCGTACTCCTTAAAAGTCGACCAAGGGAGGGACAGATCTAGAGTTATGGCGGTAGCAAAAGGCAAAATCACCGGGGAACTGATGAACAAGTAGGAATAGCTAAATGACAGGCGACAGCGAAGAGCAAACAAAATATTGCCAAAGAGCTTTGAAGATATAATACCAATTGGTGGCGGCTTTTGAGAGGTATTTATTTTGTTGCGTTGGAAGACTGGAAAGAAATGTGGAAGCAAATTGAGTGGGAAGGCTCGCGCTCCCGCGCCCCAGCCGGAAAAAGACACCTTCGCTAGGTGGAAACCCTGCTGGAGTTTGTCGGGTAATGTGTCATGGCACAGCACGTTCACCTTTGAGATTAAGATGGACCGTCATTGCGTCATGGGGCGGTCAAATGGTCCAGCGGCACAAAGGGATAGACCAAGCACCATAAACAAATAATTATTGTCTTAGAGCATCAACATCTGAAGGATGGAGGGGAAGATGACTCATCAAGTCGCACAGGAAGAGAACGGGTAGCAAACGAGGTCGTTCGAGTGTTCTCAGACTGACCGTGGAGAATTAGCTCGAATGTGCACGGGAGAACACAGCCTGCATACCTTTTCTGAGAGCACAACGGAGCCCTTTTCAATCGTTATGGATCTCCCCTATACGATATCATGCGCAAACACTCAGCAAGTCAAAAGGGGGCTCGGGAACAGCGAGTATACCTTGAAATTAAAAAAAAAACATACCCGAACGTGTGCGAGAGGCAAGCTTTGAACACCAAAATTCCCATGAGCACTTCCCAAGGTGTCTGAGACCTGGCGGTCGCTGTCCCGGGTCTCACCCGTCAACGTACGAGTCAGTATAGGCTTCCCATCTGAATCGACGGCAGCAGGCATGTACAGTGAACTGCTATTCAACATCTCCCTCTTTGCATTCTCAGCAGCAGCAGCAGCCCCGCCCATCGTCGTCGCACCCTCATCGGCCGGACCAGATTCAAGCCAATAACTCGTTGACAATGACTCATCCTCACGAAGGTACGGGCGTTCAAACATGATCGCCGTCAAATCACGTTTCCTCTCACTGGCATCACTGTATGCAACACCCCCCACACCAGCACCAATACAAGCCCCATCGCTGCCGCCTTGAGTGGTGATGTGAGGCCCTGGCTGGACGCACGGGGTGAAAGAAGGGAAGCCAGTGGATTCTGCGCCCCGAGAGATTGTGCGATATCCTCTTCGTGCATTCAGCAAGAAAAGCATTGAATTGGAGTATGTCTGCGCCGTACGCAATCAATTCAGCAAGGTACCATCCGGCACAGTAGTCGCTAGTAGTACATACCTTGCTTGCAAGCATCCCAAAGTTGCAAGTTGGTCGATGGCTGCATGACAAGCACCATGAACCATGAGCTGTGACAATTCACGGCAGGACGAAAGTAGTGGAGATATAATAATCACCGAGCGGAAGAAGAAAATGGCATTCAAAATGACGATTGTTGTCGTCGCGAGACCTGTTTCCACAACTCCTCGACAAATCTTGGTGATCATCTGGTCCGTGTCTCGAAAACCAGTTCTTACGGAGCGGAGGTGATAAATCGTGGCCGCGACGATGGTCGAATCCGTAACGATCGAGCAAAGGAACCAGAGCATCGCGGGAGGCTGTAATGTTGTGAAATCTTTGCTAAACAATAGGTCAAGCGATTGTATGAGACTCATCACAGTGGCGAGGGAGACGACCGTAATGACTTACGTGCTAGTGAGCCTGAAGCCCACAATACCACGTACTAAGCGAGTAACTGCCAGAGAAATTCACCAGCTGATTGCAAGAACCTTTATTAATATGACACCTACCACCTGTTATCACCGATAGAAATACTATGAAGTATGGAATCAACCGACGCCTTCCTCCCAGCTGGTATATTCTGCATTGAAATTTTCGAGGCACAGCATCAGAAAGGAGTAGTCACCGAGATATTGTTAAACAACCTCCAAGCATAAAACCCTAAAGTGTAGTAGGTGCCAAGTTCAAGACAGCCCGTTGTTTAAAAATAGATTACGCACATTGGACAACCCATGCTATAGGTACCGTGAGAAGAGGAATGGTACTACGGGGCCAAGCAGATGCTGCCACATGCTGAGGCATATCTATGGCAGCATGTTGGCATAGGCTATGGTTGAAATATTAATCCTAATGCATACCATAGAATGTCACAGTGTAGTCCCAGACGAGGTTCATCATAATTGCTGTTCGAAATTCGCCTGTTCATTTAGCGTGGGGCGTGCCAGGGATTCCACTAACCTGTTTGCACAGTATCAAGGGTGAACACGAATGCAATCACCTGCTGCAGCCATCTGGGGTCGTTGAAAGTGACCATGTACTGATAGTACTGGACACACTGTACAAGTGACAACGTGAAAAATCGAGTTGGTCAGCTACATTCTTGACTGCCCATTCGACCAGTCTGTGAAGGAACGCACCACAACTCCGAATAGCTAAAACAACGAGACTGTCAGGAAAGGCAATCGCGTCCAGAGACTCGTTGTGCTCACGATACAATTGAACGCGTTTCCGAGCTCTATGGGCCCTGTGAGTGAACGACAAATGAGTTGCGGACGCTAGGACAAGAGCGAAGGCCACGACTGACCCAGGCTAGACGCGTACAACGCGGACGTCATACAATATGAGCATTACCGACCGTCAAAGGAGGACAGAACGCACGTGAGATTGTAAGCTGAACTCATAATGAAGTCACGCTTGAGTCGGTTGCCTCAGCATCAAGGGGGACGGGAAGAGAGGGCAGGAGAACAGAAGGAGGATAGTGGGCATAACTTAACCGTGAGGCTAAATATCGACCAACAAGGAATTGTTCGGAAGTAGCGCGGAATATAATGCAACTCCGACACGGTTTTGGCCAGTGCACTCGCACCCGTAAAAGGGCAACGGCTCGGTGTCACGTGTAGTGGTTGATTTGTTGATCCCGCGAGATCTGTCGGTTACCTTTTGTGAATGCTTTGAAAGGTCAAGCGCGCGATTGGCTGCCTTCAACCTGATGACCCCTGTCATTGAGGTCTTTCTGCTACCCTGGCGATTCATTCGTTGTACATGTATCGGGGTGTGACGGACGTTCACAGATCTGCGAAACTACCAAAGGGAGCTTCCACGCTATCTGTTAGCGGTGAGCATGCTAGCCATACGCAAAACTGCGCGAGAACAGCGCTCCCACCGTCCTCCATGTTCTCAGCTGGTGGAGTGGCCAAAGCGCATGCTGTATGCTCTTTCGGCGGCTTCCGTCAAGGAATCAAGAACGTCGGCACGAGCACCATCGCGTGGCTACTGCCGCCCACACCATTAACCCGTCTCCGCAATATCGTGCTTCTCGTTCTGACCCTCGAGATTGATAAGATGTCAATCTCCACGTATCCTATCAATACGGCCGTCCATCCTGGAATCAATCCGCGCGGCGCGGCGCCCCAGACAATTGACCAGCGTTCGGCAAGGTGGCATCACGCAAATCTTCGAGTGATATATTGTGAAGATACAAGCCCAATTGCGACAATGATACAATTAGGTTCTAGGCGTACCGTATCACAATTGTCAAATCTCACACCTCCCGAATCCCATACATTCTTTCCAATCGGTGTGGCCAAAGGCCGCCATCCCATGTTTCGACGATGAGATGGATATTTTGGAATTCACGGAAATTCGACTATCGGCAGCGCGAGGCGGCATTTCGTAAACTATTGTGAATAGCGCAAGCCTTGGTGCCATGGCTCGACCTTTAAGAATATGTGCATTTACGCACGAAATTTAGCAAGGTCAGAGCGACCGGAGCCTTACCGCAATGAAGGCCGCCAGAAGCATCACGACCGCAGCTTTTCATCTCACAGCAGGACTCACCAGTTCCTAATAAGCAGTATCAGGCTGATTAGCCAATACCACGCGAACAACCATTGCTTCGGCAATGTGCACCAAGTTAGCTCAGCCAGATCGCCGTTACGATTGATCGAAACTTCCAAGTACTATCATATGTGGGTTAATATCGGTGTCATCAATCAATGTTATCCAACTTGCCAACTTTGATTCAGCCCCGGGACTTCAATATGGAAACAAATCCCCCGTAAAATAAGGAAAACTTGTGGAAATTCTGTGAAATTGGCGGGAATCACGGATTTGCCGGTACATAATCCACAGATGGTGAAATTCCTCGCTAAGCAAAATCAAAGATTCTCGCGGCGATCTAAATATTATTCGCGTGCAACTCAAACAAGTCTGGTGAATTACGTAGGATTTTGATCTGATGTTCGGGAAATTGGCGAAGCAGGAGCGGGCGTAACATAGTAATTTGAAGGTCGGTTGGGTGTGGCAGTGAAAGCGAAAGCGGGACGGTGGCAAGCTGTACTGCGACGAATCATCACAGAGACGACTCCAAATGCAACAGTAAGATCCAACCCAGTTCGCCACAGAATGATGAGAGGACTGGACACGGGAGTCAATGAGTCGCTAAGATATTCGGACACAAATAATGTGACAAGAGAAAATCACGGGAGTGTGTGGGTCTTATATGCCACACAAAGGCTGAAACAACTTTGACCATCGCCACAATAGGTCGACCCAGGTAAGGTGAGGTCATCTATTTGAGGTACTGGTTACCCGTGGCGAGCGATGAACGCGATTCATCAAGCCTCGCAGGAAGAGAACGAGTAGCAAGTGAGGCTTTCCCGGCGATTCCGGGCTGAAAATTGCGAATCTCAGAAACTTGAGCTCAGGAGAGAAAAACACTTCGCGAGCACACGTACTCCAGACCCTTTGGGAAAACCTTGTTCCACCATGATAGAACTCCTCTGTTACATATTATAGTATTTATCAGTGGTAACGTCAAATGTTAGACTCCAGGGGACGTACCCCGACTTGTGATAAGCTCCGGACGGGAAAGCGGCCATGCACGCCGTCTGGAGGATCCACAGCCATTTCTCCCCTATCACGCTCAGCGATTTCGTCTTCCCGTCTCGGAGCACGAGAAAGAGAAGCAAGCGTCTGTGTCGCATCTTTACTCGGATACTCTTGTGAGTTCCCAACAATGATTTCATTTCCCTCGGCCTCGTCACCGCCGTCGCTTGGTCCAGACTCAAGCATATTCGCCCCGAAGGACGTGTTTTTGCGCAGGCGCGAACGGTCAAACACGATTGTGGTCAAGTCGTGTTTCCCCCCCGCACTGCGTCCTATGACACGATCGCCACCCTCGCGGAGACCGTCTGAGCCCATGGATAGAGATAGGGCGCCGGCGGTTATCTCGTCCGGAGCGTTTGCGCGATACCCTTGTCTGGCATTCAGGAGGTATAACATTGAGTTGGAGTATGTCTATCCCAAAAGGCCGGCCCCCCGTCGCAATCCTTAGTTTCTATTAGATAGGTCTTATCAAATGTATACACACCTTTCCTGCCATTATGCCGGTCACAAACTCCATGTTTGTCGTGGGCTGCAACACGGATGTCATTTGAGCTCGCGCACAGCATCACAAAGGGCAAAAAATTGGAAAGTAATCACCATGCGGGTAAAGAAAATGGCATCCAGAATAACTATTGTGGTCGTCGCAAGGCCGGTTCCTACGACACCTCGGCAGATCTTTATGATAAGTTGGTCCGTTCGGCGAATGCCAGTTCGAGCAGAGAGGAGGCACCACACCATCGCCGCCGTAATGGTCATGTCCGTGGCGATGGCAGAAACAAACCAGCCTATGGCGAGGGGTCGCAGTTTCGAGTAGTCCTTACTGTATTCGTTATGGGGCAATGTTTGGCGGCGGCGGCGAAAAGCATCAGGAAACCTGTTTGTGACACTTGAGGGTACTCCCGGAGCCTTGAGGGCACTCCAGAGCCTTGAGGCCCTCCCGGAGGCTCCTGAGTGGGGGACTTTGCTCCGGAG
>Ga0307508_10004421_pt1 | contig 13750 bp, 15 predicted proteins | sample 9_EM_MG_FD_203089 | JGI IMG/M metagenome (GOLD analysis project Ga0307508, IMG submission 203089) | Populus trichocarpa ectomycorrhiza microbial communities from riparian zone in the Pacific Northwest, United States - 9_EM | ecosystem: Host-associated > Plants > Roots > Unclassified | place... | reverse complement strand
ATATTTGCTCAAGCGCGATCTGAATGGCATTGAGGACTCGGGAGAACGCATCCAAGATATACCACACTTCCCCCTTGCTGACGCCATTTGTTCTCACAAGTTCGTGATCCTGCACAATGTGGGAGTTTAGGGATACACTGTAATGCTTAGGTTTCCGGCTGTATCTCACCGAGCCATGAATAAAGAAGTCATATATGGCTGCGTTGAGCACCCAGGAAGTCGTCTCGTCGGGAAGCTCGAGGTGTGGCGTCATGAACCTTTCAAGGTTGATTCCGTGGCGAGAGGTAGTGCAAAGTTCGTTTATCGTGCCGTACTCGTCACCTCGGCCGGAATTTGCCACGAAGACGGAGCGTGTAATGGGCCGTATAGACTTGTCGCGAAGTGATTGGACAATGGGAATGTTTTCCGGAGTCTGCAGACCAACAGCACTGCTTATTGGCATTGCTACGTCATTCCCTGGTTCCGGCGAGATCTGGGATGCGTATGTGAATGCGCAGCCGGCGTACACGTCCAATACTCGTCGATTGTACGCCTCCAGTATCTCCCGGGCTTCTCGCGGCAGGGCTGGCAATACTACCACTGAGGACGAGCGCTTCAGATAGTCCGCCAGTATCTCGGCCGAAAACCTCAGCATGCGGCGACGAACAAACAGGTGCGCCAGCACAAGAACAACCACACGCATGACAGAGCCCTTGTTGTCGCCAAAGTCGGCACATAATCTGTGGAAGTATCCCTCTCCCATTAGTGATACGAGTGCCAGATTCCCAGGCTGATACTCGTGAAGGGATGCCGCAAGCGGAGCCAGAGTCAAGGGCGTTCCTTCCTCGTCAATAAGCTTTGAGCGACGTAAGAAATCAATGTCGAACCGCAGCAGACAGGCTGTTTCAGCGCGTCCCACTGCCGTGTCTACTGTGAGGCGAGGGACAGACAAGACACCGTCCACAGCTCTTCGTGCGGCCTCGTCCTCATTGGAGCCATAGAGCAGACGAAGGGATTGTAAGGCGGAAGTGACGGTGATCGGGTATCGGCCCGTAAGAGGTTGCAGATTAGCTAGATTTAGCCGACAAATCTTTAACAAGGGAATGCCAATGAAGACGACTTTCCCGAGCTGAGTAAAGAGGCACTCTTGATTAGCTACGCTCGAGTGAGCGCAAATGAAGAGCGTACTAGATCGAATCCACGACGTCCGGCACGACCAGCGCATTGCCGGTAGAGAAGCGGAGACAGGAATATAGAATCCCCCAAAAAGATCCTACGCAGTCGGACGCCTGTTAAGAATGACACCATCAAATCACTGCAAACATACGCACGAAGTTCTGGCAGGGGCGTTGATGCCCAGCGCGAGAGTCTCCGTCGAAAACATGACTCGAATGAAGCCTAGCCGAAATAAACTGAAGCATTCCATTAGTACACAAGTCTGGAAGATGTACCTTCCTTGAATTTTTCCTTACGTTTCAATGAGAGAACGATACGGCTTGGGCATCCCGGCATGGTGAAGGGCAATCCCTCGTTTGAGACAGTCGAGCAGCCATTCCGGAAGTTTGCTCCAGGCAAGATCCTTGAGGTCATCCTCTAGCTCTTGTCTTGTGTAGCGCTTGAATGAGGCATACGAGAACTCAGGAGAAGGTAGATCAGGGTCCTGGACCCCAGGAGGTGGTTGCAGGCTAGTGCCATCATCAACGGCGGCAATTCCCCTCTCCACGTCTTGACGCCTGCCGCCGTCATCATCAGCCCCTCCGCCACCCTTCCGTTTGGAAATCTTTGACTCGCGTTTTTTCGCTTTCGCTTTAAGCCACTGATCCCATTCTTGAAGATTTTTCTTCCATTTTGGGCTTGTTGCACGATAATTTTCTTCTGCAGCAAGCAGAGAGTTCAGCAAATGTTGGGCATATTGGTCCATTCTATCTCGCGAAAACGTGAAAAGAAGAGCGGGCTATGAAAATTATCTCGTTCAGTGGTGCGGAGTGATCCAATGGCTCGTGCTTACAAGATCATGCTGTTCATTGAGCAAATTGAGAAGAGAAGCAAGTTCAGATCCAAGTGCCTCATCGTGGATGAAGAACTCTGTACGAGGGTCAAAGCCTGCACGGACATCTACAAAACCCGCAGATAAGGAGCCCAGTGCTTTCTCGACAAGCCTATGGTCCTCCAGATCTGGGGAGCGAGAAAGAGATTGCACAGTCTGTTTGAGGGCGGCCTCGTATTCGATTACGTCCTTCTGTCGTAATAAGTCCGTAGCGTGAGCTTTGAAAAAGGTGTTGGGTTCGAGCTCAGCAAATCTATTCTTGCTGTCTAGCCCACAATGGGCAACAAGTGACTGATACAGAGCAAGGCAATCTCTGCTTTCGAGGGAGAGGTCAGTAGGCAAGTCACCGAATCCAAGCGCAAGTGGAGAAAGTGGATGCATGAGACGCAAAGGGGGGTTCGCATTGGATCCTGCCCATGCAAACTTGCGGAGATGAGAATAACGATGTGTATGCATGATCAAGGCATGTTTGTGACCTTCGTGTGCAAGCAATGAGTATGCAAAATACGGTTGTGAAATGAGGAAAGTACCATGAGCATTTTGAACACTCTGGAGCCATGTGTTGAACGCAACGGCATCACCAATCGTCGCGCTCAGGCCGATGATGGGGCACCGTGTCATTAGGATCAGCTGGGTCCAGGTTCCCCCACCCATTAGCTGGTTCCAGATTGTTACCCCGCCCTCTGATATCGCTATCATATTAACAAGTGAGTGCGCAGTATCGTTGCTCAATGAATAACTTGCACTGACAATGGATTTCGTCAAAAATGACATATCGGATCCTCGGCATCCATGTTTTCGATAGAGCAGGATTCATGTAGAGATCAAATAGCACCTCTGGCGTTGTGACTAATATCTGGGCCTCCAACGCGTTGTTCAGCTGTATCTCACGCGTATCTGCGAAAACAAGGTGAACAGTGACACGATTCCGGGAACTCATCAACCTTACGGACGGCCCAGCAGCTCCCTGAAAACAAGGGGTTCACAGTATGAGCATTCGAAGTTAGCTAGTACACCATTCGCTTACCATTCTTGCGATCCTTCCGGAATCGCGCATACACTTCAGCGCCCTACAAGAGTATGAGGAATGACGTCGGGGTATTATAATGGGGAGTAACGTACTACTTGCGTCACAAGGGCCTTGGTAGGGGCAACATAAATTAGAATGCCCTCATCAGACTCTCGAAGAATTTTTTCCATGGCATAGAAGCCTATGAATGTTTTACTGCAAAGCACGTGAGCAACAGCACAAATTGACTATTATTCGACATACCCTGCCGAAGTGGGTGCAACAACGAGGATTGAACTACGTTGATCAATTTTATCAAGCACTGCAACTTGCCACGCATCGGGGTCGAAGCAGGTGCGGTGATCCGCCCTGCTATCCATCGAACGGTCCATGAATTCACCAAACGCGCGGAGCTGGAACTCTATACGACTCTCTTGAATTAGAAAGTAGGGATATACTGGGCACGCTTGCGACTTGCTCCACGTCTTTGTGAATGAGAATAGCGGGTTTCGATCTGCCGAGTCACCATCTGAATGCTTTGGAAGTTGCACCCCATCCATACCCAAGGCTTTGAACAACCCTGCAAGGGTTTTCCGCATGCCGGGCGTGCACCCCTTCATACGACTCAAGTTTTTAGACTCGGCAAGGATTCGCACTCGGTATTGTTCCGCCAAGACCGTGTCCTCCGCCTTGGGATCTTCGATCCAAGCACGGACAATGAGGTCGAGGCGATAAAGAGCCATTTCCGCACACAACCAATCCTCATGAGCCTTTGGGTTTCGGAAGAGGAGATCCAAGCTCTCTTCCTGCTTCGTTAGGGGAAGCTTTTTCAGTTCGTCAAGTCGATTCCGCCACCATATGTCAGCGCTTGCATCCGCTTGGGCAGCCTTTTGCTTTGTGTTAGCTTGACGGATCTGCTCCGCCTTGGACAAAGTAGTAGGCTTTCCAGGCTTTGTCTTCTTTTTCGGAACCTCAGGATTTTGTGAAGGTTTGCCTTTTGATGAAGTTGGTGTGGGCGAGGCCATGATGACTTGTTGCTGGAGAACAGCGCCAGCCGCACCTGTCAATGAGCCAGCTAAGCGGGTGAGATGCGTCATCTGGCGCTGGTCCCGTTTCAGCTTCCGGATTCGAGCTTTCGCATCAACTGGAGGAGCTTTAGTGAGGGCGCGATGCACTGGGGCAAGTTGAGGATCAATGACGCCAGCAAAGGGACTCAGCAAGATGGATAGCGACTTCTTGCTGTCAGACAAAGGATTGTGATGATCCGTCACAGTCCGAATATCAGAGATATAATGATCAAAAACGCTGTGGGAAAATGGCAGTGTTCTTATCAATGGATGTGAAGGAGCCACTGCTTTGGGTGCTGCACGGTCAAAACTCGTTGCTAGGACATCAACAGGAGGTGGTGTGCCGCCTGTCGCTGTCCACAATGCACCTATATCTTCAGTGATCGAAGTCCCGACCAAGTTCTCCAATGATGCACCTCCGAGGACGGCATCGAGAATGTACCCAAACACAGATCCATCAACATCCAGAGCAAAAGATTTCCCTTCTAACTCAGCTTGAAGTATAGGGAAAAGTAGAGGATAAAAATGATCGGTTATATGCTGCACCAGTGATTGGGATAAGGGAGGCGGCGATAACGCCCGATCCGCAGGTGAAAGACGCGAGAGCACGGATTGGTGTGCGAACCAGATATGCAGTGCAGCGATATTCACGGGTTCCCGGCCCTCATCGTGTTTCAAGAACAATTGCAGAACTCGGCATCGCCATGCGTTGGCATCACCCCGATCCTGCGATCGGATTGCCGAGGCGTCAGAATTCGATGGGATATCTCTCCGTCGAGACAAGAGAATCTCAATATTGATGCGGGGGGATTCTACGCTGTTACTCGGGGGGGCTGCAGATGGAGGATGGAGTTGTCTCAGTACGAATGTCACTCCCTGGGGTACATGTCAAGTTATGATAGATTTTCGGTCACAGACACGCACCTTAGACCCCTCAAACTCGAGGGAAATAAGATCAGCAACATTGGCGCCGTTCGAATTAAGATGGAACACCGTAGTCATTCGTATTAATTGAAGATTGTGCGGTGTGGAGGAGTGATCGAAATCAAGAACGTTTGTACAGATCATGCCCGGCTTGGGGAAAGTGTTGAGTCTGCTGATATTTCTAGAGAATAAACCAAAGAAGCATACCATGTTGGTATCCAGAAATTTTTTCCAGGATGGACTTGTTAAGTCCTCGAATGCGTACACCGGGAAGGGCAGTGCATTCATGTGAGCCCTCAGCAAAGCGCGAAACAAACGAATTCGGATTGTATCTTGCACCTCGTTCCTTCTCGATGCAATCGGCATACGGTGGTGGACTGTCAATGGTCTGCGAAGTCAGTGAACGGCATCCAAATGGGCATTAGAAAATTAACCTTCAAAAAACACAATGGCGAATCGTCTAGAATGTGTCTTAAACTTGTGCAGAAGCTGTTCGAGCAGGTATCTTGCATGAGCTGTTTGAAAGCAGACGCCTTGATTGCAGCGTTATAATTAGGACTCATTTCAAGACGTTGTTTGGAAACCACACCTTCAATGTTCAAGCTTTCATCACTCAGCACGCGTTCGATGAGCGCGTCGCCTGTAACGGTCACGTTGAAAACCTTGAACGATGCCGACTGTAGCCAGTGACGCACCATCAAGAACGAGGAATTCGGCACTGAGCATTCCCGCAAATATATCCTCGCGTCGAGCGCGCAATCGGCTTCGGTAATACCATTCAGTAAGCATGGCGTATGACTGCTCAAATTCGATGATGGAGTTGGGATCGTCCAGATCGGCCATCGTGACGGATTGCAATAGCAATTAATGATGCGGGGATTAGCGCGCGCTTCAAGCAAAACAGCGGCACGTGCGAAGCCTCATCATAATTTTTGCTTCTGCTGCAACCTGCAATATTACAGATGTTCTCTCTGTGATTTTGAGAGGTCAAATTCGCATATTCGTCCTGCCCAACCAGATGGCAGGGTCTGTCCGTCGCAGGCGGAGTCGGTGCTGTGGCTGAGGTCTGCAGGACAAACTAAGGATGCAGTTTTGAAGCTGATCATTGATCTCGTGCGCTAATAATCCACATGCCGCTATACTTGTCTTCCCTTGCTTTAGTTTGGGATGTAGGCAACCCACGAGAAAACAGAGGACTCTGTAAAAGCGACACCGGAGCCGGTCTGCTCTTCTTTCTCTGTCCTAGATGAGCTTAATGACCGCGCCACACGAAAAGAAATATGTTCGATAAGCAACAAACACGTGGCCCCTTCGCCTTTGACGGAACAAAAGCGCACCTGGCAAAGTGATTGGCTTGGCATTATATTTCTTCAATTTCTCAATGTCAGTGTCTGTCAAACAAGTGAGCGCTTGCTTACTCTAAGCTACCTTTAGCTGGACGAGGAAACCTGGAATATACATATGGCCTTTGCTGGGTTTTTCAAAGCGGGGACTGGATTAACCACTAATTGCTCCTCGGCTCGAGGATCTATTCGTATCGTCCGAAAAGCGGGGCGAGATGGGCAAGTATTGTTCGGTCATCTTGCTAAAACTAAGGAAAACGATTGTGCAAGGATAGACTGGTCGGTCCTCAAATGGAATCAGCTGTCCATTGCTTTCTAAAGATTCATTACAGACGCGCAAGAGTAATCTATGACAATTTTTCAATGATGCAAATCACCCAAGGACAAATTGGCCCGCGTATTCCGGCGTTATACGCAGTTTCTGTAACAGCGATTGCCTAGTATTCAGAAACCACCCTTGTGGCTGTTCTAGCCAACGGACAAAACCCGTGACTATCTGGTCGAAGTCCTCCGAATTCGGACTGTCCTCTTTCAACGGAGGCCCTGTTTCAAGTTTGTTGAAGTGCGCTATGACAATGCTACGGGCTTGGCTTTTGGAACGAAGAGACACCACGCCAGTTCCAATGAGGAACGATAATGTCTCTACCTTAATTGCGTTATGGACACAAAACCCAAGCATTTTTGGCACCCAGATTGTGAGCAGGTATGGCACGAAGGAGGGTCCCGCGTGTACATTCGGAGTTGTGAGTACTGCAGATGTGATCAACAAAACCGGTCGCGGCACTCCATTAAGACTGTCTCGATCGGGAAAGAATCGTCGGTTGACCTCCTGAGTCAACGCGTTCAGGACAGCGTCCGGAGAGAATAGCGAAAGATGATGCAGAGGGAAGGTGAATGGTTCGCTTGGTGACATATTAAAGGCGGCGCGAATGAACGTTTCCGGCGCGTCGACATGGGTTGCAGGTGATGTCCCAGATTGTTGATTCGGTCCTAGAGCTGAGAGTAATTTAAGGAGGGAATAATTAATCTTCTACCCAAAAATGCAACACACCACTGGGCATCCCCAAAGACTCTCGAATCTTTGCTACAATGTCATCCAGGCCGCACTGAATGGAATTCGCCGTTCCCTGAACCGAGGACATGCTGAAAACGCGAAGCAAGCTGTACCCAGCAATTTGCAGGGCTGGAAGGGGGCACCCCGGGGAAGTAATTAGTGTACGCAGGAATTCAATGTGGATCGTGGTTGCGGCTCTGTAACAATGCGTTAGACATCACACTTCGTACTTTCATGATCATGCGATTGATCCGCTACGAACCCCTCACACTCTATGGCAGACGAGAGAGCCAGCAAAACGCTGGGAAGAGTCCAACTTAGGAGCTCCCCAACGAAATATAAGGCGCCACCGAGCGCAGCGTCCCGATTGCCTTTGTGAGATTTGCGTAGTACGTCGACGACTATAGTAGGCGCCAATTTTAACAAAGTCCTCGGTTCTGTCCTCCTGGAGGGCCTACATTAACGTCTCCCAGCAAATGAATTCTTTCGTATTACCTCAATAGATCGTCATCGATCCATTCACTTGTCGGGCTGAAAATGGAATGTATCCAGCGCCGTGCGATAGATCTTTCCTCAAATGACAGGCAGGACATGGGTGTGGAACTGAGCGGCGGGAACATTAACTTGTCAGATGCATGGGAAGGTCGCAACTATGTAAATGATACTTCGTGAGGGCCCGGACGTACGGCTGTTGCGGCATTACATACCTTGAAACGGTGTCCGCATATCTGGATAAATAGCACGACATCTCCATACTGGCTTAACGCAGATTGCGCGTCACCTTTCGGAAAAAGTGAAGACGGCTCCCAAATACACAACTAGCCCGACGCACTGTGTGACCCAAAATCCAGTTTCGATAGACAGGCGACTGCGCTGTTCACCATGCTAGGAACCGATGTGTGCAGTGACACAATCTCAAGAAGGCGAAGGTCTGAATGCAGTAATCGCGCAAGGCTGGCCAATTGTCCGACATTTCCGCCGGCGCACGCCTCCCCCATTCTCTGTAACCAAATTAAGCGGTGCCGCAATGATGTGCCTAACTGAGATACATTTACCTTAGATAGAAATTCCACCATCAGCGTATGAGAGCTATAGCTAGTCATTGCGTCTGACACCAGTTTGGACCACATCTCCGACGATCCGCTGTCTAGCTTTGATGACAGATAGTCCTGCAGAAGCCGTCACTCAGAATCAGTTCATTTAGATTGAGTGACCCACTTCAACACTTAAACCCTCATCCTGCGCACTTGCGGAAACTCTGTCGAGTTCGAACCTGTCCACAGGAAAATGAGGGACTAATGGGCTCAATGACATGTAATCGTTTGTCAACAAGCCACTAGTTGCGCAAGCATGCACTAAGCGGTGTCCAAATATGAAGTTTGTCCTGTAGAGATCGAAGTATTGAAATTGAGTCGTGCCAAATCTTTTGAAGGCGCACTTCGGAAATTCGCTCGCATATGGCTCACACGATTCGACGAGCGCACTGTTGGATAACACTGCCGCTAAGCTAGAAGAAAGCGCCGTTCGCTTTCGGATTTGTCAGCTTCGCACGCATGATTCCATTTGCGGCTTACAAACTCTTCAGCTGAAATGCTTTGGGAAACAAGCATTTCAATGTGCCTGAATAGTGTTGGAAGCTGCGGATATTTATAGTAAGTAACTTGTTTCATTGCAATGTAGATATCCTTACCAGGCCGGCAACAAAAGCTGCCATAGGTGTAAAGGGAGTGTAACGAGCATTTCTTCGCGTAGCCAGTGACACAAGACGTAAGGAAGCAAGCAAAATGCTCCGAAAGAATACAGTAGGGTTGGAATCCATCATTTTGTATAAGCGCAGCATCTCACTGGAGCTGATCAAGGCATTTCCGGCACCTGCAGCCCGTATCAGCGAGGGATCGCGCGACGAAGGTATCACATATACCAGGCACCCGCTCCACCAAGTTGTAAAGAACTATAGAACATGCTAGCTCTGACCCAGGAGGCAATTCAAGAGAGTTTACGCCCCCTCCTGCACCACCAACTGCATTGGGAGTTTGACTTGCCATCAACTGCAGCGCAGAAGGCGACGAGGCGAACACCGCCTGATTATCCAAGCTGTGGGAGTTAAGTGTCACATACGACAAATGATTTGTCCAGTCGGATAACTGCTGGACAGTGGCAGGTGGGAGCGGGAAGTGGACGATGTCACCCAAATGAGTTAGAAGACCCAGGGAGTCATCAGACGAGAGAGCATCTGCTCGTTCGATGCAGTTGAGAATTTGTACGAGCAATTGTGCGCCGTTTCCTGGCAATGTGTTCGAGAGCGGGTTGTCGCCGACAAGCGCTTCCGCAGGTAGGGAGAACGCCACCTTGACTAGTTCTATAGCATTGTGTGCAGCTTGAACGACGGCGGACAGGGAAGCTTCCGCGGGTACCCGAATCAGGGGCTGGGCTGGGGAGCCCTGTGTCAATACCGGGAACAGAATGCGTTGTACTAAAGCGTCCAAAGTAGTGAGTTCAGCCAAGGAGGGTGATGAAGACCCTATTAAAGGCTGATTAAGCAACCCTCGTACAAGCGCGTGTATAGGCACAAGATCGGAAGGTAGAGCCACATTGATATATGCTGCGAGGGTTGACTCCGAGGGGTGGGTCGAACAAAGTGTTCGAAGCGCGGCCCAGACTTGCTCCGCAACTTCTGATGAGGACGCATTGGTGCGGTTAATCCACTGGCGGACTAGAGACTCCCACTGGCCCAAAGTCAGAGGAATCAAGAGTCTGGAAGCTGGGTGGTCACCTACTTTTGTTGCAGATATGCCACTGAGAAGACACGTCCTGGTCAGGTCTCGAAGTTGCGACATAAACTCACCACGGCCTACGTTGCGTACTTAAGAGGACCTAAAGAACAAATGCCTAAGACTGAGCGCCTTGTTGATGTTATTGATGGAGGTGTGAGTAGAGGAACGAATGTATAGATCCCCTTCTTGATAAGCGCTTCAAGCGGGTCGAGCGAGCCGTGACAGTGACACGAGGTCACACTCCCGGAAAGGCTCGACTCGACGCTTGAACAGACTGCTCGCCACTAATGGCGTCGCGACTCTGGGCAGATGTAGCAGACTATCTTAAAAGGCTAATTCGAAGGCATGATCACACGATATACAGTAACTCGCGACAATAACGATTACAAACGCAACCTATGAACTCGACGTTATTGTGACACTTCATCACTTCATGTCGACTTCCTGTCAGGCGCAGGAGCTCCACAAAGACGAATCAAGGTAATCCTCGTAGGGTAAAATGCCATCATCTCTGCGGTGTTAGCATATGCTCGAGACATACATGCGCCAAGTCCAGTTGCGCTTCAGTATCATCTACAATCACTAGTGATTCGACCGTAGTTATTTCCAGAATTCTATATCGCCATCAGATCGTGGGTGCGAGGCTCCAGTCGATTCTCAACAGAGAGTACCAAGCGGCCACGATTGGGCCCCGAACGATCTTCATGAGCGAAAAGCCTCAAAACAAGTTATTGACCTGGTCTTGGATAGTGAGCTTCGCTTGATTTCTGTCCACCTCTTCTTGAACGCGCTCGATGGACTTGAAGTATTTCACTGTTTTGACACGCAACTCTGGATGGATGGCGGATAGGTTAGAGATGTCGAGGCAGCATGCAAAGCGGGACATACCTGCTGTCGCATCCTCGTCCACGACAATCAGAGCCCATGGATGTAATTGTAGCGCTGAGAGAGTGGTCTGTGCAAGTCGTGTCAGAGTAGCTAAGTCCACCCCACCTAAGCTCGCTAGCGAGAAATATCTCACAAGGTGATTGACGCCTTCTTCAATAGCCTTGCTTATTGCCAAACTTTTCCTCTGTCCAGTGACAACAACGACCACCTCTCGCGCTTCCAGCACGGTAGCCACGCCAACAGTCAGTGCCATCCGTGGGACTTTGTTAAGGTCTCCACCAAAGAAGCGGGAGTTTGCGAGAATCGTGTCATAAGCAAGGGTTTTGAGACGCGTGCGCGAGGCGAGGGAAGAGCCTGGTTCGTTGAATGCGATGTGTCCGTCCTCACCGATTCCTCCCAGAAAGAGCTCGATCCCGCCGTGAGCCTTTATTGCCTCTTCATATGCATTGCATTCGGCGATAAGATCATGTGCGTTTCCATCCAGGATGTGGACGTTCGTAGGTTGAATGTCAACTGTTTAATCCGGGATGTATTCGGATGAGAATCAACTAGAACGAGGCAGTTCCGACACTTGCTGTGTGAGAAGAATTCGCGGAACATGAAGGTGTGATATGATTCTGGGTGGTCTTGAGGGAGGTTGACATATTCGTCCATGTTGAAGGTGACGACATTTTTGAAACTGTGATGTGCGAATGAGCTAGCATCCAAATCGAGATTGCGCACATTAGCAAGAGCCAAAATACGCACCTAAGCTCCCCGGTTTTTACAAGGCCAATCAAGTGTTTGTATGTGGGGATGGGACTGGAACCAGTCTATAGGGTTGTTGCATGGTTAACATAAGTTGCAGGGTTCGCTGAGACCGTTTCCCTGACAGGCAGACCAAGGACGAACGGTTTCTTGGGCGTTGGGTTGAAGTCGTTGATTCTACCACAGCGAACAAGAGAAAATCGCACGTCTTCAGTCACTATAAATCGCAATTTTGGCGAGCTCGAAAGGCAGATGCACCGTTTTGCAATGTAATTGCCAACGTAGGCGCCAACGTCTTCTGGGGTATCGCGAATGATGAGTCTCATTCTTTGGCGATGGGCCGAATGCCAGCGGGTGGTGAAGGCAGTAAGTGGAGGCCTGGGTTTAAATAGTTACGAACGCGGGCCTTAGCCACATTTTGCCGGATTCGCACGGTCGTGGCGCTTAGCGCCAACACCCGCTCTTACGAGGGAGATTCCGGCACCTTTCGCTATTCCCCGCATCAACGTTATTGCCTTGTTTGCATATCTCCCATCTCCCATCCCCATGGTTCCTCTTTCGAGAACACTCCTCCAATCCACCTGACCACACCGCTGGCCAGCGCCGACAGGATAAACGATAGATCGAACAGCGGTCCAAATACTTCGAATTGCGGAAGTGTTGAGAAGAGTGATGGCGTGTCTAATCCTGGCATTGCGTACGTTGGCGGAGGGAAGGACGCCCTTAGTTGAATCAACGTCGCCAATAAATACGTTCCCTACCGGCAAGATTATTCGATAATAATGTGGGATGCCAGTTAAGAGCAAACTAACCATTAGTTGTGCGAGGATCAGAAGCATGACGGACGCCCCGAGATTTTTGCTGGTCAATTGCAATGCCTAATCCGCAAGTTCGTCAAATTCACCCAAATAGTAAGTAGATTGCACAGGAACACGAGCGCCCGCTGTTGAAGATAAGAATACCTTATTGACCCCGCGAAGCACACGCCGCACACTGCTCAGTACGATGATTCCGATCATGAGTAAATAGAACTGTCTGGAGAAAGACACGGCTCTCCCTGGTGTTATGGCCAAAGAAGATTCAAGGGAAGGAAACGTGGAAAGCATCCATCGGATCGCCAAATCGGTAGGCGCAGTCCCGTCCGCAGATGGCGTTGAGCGCGACCACGGAAGAATCAGATTTATGCCAGACTTTAAGAGGTTGCACGTTTTGAGGCCCATACAAGATACCAGCCATAAGTGTTCACGTACCACGACAACTCGATAAGTGCAGTAGATTCCGAATATGAAAGTGACACTGTGGAGCGCTCGACCACGCAACGATCTAGAAAATTTTTCTTTGTCACAGCGAGCACGCATCGCAGACAAGCTTTGGGACATTTGCGTTTCCAATGCCTCCAATCCTCCGATTTCCTGCCGTAGAGCAGAAGTCTCTGGGATCCAATAATTACGTGATGGGGACAGCATGTTGTAACATGCACTCACCGTCCCCGGCACCGAATACTCGTGACATCCATCCTCCCTAAGTGAAAACAGTAAGTCAACCTATCTGCGGATGGCTTGCGCTGTGTGGCTGACTTTTTTATCCGAAGTGACCGCGCTCGCTGACCTCGTGAGCTGGGATCTTCGGTCTTCTAAGTCGCCCCTTACTTTCCGCAGACTTCCCTCAGCATGTGTCAAATCTTCTTCGGTGACTCCTGCTTTCCTCTTTCCAGCTGCTTTTGCGCTCACACGCCTTGCAAGAAGCGCACTGAAGAGCACGGAAGCGTTTCGCGCCGCCCCAAATCCTGAGAGGATGCCGAGAATGGGAACGCCCATGAGAGTAAGCCTTGCCAGAGCTTGAGGCAGGGGAAAGGCGAGAAGAGTTTCTTGAGCAAATGGCGAGTCGGCAACGGGGCTAGCGTGCCTTCCATCACTTT
>Ga0307508_10004420_pt1 | contig 13753 bp, 9 predicted proteins | sample 9_EM_MG_FD_203089 | JGI IMG/M metagenome (GOLD analysis project Ga0307508, IMG submission 203089) | Populus trichocarpa ectomycorrhiza microbial communities from riparian zone in the Pacific Northwest, United States - 9_EM | ecosystem: Host-associated > Plants > Roots > Unclassified | place... | reverse complement strand
GGTTGCTCATATGATGGCCACTGGAGGCTTACATGGTCGTTAACTTCAGGGCCCGTGGGATTAGTCGAGGTGCGCGCAAGCTGGCCCGGACACCCACGTTAAACTAAAAAAAAAAAGAGAAAGAGAGAGGACCAAAGTTGACCTAACAATTTAAAAAAACAAAAAAAAAACAAAAGACTGTTATTTTTTCTTTATTTCAATTTTGATTCTCTCATTTTCAGTTTCTTGCAACACAATAAAATTGAATTCTATTTCATGAAATTGAGTACCAATATGATGCGAAGACTTTTCTAAGAACTTAATAATAATTAAAAAAAAACAAATTAAAATAAATTATCAACTCCAAGTCTCAATCAACATTGTCAAAATTGAAAAAAAATCAGTGACCGAATAAAAGGGATTAAAACAAATAAAAGAAAAAACTATATTCTAATCCAAAATATTTTATGTATGTAAAAGCAATGTTTTTTTCATACCTTTTAGGTTTTTGTTAATATTATTAGTCAAGAAAGAGGCTTTTCAAACCCCCCTTATAAATTTTATTTAAAAATACATGCATAAAGAAAAATAAATCATGTTTTCAATAAAGGAAACTTATTTGAAATGATAAGAAAGAATTAACTAAATACAAAATTAAATCCATTCAATAAATTTTAGTGGACTGTAGACATAGCACGGGACATCAAACTAGAAACTAGTGAAAGCTAGGCTGCAAGGATATGCGATTCTACCTAAAATTAAGGCAAATAACATCAATCATATTTGTTTGCTATTATGTGGAGTTTGAGAGCAACAAGAAAAACTTAAATAATTTATTTTTCATTTATGAAAACCTGTTTTTTATTTATTTTACATGTAAAAATTTATCTTATAATAATTTTATTAACAAGGAAACCTTAGAGGTTCTAGATTTGCAACACCTCTTTACGTAGCTATAACCAATTATATATATATAAAGAAAGAAAGACCAAAATGTTTTTGAGTTTTGAATATCTACTGAAAGTCCAACATGGCAATGGTGGAATGCACTGATAATAACAATACTACTAAAAAGGGGCTCTGGTTTCGATCATAAATCTCCCTCGTGAACAATAATACCTTGTTTGGAAGTCCAGTTCCACCTAGTTTACATTCTGCTGTGGACCCTCCCCTGATAATGGTAAACAGCGTATCCATGTTCACAAGCAAATTTCGACCATTTTACATTCTACCATGTAGACAACGATGGGGTATTTCCATTTGTTACTGAAGTTGTCGAGGTTGGCATGCAGAAAACCTTCTATATTCACTTGGTCCAGTCTCACAAAGATAAGATCACTGTCCAAACTCATGCAGTGAAGCCTTCGATGCAGCAGCAACCGTTTAACTGCTAGTACCTCAAAAAATTATCATAAACCATGGAGCGCAATATGTTATTCCCATCTCATGCATAGTTTGAACATTCGATATTTCATGAAACTGCTCTTGGAAATGACACAGTCGAAGTAAGCAGTGGGTTTTGAGTTGCTACCCTTCAAGTTCCTTGGAGAAACCAAAATGACAGAAGACAACTCAAATTCGTAATATGCGAGTTAATTTGTAAACCTGTAGAAAAGAAACAAACTTTTGGTCACACAAATAATTCCTGCAAAATCAACTGTTATGTGGTTAAAGTAAACAATCGTAAGAGGACAATTTGTTAGGTGGCATAGTTGATGAGGATTTTTTTTCTTCCATATAGTATAGGGTATTCGGATCCATGAATATTTTCGTAACTAGAACATGATGAGTAGAAATGGCACAGGATGCTACAGCTTTGATTTCAAATGCGACAGGAACCCTAACATACCATTAAAACATGCAAAAGCAGTGCCATTCACACGAGCAACAAACACTGGCAATAGCTAAATGGATCTTCTGGAATGAAGACCCAACTGCATAAACTCTGATTGCCATAATCACAATTCATTACAGCTCAAACAATGTTTAAGCAGTATGCATGACACTCAATTTGAAAGGAAAGTAGGATCAAGAATTCAGTTGCTACCATTTCCAGGTTTTAAGTTCAGAGACTAGCATCAATTCAGAAGAATTTGTACAAGGGGCAGCCACTTGATGACCATAAAAGATGAAGCAAATTCAAGCTTACTCCATGGCATGTGGATGTGATGGTTTGCATGTATGGTTTAAATATTCATGAAGTTTATCCCAAACTGTAAACCAGATTGGGGTTCCTGGCATGAATGCATATTGAGGATTAGGAACGAAATCTTAGTTTGACAGTAATAAATTGCTACCAATTTTTCTGTTCTTGCTCTTTCTTCACTATTTGTTAATAAAGAAAGCAGTAGATTAGGTGTCTGGAGTCATCTGGTATAGGTTAAGCGTCCAAAGTAGTGAAAAAGAAAAAAATATGAAATGCAAATACTAACCTGAGCAGTCCTACTAGGCAGAGGCAGTTCTAAGCAATTTTGGAGGCCATCAGCTCTGCGCATATATGGATGTAATACAATTAGAAAAGAAAAGAAAAGGAAGAATAAATTTGGCAAAAACATTTTTATACAAGCGAAAGATCCAAAAGAGGAATAATTACTTTCTGCTGATTGTTCTTTGAAGATGTTGCTGAGCATCTACAAGTCCCTGGCCTCCATACTTCTTTTCATCAGTATTTAGTATGATCTGCGACATCAATACAAGTTAAATAAGAAAAGGACGTTTGTTGAAGAGTAGAATCAGACTACCAGGAATGTTTGGCGAGGAGCAATGAACTAGAAGATATTTAGTAGTGCTAAGACTAAAAAAGTATTCTGTATTATGCTTTGATCATATAATCCTCAAAGCAACTAAAAACTGAGAACAGCATATCTGACCCATGAATATAATTATAGAACAGGCATCGACCATACATACTTGATACTCTCCAGCTTCTTCCACACCTACACTATATCTTTCATATGCTTCAGTTGGATGAAAGTTGAATACAAAGAGGAGAGGTCCTCTTATGTATGATATTACCTGTAAACATCAGTGAATCATCCAATTACTGAAAATATTACACGACTTGCCATACACCAAAAATTACCAATAGCTAATATAAAGTGAGTAGCTGTATTAATACCACAAAAGGTCTGTTCAACTATGGCTAGTATCTTAGTCTCAAACTTTGGCCATTTTAGAATTTGAGTTCCAAGAAGTTTCAAATGTCTTTGTTATTAGAGTTTTAGCATACCTAAGGTGCTTTATACATGTTTGTACATTCTGATTCTGAGAAATTTTACAACAATGCAAGCTTCTAAGAAAGGAGCAAGATATTTTTCAAGTTTTGATACACTCAAATGCACATGGACGTGCACAAAGTAATTTGTATGGAAAGAAAGTACACCCGTACCATGGTAGTGTCATTCACATGGTGAATGTGTGGTAAACCCCTTGAAAGCAATCTGTTATTTTCATCCAAATTCATAAGGTCCTAAAACACAGGGAAAGTCTATTAAACTGGTAGCACAACAGTCAATGTATTTGAAGTCCAAAACCGAAAGAATATAAAATTTAACAAAAATAAATCTGCGCATATTATATTAGAACATGTATGGTGCAAACCAATTGGAAGCTTCACCTTCCAAATCTAAGCTTAAAGCAGTACAGCATAAACTGTATTAATATGGAGGAGTAAAACTGATACCTTATCAAAGGAAAATAAATTGTGATGCACTTCATTTGACAGAAGATACCAACTACGATGAGCAAGCGAATATGAGAAGTTGTTGCTTGGCATTGGGAACTCAACCCTCTAAGACAGAGAAAATTCATAAACACAAGTCAAGTCTTCAAATTGTAGATGCTTCACCTAGCCAATATATAAGATGAAAATAAAAGGGACTGAAGCCAAAATCTCACCTTGGGATGCCCAAATTCATTGCCCATGAAATTGAGGTAAGCACGCCCACCAATTGTGAAGGTAATCATTCTGATCATCTACGTCAAGATGAATAAAATATATTGAACCAAACACTCGTGAAATGAAAATGTGGGAAAAGAGAATGGAAGTTGATTTATGCTCACTAAGTTCACATAAGGAAATATCTCTTTAACTGCCATTCAGAAATGGATATTTACTTAATCTCACTTTACAGTGCCACTAAAACAATTAAAGCTGATTACACTCTGCATATGCGAAGGCTAGTGGCAACACTTACTTTGTGTAGTGAACATCCTCTAAGCAAAGATTCTGTCGAGCCAGGAGTGTGCTCGTTGATTTCACCAAACAATATCTCAGCAAATGACTGCCCTCCAGAGATACACTGACATGCAGAACATTATAGAAGGATGTGAACGATATTCAAACATGCATACAGTAAAGTCCCATGCAAACATTTGAGCTAGAACAAAGATTTATTGAAGGGATGATTACTTGATTGTGATTTTCAGCATATATAAGCATCTTATCAGCATATTGTCTGTTGCCCATTAAAGCACTGACTATCTGCAGCATAGAAGCAAATTTAGTAAATGTTCACCTGAGAGAAAGAAAAATCAACAGCACACCTTGCTCATGCTCCATTCATGATCTGGAATATTCTTTAGAAAAGACGTCCACATCTCTGGTGCAGAAAGGTTGACATAATAATCAAATCCCAACCCCCCTTGTGAAGTAGGCTCACAAAGTCCAGGATAAAATGTTGCCTGAGCGACAAACAAACAGAACTTTTTTAGAGCCACATAATTTTATTTAAAACCAGCTCAGCTAACTAATTAGTGCTAAATGTTATCTAGATAACAACACAAAGGCATTGAGACACAATTACCAATTGCAATAAAAACACAGACGAGGATATTGATTAGAATGTGGCCCAAACAAAAGCATGCATGATCAAGTGGTTTCACTGCTTTCAGTAGACTTCATTGCATCCGAACTTTTTGCTTATGCATATAGCAGTTATGCTTGAGCAGAAATGGTGAAGAGAGCATAGGGCTTTAGGGTTTGCCAAAAAAGATTTGATCATTGGGAGAACAGGATCTGTCTGTTCAGTTAACACATGGTTTCTTCTGATTTTTATCTTTTTCTTTTTCCTTCTGGCATGCTGGCATTTATCTTGCTATCCATGTGGTAATTTTTTGCCATTTGAAGAAAATGCAAAAAACTATCATATCACATGTTTTTTAGGGTTCTTCCAACAGTTATCAATTCATGCAAAAATTGACCACACAAGAGAGACAAAGGATGCTAACCGACTATTCTATCTTGCCCATCAGAAATATGGCTACAAAACACAATTGATGTAAATGATATTGTTATATTGTTTACATCTCAAATAAATATACATGTGTTAATCATAGAAAACAATGATTATTCATCACAATAAAAAAGAGCTAAAATCGATCGTGAATTAGAAGAATCGACCTAGCTGGAAAAGTCCTTGATCAACCAGGAGAATTGAAGATGCAGTCGACCTAGAGGTTATAATCTACCAAAAGAAAGCAAAGCAATTGACCAACAAAGTTTTGAATGCCCGCAAATAATTTGAAGATATAGTCCTATTCAGAGCATGAGTCACTCAACAGAATAGATTAGCTTGGAATTCATTTGGTTATCAATAGAAAAAGAATTTAGCTTGTATTAGAATTTAATAAACTTTTTTATCTGATATCAATATATGTATAGGATTAGGATTAGGATTATCAATGTAAATAAAATTTAAACTTTATAACAATATGCATAGGACCAAATACTTACAGTAAATGATGGTAAGAAGCAAGATCAAGTTTCTAAATCCTCAACCAAGTCTAAATATTGTGCTATGTCATTCATATGCCTTGAGATTATTTGACTTCAGGGTATGTTGGGTGAACTTGGTATTCCTCAACCTCTTACTCCTCAACACCAATGTTATTCAAATTGTTGCTAATCCAGTCTTTCATGAACGCACCAAGTACATTGAAATAGATTATCATTCTATTCGTATAGTACTTAACAGATATATGATTACTCGCTCTTACATTTTCATTGAGTCCCAAATGATTGATGTGTTTACTACGCTCTATCTCATCATTGACATTAATTTATGGTTGACAAATTGATGCTTCTTTATCCAACAACATCAATTTAAAGGGGGGTTTTGGCTATACTATCTTGTTTTAGGAAGACTGATTGATTTAGGTAGTTTGGTTTAAGGAGATTGATTGATAGGAAATTAGGTGTACATAACTACCTTTTTAGAGAGATTGTAATTAGGTCCAGGAGCGATTACAGGGTGTAAACATGTTAATACTTGACTATTTAAAGAAAACAGATTCCCTATTAAGAGGCATTCAGACCATTTTGACATAATAACTTTTGGAAACATGACACCGACAGTTGTGTAGTTTTTAGAAAATGAATCCAGAAGGCTCTAGAATCTAGATACATCCGTTTTTTGAATAAGAAGATGAAAGGAGATAATAATCCATTCTCAAAATCACTACGGCAGCAGTTATCCCCAAGCTTGATGGGCTCCTTGTAAAGGGAGAGCTCCAGACAATAAAGGCTCATCGACCATGTTAAAGGATAAAGTTGGTCACGGATGCTAATACTAGAAAAAGGAATAGACGATGGAAAGTCAGAGGGATGGTTTGACAAACCCAAGATATGCCTCATAGTCTCATAGTGAGGTCTATAGATGTCCTCCCACCACACAATTCTTCCTTATAGTTAAGGGGTAATGTTAAGCAAGCAATACCTCAGCAACAAGCCAAAACATTTAGGCATAAAAGAATTGCTGAAAATGACTAACACAAGTATCAATCACAACATAAATCATCCAAAGCCAAGTGATGAGTTGTGATGAACTTGTCAGCCATCACCAATATCTCTTAGATCTTGAAAGGAGATGGAGACAAGAACTGTTGTCCAAAGCTCGTTTTAGGAGAATCCAATGCATGGACACCTTGATAAAAGGAGGATACACATGCCTAAGAAATATGTTTTGGATGTTACACAGACTAACAAAATGGTCGAAAACAAATTGCCACAAGTACCAATTAGGTTCTTAAAAGTACACCAAAATTATCAGTATTGGACATGACCTCACCTGCTCTTATGCAAAACAAGTAAAAATTGATCTTAAGTTGATCTTTGTTAAGAACATAATCATCAAACAACCACAAACCTTAACAAAAAGGATGGAGAGGGTTCTTATCTCTACACCACCCCCATCCTAGGAGGCTAAGGAGACAAATAATGGAAGAAATCTTTAGAAAAATAGACAAAGCTAATGCTAAGACAATGAAAAAGAATGTGAAAAAGCAACCAACTTCAAAGATGAAAAGGCAACAAGGTAAAGGCAGGGATCAATCAACAACCACAATGACAAAACAAAATTGTCCATAATGTTAAGCACCCTTGGAGATTGAACAAAGAAGACAAACACCATAACATTGTCCAAGTCATTGATTGTTGTGCAATAAGAGAAAATAGTGTTAGCTCTCGAGCAAAAGCAATGAGAAAATGTGTCAAAGAACCATCTCAACCCAAAAGCTTAAGTTGTTAGGTGAGGTCTCAGGATATGATTTATATTATTCTCTAACACACCCCCTCAAGTGAAAGCCTTTTGGGCTTGAAACTTGCACAAGCTCACTTTACCTTGTGCTTAATTTTTATCAAATAAATGGGGATTGTGAGATTCGAACTCGTAACTGCTTGGTCATCAAGGCTCTGATACCATGTCAGAGAACCAATTAAACCCAATAGCTTAAGCTGTTATGTGAGGTCCCAGGATATGATTTATATTATTCTCTAACAAAATGCTATTAAGAAAGCCACCTCAATAAAAGAAGAACATGCACCCGTTGAAAAAGAGACAACACTGACAATGCTCGAAGACAACAAAAATGTCAAAACTCCAAACGAGCCCATGAGCTGTGAGAACGCTTCAACATATACGTTTATCCAAACAAAAAACCAACTAAATGAAAAAATCAACATGATTATTGAAGTTGATGGCTTCTTGGATGATGGCATGATGAATCAAGGTTAGAAAACCCTTCCTGATGACAACACATGGGAGGAGAAGGCAAAACAACTAGAATTCTAAGTCCTTATGCAATAGGTAAGTGAACAAAATACTTTAAAGGTCCGAGGAACTAGAAAAACCTTATAATGCATAAATGAGCGACAATGAGGGAGTTACATCAACAAACATGGTGTTCACACTATCATACTCCTTCAAAGCCAAGTCTGGCCAACTAGCTTATTTGAAAAATGACTATGATGATAGTGCAAAAGAAAAGCATAAATTGTTAAGGTCAACTAGTCAGAGCCAGCTATTTAAAGAGTCAGGACTCACATTTCCTATGCCAACATTGGGTATGAGACGCCATTTGAAGCATTGTACCAGTACATAAGGTCTTGGTCAATAAATTATTTCATGGCAATTATGGTTTGATAAATCCAAGACCAAAATAAAATTGGTGTAAAGGTAGTCATAATATCCCTCAATAGATCATAAAGTGACCTTATCCATTTATCTTGATTTTTCCTGCATAAACAATCAAGTTGAATATGATGTCTTCATTATAGGTCTATAAATACTCCTAGAGTTTGGAGCAAAACCAGTCACAATCAATCACGATAACTAAGGATTCATTACTTATTATGAATCATGTCTTTGGAGAATATAGGTGTAAACACTCAACTCTAGCTCCATATCATATTATAACCACAAACCTTTAAAAAAAAAAATCTTATTTTGTTTTTGCAGTAAGAAAATACAAAAACTAATGACTTAGGTCAACATGGATCAAAGTACATGACAAGACGAGTTCAGTTATGGCATTATCCTTATCAAAATCATTGATCAATCAACCATGGCTAATGTCCAACAAGAATATCATGACAATTTGAGAAATGCAAAAAAGCACATGACAATAACCACAAAACTATTGCTAAAATTTTCTATCAAGTACAAGCTTGTGAAATCCTTAACAAAAAGTTTCAAGGTTTTTCAAAATAAAAACGGTCAATTATATACTCTTAGCAAATATATATTACACGAGATATAAGACTAGAATATTGTTGAAATGTTTAGGACCAAAAAAAACCTTGTTGGTCATGTTTCATGAAAGGCATTCTGGAACTCATCAAACTAGAAATAAGATGATGTGGCTTATCATGAATCATGACTTTCATTTACCAAGCATAACCAAAGATTAATTCTGTAAAAAGATACCAAGAACATCAACAATTTGGTCCAATCCAACATGTGCCTTCTAATGAACAAAATGTAGGAGTCAAACCATGAACATTCATAGGTTGGGCAACGGATATCATTGGCATGATACATCCTCCATCATGAAAAGGGCATAACTACATTGTGGTAGCAACGAATTACTTCACCTAGTGGGTTGAAAATAGTGATCAAATTCATTAAAAAACATATCCACAAATTTAGACACTCAAAAACTATCACTACTAACCAAGAGTCTATGTTTACTAAGAAAGATATCAAGCAATTCGCATAGCAATATAGATTCAAAATAGTCCACTCAACTCCTTATTATGCCCAAGTCAATGAAAGTAAAATCGACTAATAAAACTATAATCATCAACATTCATAAATTGGTTAGAAACAATTCTAAAGCTTAGCATAATGCTTTGTTACAAGTAATATGAGCGTCAAAGAATTCATAGAAGATTACTTAAAGAACCTTATCATTTACCCTAACGTATGACCATGATGTCATGTTACCTTTAATGTTAAAATTATAATTACTCAGAAAGACTGCAAAACAATTTATATTATCAATTAGTCATGCTAACTAAGAGAAAAGTCAAAAGGGCATTACATTATTTGCAAGCACATAAAAATGAGGTTGAAAGGGGATGCAACAAACATGGTCCATTGAAATATTTCCTAGAGAACAATATGGTGTGGAGGGTCCATATGTTTTTGCTAAAGTTCTAAAAAGGGATGCCTATCACCTAACATATCAGGATGGGATCTACATTATCAATTGGTCAATGATATGTATTTGTAGTATTATCCCTACTAAGGATGGTACTCTTAAAGAGATTGAGAGGTTGATTTGGAGATCACAACCATAAATAGCTCCAAGTGTATGCTGACTGTGCTCTAGGCTTGGTTGATTAAGCTTTGATTTGGCTTAAATTTTGTGTTTCTCTAATTAAAACATGAATTTAAGTTATTATTTAGAGTACAATCAATTAATTGATAGAACAAATTTATACAGAAAAATAAAAAAATAAATCAAAGTTGTTCGATGTTTAAGTATCATTGATCTGAATTGAATTTTTTTTCAAGAATGAACTTTAAGCTTTTGTTTCTTCACAAGGGTTTGGTTTGTATGACCAATTGAATGAGCAGGTTTATTAATTAATTATAATCAAAGATATTTTTGTTTGAAGACTAATACACTAAGATTAAAATAAGCTTGTTTCCTTCAAAGAGATTATGAAATACAGATTGATGGAATTATCAGATGTGTAAAAGGACAAAGTTGTCCGTTACAATAGCTAGAAAGCTTAGGAAAATCCCTTTCTAAAAGCTAACCCTAAAATTCTTCATTTAGCTTCTATTTTGTATGGATTGTAGAGGTTCTAGTTTCCAAATAGATTATTTTCTTTGTTGATTTGTTTATGTCTAAGGTTAACGAGATCAAAGCAACCTTGAAGTTTTAGGTGAAGAAAAAGAAAAACTTCAAAATGGGTATTGTTGTTGGTAGTTGTGATAAGGAAGGTGAACAAGCCTCCTAGAGTGTTCACATGTCTCTGTACATCGTTGACTTCTTGTTGAAGAAAAACTAGCAAAATGTCACACAAAGGTTTAGAGATCAACAACTCTTTGGTAGAAGTTCCAGGTGGAGTGACAACACCAAAAAAGTAACACCTCATTTCTTTTCATAGTATTTTTGTGATAGATTTGAATGTACTTGAGATTACAAAAATGTTGAGCCATAAAAGAGCTATATTTTTCCATGTGTTAAGGTTTGTGAGATTGATTTGTAAAAAGGATTCTATCTTTGTGACGTTTTCTAGTTTTATCCACATGTATATTAATACATTAGCTCGTCCGAGGAACATAGTTGGAGTGGTGAGGAAAAGGAATTGAAGATATCATTTTACAGAGGATTATAACTCTAATTTCATTTCTTTTTTATGAGTAAATTTAGTGGAAGGTTAGATTTTATAGGTATGGCATTGATTATTGGGCAAGGTATTTGATTATGGGTTAGACATGCATGAGTGGAAACCTAAATGTTGAGCACATGTAAATTAAAATAATTGGCTGAAACGATTGACATGTCAGATATGTTTTAAAACATGATCGACTAATTTTAGGTGAACAATGTTCACATATACTTCATTGATTTAATTGTTTGACTTCAATACAAGTGTGATGGGGTTAACATTCCTTCATTTGATAAATACAACAATATAGGGGCATTTTGTACTCCTAAAATATACACATACCAATCATAGAGAATAATGATTGTTCATCACAAAACAGATAAAAAGTGTTGAAATCAATCATAAAGGAAGCAATCAACTAAAAAAGTTGAATGAGCAAATGACCATGATATTAGAGATCACGGTCAACCAAAAAGAAGCAATCAACTAACGGAGTTTGAATACACTAGATAACTAGAAGATACAATCCGATTCAGAGCAGGAATTCTCATCAAAATAACTAAACAAAAATCAAAGATTAGCTTAGGATTCACTTGTGTATTAATAGAATAGGAGTTTAGCTAGTATTAGAATTTAATAAACCTCTTTATCTAATATCAATATTTGTATAGAATTAGGATGACCTATTTAAGTAGGATTTGAACTCTGTAACAATATAAATAAGGTCAAATACTATTGTAAACGATGATCAACCTTTATTTATCTTTTTCCATTGAGGGTTTTATTGCTTTTTTTATTGCTTTTTTTATTGCTTTTTTTCCCTTTATTTTCCTACATTTTAGATTCCATTAATCTCTTTCTTCCTAAACTCCTATCTTTTTTTGTACGGTGGTACTTCTTAGAAGAGATAGCCCTTTTTAAGAGTTCAAAATATAGAGTCCCCACTTCTCCTTTGATAGAGATAATTGTCGTCTCATCACATGTTCAATCCTAAATAAAATTTTAAGTGAAAATATCTACCAAACAATGAAAATTTATATCAATTAACAAACAACACGGAGTTAACTCCCCCCACAACAAGTAAAAGAGTACATGGAAGAAATTGCAGTGAGCTATACCATAAAATTAGACCCTGACAATGATTAGAAGGAACTTCCTAACCTAGAGAACTATAGCAAAGACTTGCATTATATTTACATGGGGATGGTGTACCACTAAATTCAAGGAGATGACTTCAAGTCAACAAAAGCACAAGTTTTTTTTTTTTTTTTGCAGTTCATTAGCTTGAGAAGTTTCTTCCAAAGAAATAAACAAGGAAGGCCATTATAGTAAACTACAGCATAAACCATAGTTACCTACATCTTCAGCAATTGTTATGATATCAGGATGAAGAGTATGCAATAGCTCATTTGCCAAAATGAGATACAAGAATGCATCCTTGTCAACATGTTGATTGCAGTAACTGCAATAAAACAAAACTTGTTTCAAAACACGCCACAACCTTGAGTGCATACATTGAAAAAATTCTTGAAAAATAAATGATAATTAAAACTAGTGACACGGATAACTTACCAGAACCCTGCTTTGAGAAGAACTAAAGACCTTTTTTTGGACAAATGGGAATAGGATCTTTTTCCTTAATAGTAGTTGCTCTTTCTATTTGTACCACTAACCCATAGCTCCTATTTCCATTAGCCTCCAATTCATTTGTACCATGCCTCCAATTCATTTTAGGGATTATTGTCATTTGCTCATCTTAGAAGCAACATATATAATTTGGATAAGCACCAAAAAAACAAATCATCTATTCAAAGGGTACAAAAGCAAATTAGGGGCAGATTTGATTAATTGAGAGGACTCGAGCAATGTTTGAGAAATTAAATGATCCTATAAAGTCAAGAAGCTATGAAAACAATTAATAGATATATGGGAAGAAAATGAAATTAAGATTAGGAAATCAAGATTGACATAACAGATGCCTTACTCTTCCAGGTTGCCAGTAAAAGAAGCAAAACCATTGTGTGTGTACATCATTGATGAGAGTGAATGAAACTGGAAACCATCTATGTGATACTCCTCAACCCACCTGCTCAAAGACAACATCTTAAGAAATGCCATGAATTATGTACTGGAAAAGTATATGATGCAATATGTTTCAAGAATTATTAGCCAACAGGAGATACTATAAAGAAACAGAATTTTTGAATGATTTCTTGTGCTTCACATTTACCAATTCAGATTTGAGAGTAGATACTGTAATACTTCTTGGTCGCCATATTTGAACATTCTAGTACCCCAATATTTGTGATGGCCTCTTTTACCTATTCAAAGAGGGGAAAGTTAAATATGGAAATAAAAAAAATATGTGTATATATAACAGAAGGACACAGGCTTATGGAAAAGTTCGCAAGACCATTGCACCACCTTGTGTTGGTCAAAGAACCATCTCAACCCAAAAGTTTAAGCTGTTGGGTGAGGTTTCAAGATATGATTTATATTATTCTCTAACACACTCCCTCAAGTGAAAACCCTTTGGGTTTGAAACTTGCACAGACTCACACTACCTTGTGCTTAATTTTTATCAAATAAATGAGGATGGTGAGATTCGAACTCATGACTGCTTGGTTATCAAGACTCTGATATCATGTCAAA
>Ga0307508_10004418_pt1 | contig 13758 bp, 15 predicted proteins | sample 9_EM_MG_FD_203089 | JGI IMG/M metagenome (GOLD analysis project Ga0307508, IMG submission 203089) | Populus trichocarpa ectomycorrhiza microbial communities from riparian zone in the Pacific Northwest, United States - 9_EM | ecosystem: Host-associated > Plants > Roots > Unclassified | place... | reverse complement strand
GGGCAGCCCGTGCAATCTCCACTAGTCGTCGACGTCACTAGAGAGTGTGAGACCATTAACGATGACGGGGTGCGTGTTGGGGTCAACCAAATTTGCCTGTTCTGCTCATGCGTCTTGCTGGCAGGGACTGGGGCAAAACATTGTATCCATGTCCGACCGTGTACATGCCAACCCCCGGCCAACTTCGCCTTCATCGTTTGACTTTGGGAATTATCCGCCGCGATCACCGTGGAAACATTGGCGGGAAGTTGTATCCCAAATCAAAGGATGAAGCAGGCTCCCCACTGCCTGCTCATCACCGTGCCATCCCTTTATATCGTTCGATCCCCTCTAACCGCTATTCGCCTCTTTTCGCGATCATCAATCTATGTGTCCAGCTCAGCTGCCCCATCCGTTGCTCCTAATGCATATAATGTAGCATTCAACTCTATTATCCGTCACTGGCTGGCCAGTTGTCCACGGTGACAAGTTTAAAGCTGGGCTTTGCGTTGGTCTATAAGTGATTTGACATAACGATATCCATGTGTGACGTTCTTCCACATTTTCCGAGTCGCAATCAGATGTCATTCACATCCCTCGATTATCTACATCTACAAACGGGTTCGCGAAAGGCAAAACTATTCTATGCGTACTCTCGCTCCCTGTCGATCTATATTCGTAAACCCCCGTCAAAATGCTGCTCTTATACGCCATTCTTCTCGCCTTTGCTCCGCCCACGTCCTCCACGACTGATTGTTCAGTGTGTTAGTCCTGCGCGGACTAATTGCACTCTGTATCTCCTGCGTCTCATGTTGATGGGTCATCACGGATGTGTAGTACGGCCTACCACCCATTTGGGTCTCAGAACTGCATTGCGACCGTATAAGGGCTAATCAGAGAAGGTATGTGTGGGGTCAAGGTCTGATTTGAACCGGTAGAGGTAGGGCCGGGAAGGGTCGTAGGTAGGTAGTGTCATGAAGGCGATCATATGAATTGGTACCTTGCGCTGGATTGCCCGAGTACAGAGATAAAGGTCTTGTTGGAGGAGAGACGACACGTTGACGTGGTCCTATAGGCTCCTCATAACATGGATTAGAGCTGGATGCAGCTTGCTAATTTGTTGGCTTGTAAAGGGCGTCGGTGCCAGCAGGCGGAACATCGATGCGCTTCCAGGATTCAGCGCATTCAATTTGGTACAGTGACATACATCATTGCGCAGTTGTCAAATATTGTGGCGCAGACCGTCACATGGTGAGGTCGCGGCACGTGACGGCTGCCTTCGGCCGGCTCCGAAATCCACCTAGAAACTAAATTACCGGAAGCAGTTCGGATTAACAAGAGTATGACTCACTCATCCTCACTGACAGGTCATCATTGGTGGCTGTGGGGATAATCGCACGGTCATCAATCTTCAGTCATTGATCAATATATCACACTCCCCAGCCCACGGGGTATGACGAGGTGACATAAATTCCGGTATTGCCGGGGCTAAGTTTTATTGTGATGCTGTGTAACCGAATCTGATGTGCATAATCTTCGTGCTACTCTGTAGGGAGAGTACATTAGAACATGACGAACCTTTAATACGGTTGATAAACGAGACTTTTACCTGCTGAGGAAGCGGATTTTGAGGTATACTGTCTAGCGTGATTCGCTCTAATAAGACATCGATTTCCTTGCCCCCAACCGTCAATCTTCACTCTGGCCTCACCCCCTCTTCGCAGCATGGACTCTACACCCAACGTTGGCTTGCATGGCCATATACTGAGCTTTGCTGGTGGCTCATTTGTCGGATCTATCGTCGCCGCAATGTGTGTTGAAGCCCTTCATTGCTCTCTTTCTCTTTTACAGTTGCTTACGGGCAGACCCAATTTTGTCGGGCCATTCGCCACACATAGATATTTCGGAGTCACCTCAGTACAATTGATGCGTTATTTTCAAGTGTTTCACGGAGACAAACTGTCCACTCGAGTAGTGGTACGCATCCTTCTGCCGTTGTCCCTGTTCTCCCCCAATCTCGGGGGGCTTTTCATGTGGCATTTTGTGACGTAAACTCATATTTCCTCCAGGTTGCATTCTTGTGGTGATCAATATTTGCTCAATATATCAATAATGGTGTTTGCTGATCGGGTCCCGGCTTTTGGGCAGGGTGGTGCAAGCATTCCAACTGTAAGCCTCCCAATATTTCCTATCATACCGTCAATACATGGGGTGTAATCGCTACAGGGCCTGTGTTACGCAATCCGCGCGGCACTATCTCATCCAGAATTTCGGAAATCCACTCGCTATGAGGAAGTTAACGTGGTACGTAACAAGTTCCGCCGGCTACCATCACACTGGAGCGTGTGCCCTGCATATTGCACAGCAAAAACGGTTATTCCCGTGGGCAGAATAAGGACATGCTTACCGATTCTGGCACATCATTTAGGGAATTCTCGGTGTTCCAAATCAATAATGTTCGTTACGTGTCTCATAAGTCAACCTTCGTCCGGCCAAGTCTCGAACGGCTCGAATGGATAGAAGGGTGAATTCCGCCACTTGAACTCATCATGCCTCATTTTTTACTCAGGTGATCGCAACGGTTACCGTACAAACATTTTTCGCACTTAGGGTTTATTCACGTAAGCTCCTCTCCTCTCCTATGATTTTTGTTAAGCATTCTGACAAGCAAACTCTAATTTGGCACGGTACTCGCATAAGTGAGCAATAACATTATTCTCGGGGTGTTAGTAGTATGTTGAATCCAGCTTCTATCCTGCATAAGTAAATTTAGCCAAGTCATAAACTAAACGTATCATGACTCATAGGGGCTATTTGTGGCCGTACAATGCTCATTTGGACTAGGTCCGCCGCGCCTCCATCATAAATGAGATGTTCTCTGTCTCACCGAGTTTCTGCTCTTCTATTAGCCTTCTCTGTTCTATGGTCAGTACATTATGATTTCTTGGATTCATCCTGGAATATGCATTTACAATATCGAATGGTCGACAACTGCTACGTTCATGCCCTGCCGCGTACATATTATCGACAGGAATAGAACCCCCGAAATCAGCGACTTTGTGGACAAGTTTACATGGGTTGTGGTCGTTTGGCTTGCATTTCGAGCAGCAGCAGATCTCATCATATGTTTTACCATGAGCTTTCTCTTGCATACGCGCCGCACAGGTTTTAAGCAGTATGTCGGTTCTTCCTGTCTCCCACACCCGGTTCATGCTCTCATGGCCTTTAGATCCGATACGGCTTTGAATACAATGATGCTCTGGATAATCAACACAGGCGTTATCACAGCTCTAACATCCTTCACCAGTCTTGTTATTGTGGGTTCTTCGCCTCTAACTCTCATTTTCCAGCCATGTTACGTGGTGGTGAAAGCTACCACATGTCTCGCGTACTTCACTGTCTGATTGATTTTTTAGTTTTCACGGTCTGGCTTTCATTACGCCGTACTTGTAATAGCACTTGTGAGTTTTTGCGTGATCCTTCTGTCATCAATTGAGATCAACTCTCCGCCATATTCAACATTTGGTTGTAGCCTCATACTGGACTTTATACGTTCGCGATGATGGCAAAGTGAGCTTTTATTCAGCGCTACAGAATTTGAACTCAGTTGACAAATTTTGCAGGTTGCAATCGCGCACTAAGGTCGCCAAGCTCTGGAATATGCCGCATCACATGTCATTTGGCCCAGAGTCCTGCCATATGACGGAAATTTCCGGCCGGAAATCGAGTGGTGGTGGACAGTACCACCACTCTCACTTAGCGGAGACTTCGAACGGTGTAGGTTCCTCCGTCCTGCGTGTTCATGTGTGTTCATGTGAAATGTTCGGGTTTATAGACAGTGGGGCGTGATGGACGGCTCGTTCGTACTCCTATGCCAGTGGTCATCGGCGTCATAAAAGAGCATGAAATTACTTACGAAGACGGGGTATGTTGTTCCAGGTTGTCTCGCTTTTGCTAGCGCGGGGTTGATGAATAATCCTACATTAGACCAGTTATTCCCATTTCACGCAAGAAACGTTAAATACTACGCCTTTACCATTGGAGATTGAACCGCCACCATCGCTGAGGGGGCATGTTGGCAAGAACATTACATTCCAACTTTAAATAATGATGCGCGGATTTCTCTCGCAGCATGCTTGCAGTTGTCATTCATTTTGCCATCCGCCATCATGTTCACTGCTTTGCCGTTATTGCTGGGAATTTCGTTTCTCCATTTTGTGTTATGACGTTTGCTGCCAGTCCCTCGTCTCGTCTCGCAAAATAATGAAGCAAGCATTTTCTGTACCGTAGTTCCGGCATGTAATTACTGACCAGACAAACAACAAGTTCAACCACGGACCGACAATAGGAAAGGTCGTAGTTCTTGGCGTGAAGTATCGTCTTTTTTGAGATCTTCGAAATCCGCAAATTGCCTCGTAAATGAAGATAGAAAAATTAAGTCGTCTCGCACGTTGCTGTTGGGCTTGTCTATGCGGCACAGTACACTGACAAACTGTAAGGGTTCGGCACCCGGGGGTGCCTAATCCCTCGGGAAGGGTGTTTTGGTGAGTCTTATCACGCCCAAGTGCACTAAACCTCGTTTATATTCGACGGTATGCAAGCGAAGGGCGACAGATATGAAAGTAAGACTTAAGGGAAAAGAGTCCGGCTCCCGCCGGTCCTTCTACTAATAGGGTCCAACAGATTACCTAATATTTTCCTCACACAAACCGAGTAAATTATGGGGCAACCACGAGCTGAGCGATCCAAACAAATGCCGGTACATGTGTGACGCTATAGCGCTATAGCATACACATTTCCTTGCGGTTGTCAAGCCGTAGAGTGGAGTGTTACTTTTTTATTTTGTGGACCGCTCCGGGAGTTTCCGAAGGTCCGTCCCTCCCGAAGCGATTTTTGGGTAGGTTCAAGGCGCAAACTGAAACCTTCATTTGAGCTATCTAAGGTCCTGTCTTGGGCCACAGATCTGGCCCTTCAAATTCACTCAGACGTTCATTCGCCGATACCATTTTGGTCTTCAGACACCGGTTCGGGAGGCCCGCATTATAGAAAGAGGTACAAGCTTTTTTGTTTGTAGGAGTAATTACGTGCATCCCACTGGCAATCATATCACAGCGGAGGATTCTCGGACGCGCAATGGCCAGATTTTGTTTGCTTCGGGTGCAGAGAGATCTTTAGTCTGCGAACCGGTCTGCGATGACACTCAATGGGCACCAAGACGCTGCTCCGTAAACCTGTCGCCTGACTTCAATGTCGCCCGTCTTTATGGGGTTAATGCACTGCTGCAAGCGCCACTCAGTCCGCGCATCACAATCCTGGCTGCAAAGGAGTGGAGCGATGTTTGGCAAGTCCCCCCATCTTGTTTCCGCCTTCTGGAAATCGACCATCAAGAGAAGGAGTCGCACAGGTTTCCTAACAACTCCGTCGCCTAGCTCTTCCTCCCTGTGGGTACGGATGAATTCGATTACTTCTGGAGCGTCAATCTCGTCAATTTGAAGTGCAACCAGCCGTGGTGCACCGCGCAGTATCTCGATGAGGTGTGAACCGTACGATACACGCTGATGACTGGCCCTTCCAAACTCGATGGACAATGACCTCAGGGACGGCAGGGGTGTCCACGATGGTGGATGAATCGGCGACTCCGATTCGAAGGGACGATTAACTTGAAGACGCAAATGGAGGAGATTGGGTAGTCCTTGTGCAAGTTGACCATTGAAGGGCAATTCTTGCCATGCATGAAGGTCGAGATGAGTGAGGGTGGATGATGAAATGAGCACATCATGTCCCCAAGTGGACCCCCACAGTTCCAACACCTGTAAGTCGCTGCACTTGTTGATGAGCTGAGCCGTGTGCTGGTCGATGTGGCCCTGCCGAATGTGGCAGTAGCGGAGGCGCGAGGTGGAGACACCGAAATGACCGTAAAAAGGACCGGAAGTTTCATAATAAAGTGTTTCCAAGGGGGACTCGCCAAAAGAAAGTAAAAATGGGCGGGCTCCAAAATTCCAGCCTTTAGCATAGAGATGACGAATGTTCAGGAGCTCTGATGTTTGTATGGAGAAAGGGGAAACAACTCCGTCTTCAAAAACCACATCTAGAATATGAGTTCGTCGAAGATGTGCGATGATATGATTGTAATGAGCGGCCCCGCTGACTCCTGGGAGACGATGGAATCGGACGGAGAGATCTAATTGCAGCGTTCCCGACCGTCCTAATATCACGGATATCATCTCCTCATAAAATGCCAGGGGTGTTTTCTTCCCCCGGCCACCCCCAACCGGATAGAAAACGGCGACTGAAGTCCATAAAGATGGACATTCATGTGCGATTTTCCTCCAAAGTCTGCAGATGGATCCTACGAGCACCTGATATTGAAATGGTGCCGTATCAATCCCTATAAGCTTGTGGTTCGGAGCTGGGCAACCCATGACGAAGATGTGTGCCATGAGTTCGTTGGGGAGGCGATGAATGACGGAGGACAAATTCGCTCGAAACCTAGCGTTCGCCGCCGTCCGCGATCGAGTGTTCTGCGGCATTTCTATCTTGCCTGTATTGTTAAATCTCTCTGACGTTGCGCGTGACGATTGCAAGGAAATAGACTTACAGGCCCTGGACGGTGGACGAGCACGCTGCACGCCCAAGGACGTCACGTGCACGAGCCGAGGGCTCCCGCAAGACCAACGCTATGTCTGACTATCGCATTCATGTCACGAGCCTGAACTGCTGGTGCATGCTTTTGAGCCACTTGCAACACCACCGCTGACATCCTCGGGGGCCTTGAATACGTGTCAAAGGACCGGATCCAGAGGATCATAGCTGGCTTCTTTCTGCTTCATTATACGACATTGTCTGCTCGCAGGAGGTGTGGGTTCGCAATGACTTCGAACGCATATGGGCTGCGGTTTCGAGAGTCTTCCATATGCCAGATTATTCCATAACTGAGTCTTCAGCATATGCTCGAACTACATTCTGAACAAGACCTTCTGCAGCGGCGTGATGGGCGCGGGGCTTGCGATATTTTCCCCTTTTCCTATTGTCGCCGCAAGCATGCAACCATATTCCCCCAATGGTCACCCGCTTGACTTCAAAGGAGCTGACTGGTTCGCAGGCAATGCCGTTGCTGCTGTGCTTATTATGCATCCAATATTTGGTGAAGTCCAAGTATTTTAACACCCATGTCCGCCCTCTCCCTCGTTGCAGACAGATATGATACTGATGCACTTCAGTTCTTTTCTGAAGGAGGCGACGATGGGCCAGAGTCCCTCCGGGCTCACAGACTGGTTAATGCATGGGAGTTTGCTAAACTTGTTAGGCAGTCTGTGGAGGTCGGGCGCCATGTTATTGCAGTACCTTTTATTTTCATGAAATCAACTGCACGTTTCTTACATATCCACTTCAAGCCAGCGATTTTAACAGCATGCCCCCCGCCAAGCATACCAAATTAAACGCACCCTTCGCTGGGCTGGACGTTGGGCTTGACGTTGAGACTGTCGGAGCCATCTTGGAAAGATAACAGCGCTGCTAACAGGAAGCAAATAAGAAGCTTTTTTCTCCGCCACGAGATTTATGAACAGCAACCTTGAGTGGGATAGAGGACTGCCGTCCATTGATGGTGAAAAGCTGGAGGAACGAAGCGATGCGCAGCGAGAGCGAGAGAATCTGGCGTCAGCGAATTGGGCGGACTCTTGAACCCTGTTGAAAGGGTCGAAAAGGCGTCCCAGTGCTGACAAGCTTACACATATATTCAAAATGATCCAGATCTGAGCAACCGATATGAAGCGCAGACCGGAAAGACATTACACTTCTCGATCATTAGAAAGGTGCAGTGTCCGACTCAGAAACGCTTGCTAATTCTGGCTAGCTGTACGTATAATTGGAATAGGATGTCATGGGCATCAGTGTGGAACACTGCAATCGATTCTCTAGGGCCTGTGTTTGTTTAACCGAAGGTAGGGTGCGCGGTGAGAGGCTCTGGCACGCGTAAGGCCTGTCATCTGGTAGGAGGGAATGCTAGAAGGGCGCCCAGCGGTGGCAGGTGACCCAATCCACATGCCGCGGTAGCTTAGCCGCCACAGAACCTCAAATAGGACATGCAATTAATTGGATAATGAACTCCATATGCGAAGATAGGAGAAAGCGACCAGACTCGGGAAGCGTGAGCGACTTGTGTGGCAACGTCGCACGGAAACGAGCCTGAGATTGTGGGAACAGTCATATCTTGACTCGTCTCGTCCTCAACATGAGGGCAAAGCACCATCACCTTACTGCTGGATCTGGCGAGGGTACGCTTTGACAGCATCCGTGCCCGGCGAAACGAGATTGAATTTGAAAGCTTCGATTGTTTACATAACGACATTTGTGCGCCTAACATCTTGGCGCTCGACGATAAAATAGGAGTGCCTCGGCATCAATCAGGCGTGCGGCGAGAGAGGTGGAGGCCGTGGTCTCGTTGAGAGTGAGGGGCGCATTGCGCCCCGTGAGAAGGAGCTCGAGACGAGCGCTTAAATCTCATCTTCGGGCTACCTCACCTATGCATGGAGCCGCTGGTCATTGTAGGTGATCCCCTAGAGGCTGGGGAGCCTGAAGTATTCCAAGTCAGCCGAGTCGAGCCTCAGACTCGAAAGCGGCGCTACATGTATTTCCAATTTGACCCGAGCCAAGCTACGGACTTGATGGGACTTTTGCATGTGAATCACGCGCTGTACGTGTCGTCGTTACATGAGCACGCATTGTTCTGAGCATAAAGGCAAACCTAGCTCTATGCTCTGCCACACGCGTGCGTGCATCGGCGTGCGCGTCTATTAATGCCAACCTGGAACTTTGACTCTAAATGCAATTTGCCGATGCAAGCCTTGCGGGATTTCCTATTTAATCCCAAAGACTCCAGCTACATATAAACAACTATCCATCGCCTGCCTCCTCAAAGTCACACTCTCATCAACTTCAACCATCATGTTTCTTCCGTGGATCAATGTTACAGTCAACAAGGTCGGCGAGATACTGTGGTATCTGACGAAGTAGGTTGCGTTCCTACGTTAATAGTCCTGGGAAGCATATCGGATTCAATCTCGCAACTAGGTATCCACGTCCGCAGATTCCCTCTGAGTACGATGCTCGTCCGTTACCTTCTGGAGGTTATTTATCCATCAATTGGTTCGTGATAGCAGTCCGAATATCCCCTCCAGTCAAGATGAGGGAACGGACGGGCCACCGCCGCAGTACGTGTATCAACTTTACCGCAGTATGTTTTTACCACAACGTTAATATATACCTTCCAGAGTACAGCCGCCGCCTCAAGCTACACCCGCCCCATCGTGAGCTCTTTGCAACTCCAGCTGTGCACGCTTATATACTCGAGTACTCCTCCATAGTCCGCCCTCACGACTCTACGCACTTGTCATCGGAATCGACGATTATCCACACCTCAAACGGAAGCTACGCGGAGCCGTTGCGGATGCCCATGCGATGGTGCAGTTCCTGAAGACTTTCGTCGGGGTAGATGAGAACAGAATCGAAAGTTTATACGATGAACAGGCGACTAGAAATAACATCATCCAGAAAATACGCCTCCTAGCCTGCTGCAAGGATATCACGCCGGGCGACCCGATCCTCATCTTTTATGCGGGACACGGAGGCGAGGCAGACCCTCCCGAGGGGTGGCCTGTTGGAGGGCCAACAAAGAGGATACAAATGCTCTTGCCATACGACTTCGTGCCAAGGACCACCAAATCGGAGGTCGGCCAAGGCATTCCGGACATCACACTGTCCATCCTTCTCACCCAGCTTGCGGAGGCCAAGGGAAACAACATTGTGCGCGTTACCATGGCTCTCTTTATCTGACGACACGATACTAACCGCCATTACACAGACCGTGATTTTGGACAGTTGTCACTCTGGTTCGGGCACTCGGGAGGACCTGGAAGATCAGATGGTGACAACACGCGGCATCGATCTCCCCGATGACTACGCCATCTTACCCACGTTAGACGAAGATTTGCTGTCCGAAGGCGCCTCACGTGGTGACGAGATCCCGCCTGGTTCCGCCACGTTGGGTTTGGCATCACATGTCCTTCTGGCTGCATGCGGAGCGGCGCAAACGGCCAAGGAAGGTGGGGGTCGTGGTTTCTTCTCCCAGGCACTGCTCAAATTACTCGGATCGAACGGAGCGTTCAAGATGACGTATGAACAACTTATCGAGCGTCTTGACTTCATTCCTGGGTATGTCACTCACCCCTTTCATAACTAATATTAAGATATGGTGTGCTTCTTCGCTCAGCCAGGATCCCCAATGCGAAGGTATTCATATGTCAAGGATCCTCTTTAACTCTATGGTCCCAACTCGGGATCGTGTGCTCTTCCCCGTCTGGGAGGTAGAGCCTGGATTGTACGAACTAGAGGCTGGAGAGGCGTACGGAATCACCACTGGCGCCAAGTTCAATATCTACGCTACCGAGGATCCGAACTCAAAGTGCCTCGGTGTCCTTGTAGCCGAAACAACTACCGCGTTTACCACCAAATTGCACCCTCTTCCCGACACCTCTCCCTTTACGCTTTCCTCTCAGGAAGGATACGCTCTCCAAACCTCAGTAGGGGAGAAGCAGGATCTTAAGGTGTTTATTGCTAAAGACGACCAGCTCTTGGAAGTCTACCAGCGCGTGAAGGACGAAATGGATAAGCATAGGTCCCTTGGAAAGCGTGGAATTCTGCCTGTGGAGATGGATGAGTCTCCCGATGTTCTGTTGACGATGCAGGGCAACGGCGTCGTGTTTGAGATCACGGACAAGTTCTGTGTTGACCGTGGGCTGACGATCATGCACGAGCCCGTTGAATGCAATGCCGATGATATCTTCCCAGTCATCGCTAGCGCAGCCGACTTCTATTACCATCTTCGCCGTACATCCTCTGACAGGCGCCTCACAGACCTGGTCAAGCTCGAGTGTACTGAGCTAGAGAAGACTGGCAAGTGGACTAAGGGCCTGGAGCCACTCCTGAAGGAGAAAGGTGAAAATTTAATTTCACAGGGAGTTGTCAACGTCGTCGCTGGAGGAAGATGCTACGGATTCAAGGTCACAAACGAGAGCGCACTCCCTCTCTACGTTGCGTTGTTCCACTTTAACATGTGCGATCTGAACATCAGTAAGCTATTTCTCCAAACTATGTTCTCCTGATTGACTGCTGAAGCGCGCACACAATCGTCAGCTTCATACTATCAGCCAAACAAAGCCGACCGCGGCAAAGTCGATCCATCTGTTCCAGCTGGAGGATCACTCACCATTGGCTATGGTGACGGTGGCCACCCGCCTCGCTATTACGAGGTGTCGGACAAGCAGGACATCGACATCGGTTGCTTGAAGCTTTTTGTCGCAACGGAGCCGGTCGACTTTTCACATATCGCGCAACCCTCTCCATTTTTTTCTAATCGTGGTGATGCTCCTCCACCGTCGCGTCCCCTCTCTCTATGGGACTCAATTGTTGTTTACACCGTCCAGCACGGCCTAAAACTGACGTTGTTTTCCACGCCTGTACGAATAACGGCTTTGCCCCTCCTCATTTCTTGGTACTCCCTGTCGTCTGCGCTATTGTTGTTCACACGTTATCCTTTCACGCCTGTAGAATAACGGCTTCGGCCCTCCCCATTTCCCCGTACCTCCTGTTGTCATTGATCGCGAAATACTGTAACCCCAACGCCAGTCTATGAAAGCTGGATTAGTTGGAATCCATGCGTGCCATAGTGAACTTGCTTGTATTTGTGGCTCAACCACGGACAGGTTCTGACGCATTGACCTAATGTATCAAGAAGCCGTTACGCATCTCTTGACGCTCTTCTTAAAGACGCGTCAAACAACAAGTTGTTCGGAAACACCGAGAAGACAACCCCAGGCCAACGGACAACGAGCGCGATTTGACAAGATACAAATGCAATTTTGGAGCGAATGGGGATTTTTTGAGGTTATAGTTTTAAATACCGTCTTCGTCTTCGTGCAGATCCATTAGAACACTGCCAACGAAAACACGAATCGCTTCTTGGTAGCGGGCTTCTTCGTCCTCGGAAGGGGCGTTTACGGAACCAATCTCAATCGCAGTGTTAAAGAGTTGGGCGATAAAGGGATCCGGATCGTCTGCTGAATCTTCTTGATCACGTTGTACCACCTGTCGCATGACATTTTAGTTACATGGGGTAATTCGAGAGAGAGAAGAGGAAGGGAAAGCGAGGATTTAGTTACCTCTTTGTTATTGGTCACGTAACGGTCAAAGTATGCTAGCTTGTCTTCTTTCTGAGAATCGGCAAGGACTGCATCTGAGAATGCAACGATGTCTTCTTTACGTTCTTGAGTGCTGCTAAGAATGAAGTATCCCTGGTATAATAGGATTGGGTGAATGGGTGGTGCTGATGGTGAAAAAGACACGAAGCCACAAGGTGATTCAACAGGATTTACTTACGTTGAAGTTTGAAACAAACTCCTTCATAGCGCTTATGATACATTCTGACTCCTAACAAATACATAAACAATCATTAATATGACGCATATTAATCAAGCGTTACGGACTAGGAAACGCACCTCATTTTCAATCTTCTCAACAGGAGAGGCGGCAGAGGCGTCAGATTCAGCTGGCATCTCTTCACTATCATCACCATCACCACTTCGGAGCGCTTGCTCGCAGTAATTAAACCCGAGCTGATCCTCGTGCACACGGGCTGCGAAAGTAGAGGCGTCAGATTCAGCTGGCATCTCTTCGCCGCCATCATCAGCACCTTGGTCTTCACTATCATTACGATTACGACGATTATGACGATTACGACGATTACCATAACGTCGGTGCAAGTAATCAACCCCGAGCTGATCGTTGTACACATGGGCTGCGAAAGCACCACCAGCAAACTATTATAGAGATACGGATATCAACAACACAAAGAACGTTTTTGATAACGATTAGGGATTACTTACAACAATATTAAGCTGGAGAGGTACTGCCTGGAATCGAGCCCATTCATACGGGGTGCTTTCAACACCGCCGGGTATTGTGCCACTGAGTGTATCAAAAATACTTGCAGCATACCAAAAACAATTGTCCTTGTAAAATCTATATTCTGGTCGCTGGTTATGTGCAAGTAAAAGTACACGCGCGACGCTTTGAAGTTTGGGGGATAATTTGAAGCGAATGTTACGCATGGGGAGAGCGAGGGGCGGCCCGCCACGGTTGAGGAATATCTGGGCAAAGGAGTAGTTTTTAATTTCCTTCGCAATAACACGACCTCCTAATCCAACACTACTCCAATCCCAATACCCAATGACAACTTGGTCTTGTTTGGTCTGACGCTCTACGATCAGACGACGCCACATCCTGGTATGTGGATGAAGAATGTTGAGGTGGAGGTATTCGTGTGCGACTGGAGACTTGACATCCTTGCAGTGGGTGACGCTGATTGCAACGCAGTCACCGTACTCTTCGCTGTTCTTCTGGAGGTAGGAGCTGAAGTCGGTGACGGGGATAATTTCGATATCAGGCATATTTTTGGCTAGCGAGCCAGGGGGGCCAAACGCCGGAGATTTTATAGCCTTCGAGCACGAAATCGTCTTTATAATTACGTAATCACCCCGGAGATCTAACTCCGGTATCTACTTCCGGATTTCCTTCGTCACTGATAGGGGTCCCGGCGGGTCGGATCGGGTCGGATCGGGTCGGGTACGGGTGCATCCAGGTACGCCCGCGGGTGTAATTGAGTTCTTGTGCTAACAGTCAATTATCGAGAATTTGGAATATAATTATGTACTTTACAGCTAA